>WNEX01000141.1_pt1 | contig 30851 bp, 18 predicted proteins | sample 5399841 | NCBI WGS metagenome assembly WNEX01 (sample SAMN13153337, study PRJNA577476) | soil metagenome | isolation source: 40 cm grassland meadow soil 2 days after 1st rain plot 5 | place: USA:California | collected 2015-09-18 | reverse complement strand
ACATCCTGGTGAACCTTTTCCTCCTGGTCTTTCACATCGATCTCGCGGCGCTCGAGGCGCATCACGCGGGCCGCCCACGCTTCGCGCTGGGAGACGCTCTCCTGTTCGAACGTTTCCCGCTGCTCCTTGTGTAACGCCTGTTGGGATTCGAGGGTCGCCTGCCAGGTCCGGAGTTCCGCCGCGCGCGTGGCCTCCGTCTCCCGGAACCGAGTCGCTTTCGCGTCGAGATCCTGAGCGAGGGTCGCCAATTCTTGGCCCTTCGCCTCGAGTTCCCTTCGGACTTTGTCCATCTTTTCGGTCTCGATCTCCAACGATTCCTCGCGCGAGGCCAAGTCGGTCAGCCGTCGGGCATTGTCCTCCGCCTGCGCCCGGATCGCTTCTTCTTTCTCCGCCACGGACTGTTCTCTCGCCTCGACCTCGATTTCGCGGGACAGGATTGCTTGGTTCTTTTCGTTCCGTGTGGCCTCGTACAATTCCTTGTCCTGCGCGATTCGAAGTTGATGCTCACCGATTTCCTTCGCCTGTCCGTCGAGGTCCGCCCGGCGGCGGCGGAGTTCGTCTTCGTATTGGGCCGTCCGGTCTTGGAACTCCCGCCTCTCGGATTCGAATGCCCCGCGGGCCTCTTCGAGGACGACCCGATCTTCCGTCAACGCGGTCTCCCGGGCCTCGAGGTCCCGGGTCCGGTCCGAGACCTCCTGGAGTGCGGCCTCGGCGCGTGTCCTCTCTTGCCGAGCCACTTCCTCGGCCTCATGGATTTGGCTTTCGCGGGTCGCGAGCTCGGCCTCGGAGGGCGCCAGGCGCGCCTCTCGGGCGGTGAGCTCCTCCGTCTTCGCCGCGGCAGCTGCCTCCGCTGCCTCGGCATGTGCGACCCGTGTGTCGACAGAGCCTTTGAATTCCAACAGCTCCTTCTGATCGATGTCGAACTGTGCCCGACTCTGCGCGAGATCCTCGAGGTCCTTGCGTACAGCGGCCTCTCGAGTTTCCAACGCTTGGGCCTGAACCCGAATTCCGTCGGCTTCGGCCATGAGACGTTGCCGTTCGGAGGCGAGCCTTTCCTCTTCCTTTCCGATGCCCTGCTCGCGCTCGTTCAGTTGCGACTCGATCGTTCTGACCGCCGTCTCGCGTTCGTTGATCCCGTTCGTTTTCTCGACCAACTCGCTCTCGCCGGCTTGGACCTGCCCGATCCGCGTGTCGAGATCCGTACGGAGGGCCTCGGTCCGTCTTGCGAGGTCATCGATGGCGTTCCGGTCCTCCGCGACCTGGAGCTCGCGGCTCTTCAGGTCTTCTTCCTTCGCATCGATCGCCGCCCGGTCGGACGCAAGCCGGCTCCGCTCCTCCTCGATCTGATGGTGCATCGCGTCCAGTTCGCTGGTTCGCGTCTCGATCCCGACCCGCCGCTCCTCGAGTCCTTTCGTTTGGGCCTGCAGGTCCGTTTCCTGGAGACGGGCTTCTTCGAGACGCTGCTTGACCGCGTCTTCGAACTTGTCCTGGATCTGGACCAGCATTTCGCGGGCAAACTCCACGTGCTCGAGGGTGACCGGGCCATAGGCGAGGAGGACGACCCCAAGTGCGTCACCACGGACCGTCTGGCCGTGGTACTTGGTGACCTTGATCGGTTTCTCGACCGCATCGAGGACGCCCGCCTGTACCGCTTGGTCATACGTGACCTGGCACGACGGGTCCAGGGTGAATTCCCTGAGCATTTTTCCGCGTTCGTCCACAAGGAAGGCCTTTGCGGGCCTCCAGCGCTGTCGTTGCGCGAACATAGCTACACCCAAGAAGATTCCGGGAAGGATCAGGAACATGTATGGTGTCTGCCACCAGCCCGGACCGGGCGGTGGGATGACGACCGGGACCTGCACGGTCACCCGCATGTTGGGGTCCGAGCCGAGCATCGTGAAGACGACCTGGCCGGCGTCGTCGACCGTGCCAGCCACGAAGGGCGATCCGTCTTTCGTCACCGTGAATGGGAGTCGGACGGTGTTGCCGCCGATGGTCCAGGTGATGGTCTGCGTCGTTTCAGTGGAGGAATGCGTCCATGCGTACGACGCTCCCGTCGTCCAGTCGCCGAACGCGGTGATCGTGATGAGCGCGCTCCCATCGCTGTTCGTGACGGTCAAGGTTGAGACGCTCACGGAACTGTCCGCGATCGTCCCGACCACGGAGAGGCGGTTGAACGTGATTCCGTAGCCCGTCTTGGTGAGCGTGCTCGACCCCCCCACGGTCAGGTTCGCCGCGGTGAGATTCGACCTGAGCGCGATTGTTCCCGCAATCGTGAGCGTCGCGAAGGACTGGCTAGCACCCATCGCGATGGTTCGGCTCGTGCCGGTGAAGGTCACCGAGGAACCGGTGGACGTAAAGGTGGTCAAAGACGACGAGTCCCACGATCCCGCGATGGCAATCGAAGCCAGGTCGAAGACCAGGATTGCCGCACCCATGGAGGTCACGTTCCCGTTGAAGGTGACGGTGGTGCCAGTTAGGGCCAGCGCGCCCGACCATGTCACGTTTGAGGAGAAGGTCGTGCTCACGCCCGAGGTCACCGTGAGACTGAAGATCGGCTGCGTGATTCGGATGGAGCCGCCGGACGCGTTGACGACGAGGGTCGAAGTCCCTGCGGTGAAGGCTCCCGCCGAAGTATCGATCGACCGGATCGTGATCGTGCTGTTACCTGCCGTCAGCGTGCCACCGCCTGCGACGAGCAGGCTCGCTCCCCCGGTGATGTCATTCCCGGTCGTGGTCAGTGTCCCATCAATGGAGAGAGTCCCGTCCACATCCGTGGCATTGTTCTGCGCGACGGTCCCGGAAATGGTCAGGTTGTGGAAGCCGTTCGAGGCGTCCCGGGTGCGGAGCGTCTTGGCCGCGCCGGACAAGGTCACGGTGCTGGAGCCCTTGGTGAATGTCGCCCCGACACCGGACGTGTCCCAGTTGCCGCTAACAGTCCAGTCTCCGCCGGTCAGCGTGATGGTTCCCGAGGTGCTGCCGTTCATCGTCACGTCCGCGGCGGAAACGGTCGAGGCGTTCGCGACGAGGATTCCGGAATCACCGACCGCGATGGAGCCTCCCGCCAATGAGAGGTTCGCGGTGGCGAGCGTAGTGGTCGATCCCGCCCCATCCTGAATGGTGAGGACGTTGCTCCACCGAAGACCGTTCGTGGCCATGGAGAAGGTCACCGCGCCGCTGCTCGCGGCGGACCGGAAAGTGACCGAATGGAACTCGCTACCCGCGAGGGCCGCGAAGGTCATCGTTTGCGATGTCGTCGAATTGAAGACGACGGTCCCGGTACCGGCGGACCAGTTGGCGGACGTGCTGTTGTTCGTCCACGACCCGCCGAACGTCCACGTTGCGCTGCCCATCTTGAAGTAGGCCACCGCGCTGGAAATCGATGTGTCTCCCGCGATGCCCACTACGGACGCAGCTCCAGACCCATCTAGGATGGCGGACCCCGAGAGAGTGAGCCCGCCCGTCGCGGTCAGTCCATTTGCCGTGGACGCGCCAATCGTAAGGACCCCCGCGGCGTGGATGATCCCACCACCCACCGCGAAGTCGAAGACACCGATGGCGACGGTCCCGGACCATCCGGTCGTGTTGAGCGAGGACATCGCCGCATTCAGATCGACCGTGACCGTCCCGCCTCCGGAGTTCGCGTCGAAGAACACCGGGTTGGAGGCGTTCGGCACGGAGCAACCGTTCACTCCGCCGGACGAGGAAGACCAGTGCGTCGTCTGCGACCAGTTGCCTGTGCCGCCGATCCAGTATCGGTTGCCCGGGCCGCAGGGAGCGGAGAGGGTGACGTCGACCACGGGGTCGGAAGCGAGCATGGTGAAGACGACTTGACCGGACCCGTCCACGATGCCGTTCGTGAACAACGCGCCGTCTTTTGTCACGTTGAAACGATTCCCGACCGTGTTTCCTCCGATCGTGAAGGTGATCGTCGAGGTCCCGACGCTGGAAAAGTCCGTCCAGGTGTATTGGGTGTCGGCCGTCCAATTCGTGAACACGCTGATCGTCGTCAGGTTCGTCGCGTCGGTGTTCGTCACAGAGAAGCCCACGACGATGACAGTCCCGTCGACGATGCTTCCAGTCCCAATCTCGGTGAGGGCGTTGAAGGCGAGGTTCTGCCCCGTCTTCGTCAGGACGGCTCCATTGTTCACGGTCAGAGCCCCCGCCGCCGTCACCGTCGAGGTGGTGGAGACCGTACCGCCGATGGTGAGATTGTAGAACATCTGGCCTGACGCGAGGCCGATCGTTTGCGACGTCCCTGTGAAGGTCACGGTCGAAGTGTCCGAGTTTAGAATCGAACCCAAACCGGTGCTGTCCCACGATCCGCTCACCGTCCAAACCCCGGTCGTCAGGGTGATCGTCCCCGATGTACCTCCATTCATCGAGAGGTTGGACACCCCCACCGTGGAGGCGTTCGCCGTCAGCGCCCCTGCGTTCCCGATTATCAACGCTCCGCCGGTCAGACCGCGGTTGCTTGTGGCGAGCGTCGTGGTCCCGCTTCCGCTCTGAATAGTGAGGTTTCCGGACCAGACCAAGGCGTTGGTCGCCATCGTGAACGCGACCGTCGACGCCCCGCTGTTGAAGACTACGTTATTGAACTCGGGTGCGTTTCCCGGGAGGGCCGCGAACGTCATCGTCTGGTCCGATGACGAATTGAACGTGACCGTGGCCGTTCCGATCGCCCACGATGCGGATGTAGAAGCGTTCGTCCAGGACCCGGAGATGGTCCACGATTCGGAGCCGAACGCGATGTATGACCCAGCTGCGGATATGTTGACGTTCCCAGTGATGACGACAGGTCCAGAAGTTGAGAGCAGCGAACCTCCGGCAAGGGTCAGGCTACCGTTGACGGTCAACGGGTTGGTACCTTTCGTCACAGAGCCTGAGTTAAGATTGAGGGCGGAGGCCGTGAGCTGGGATGACTGATTGATAGTCCCCGTGATTGTGAGGGTTGTGAACGATTGGGAGGCGAGGAGATTCACGGTTTGCGCGGAGCCTGTCATCGTCACCGTACTCGTGCCTGGCGTAAGCGTGCTTCCGGCCCCGGACGTATTCCAAGATCCGCTCACGGTCCAAGCCCCGGTCAGCGTGATCGTACCGGAGGCACCCCCGGTCATCGTAACGTTCGTGAACGTGCACGCGGAGGCACCCGCCGCCAGGGTGCCGCCGTTCGGGACGACGAGGTTCGAACCACCGGTGATGTTGAATCCACCCGTGGTCAGCGTCCCAGCCACCGTTAGCGAATTCGATACATCGATGGCCGTCGACTCGGTGATCGTGCCCGAGACGGCGAGATTGTAGAACCCGTTCGACGAGTTGAGGGTCGAGACGGTCTGAGCCGCGCCGATGAGGGTGACCGTCGACGTCCCTTTGGTGAATGTCGAGCCGGCGCCGCTCGTGTTCCAACTGCCGGTGACCGTCCATGATCCGGTCGTCAGGGTCATCATGCCACTTGTCCCTCCGGTCATCGTCACACCGGACGCGGACACCGTGGAGGCGTTCGCAGTGAGAACTCCGGCATTGCCCACGACGAGGGCACCACCGGTGAGCCCCAGGTTGGCCGTGGCAAGCGTCGTCGTCCCGCCCCCGCCTTGAACGGTGAGGATTCCGGACCAGACAAGGTGATTCGTCGCCATGGTGAACGTCACCGTCGACGCACCGCTGTTGAAAGTCGCATTGTTGAACTCCGATGCATTCCCGGGGAGAGATGCGAACGTCATCGTCTGGGGCGACGACGAATTGAAAGTCACCGTCGCCGTTCCTACCGACCAACTCGCCGACGTGGAGCTGTTTGCCCACGAGCCGGTTACAGTCCAAGACTCGGAACCGAAGGAGATGTAGGAAGCGGGCGCCGAGATCGCCACGTTGCCCGTGATGCTGACGGCGCCCGATGTAGAGATGAGCGCGCCTCCGGATAACGTAACTCCCGCGTTGGCGGTGAGAGCGTTCGTCCCTTTGGCAAGCGTGCCACCCGAAAGGGTGAGGAGTCCGGCGGTCGTGAGTTGACTCTGGAGAGTCCGCGTGCCGCCACTGACAGTGAGAACACCGAAGGAGGTGCTCCCCCCGATCCGGACGTTCCCAGTCCCTGAAAACGTGACCGTCGAGCTCGTTGCGGTGAATGTTGTGGCGGAGGACGTATCCCAGTTCCCTGAGCTCATCGTGATGGTCGCAGAAGCGAAAGCGATTGTCGCCGCTCCGCTCGAGGTCAGACTATTCGCCCCGAATGCGATCGTCCCTGCGCTCGTGAATGTGAGGGTCCCAATCCACGTGAGGGATCCCGTGAACGTCGTGGAGATGGCGGGATTGACCGCGAGGTTGTTCACGGTCTGCGAGATGTTGATCGTGCCGCCCGATGCATTCACGACTATGGTCGAGGCACCGACCGTGAATGTGCCCAGATGTGTGTCCATCGACGTCACGGTAATCGTAGACCCGTTGGCGGCCAGGGATCCTCCCGCATTCACGTTCAACGTGACCGCGTTGATCGCGGGGTTCAAACCGCCTGTGTTCAGCGTCGTGGTTCCCGCTCCGCCCGCGATAGTGAGCGTCCCGCCCACGTCCAGGCTGTTCGCGGCCATCGTGTATGTGACGGTCGATGCGCCCGAGTTGAACGTGACATTTCCGCCGAATTCTTGGGTCAGGTTGGCGAAGGTCATGGTTCGCGAAGCGGCCGAGTTAAACGTGATAGGGGCAGCGAAGCTCCAAGAGGCTGACGTGGACGAGTTCGTCCACGATCCGGACGCGGTCCAAGAGCCGGCCGCCGTCGACGTGATGTAACCAGCGGCGTTGTTGACCGTCACGTTCCCGGTCACAGAGATGGTCGAGGCATTCGTCCGGAGGACCCCGGTCGGACCGCTGACCGTCAGCCCGCCGCCGATCGTGAGGCCATAGTTCGTTCCCGTCGTGTCGAGCGTGCCACTCACGGTCACGAAGCCCGCGGTGGTGATTGCCGAGGCGGCGGATACCGTACCGCTGATGGTGAGAACCCCGAATCCATTCGACGAGTTCAGGATCTTGACGGTCGTGCCCGCCCCGCTCATCGTCACGGTGCTCGAAGGCCCCGTGAACGTGGAGCCGGCGCCCGAGGTGTCCCAATTCCCGGCCACAGCCCACGTGCCGGAGGCGGTGATCGTTCCGGAGGTCCCTCCCGTCATCGTCACGTTGGCTACGCTCACGGTGGAGGTGCCCGTCGTCAACGTGGCACCGTTGTTCACCGTGAGATTGCCGCCGGTGCCCGTCAAGGCGAGGTTCGCGGTCGCGAGATTCGCATTGTTGTTCAGGGTGAGCGTGCCTCCCCACCGAAGCGCGTTCGTGGCCATCGTGAACGTCGCCGCCGCGGTCGGGCTGAATTGCACATTGCTGAACTCCGAGAAGCCCAGATTGCCGAATGTCATGGTCCGGGAAGCGCCGGAATTGAAGACCACGGTGCCCGTCCCCGCAGACCACGATCCGCTCGTCGACGAGTTCGTCCAGGAGCCGCTGAAGGTCCATGTCGCCCCGCCGAAGTTGACGAATCCGGTGGCCGCGATGCTGACGTTGCCGTTGATCGTCTTCGTCCCGGCCGCGCCCGCGGTGAGTCCTCCGGCCATATTCGCGGCAAGCGTGGCGGCCGTCAGCGTGAACGTGCTGCTCGCGAGGACCGCCCCAGCATTCACCGTCAGAGTGCCAGACACATCCACGAGCCCCGTTTGGGTGACGGTTCCTGCGGCGGAGATTGTCAGGTTGTTGAAGTTGTTCGCCGCGTTCAAGATCGCGATGTTGCTCACGCCGCTCATCGTCACCGTGCTGGTCCCTTTCGTGAAGACCGAGCCGGCCCCACTCGTGTCCCAGTTCCCCGAATTCGTGACCGAGGCTGTGGTGAGCGTGATCGTGCCGCTCGTGCCGCCGATCATCGTCACACTCGAGACGGTGATCGCGGACGCATTCGCCGTCAGGACCCCGCCGTTGCCCACGTTCAACGCACCGCCCGTCAATCCCAGGTTGGCCGTCGCGAGGTTCGTTGTCGAGGATCCATCGGAGATAATCAGCGTTCCCGCCCAGTTCAGGGCCCTCGTGGACATCGTGAAAATCTGCGCCGTTGCGGCAGTCGAACCGAACGTGATGTTGTTGAACTCGCTGCCCGAAAGATTCGAGCCAGCGAACGTCATCGTCCCACCGGTCGCACTGTTGAATGTGACACTCCCGGTCCCGGCACCCCATGTCGCTGACGTCGAAGCGTTCGTCCACGTTCCTGTGATCGTCCATGTGGATGAATTCATCACGAGGTAGCCGTTCGCCGCACCGATGTTCACGTTTCCGTTGATCGAGATGGCCGAAGCGTTTGCTATCAGGGCTCCGAACGTCGACACCGCGAGTCCCCCGACGGTGATGCCCAGGTTTGCGACCGACGTCGTCAGGACGCTCCATCCCGTTGCGCCGCCAGTCGAGTTCAGGATTGTGAGTGTCCCGCTCATGCGGAGCGCATTCGTCGCCATCGTGTAGGTGACGCTCGTCGTCACACTTGCGTCAAGTGTGAGATTGCTAAACTCGTTCGCCGCTCCGGCCAAAGCAGCGAACGTGAGAGTCCCATTCGCCGCATCCCGGATGGTCACGCTGCTCGTACCCGCCGTCCAACCGGCGGCGGTGGACTGGTTGGTCCAGTTACCGTTGATCGTCCATGTCGATGCGCCGAGGAGGACGACCGTCGCCCCAGTCAAGATGCTCACGTTGCCGGTCACACTGACAGTGGAATTGCGGGCGTTGAACGTGCCTTGAATGAGGAACGCGCCGTTGATCGCGAGGGCCCAGTTTGACCCGGTCGTATCCAGCGTCCCATTGAAGCCCGTCATATCGATGCTGGCGATCGTGGTAGCAGCTGCGAGCGTGATGGTTCCGCTTGGGCTGGCATTGAAGATGGCTTGATTCGACGCCACCGGGGTGCACGCGCAAGAGGCCCCCCCGGCCGAGTTGGACCAGTTGGCTCCGGTGTTCCATGCGCCGCCCGCACCGATTCGATAGCAGTTTCCTGCAGCCACGCCACAGTTGGGAGCGGCGACGACGCGAACGGCACCGAGGACCCAGCTGTTGCCTCCGCCGATAGTCCACGTAATCGCCGTTCCAGGATTGGGCATGTCGCTGCCCGCTCCGCAGAGATTGGTACCAGAACCGGTGCATTTGGCCGTCGCGACGCCAAAGAGATCCGTCGCGGTCGCTCCTGTACCGGTCACCGCCGACGGAGCCGTGGCACTCTGATGTGCGAACACGGCAAATGCGAGTTCGCCTGCTCCCGGCGAAATCGAGATACCGGGATTTGCGGAATTACCATTCGCCGTCGTCCCACCCACCGTGGGGCTCGCGCTTGAGACTCCACTCAAAAGAATCGTGGCACAGACTTGTTTGGCGGTGCCCGCTGCCAGAGTTGCCGTCATGGTTTGGGCGCCGCCGGGGATCGCACCCTGGTAGAACCACATCTCCGTGCGCACCACTCCGGCGCCGCTCGAAGCCGTGCCGGCGATGAGGCTGAGAGTGACGGAACCATAGGTGACTGTCGAGTAGGCGCTCGCAGGGCGGTTGCTGAGCATGACGAGGACGGCGTTGTCTGCCGCAGCCGCCGATTGGGACGTCGTGCACGTGACCGCGTCAGGGTCGACGACTGCGGTCGTGGTCGAGTCGACTGTCACCGTATCCGCCCTCGCATTCACCGTGAAGAGATCGAAGAACCAGCCGATGCCGCCTCGAACGGAGCCGAGGAGGTCGCTCCCCACATGGCGCCAGTCGACCGGGGGGAACCACTCGCGGATGCGATGACCGATCACATTTCCCGCGGTGCCCTCGGGCGGGCCTCGATGTATGAACACGTTGAGGTTGGGTACGTCGAATGAGAACGGGACTAGGCGCGCCGTGGGATGCGAAGACGGTTCCGGGAAAAGGAACGTGATGTTGTAGTTGGGCCTCAGATCGTTCCCCTGAAACAGGAGTCGTTGAAGTTCTTCCGTCAGGGCCCGACCCGGGATCGTGAGCCGTCCATCGGGGCCGCGAAACGCAGCAAGCGGGTCGGAGACCATTTGACTCTCGATCACGACGGTGGCGGTGGCTAGGAGGACAAACCCGAGCAGGAGGGCGGTCCCTGTCTTCATGGGAAGGTCATCCCCCGTTGGGCCGACGGCCTATCCTTCAGTCCGGTCAAGACGAACCGGTGTCCGCTTTCAATGTATCCGCCGATCGATCGCCAAAATGTCGCGTCGGGATTGTTTCGGACCGAGAAGGCACACCCGCTCATCGAACACGGGGTCGGCGGGTTTGCACTTGCTACGATCAAAGTCCTCACGACTAAGACGCTGTCTGTGCGGGTGTAGCTCCGATTTCGAATGAGACCTATTTAAGCGCCGGTCAGTGGTTATCGACCCTGATTTCATGGAGGGAACAAGGTCCGTCATTCGACCGTCACGCGCCCGGACAAACGGGCTTCCATCGCCTCGAGCTCGGCTGCCCGGCGGCGGAGTTTCTCCTCCCTGTCGAGCAGCTCGAGCGCTTTCTGCTGGATGATCTTCACCCGACGTTCGATGTCCTTCTTCGCTTCGTCGGCCTGGGCCCGAGCATCGGGCATCGGCGTCTTTGCCTGCGCGATGATCGTCTTCTGCCGCGCGACGTCTTGTTCCTTCGTCGTGAGGTCCTCGACTCGACGTGCGAGTTCATGCTCCCGCTCATCGGATTTCGCTTCCCGGTCGCGGACTCGTTCCTCGCGGTCCAAGAGTTCGATTGCGCGGCGCTGGAGGAACTTCCGTTCTCGGGCGAGTTCTCCCTTCTGACCTTCCATCGTCTTCCGGACCTCGTCCGTCTCGCCCGGTTCGCGGTGGGACGCGACGAGGCGTTCCTTTGCCATCGCGGCGAACCGCTGACTCATGTCCGCAACCCGACCTTCAATCTCTTTCCGCGTCCGTTCCTCATCCGCCAATCGTGAGTTGGCGTTTGCGCGCTCCTTCTCAAGAGCGGCGATTGAATCTCTCGCCTCTCTCTCGAACTTGGCAATCTGCGCCGTAGCTTCTCGGTAGCGAACGTCAACTTCGTTCTTCGCGGCCAAGAGAGCGTTCCGTTCCTGTTCGAAGGCCTGTTGAGCATCTGACGTGGCCTTCGAATCGGTCTTCTTGGATTCGAGGTGCCGGCTTGCGGCAAGCTGCTCCGTCATCTCGAGCGTCTTCATCGCTCGCGACACGCCGCGGGTGACGGAGTCCTGCATCCGCGCAGCGTAATCCGCGAGAGCGGTCAACCCGGCCTTCTGACGGTTCAACTCTTCTTGTCGACCGAGGAGGTTCGCGGACTCTCCTTGGAGTTTCGCCTCTTGTTCGGCCAGACTTTTCTCCTTCGCTTTGAATCGCGCCTCGCGCTCCGCGGAAGCCCTGTCGAGATCCGGTTTCGCTTCGGTTGTTCGAGCGGGCGCTGCACGATTCCCCGGGGCGAGATGCGAATCCGCGGCCGTCAACAGGAGGGCGGTCCAGTCGACGTCTTCGGATGCGAGATGGCCCCTCGAGAGGAGGACGAAGACCAGCTTGCCGCTCTGGAACGCGGTGAACACATATTCTCCGACGAAGAGAGAATCGCGATCGCCGATTCCTTCCGGCGGCAACACCTTCAGGAAATCATCGTAGTCGATTGGGCAATCCGCATCGAGGACATATTCGCCGGTCATCTCTCCGCGGTCGTCGAGCACATAGATCTTCTTGAGCTGCGCCCGCGCCGTTTTTCTGGATGGCGCGGCCATCAAGACCGCGGTGAGGGCTGGGCTGAAACCTCGCATTAAGATGCCCGTCACCAGGGCTTCCATCGGCCCTTGCATACGCTGCTTTCCTCGGTTCGCGAAGGCGTTCCCTCACGTGACTTGTCGGAGGATTCGAGCGGGCTGCACCGTATTTAAGGGGCGGGTTTTGGTTATCGGACGTGAGAAGGGGTGGTCATGGAGGCGGCGGTCCGGAAGATGCTCGCCTCATCGTCGGCTCGGCCTCCACCGGATGCTCCGCTTTCGGTTTCGGTTGTCGGAACGCGCGTTGCATTTGCAGCGCGTAATCGCGCAACGCGGTCAGCCGCGTCTCCCTCGTCCGGACTTCGCCTTCCAGATCGCGAAGGGTGATTGCCGCGGTCCGGAGTTCCGCTTCGAGGAGGGCGAGTCGCTGCTCCCGTCGTCTCAGTTGGGCCTCGCGGGCCTCGGCCTCGCGGTCCCGTTCCTGCAAGGCATCCTCCCGCGCCGCGATCGCCGGGGACAGACTGGGCGGGAGGTGCATCCGCATGGCCGCCAGGAGTGTGCCGATGGATCCCCGCTCCTCGATCCGTGGGACGCCGTGGGTCAGTACGACGAACCACAGGTCCTCGACTCGAAAGGGAGTGAAGGCGTACTCGCCCTGGTAGAAGGCGACGAGATGCCGCATCCCGTTCACGGGAATCGACCGACGGAGATCGTCATACTCGAGCGGGCAATCGTCGCGAAGCGCATACTCGCCGAGCAAACGAGCATCCTCGCCAAGGACGAAGATCCGTTCGTAGTCGACCCGAGGGACCATCCTCGGAGCTTGGAGCGTCAAGCGCCCGACGACCGCCATGCCATCTCGCGAGATGGCCCCCTCCTCCATAACGCCCTCTTTCATGATGCGCCCGCCCCCCCGAAAGTATGCGGATGCCGATGTGATAGGAATGCGGGGTCTCTTGAGGGTTTCTGTCGCTCCCGCCCCGTTATCACATCCGACACTGAGACTGATGCGCCGCCTCAGTCCCGCTAGACCAGAGAACGGGCCTTCTCCAGATTGTCGACTCCGAGCGCCAGCTGCGCGTGACCGCCGACGGTGCCCAAGTGAATCGCGCTCATCACGTCGACTCCGGCATCCCCGAGTTTCTTCGCGAGAGCCGCGAGTGCTCCCGGTTTGTCGTCGAGTCTCACGACGAGCACGGTCCGCGTCGAACAAACGTACCCGTGTTTCAGGAGGGCCTCCCGCGCTTGGACCGGCTGGCTCACGATCAGGCTCACGTAGGACCGGCCGCTGGCCGACTCCCCGCTAATCGCTTCGATGTTGATTCCCGCGGTCCCAAGGATCGCGGCCAGTTTCGCCAACTCGCCAGGGCGGTCGGGGACCTCGATGTCGATCTGGATCATCGATCTCCTCTCCGACGGCGATGGCATTACCAGGTTACAAGTGTTGTGAACCCCCCGCTGGTCGCCGAATTGCAGATCCCAGAGTCCGCCTTCGGTGGGTCCATGCCCTTCCGACTGGCCCACCTGCGGATCCAGGGCCGCGTCAGGATCGGTAAGGCCGCGTCTAAGAGGAGGGCTGGGCCAGGATGATCCGTGCATCGACGGCGCAGTATCCACGTCCTTCCTCGAGGACCAGGACCGGGTTGAGGTCCATCTCCTGAATTGAGTCGAAGTCGGACACGAGCGCCCCGAGTCGCAGGATTGCGTCCTGAAGCGCGGTCACGTCGCGCGCTGGTTCGCCGCGAACACCGCGAAGGATTGGATAGGTCCGAATCGATTCGATCATTCGCATCGCGTCGCGATCGGTTAGCGGAGGCAGGCCGAACGAGACGTCCTTCAGGTATTCGACGTAGATACCGCCGAGGCCGAAGACCAGGAAGGGACCGTACACCTTGTCCCGCGCCATCCCGAGGATTACCTCCATTCCTCCCTGGACGAATTCTTGCACGAGGAAGCCTTCGACCGTCAGGCGACGATCTCGGAGCTGCCGTTCCATCGCCGAGGCCGCGTCCACAAGTTCCTTCTCTGTTCGGATGCCGAGACGGACGGCCTGGAGTTCCGACTTGTGGACGATCTCCGGACCGAAGGCCTTGAGGACGACCGGATATCCGATCTCTTTGGCTGCCCGACTGAGGTCCTCGATGCGGCGCACGATCCGCGTTTTCGTGGTTCGGATGCCGTAGGCATTCAGCAGGGCGTCCGCCTCCTCATCCCTCAGCCGCGAGCGACCTTCGCCAACGGCGCGGTCGAGGATCGTTTGCGCCTGGGTCCGATTCACCGGGAAAGTGCGGAGCTCTCCCTCATCGCGTTTCCGGTACTCGGCATAGCGGTACATGGCGGCAAGGGATCGCGCGGCACTCTCGGGAAACAGGTACGACGGGACGCCGTGGCTGACGAGTTCCACGAATCCGGGGCTATTCTCCGACCGGCCGAGGAAATTGCACAGGACCGGTTTCGAGTGGTCCTTCGCCGTCTGCCACACCGCACGGGCGATATCGACTTCATCGACGCGCACGGGAGGCACGTAGATCGCGATTGCCGCGTCGACCCCGTCGTCCGAGAGGACCGCATCCAGAGCCCGTCGATAGTCTTCGAGACTTCCCTGGGGCGTCAAGTCGATCGGGTTGCGGAGGGAGGCCTCGGGGGGCGCCCAGGTACCCATGAACGCCTGGGTCGCCGGGGCCAGGTCCGCCAGCCGCATCCCGTGGGCGACGAGCTCGTCGACGCACATGATCGCGGGCCCACCCGCATCGGATACGATCGCGACGCGGTTCCCGCGAGGGAGCGGCTGCAGCGAGAATGCCATCGCGAAGTCGAACAACTCCTCGATCGATGCCGCCCGGAGGACGCCGGTCTGAGCGAACACGGCTTCGGCTGCTAGGTCCGATCCTCCGAGGGAGCCCGTGTGGGACGCGGCCGCGCGGCTCCCCGCTTCCGAGCGGCCGGACTTCACCGCGATGACCGGCTTGTCCTTCGTCGTCGCCCGTGCAATTTGGACGAAGTTCTTGGGATTGCCGAAGTTCTCGATGTAGGCCAGTATGATCTTGGTGTCCGGGTCGCCGCGCCACATCTGCAGCAGGTCGTTCAGGCTCACCTGCGCCTTGTTTCCGAGCGAACAGAATTTGGCGAAGCCTACCCCCAACGTCTTCGCGTGCTCGAGGATCGCGATGCCCAGCGCCCCGCTCTGCGTGACCAGGGAGATCCCGCCGCGGAGCGGGGGCGTGGGCGCGAACGTTGCGTCCATCCGGACGTCGGGATGGGTGTTGATGACCCCCATGCAGTTGGGACCGACCATCGTGAGGTCGTATCGCCGGCACACGTCGACGAGTCGCGCTTCGCGCTCGAGTCCGATGCCCCCGACTTCCCGGAATCCCGCCGTGATGACCACGAGTCCTCGTGCGCCCTGACCGCCGCACTCCTCGGCGGCCCTGACCGCGAGGTCGGCGGGCACCGTGATGATCGCGAGATCGATCGCGTCCGGGATGTCGCGTACGTTCGCGTAGGCCCGGAGTCCATGGATGCTCCGCGCGTTGGGATTCACGGGATAGAGGACTCCTTGGTATTCGTTCAGGATGAGATTCCGTAGGATTTCGTACCCGATCTTGCCAGGATGCCGCGAAGCCCCAACGACCGCGATCGACCGAGGAGAGAAGACGGCGTCGAGACCGACTCCGATCATCTTCGCGGCGAACCTTCCCGGCGGTATTGAACCTTCTCGGGGAGCCCGGCGTTGCATTATCACGCTCGGTAACCGGGCCCTTCGTCTAATATATCGTGACGAGAACCGGGGGATAACAACCCAACGCTCGGCCTCGTTCAGAGCCCGATTCCCATGGTGAACTCTCATTCCGGCCCGCATCGAAGGACCGGCGCTTGGGCCATCTTCCTCATGATTGTCGTGGGGGCCTCGGTCCTGGGTCTCGCGGCGAGTGGCGTCACCGCGGTAGGCCCGTCCTGTCCCACGGGGAGAGCCTATCGGTCGGGTCCCATCGGCACCGCGAGCTGGGATACGTTTTGCATCTGGGTCATGTACGGCAACGTGACGGTGAATCTGGGGGCTACGCTCACGCTCCTGCCGGGGACCACCGTCCTGGCGGATCCGAGTGTCCATCTGTACGTTCGAGGGACCTTGCGGGCGGACGGCAGCTCGGGAGGGCTGATCACGTTCGGGGCAAACAGGACCGGGGTCGGCGTGGGCGTTTGGGGCGGGGTACAGTTCAACGCGAGCGCGACGGGGTCTCTTTCCTGGGCCTCCTTCGACCGGGTCGACCGGGCGGTCACCGTCCTGGGCCCGACGCCCATCTCGCCCTGGATTCACGATAACACGGTCATCCAAGCCGGCATCGGCTTTGCCTTCCTCACAGGGTCGACGAGCACCCTCTCGAGCAACACGATTCGTCGGACGGCGAGCTTCGGTGTGTACGTGAACGCCTCGAGCATCTTCGTGGACCGAAACACGATCAACGGGACGACCGTGGCGATTCAGTTGGAGCAACCGGGGACCTCGACGGTCTCCTCGAATACGATCACGAACGTGAGTTCGACGTTCGCCGCCGGGATCTCCGTCTGGTATGGGGCAACCGCGAACATTATCAATAACACGATCAGCGGCGTCCGGGCCCTGGCAGGCTCCGGTGGGCCGACCTCGGGATCGAACGGTCGCGACGGCGGAGTGGCCCTCGGGGTCTTCGTCAATGCGGCGCCTGCCGCCTCCGTCTCATTCAATTCCATCGATACGATCATCGCCGGAAACGGCGGCAACGGTGCCGCGAACACGTCCGTGGGCCCGGGAGGTCGAGGAGGCAGAGGCGGCTCGGCCGCGGGCATCGTCGTCGCAGCCACTCCCGACGTTTCCATCTACGGCAACACCATCAAGGCCCTCGCGGGGGGACGGGGCGGAGCGGGCGGCGGAGGCGCGCCGACGAACAACGGAGGCCGGGGCGGTGACGCAGGCGAAGCGGCGGGCATCGAGGTCTTCTCGACCGCCACCTCGGCGGGAGTTTCTTCTAACATCGTGACAGGTCTCACAGGCGGCCAAGGAGGCGTCGGGGGCGCGGGCACGGTTCGAGACGGCTCCGGAGGCGGAGGGGCGGACGCCTATGGCATCATCTTCATCTCGGCCGCCCAAGCGGACGCCAGCGGGAACCTGGTCCAGACCCTCCGCGGAGGACTCGGCGGAAACACGAGCGGGGCCCTCGGCACGGGCAACGGAGCCCGTGGCGGCGACGCGACCGGGATTTCTGTGGTTTCAATCCTCGGTTCGTCCACGGTCCACGCGAACACGATCGACAGCTTGACCGGAGGGGTCGGCGGAACCCGTGGACCTATCGGAGGCCAGGGAGGGAACGCGACGGGAGTGATCGCGTTCGGAAACAATGACGGGCTTTTCAACGCGACATCGGTCACGTACGACTGGATCAGCACGTTGACGGGGGGACAGGGAGGGAACGGGAGGACGGCAGGGGGCAACGGGGGCAGCGCCTCGGGAATCGGCGTGGTCTTTGCGACTCCGACCCTCGGATCGGACACGATCTTGACTCTCCAAGGAGGCCGCGGCGGGGATTCCACCGGTGCGAACGGCGGACGCGGGGGCGACGCGACCGGTGTCATCGGAGCCTTGGTGGCCGATGGGCGTTCCTCCTTCGACTCCATCACAAGCGTCATTAAGGGCGCGGCGGGCAACGGCCCTCCGGTCCAGAGCTCCTACGGCATCGGATTCAACTTCGTCGGCAACGCGACCTTCACGAGTCGCTTCACCGTCGACAACGCGAGCTTCGCGTTCGTCGGTAATTACGAGTTCTTCGTGAACAATTACAGCTGGGCCGTCTCCGTGAACACACCGTTCACGAGGCCCGCGGTCATGCCGGCCGGCAACCTGACCGTCCAAAACTTCCTTGATGTCGAGGCGTTTTGGCCCGACGGATTCACGCCGGTGACCGGGGCTCGGATCATCATCCAGGATAACGGCGTGGACATCTGGAACCGGACGGCCGCGACCGGGGACCAGTCGTGGATCCTCGTGACCGACCGGGTCTACATCGGATCGAACACCGCGAAAGACAATGTCACCAAGGGTCGCGTAGCGTACTCGTCCTACGCCTTCGGGAACAGTCCTCGGAACGTGGACATGTCGACGAGCCACACGGAAACCTTCACCATGGTCGATCTCGTTCCTCCGACCTCCGCGGCGAACGCGCTCCCGACGTACGAGAACTCGACGTCGTTTTTCGTCTACTACACGGCAAGCGACGGGTTCGGAACCGGATTGGGAAACATCACGCTCTGGTACCGGCAGGGCGAGAGTGTGGTATGGATCAAGTTCGCCACCCAGGCTGCGGCATCGTCCGGGCAATTTGCTTTTGTCGCGGCATCGAACGGCCACTATGAGTTCGCGACGACGGCGAACGATCTCGCAGGGAATACGCAGCCTGGATCTACCGCGAACAACACGTGGACCATGATCGACACCCTGACTCCTGGTTCCCATGTGAACGCCCTTCCACAGTACAAGAATTCGATGTCCTTCACCGTGACGTGGGCGCCGGACACGGGGGTCACGGACATCGCCACGTACACGGTCCAATACAACGCGGGGTCCGGGTGGGTGAACTGGCTCGTCGGCACGACCTCGACGTCGGCCACGTTCACGGCCCCGCTCGAAGGCATCTACGCTTTCCGATCGATTGCCACGGATCGTGCCGGGAACCGGGAGGTCCCACCCTCATTAAACGACACGTATACGATCGTCGACACGACCCGGCCGGTCGTGACCTCCTACGCGCCCACGGCGACCAATGCGACCCGTTCGCCGATCATCCAGATCACATTCTCCAAGTCGATGGACCGAAAATCCGTCGAGCAAGCGTTCTCGATTTCGGGCGGGGTGAATGGGACGTTCCAATGGAGCTCGGACTCTCGCTCCGTGACGTTCCTTGCCAGCGGGGCGCTTCAAGCCGGCACCACCTACACCGTGGTCCTCGCGACAACGGCGACGGATCTCGCGGGTAACCAGATGCTCAACCCCTTGACGTACCAGTTCTCGACGGCCGCAGCGCCGCCCGCAGGTCTTGCGTTGTCCAGCTTCTGGTGGCTCATCCCGCTCTTGGCCGCGGTCGTGGGAACCGCCCTCTTCCTGGTGATGCGCCGCCGAACCGCGGCGGCACCCAAACCTGCTGTACCGACGCCCGCCGCGAAGACGAAGGAAGCGATCATCGAAGATGTCTTCCTGCTGAACCACCGCGACGGGATCTTGATCAAACACGAAACTCGACGACTCCGCCCGGACGTCGATACGGATATCCTCACCGGCATGCTCACCGCCGTCCAGCAGTTCGTGAAAGAAGCCCTTCGAGGCGATGACTATGCGGATCTGAATGAGATGACGGTCGGCCACATGCACATCCTAATCGGCCGCGGCAAGTGGCTCGTCCTTGCGGCCCGCATCGAAGGGGACGGCAGCGAGCCTTGGACCGTCCAGATTGAGCGGTGCATCAAGGACATGGAGGATCACCACTGGGACCAACTCGAGGATTGGGACGGGGACATGACTCTCGCGCGCGTCTTGACGCCGTATATCAAGAAACTGATCGACGGCGCATATGCCCAGTAGGATTCCGGATCAGAGAGAGTCTCCCGGGGCAGCAATCTTTCAACGTCCTTTCGCTACAACAAGACCGACAGGTGTCGTTCTCGCGGCCCGATAGTTCGAGCCTCGTTCGGAACACTTTCACTCCCGGTGGAATATTCCGGTTGTCCCACGCACAATACCGATAACAAAAGCTTTAATTCTGGATGCCACTTTCTAACAAGGGATGGGACGAGACGGCATCTTGTTCCACAGACTTGCGTCGACAGAGCAGATGCCGTCCCGCCCTGACCGGCACGCGGGCGCAGGCACGCGGTGATCCACGGATGGCAAGCGACGAAAGCGACGGGAAGGCGGGGAAGTCGGCGGACGACGTCCGGGACGAGTTCGAGGAGAAGATGGACCGTCTCCGTCGGCAGTACGAGCGGGACCTCCACTCCTTCCGCTACGAGATCGAGGAGCGGGAGTACCGCCTCAAGGCGTACGAGGACAAGTTCAACAAAATCAAGCAGCCGCCGCTCCTCTACGCCTACGTCGTGCGCAAGGAAGGCCCCGACCTCGACGGAAACCAGGTCGTCGTCGCGCGGGCCACGGAGCTCCTCAAGGTCTCGACCGGGCTCATGGACAAATCCCAGCTCGGGGTCGGCCAATATGTCTGGGTGCACCCGCAGACGTACGCGATTGTCGAGGGCAGCGCCGTCCGCAACGAGGGCGTCATCGCGAAGGTCGCGGACATGATGGACGGCAAGCTCGTGATCTCGATCGAAGGCGACATGGAGAAGCGCCTGATCAACACCGACAAGACCGTGTACAAGAAGCTCAAGCCGGGTTTCCAGATCAGCGTGCTCCCTCCGACCATGGAGGTGCTCGAGGTCCTCCCGAACCTCGAGGTCAAGTCCCTGTTGCTCGGCGAGAAACCGAACGTGAAGTACGGCCAGATCGGCGGGCTCATGGAGGCCATCGAGCGGATCAAGGACGTCGTCGTCCTGCCGTACCAGGAGGCGAAGCTGTTCGCGCAGATCGCCCTCGAAGCGCCGCGCGGCATCCTGCTATACGGACCGCCGGGCTGCGGGAAGACGTTGCTCGTGAAGGCAATCGCGACGGAGAACGACATGACCTTCTTCAACGTCAGCATCGCAGACGTGTTGTCGAAGTGGGTCGGGGAGAGCGAGCGGATCATCAAGGAGATCTTCCGCCAGGCCCACGAGAAGAAGCCGAGCATCGTCTTCTTCGACGAGATCGAGGCCCTGTTCACGGTCCGCGGGATGATGGACACCTCGGGCGTGCACAAGAACATCATCGCGCAGATCCTGAGCGAGATGGACGGGCTCGTCGAACTCCACGACGTGTTCGTGATCGGCGCGACGAACCGCGCGGACCTCGTCGATCCGGCGTTGCTCCGGCCGGGCCGGTTCGACGAGATCATCGAGATTCCTCGTCCCGACCGGCAGGCGGCCGAGGAGATCCTGCGGATCTACCTGAACGAGGAACTCCCGGTCCAAGCGAGCTTCGAGGAGCAATCCGGCGGTCACAAGGAGGCCGTCGAGGCCCTCCGCCGCTTCGTCCTCGACGAATTGTATGGGGAGAACAAGTGGGTCAAGGTCAAACTGGACGCGGAAGCGAAAGAGGCGATCAAGACCGTCAAGCGGAAGGACATCATCTCCGGCGCCATCATTGAAGCCATCGTAACGACCGCGAAGAAGAACTTCGTGAAGCGGGTCATCCTGTTGAAGAAGACGGAGCGGAAGAAGGAAGGCCTTACGATGAGGGACCTCGAGATGGCGATCGACGAAGAGAGCAAGGAGCACGCGATCACAGAGATGTACGTCTACGAGAAGCGCCAGCGGGAGGTCTTCCGGACCGGTGCGGACCCGATGGTCGGGTGACGCATGAGGAAGATGGTCCAGGGGACCGAACACGAGTACACGCTGTACTGCCGCAAGATGGGCACCATGGGCTTCGATCCGCACATGATGGCGCTCGACCTGCTGCGGGAATCGGACCTGCATCTCGCGGGCGAATTCATCACGAACGGGTCTCGCGTCTACTACGACGTCGGGCACTTCGAGGTGAGCACCGCGGAGACGACGAACTTCCACGATGTCGTCGTGTGGGAGAAGGCCGGCGAAAAGATCCTCGATTGGCTTCGCCGCGTGATGGAAGAGAAGTACACGGGCGACATGAAGATCCACGCGTTCAAGAACAACACGTCCCCGGACGGGACGTCGTACGGGTCGCACGAGAACTACTGCGTCTCCCGCGACGTCGCGTTCCCAGGGCAATTCATCCGGGACCTCGTTCCGCATCTCGCGACCCGCATCATCTACACGGGGGCGGGGGACATCGTCCGCGGGAAGTACGTGCTCTCGCCGATGGCCTTCCTCACGTCTCAGGTCATCAGCGGGGAGACGATGCACGATACCGGCATCTTGAACACGCGCGACGAACCGCACGCAGACGGCCGTCTGTGGCGGCGCCTCCATGTGATCGTCGGGGATGCGCTCATGAACGAGACCGCGATCATGCTCCGGCATTTCGTGACCTCGGGCGTCCTGCAGCTCATGGAGGACGGACGCTTGGACGACGTGCCTCGACTCAAGGATCCGATTCGAGATCTGTGGCACAACGTGGAGATCCGGAATCCCGAGCAATGGAAGGTTGAACTCGAGGACGGCCGGACCGTTTCGCCGATTGACATTCAACGGTATTATCTGGAGAAGGTGGAAACGATCGTGCAAGACGACTGGGAGCGGCGCGCACTGCGGACGTTCGAGGAGGTCTTGGACGGCCTCGAGAACCGACGCTCGAAGGAGCTCGCGCACCGCATCGAGTGGCTCGATCGATGGTTCGCGATTCAGGAGGCCGGCGAGAAAAAGGCAGGACCCGATGTCGACATGATGGCGTGCAAGCAGTACTCGGAAATTGGTGCAGAACGATCATTGTTCTATAAGCGACAGCGGGCGGGTTTGGTCGATCGGATTACGGACGACGAAGCTATCAAAAAGGCAATTCAGGAACCGCCGAAGGATACGCGTGCCGCGCTACGAAGGGAGCTATGCGACACCTTCAATATCGAGATGATTGATTGGTCTGTGTTGATCGTGAACGACGGAACGCGCAGGCGAATCGATCTCCTCGATCCTTACGCTACAAAGATGGAGGCACCCTATGCCACAGCAAGTTGAGGAAAAGCCGAAGAAACGCAAGAAGAACGAGAAGAAACTGGAGTTCGAGGCCGGCAAGGTGTTCACTCCTGGCGAAGTGAAAGAAGAGGACTTCGAACTCGATCTAGAGTCGGCCAAGTTCCGAGCGCAAAAAGGCCAAGGAGGAGATCGGCGAGCGTAGTACTTTCGCCGACCTCCCTCGGCAGCTTTGATTAGCTCCGCCGTCCCAACGAATGAAAATTGGTTTCAGTTGAGTATCTAGCCGGTTTTGCTGACGGCGAAGGCTCCCTGTCCCTCGCGCGAAGACGTCATCCTGGTGAATCGGTCGAATATTCGCTCAGGGTGTGCGTTTACAACTCGCACTACGAGCTGCTGAAACGGATTCAGGATCGGTGGGGCGGAGTTATGTCTGCCGTCGGCCAGAGGCACGCGCGATGGAAACCTGATTACGCTCTCGTTTGGACAAACGCAAAAGCCGCGAACCTACTCGAAGCGATTGGACCCTACCTCAGAATCAAGTCGAACCATGCCGCCGCATTGCTTGAGTTCCAGGAACACGTCCGGAGGTGTAGAAGGACGCGGGATTCCGGAGGTCGCCTCCAACGGCTAACCAAAGGAGAACTGATCTTTCGGGAGAACTTCCATGATCGTCTGAAACGCTTGAATGAGAGAGGAGTGACCCGCGGCTCGGAGGGACGCAGGCGAGAACGACGGCTTAGACCGAAAACGCCCCTCTCCCCGAGGTACCTCGCTGGTTTCATCGATGGGGAAGGATCCTTGATGATTGCGAGGTGGACAAGCCCGAGGTACACAAGGGTGTACTACAAGCCGAGGATTTCCATCGCAAACACGCATAAGGAGGTGCTTCAGCAAATACAACAGGTGTACGGCGGAATTCTAGCAAACCAGCCGCCGAGGAAAGCGGCCTGGCGTTTCGCTTACCAACTCATTTGGACCGACGGGATGGTTGGACCGCTTCTTTCGGTCGTCAAGCCCTATTTGATTATCAAGAGGGATCAGGCAAGTGTCTTGGAGCAGCTGATCCGGAGTCGGCAGAGGATGCTCCAGGATCGGAAGCCGAGTGCCAAACGTAGCTTGGGCATCCCCGCGTCGGTCTTGGCCGAACAAGCGGAGTTGTATCGGAAAGTCAAGCATCTGAACCGCAGGGGTCCCCCTATCGGGGGACTATCAAACCGCCAGAAAAGCTCCTCCCGGCCGCAACTCTATATCGCGCGCTGACCTTCGTCCTTCAAATGCCCACCCATGTGGAGACGCTCGAGAACGGCCTGAAGGTCGTCCTCCGGCCAATCCCGGACACGAAGGCGCTGTCCACCTGGGTCGTGTACCGCATCGGCTCCCGCAACGAGGTCCCCGGCATGACCGGCTCCACCCATTGGGTCGAGCACATGCTGTTCAAGGGGGGCGGCAAGCTCGGCAAGGGGGACATCGACAAGCTCATCTCGCGCCTCGGCGGGAAGATGAACGCCTTCACGGACACGGACTACACGATGTACTTCGAGACGATCCCCGCGTCCGCGATGGACACGGCCCTCATGATCGAGTCCGAGCGGATGCGCAATGCCGCCTTCGATCCGAAGGAGGTCGAGGCCGAGCGGACGGTCGTCATCAGCGAGCGAGAGGGCGCGGAGAACCAGCCCGAGTTCCTCGTCGACGAGGAGCTGTGGGGGCTCGCGTTCCACGTGCATCCGTACCATTGGACCCCGATCGGATACAAGCAGGACCTCGCCGCGCTCGACCGCGAACCGCTCTACCGTCACTACCTACGATACTACGCTCCGAACAACGCCTCGCTCATCCTCGTCGGCGGCTTCGATCCCGCCGTGGCGATGCAACACGTCCGCGAGGCCTTCTCCCCGTTGAAGCCGGAGGCCCCGCCCGACCCGCTGCGGCTCTCGGAGCCGGAGCAGCGCGGAGAGCGGCGAAGCGATCTCGTCCGCCCAGGCCCCGCCGACTTGCTGTCCATCGGATGGCACATCCCGTCCGCCGCCCACGACGATACTCCCGCACTGATCTTGCTCTCCACGGTCCTCGGGGGATGGCGAGGCCTGATCTCCTTCGCGTCCGGGGACTGGCGCCCGCGATCGAACCGGCTGTATCGGGCCCTCGTCGAGTCGAAGCTCGCGACGGACGTCGGGGTGCGGCAGGAGATGAAGCTCGATCCGTCCCTCCTGATCACATCCGCGACCGCGGCGAAAGGCGTCTCGCTCGACCGAATCGAGCACACGATCGATCGGGAGGTCGATAAGTTGCGTCGCACCCCGCCGAGTCGGACGGAGGTCGAGAGGGCGAAGCAACAGGTCCGCTCGTGGGCGCGGTACGAGCAGGACGGCGTCACGTTCCAAGGGATGCTGCTCAGCGCGGGAGAAGGCATCGCGTCCTGGGACTTCGGAGACCGCCTCTTGACGAAGGTCGAGAAGGTCCGCGTCGAGCGCATCCGGGACGTCGCCCGAACGTACCTCGTGGACGAGCACCGGTCTCTCGTCCGATTCCACGCCCAGGAGGGAACGGGCTGAAGCTCCCCGACCGCACCGCCCTCGGGAACGGGGCCGTCCTGATCTCCAATGCCCTCCCGTCGAACCCGTTCGTCGCGTTCCGCGGGAGCGTCCCGGCCGGCGTGGCCGCGGAGGGCGATGCGCACGGGGTCGCCGAGTTCGCGTCGCGGCTCCTCCTGAGCGGCACCCGCCGTCTCGGGGCCGCGAAGCTCGCCGACCGACTGGAAGGGATCGGGGCGACCCTCGAGTTCCACAACGGCGAGGAGGTCCTCGGCTTCAGCGGACGGTGCACGCGCGACTCCCTGCGGGAGACGATCCGGATCCTCGTCGACTGTCTCTCCCATCCGACGTTCCCGCAGCGCGAGATCGACCGGGTGCGGGGCGAACTCCTGAATGACCTGCGCATCGAGGCGGACGACACGGCCTCGAGGGCCGCCCGTGAGCTCGCGCGTTTCGTGTTCCCGAACGACCATCCGTACGGCCGCGACCCGAAGGGCGGGGCCGACCGCGTGCGCCGCATCCGGCGGCGCGACCTGGTCGACTTCCACGAATCCCGCGTCGGAGCGGAGGGCCTGATCCTCGCCGTCACCGGGGATGTGGACCGGGAGCTCGTCGAAGAGGCGATCGCGGGACCGCTGTCCCGCCTCGAATCCGACGCCGAAGGGATCCCGGCGATCCCGCCGCCTCCGCCGCACAAACCGCGCCGCGCGACGATCCCGATGCCGCACAAATCCCAGGCCGACATCGCGATCGGCGGTCCCGCGGTCCCCCGAGGTCATCCGGACTACTATGCCCTGAACCTGGCAAACCTCCTGTTCGGACGGATCGGTTTGTACGGTCGTCTCGGGCGGAACTTGCGAGACGAGCAAGGCCTCGCCTACTACGCCTTCACGGGCCTCGATGCGCGCACCGCGGGAGGGATTTGGTCTATCTCCGCGGGCGTGAACCCTGCGAACCTCGAGAAGGCCGCCCAATCGATCCGCGCCGAGCTGGACCGCTTGCAGGCGGATCCCTTCCACACGGACGAGCTCCGGGACGGGAAGGACAACCAGATCGGCTCCCTGATCGTCTCCCTCGAGCGGAACGCAGAGGTCGCGTATGAGCTCCATCGGATGGAGTACTACGGCCTCGGGATGAACTTCCTCGAGCGGTATGCGGACATCGTGCGGGAGCTCCCCGAGGATCGGGTCCGCGAGGTGGCGATGAAATACTTCACGGCGAACGGGAGCTCGATCGTCGTCGCAGGCCCGGTCGGACGGACGCGACTCTCCCTGTGACGGACGACGCGCCACTCAGAAGAGAGGCTCGTCGACCAGGCGCGCCGGTCCTCCGACCGTACACGACATCGTTTCGAGTCCGAGTTCCTCGATCGCCCGGCGAACGGGATCCGCGTGGTCCGGAAACGTGTTCACGTAGACCGTGGCTCCGGTGTCAATCGAGAAGAACGCAGGGATGCCCTGCTCCCGGAGGCGGCGGACCGCGAGGATTACCCGGAGGGTGTCGGGTTGCCACAGGACCATCTCCCCGGTCCCGGTCATCGTGATTCCATGCAGCATGAGCGTGTCCCGCTCGGCGAGGCCGCAGATCGAACCAATGTCCCGTTTTCGGATCGCCAACTCCATCTCGGCGATGAGCCGCGGCATCTCCGCGAGGCGCGCATGGAAGAACGGCGAGGTGAGGGCCTCGCGGTGGGCGTCCTCCGTCTGCTTGAATGCGCGGACGACGGCGACGACCATTCCGATCTGCAGATCCTCTCCCGCGAGCTGCGTCGCGTAGGAGTCCTCGTCCGTGAGGCCCATCTTCCATTTGCTGAAGCCCCCCGTCACCGACCGGGCTGCGGAACCGGCGCCGCGTCGGGCGAACCGGGAGATCTCTTCCGGGTTCAGGTGGAGTCCGGCCGCGTTCGCGGCGGCCATGGCGAGGGCCGCGAATCCGGATGCGCTCGCCCCCAATCCGATGTTCGATGGGAAGTCGTTCACGGACGCCATCCGAAACGGCGTGCGAAGGGACGCCTTGGCGCGGATTGCGTCGACGACGGAGCGGATACGTTCCATGTCCCGCGCCGTCACATCGCGCCCGTCGATCGTCGCCTGATCGCGGGGACCGTCGCCGAACTCGATTGTCGTCCGCGTCGTCAGCGGCGCGGTGCACACGCTGATTGAATCGTGGAACGGGAGGCGGAGGATCGGGTCGGCGAGACCGTGGTACTTGATCAGTCCCTGGATCGGATGGGCCACGGCCGTCGCCTTCATCGCCACCGCTCCAGGAGACGCGGGAGTTCGGCATGCCCGCGGATCTCCGCGTCGGCTCGGTCCGCTTTCGCATCTTTCCAGAATCCCGTGTTGAACCATACCGCCCGCATGCCAATCGACTTCGCTCCGGCGACATCCGCGACGACATCGTCCCCGACATGGACGACCTCCTCCGCGGTTAGCGAGAGCTCGTCGAGAGCCACCTGGAAAATCGCCCGATCCGGTTTCCGAACGCCGACCTCGTCGGAGAATATCCGAACGTCAAAGGACTCGCCAATCCCCAGGCGGTCCTGGACCGGGCGAAGGAAACGGCCTCCGGTGCGCCCCGTGTTCGAGATGAGGCCCATGCGGTAGCCTCGGTCTTGGAGGGCGCGCAACGTCTCCCCGATTTCTGGATATAGAGCCGGCAACCGGAACTCGATCGCGGAACCGAAGGCCTCCTGGATCGTTCGGAGGAGATCCTCTCGGCCCTCGCCCACTCCGAGAAACCGGAGATAGGCCCGAGCCTGTTCCTCAACCGAGAGATCCCGGAGATCGTTCCAAGTCCGAAGGAGGAGGTCCGTCTGGGCGTCGTAGGCGCGAGACAGAAGCGTCCGATTCACCTGAAGACCCGCATCCGCGAGCGCTTCCGCGGCCCGATCGACGCGGATCTCCTGCATCTGCTCGTCGTAATGAACGTCCCGGACCGCCGGGATCTCTACCACGGTCCCCCACCAATCAAATGTCACGCCCTTGATCGTCATGGATCGCCTAGATGTCGAAGATGACCTCGGCGATCCCTTTCTCCGGATCCACGGTGAGGCCGTGGCGCGTCACGGCCTTGATCACGAGCTTCAACTCGTGCCGATCCTTGTCGATCGCCTCCCCGCGTGCGTGCCCTTCGAGTGACCTTCCGACAACGTGCACGTCGAAGGACGAGAAGAGGAATCGCTGGGTCTCGTGGATGTACAGCAGTTCCCCAAGCCATCGGAGGAAGAGCGTCGGAAGGTCGTCCGCCTGGAGGCGCACCTCGATCTCACCGACGGGTTTCACCTCGGACAGGTCCGCGATGAGGCTGAACATCCCCTCCGCGGCATTCACGAACAGTTCGTCCAAGGACCGCCCGTGCGCGCGGATGCCGACGTCGGCCGTGTGCTCGATTTCCTCGTATCGCACGCGTAGGAGAAGGCGGAGAAAGGATGAATCTTCTGTGCGGCGGTCCTAGATGCGGCGATCTCGGCCGGGCCAGATCAGTTTGTGCAGCTGGACCTGGAGACGGACCGGGAGCCGATCCTCGAGGATCCACTCGGCCAATCGAGCCGAGTCCAACCCGGTCGACACGTGGTGCGCCGCGACGACGGGGGAGAACAGCACGGTCTGCGCCTTCGTGCCGTACGAGGCGAGCACCCGCTTCGCGAATTCGTAGTCGTCCCGGTTCTGCAAGACGAACTTGACCTCGTCCTGTTCTCGGAGGATCCCGAGATTCGCGTACGCCTTCTCGGCCTTCATCCCCGATCCGGGGCATTTCACGTCCATCACGTACCGCAGGCGGCCGCCCTCCCGCTCATCGGACACGAGGGCATCGAACGCGCGCAGGTCGACCTCGCCGTCCGTCTCGAAGGAATGGACGAAGGTGTCCGGGAGCCGACGAATCGCGGCCGCGATGGACTCTCCCTGGAGGAGGGGCTCGCCGCCGGTCCAGCAGATATTCCGGATCCCTCCGCCGTCGGAGGACGAGCCCGAGAGCTCGCGGATCTGGCGGACGACGTCGTCCACGTGGACCTTCGTGAACTCGCCCCCTTCCACGGCGTACATGGAGTCGCACCATCGGCAGCGGAGGTTGCAGGCGTACAGGCGGACGAACACGGTCGGCAGTCCGACGAGCGAGCTCTCCCCCTGGACGGAGACATACATTTCGTTGAGCAGCAACTCCTCGCCCTTCCGGAGGGCGACAGCCCCTTGGGCCTGCATGTGCCGATACGATGCGCGCGTCGGCACTTAAGCGTTCGTCGGCGGAGGCCTCGCGTACGGGAGCGGGTCCTCGATGTCGGCCTCGCGGAACCCCTTCCGTCGGAGTTGGCACGAGTCGCAGACCCCGCACGCCTTGGCCCGACCGTGATAGCAGGACCAGGTGAGGGCCCACGGCACCCTGAGTTCCTCCCCCGCGCGGACGATGTCCGCCTTCGACAGGCGGATGAGCGGAGTGCGGATCTCGATGACGTCGCCCTCGACGCCCCGCTTCGTGCCGAGACGGGCGACTTCTTGGAAGGCCGCGTAGTATTCCGGCCGGCAATCCGGATATCCCGAATAGTCGACTTGGTTGGCCGCGATCACGATGGACTTCGCCGCCGTGGCCTCCGCCAATCCGAGGGCGTAGGATAACAAGATCGTATTTCGAGCGGGCACATAGGTGATCGGGATGCCGCGGCCGATCTCCTCGATTCGCCGCTGCTCGGGGACCCGGATGTGCGCGTCCGTGAGGGCCGACCCGCCGATCGCGGAGAGGTCCATCGTCGCGACCCGGTGGTCCTTCACGCGGAAGTGCGCCGCGATTCGCTTGGCGGCCTCGATCTCTTTGCGATGGCGTTGACCGTAGTCGAACGTCAAGCCGGTCACGTCATGGCCCTCCTTGATCGTCATCGCGAGGGCGGTCGCAGAATCCATGCCCCCGGACAGGAGGACGACCGCGGTGTCTGCCATCCATGGAGGCATGCAGGCGGCCGCTAAAGGCCTTGCGAGCCAGCGCGCCCGAGGTTGAGTCCCCCGATCACCCGTTCGTATCGCTCGACGAGCGGGGCCACCCGTCGATGACCTTCCGTTCCTTTTCGTGGCTCTTCCAGCAGCCCAATCTCATGGCCCTCGGGGTCATGCAGGTAGGCGACGCGACCGTACGGTCGATTCGCGGGAGGGCCGAGGAATTCGGCCCCGCGAAGGCGCAACGCCTCGTGGACGACGGCGAGGTCCTCGACCCCGAATACGAGGAAGCCCTCCGGAGCCTCCCGACGTTGCCCCGGCGGACACCGATGGATCGCGAGCCGGATCGTTCCCGCGTCAAAATGGATCACGTGGCCTTCGTCGAGGAGGAGCGGCAGGCCGAGGACGTCTCGGTAGAACGCCCTCGCCCGATCCAGATCCTCCGAATACAGGACAATGCCTTCGACGGTCAACACCATTTCTTGCCAAGCCCCTCGTCGCGAGGGGAGGCGGCCGTTATCACCTTTCCGCCGGTCGCCGCAGGTCTGCAAGGCACATTCGCGGTTCCCCTTGTTATAGTTAAATAACTATAACACATTGGGGACGCCCATGCAAATCGGTTGTGGTGTGTATGTGCACACGATCCGGGCGCGGGCCTATCTCTATTTCTTTCACTACGAGTCGAAGGGCCGGTCGCGGGTGCAAGTCAAGGAGTACATCGGGCCGGCGAGAGTCGCTCGATCGATCACGGAGGCGATCCGGCGTTGCGATGCCTATTACGTGCAGGCAGCGGAGGAACTGCAACGTCTGCGAGCCTCGTCCGAGGCCACGATTCGCGGATCTGTGTAGCCTGTCGGCCCCGCGCCACGGCCGACCCGTGTTTCATCAAGGAGGAACCGATGCAGGCCCGGCCTAGGCAAGTTCCTAGGCCCGAATCTCGTCGAACGC
>WNEX01000136.1_pt1 | contig 30987 bp, 33 predicted proteins | sample 5399841 | NCBI WGS metagenome assembly WNEX01 (sample SAMN13153337, study PRJNA577476) | soil metagenome | isolation source: 40 cm grassland meadow soil 2 days after 1st rain plot 5 | place: USA:California | collected 2015-09-18 | reverse complement strand
GCCAGTCCCCGTGGGGCACGGACCCTTTACGGAGGTTCTGGGCGACTTCAACAGCGACGGCGAGCTTGATCTTGCCGTCGTGAACCTCAACGACAACACAGTAACTATCCTGTTCGGGAACGGAGATGGAACGTTCTCTGCAACAACATCCCCTGTAATCGTGAACCAGCCAGGTACGATGGTGACCGCAGATTTCAACGGCGACGGCCGGCTCGACTTCGCCATTGTCGACGGGTTTGACAATAAAGTCTACGTCGTCTTGCAGCAGTAAGATGGTGCATTCCCGACCATACGCGCAGACGCTCGCCGGGTGCCCACCTTTTCGGGTTTGGTTTTTGAAAAGGTGGGCATTTCTGTGCCTGCGTCTTTTGTCCCTGAGTTTTGATCAGCCCCTCTATCCCGGAGCATCCAAACGACTTAATCCCCGATCCCAACATGGAACTCTTGACCCTCTTACAGCCATCCCTATCCCCTTTCCCATCAGTCACTTATTTGTTTATTCACTTAACAGTAATACAATGCTATGATTTTGAATGGTTTTAATTTGCCGGAGACGAGGCGATCACGATTTGGGGAAGAACTCAACGTTGAGAAGATGAAGAAAGCAGTTTGGTTGAGGCCAGAGGCTGTTGCTCAGATTGAATTTCTAGAATGGACCGAGGGCGATAGGTTGCGACATTCGAAGTTTGTCGGCTTGCGCGAGGACAAGAATCCTCGAAGCGTGGTCAAGGAGGATGCTGGCGAAGGCTAATTGTCGGACATTACGCTGGGCGGTGAATACTGGATCGATGCCGCTTGCGTTTCCCAGAAACGAGTTTCGATCTCTGATCAAATCCCCCGGGGTTCGTACCGTCTTGTTACGTCAGAATATGTAAACACTGCAAGAACGAGCGTTATTTTGCGATACAGTCACTAATTCGAGTATACTGCGCGCCTGTCTTTGCACATGAGCACGAGCAGAAACACGCTGCCTAGTATGCAAGCGACGAATCCAAATGCGACTTCTAAGATCGGCCTAGCACTCTCGGGCGGCGGTTTTAGGGCGACCTTGTTTCATCTGGGTGTGGTAGCCGCGTTTCGACAACTTGGCCGGCTCAAAGAAGTCGGTGTAGTCTCCTGCGTGTCCGGTGGTAGCATCATCGGCGCACACCTCGTACTGAATTGGCACCGCTACATCAGTGTCGACGAAGCGATATTTGACCAGGCAGCGCGAGAACTCGTCGCAATTACTACTGCTGACGTTCGGGGCCAGATTATACGGAGATTGCCATTACCGCGGCACCGGCGATTTCAGCATTGTCTCGATCAGTTTCTCTACTCGAACGCTCTGCTCACCGCTGTAGAGGGCGATGAAAAACCCATCCTTGTTCTAAATGTGACTGATCTCAAGCATGGCACTGCAGCGGCTTTCGTCGGCGGAGCCTTCCTACCTGATGTCAGAAAGCCCGAGCTGGACGACGGAACGTCCACAGCGATAGACTGTCGGCCCGTTTTCGCTCTCGAACGCTGTAGCGTGCTCAGCGGCATTTCCGGCATTGTTTCCAGAGCGGGCGCTGTCTGCGAAGGACTTCGCGCAGCCACGCAAGAAATGGGAAGCCGGAGCATCCCTCGCCGACGGGGGAGTCTACGACAATTTGGGAATCCAGTTTTTTTTGGGTTTAACAGGGAAGGTTCCTCCTCCAGCGTTCTACGTGTCCGATGCGGGGGCACCGTTCGATTACGCAGCCGGTCTGAGCGGTAATGTCTTTAGCCGCGTCGCCCGTGTGACCGACGTGCAAATGGACCTTCTTCGGACGGCCTTCATTGAAGACGCAGCCGATACATCGGTGCCGGTTCGACAAATATCGATTGCCGATGAACTGTTGAACCGTCAAGAATACAAGCGCGAGGATCTCTTAGACGGAATCCCTCCTCGCGAAATTGTCCGTCGGCTACAGCTTATCCGCACGGATTTGGACGAGTTCACTAAGTTGGAGATCGATCTTCTCATACGCCACGGTTACACTGTGGCGTACAAGGCGCTGACCGGCAGCCTTGCTCGCATACGAGACGTTAGATTCGTTTGGTCGGTAACTGAGCTTGGCCCGCCACTTAGTCCCGCGACAATTCAGGAACAATCAACAGAACTAGAGAACTCCCAGAGACGGCGCTTGGGGCTGTTCAATCCGAAGGACCGAACCTTTCCCGTCCCATGGTTCCTAATTGCGTTCGTCCTTCTCTTTCTCTTTGCGACGCAGAAAGTACTGCGACCGTTCGTGTTCGAATCCATCCGCAGTCCCCGCGTCGATCAAGTACTTACCGGCCGACCGTACAGACTGACGCGAGTAATGCGGTATGTTGTTCTGGAACCAGCCGCGGAAAGGGAAGGACATCAGGGTGTGCTCGCGACCAGTCGATTCTTTTATTGGACTAGGTTGAACCAAAACATTACGCCGAAGGATTCCACGTTTACTGAGGTTCTTATTCCGACGTACGAGCGAAGTCCATCGGTCCACGGGTTGGGCGTCATAGGCGCAAACGCGATTCGAGAGTCGGAAGGTACATTGCCTTTCGAGGACCGCCGGGAGCTTACGTTTCAGGGAGCGCGCGGAGACACGCTGTTGCTCGGAACAGGTGTTCAGTACGAATTCGATTGGCCGGGTCCGTTGCGAAACTTACAAAACATCGAATTCAGCAACGGCGAAGATTACTGGGCGTACGAGAACACATCCGACTACGTAGACCATCTCGTGATCGTAGTGGACTCTCGGTCAGACAAACTCCTAGTAACGCAGCCTTCCGATTGCGCCATTCTGTACCGCGCAAACCGGGCAATCGTGCGTTCCAAATGCAAAATAGGCGAAAACAATGGCTCGATGCGGCCAGGGTTATCGCTATACGGCGGTGCGCTAGTCGCAGAGTTCAATGACCTTAAGCCTGGCGACGAGGCCATCATCAAGTACAAACTCGCTTGGCACTAAACGGGGTTCGCGGAGATCAGTGGTGATGAGTTACTGGTGAGCGTGGATGAGGACGTATGAGTCACGATTGAATGGAGCTGCGACGTGCGCAACTTAATGCCTGAGGAAGCACTGCACGGCATTTACGCTCAGAATGATGCTTCAAGAACTACGCTCCGGCCTACTCCGAAGAGTTGCCGGTGAAGCTGGTTTTGATTTGGGAATGATACCGGACGGCCTAACAGATGGTGGCATTCAACGAGCACCTATCTTGAGCGCTATAGATGGTCAGTGGAGCACTTTCGATGCTGCAAGAAAAGAACGCATGATTGGTTGGCTTGCAGAGGCCCTGTCGCGCCAACTGGGCAAAACCAATCCCCCGACTGACGGAGAAGTCGAAAGAGGAACTGCCATCATCAATGCCAGAATATTGAAGTACGGGTTCAAGTTCGAAAACGGTGGTTTTGTTCCCGTGAATGCGGTCGGTCAAATCCCTTCCTAAACGAGTCAATACCTAGCCGCCGAATTTGGTCGAGGTGCAGCCTTCTTAGTTCTGCTTGATGGGCTGAACCCCTGTTGTGAGATAGTTGGTCGTCTGTAAGGTCATTTCCCACAACCCCGTTTCCTGCCAACTTCCGGTTGGCCAACAATCCAACAAATATGCTTTATTCTCATAGCGGAATTCGTTAATCCACTCTATGTAGGAAACGCATGATTAGCCCGGAAAAGCCCCCGGAGCCGATTGAACCGCCCCACGCCACGAGACAACAACCATCAATCGTGGCATGTCTCGGTTCCAGTAGTACGGCAGGAAAAGGGCAAGCGTTCAACTGGATTATCGAACTGCAACGGAGACTCGGCGAAGGGCGCTTCGTATTTCGTAACTTCGGAGTGGGAGGCGATCTTGCGTATAATGCCCTCCAGCGCCTTACCGATGTAATAGCATCCTGCCCGAAAAAGATAGTGGTCTTCATCGGTGGAAATGATGTTCTGGCCTTGGTTTCTGCCAAGGCCAGAACTTTTTTTCGAATCTCTAAGCGGCTCCCGCGCGATCCATCACCCGAATGGTTCCGTGAAAACCTTCAGACAATCGTACGGCGTGCGAAGGCTGAAACCTCACGCACCACGGGCCTCTGTTCGTTGCCTCCGATCGGAGAAGACCCAGCATCCACGAACCACTTCCAGAGTGAACTCAACCGACGCATTGAAGAGTTCAGGGCCATCATCAGAGGAATTGTCCAAGAAGAGGGCACTGACTATATTCCCCTCCATGAGGCGATGCTTGCGCAAATTATGAAATCATCGGGTCGCGCTTTCACGGAGTTTGCGTTTCTTCCGTTCTATCGTGATGCTTTTCGCACTCTGGTGTTGCGCAAGAGCCCTGACGAAGTCGCCCGGATCAATGGCTGGAGCTTTCACACGGACGGCGTCCACCTCAATAGCCGAAGTGGATTGATCGTTGCCGATCTTGTCCAAAAGTTCATCGAGAGATAAGAGCGACCGCAGCCGAACCGACGGCGCAATCCTCATCTCGTAGCTCCCGTATCACGGGCAACCCTGAAGTTATGGCCAGGATGGACTGGCGACTGCCGGCCACGCGGTCCGGAAGTCCCGTTCTATCTTTGCTGGATAGAACGACCCCTCCCAACGTCGTGAGATTTTGTGCTTGCCATACTACTATATACATATTGTATGCTGAAAAAACCCTCTGAACCCTCTGACTGCTCCTTGCGAGTCTGTGGGCTCGCTGGTCATAAGTAAGGCGGTGCCGTGAGGCAGGGGACTTTTGCTACTCCGCGGCGGCAGACGACCGGGAATTTTGAGTTGGTGCCCAATGCCAATCCAGAAGAGATTCAAGAAGCCTCCTGTAATTTCCACATCTGCTTTGACTCCCATCGTAGGTCCTCGACTTTTAACACCTAAATCCGCCGCTGCATATCTCTCGATGTCTATCGACGTTGTCCGGGATATGATTCAGCATCGCAGAATCCCCTACGTTCAGAATGGCAGGCGGTATTTGATCGACCGTCTAGACCTCGACCGCTACATTGAGAAGGCAAAAGTCGGGGATGCTGCGTGAGGAAGAAGATTGGTAGCCCGGACGGGAATCGAACCCGTAATCTTCACCTTGAAAGGGTGACGAGTTAACCAGTTACTCTACCGGGCCACGCAAGCAGTTTATCGTGCGGCTGGCTTTTCAGCAATCGGTGTAACCGACGCCGGTTTGAACTGCCCGACTTTGATGAGGGCTGCTTTGACATCATCATTCACTTTGATGTTGTAGCGCTCGAAGATGTGTTCAGTTTTGTGGCCTGTGATTTTCATCGCAGTTCGCCGGTCAACCCCCGCGAGAGTCAGATTTCTCGCGCACGACCTACGAAAGTCGTGAGGTTTCAAACCTTCATAATGGCGCAGTTTCTTGTCAAATTTTCCCAGTCCCAATTTGTCACACACCTTATTCCAAGTAAACCTGAAATTGCGAAAGCAGAATACCTTGTCCGTGGGCTTCGGAAAGCCCTTTCGCAGCTTCTGTAATTCGTCTGCAACTGCGCTTAATGGACCGACCAACGGAACATTGTGAGGCGTCTTGTTTTTGATTACACGCCGAGGCATTTCAATCTCAGTGTTGTCGTTCGAAACCATGCTCCAAGTGATTTTTTGAGCAGCCCCAATGCGAACGCCCGTGTAATACAGGAATGTTAGTGCCGGTCGCAAGTGCTCGGGGAAAGCATTTCGGAGGGTCTCGAAAGTGTCGGGCTCGATAAAACCTTCCCGTGGGTCTGAGTCCTTGGGAAGTTCAAAGGGCGGTACGTCGTTGCGGTTGATCTCCTCTTCCTTGAACGCACGGTTGAACGCCAAGCGCAGATGCCCGCGTTGACGACGAATGGTCGCGTCAGCATCGCCTTCTTTGCGTCGCCACTGGATGTATGCCTTAATTTTTTGTACGCGAATTTCAGTGACCGGCAGACGTTTGAAGAACGTGTTGAGCTTGTCCATGCCGAGGAAGCATTCTTCGATACCGCCGTTTTCGGTCTTCCGATGATAGAGGCTGGCTGGTCTATCTGTGCGGTAGTAATCCAGCAGGATACGCTTCAAGTCTTCGTAGCGAACCCGTCCGACCTCGGAGGGAAGAAGACGTTGGCCTTGCTCGACCAACCCCCGAGCTTCTAGTAGCTGCCGATACGCAGCCTCGGGATCATTCGTCTTTGTGTTGACGAACTTCTGTACCCCACCTTGGTAGAACGCGAAATACAGGAATTTGGAGGGTACTTTCTCCCCGGCGTCATTCTTTGAATACCGGTTCCCGATCCATCCCTCGCCCTTTTTGAGCCTCTCGTTGACAGCCGATATCTGAGTTGCATGCACGGATTCACTCACGGCGGTAAAGAACAACTGGTCAGACAGGCGAGCGGATTGGACATAGTTTCGAGCTACACTGACGATGAAGTTTGTACCTTAGTGCGAGAGACGATGCTAATCGCATTTCTCGCAGCCCTGCTCATTACTGAATTCTTGGGTTACGCCTCTGAGCATCAAAGCGCAATGGCAATGCTCAACGAGTACGGCAAACAAAGATTTGCTTTGGGGGCTATAGCTTGAGAAATCTTGCACCAATCTTGCACCATTTGGGCACCGCACCAAAATACAACAACTTACAACAACTCGGGAAATCTGGAATCGTCAAAACCCCAATAAATCCGCGGTTTTTGAGAATTATCTTGTCCCTTTCAAGGCCGAAATACGGGTTCGATTCCCGTTAGCGCTACCAAAAAACCAACAAAAGCGAGGGCAATTCCGCTCTTGTTGCCCGCACTGTTGCCCAACTCCAAAACTGGGGATGAGGCTCCGCCCGCCTCAGTATTAAGCAAACTGAAGGTTGACCAGTAGAAGAGGGGCTTCATGATGCTTCGCCAGCTGATACTCTCCTGAGTTCGGCGACCATCCGTTTGAGTTCTTCCACGATCCGCCAGTTCCGGCACCGTTCTTCGTAAACCTTGATGAGCTCGTCGAAGTACCAAAGTTGCTGGTCGCGCCCTCTCTTGAACCGCTTCCAGATCTCCGCTCCGACCTCCCTGTAATCCTCAAGGATTGCGCGGGCGTTGTACGGCTTGTCTGCTGCTGAGACGAGCAGCGTTCCTTCCGACTCGTCAGGTTCCTCGCGCAGCCGCTTAATGTACGCTTCCTTCCGCACTCCCCATTCCTGTTTCTTGTCGCTGTCAACTTCGGACCTATCGGTGCAGCGCCCTTCACAATTTTGGCTACATCTTTGCCAAACTTCGCTTCAATATCTTGCAGCCGGGGCAGGCCACCCTCGTCCTCCACGGCGTCATGCAGGAGCGCCGCGATTACCATGTCTTCCGTCACCGCAAAGGGAACGTGGCCGCTCTCTCCCATCACCAGCGAAGCAACTCCGAGCAGATGGGCCATATAGGGCACGTGCGTCCCTTTGCGCCAGCCAGTGTGTATCTGCCGTGCATAATCCACGGCCTGAATGAAGCGGCGTGTAAGAACGAATGCTCTATGCTCTTCTTTGGTGCTCATGGACTTCATTCTCCAGAGCTACGGGAATCGCATGGTCAAGCGTGCATCACGGACCTGCCGCAACGCGAACAGATATTCGTCGCGGGAACCGCGTGCCCGTTCATGCAGCGCCGGACATTTGCGTTTGCCTTCGCTGCGGAGTAAAGAATCACGAGAGTGCCGGCGTAAAACGCCATCCAGTGGCCTGAGAATCCTCTGGGAGACGCTGGCGGATTTGCGCCCCCTCGAACCACGGCCAAGTGCTCAGGCCAGTCCAGCGGAATGGATTTCCTGAAATCATTCGTCACATCTTAAAGGAACCGATCAGCATGAACGAAAAGGAATTGCGTATGATAGTCCAAAAAAAGATGCGGTTACCAACACTCAACACCCTCAAATTCAATGGATTGTTCAGCAAGTCCAGACGCACATCGGACAGCAGCGCCAGACCTACCGGCCCGGCGCAGCGCCTCTCGACTTGGGCCAGAAGGACGGCATGCGCTCCTTCTTTCCGGAGGCTGCTCTCGATCCGGCGCGGCTCGTTGTCCTCGCCGGGAAGTACGTGAACAATCCGCCGCTCTACAGCAAACTCATGAAGCTGGGTTTCGAAGCAGCCTCTTTGCCGGATTTCGCGCATATGGCCGCCATCACTTTCGCGGACACGGTGGTCTCCCACCAGCCATTCACCGACAGGCTCCTGTTCCACGAACTCGTCCACGTCGTCCAGTACCAGAAGCTCTGTTTGTCACAATTCTCCGCCCAGTACGTTAAAGGCTTCCTGAACGGCGGCAGCTATGAAGCCAGTCCGCTGGAAATGAATGCTTACGAACTGGAGGCCCGGTATGCCGCCGAGCCCGCGAAACTTTTTTCGGTTGCGGACCAGGTTCAGAGATGGATTGCCGAAAACAGGTTGTGAAGGAAGGGCACTTGAGCTTCGAGTTAGGTAGACAATCCCGTCAGCGCTAGCAAGTTCTGACCGTTACCGTTACATCTCTTCACCGTCGGTAAGACGACGCGTCCGGTTATAATTTCACGGCAGCCCCGTGCGTCTGAGAACGGCGCCAGCCCTCTCAAGGAGTTTCTTTGAGCTACGTCGAACAGCACCTTATCCCGGGCGAGTCCATTCAGTACCAAACCAAGCTGCACTGGATTGTCATGGCAGGCCACACGGTCATCGCTATTCTGCTTGCGTTACTGGCCATCGCGATTCCAACTGTCTGGGCTTCCTTCGCGAGCAAAGTGAAAGGCCACTCCATTCCTGGAGCGGTTTATTTTGGTGCACTGGTGTGTGTTGTGGCCGCTGGCGCATTGTTTTTCATTGGCATTTTGAGGCGCAATGCCACGGAGATGGCCGTGACCAGCAAGAGGGTGATCGTCAAAACGGGCATCGCCGAGCGCCGAACCGTGGAAATCCTTCTTTCACGGATTGAAAGCGTGGCCGTGGATGAGCCCGCCTTGGGGCGGTTGCTGGGCTACGGCACGGTGATCGTGCGTGGCACAGGAGGAACTCCCGAGACGTTCGAAAAGATTTATCACCCGCTGGAATTCCGGGAGCAGGTGCAGCGTCAGATTGCCGGATGGGCGAAGCCCGCTTGAGAAATTCCATTTGTCCAGGTGGAAGCCACCGGTCCATCCTCCTAGTGTCGTGACCGTCCGCCCACCTCACCCGGTCCATGCGATGACTGCACGCCCGGCAAAGGTGTTAACGCGCGGTGATGCGTTTCGATAGGCCTTGGCAGCTCGCCCTACTTGGCTGTGTTCGGCCTCTAGGAGAAGATAGAAATCTTGCCCTCGGTGCGCTTTTACCGGGAGGTTGAGGAGCGCAAAATGAAGGCCAAGACGGCTTCCGGTTGGGAAACCGAATGGAAGAAGCGAGTGCCCGCCCTGGTCGTCTCTTCCGGGTTTCTCATCGGTTCACACACCGTACCGTCTGAGGAAGTGGACCGGACGTTTGCCATGCCCATCGGCAAGCTTCGCAAGCGGGCGGGCATCGAAACGATCGCGTACGCCTCCGACGGCGAAAACGAATTGACGCTCGGCGCGAGCTCTCTCGAGGATGCGCTGCGCTGCGCGTCGTGCGGTGCGCAGGAGCTAGACTGGATTATCGCCACCAGCGAAACGCATCACGATTATCCGGCACTTGCCGCGCAACTGCATTCTCGATTGGTGGCGCGAGAGAACTGTGGCGCGCTGGATGTTGGCGGAGCGTGCCTCGGGTTGCTCAATGCGCTTGCGGTCGCGCAATCCCTGATTGGCTCAGGTGCGGCGAAGACGGTTGCCGTGGTCACTGCCGACATGCATAGCCGCGTGCTTACTCCGGCCCGCGTCGTCGGAGAATTCGGCGGCCTCTTCGGCGATGGCGCTAGCGCTTTCCTGCTGCGCCGCGAAGAAGATGTCCACGACTGCCCTGGTTACCGGCTCGGCGATTTTCTTTTCGGCTGCGCGGGACAATACGCTGCCGCGATCTGCGTTGCCCCCAAGCGGGACGGCGGTCTCGATGTGAAATTCGATGGCGAAGCCCTCTCTCGCGCAGCGATCACTCGCATGGAAAAAGTCATTGCGGCAGTGGAGGCGCGCAGCGGCATTTCCCGCAGGTCGGTCGGAAGCTTTGCGACACACCAGCCGAATCCCCGGCTTCTGGCTCTTTTGGCAAAACACTGCGGCGTCTCACCTGGCACATTTCCTCCCATTTGCCGCACCTCCGGCAATCTGGGCTCTTCCATGTGCGGCGCGGCGCTTCATGCGGCGCTACAAAACGCTGCAAACGAAGAATCCCGGCAACGCAAGCCGATTTTCCTGGTATCACTCGGACCTGGTTTGTTGTTTGGGGGAACGTGGCTTACACCAGGATAAGCCAAAGGCGTCTCTTTCCTACGTTTCCGTCCACCTTGGCCCCGCCGTCTCGCGTTGACTTCCCTCGCTCTCCCGCGAATAATCCCTCTCATGGCCCGCCCGGATGCCGTCCGCCGCGTCAAAAGCTATTCCGCCGCTGACGGCTTCGTGTATCAGTATTACTTCTTTGAGGGCAATCGTGCCCAACGCGGCGGCACCCCCGGCGGCGAGTTCACCTACGCCGTTTCGGTGGACCGGCAAACTGCCTTTCTCTTCAAGATCTTCGTCCACCAATCGGCACTCGAGGGCTGGGCCGCAGAAAACGGTCGCCCGCTCTCGAGTTCTGAAGAATACGCGGTCGCCAAGATGCGTCTCTTCAAGGCCTTTGATGATGGCGTCGTCCAGTCCAGCCCCCACGGGCAGCCGCCCGGCGAAGTCGTCGTCAACGAGGCCAACCTCGAAGACCTGCTGGGCCAACTGGGGATTTAGCCTGGGCCCGCCGAGCGTTACCATCTCCGTGAACCAAATTCCGTACCGCGGCGTCTGGTAGTTGTAAGGGGACGAAGCTCTTTGCTTTGTCCGGTGCTTGAACGTTTAGAAGGGATCCTATGCAGGAGCTGGTTCTGAACCAACCAGTCAGCACGGCAAGGAGCGAGTTGGTGCGCGAGGCAGCTCAGGCGGATGCCCGGCGGGAATTCGAGGAGCGCCTTGCCGAATGCGGCCCGCTGGCCTTTCGCGTTGCGCGCGGAGTCTTGCGCAACACTGCGGATGCGGAGGATGTTGCCCAGGAGGCGCTGCTCCGGGCGTACAAGAGTTTCCATCGTCTGCGTGACCGCAGCCGTTTTCGCGGCTGGCTGGTGCGTATTTCGTTTCGGGTCGCGCTTGATCGTTTGCGCTCGGCGAAGCGCCGCGAGCAGCGCGACACTCTGTGGGCAAAGCCGGAGCATCTGCCGCCCGTGGCTAGTGCGGAAGAGATTGCCGCTTCAAAACAGTTTCAAGGGCACCTGGACCGCGCCCTGGAAGAATTGCCGGAGAAGCTCCGGCTGGTGCTTTTGCTCTCGGCGATGGACGGCTACACGATTGAAGAAATCTCTTCCATGATGGGCGTCCCGCTCGGAACAGTGAAGTCGCGGATTTTTATCGCCAGAAAGAAATTAGCGGAGAAGTTGCGATGCCATGCGAACACTATAAAGATGCGCTGATCGAAGTTGCCGCAAGCGGCGCGACACCGTCAGGAGAGTTGTACGCGCATCTCGACGCCTGCACGTCCTGCCGCGACGCCTTCGTCGAAGAGCAAACACTTTTTGCCGCCATCGATTCCGGGTTGCACACCGCTGCCAACACCGAAGTGCCTGTCTCTCTTCTGCCCCGCGTTCGTGCGCGTCTGGACGAAGCCATCACAACACAGCGCCACTGGATACAACCCTTAGGGTTTGCTTCCGCCGGCGTGGCTCTGGCATTCCTGCTCCTTCTGATCGTCCGGCCGCATGGCAACGTGCCCAATAACGTGCCTAAGCAAACTCCAGCGGCTCCAACTCCAATGGCTCCGGCAGCAGGAACGCACATAGAGATTTCTCCTTCAAGCATTCAGGTCGCTTCGACTACTCCAAATCTTTTGCACACGCCACGGACTTCAACTGTTAAGCACTCGGCGGCGTCTAGTCATCCGGAAATCCTTGTTCCACCGGATGAGCGCGAGGGGCTGGCACAGCTTGTGGCCATGCTGAACCAGCACAAAGATTTTGCCGCTGCTTTCCTCGCGCCGCGCCCGGAAAAGAAAGACGCTCTCGGAACTGTAGATCCGTTACTGATTTCCGACCTCGAGATCAAACCGCTCGAAGGCACGGAAACCGAAACGTCGGATGGTACGGGCGAGAGACATTAGCGAATGGCTGAATCTAAATGAAGAATGTATGGAGGAATGAATGAGAACTAGCGCGGCCGCATTGCTGTTATTGGGGCTACTCTCACCATGTAGCCAAGCCCAAGACAAGCCCAAAACGGAAGACAAACCCAAAGCCGAAGTCGTTGCAACAACACCGGTTAAGGTGCAAATCGTCTTCACCGAATTCGACAGCGAAAAGAAAGTAAAAAGTCTCCCTTACACAATGTATCTGAACGCTCCCGATGCTCCTGAGGTGAGGTCTCCGTGGGTCAGGATGCGCGTAGGCAGCCGCGTGCCTGTTTACACCGGTGGCGACAAGGGTTCTATGACATACCTCGATGTCGGCACAAATATTGACGCCCGCAGCGGCTACACAGCAGAGGGTCGTTTGTTAATAAGCCTGAACCTCGAACGTTCTTGGGTGGAAGGCGGCGTCCCGGTTCCCGTGACAAAATCGGACGCAACTCGCTCAGAATCCGACACGGGCAATTTCCGAGAGCCTATCATTCGCAATTTCAGGTCTGAGCTTGACCTCAAGTTGCGCGAGGGCCAGCCCATCGAAAGCACGATAGCCACGGACCCCGTTAGCGGCAAGGTGCTCAAGGTGGAAGTCAGTTTCACAACCTTAAAGTGACCACTGGCGACATCATGTTTCTTTCAAAATGGCACTAAGGCCGACTGACAATTCAGGGTGAAGAAATCTGTAACCTAGTCTTCCCAAGGCTTGTGGCGTGACGCGCTGGCTGGATAACAGCAGCGCGTCTGCCATTTCACCTAGCGCCAGCCGGAGTGCGAACGCCGGAGCGGGGAAGATGGCAGGGCGGTGCAGGGCTTTCGCCAGCACTTTTGTGAACTCAGCGTTTTGCACGGCTCCCGGCGCGACCACGTTTACGGGGCCTCGCACTGTGGAGTTCTCTAGCATCGATTTCACAATTCCAACTACATCTTCCAACATGATCCACGACATCCATTGTTTTCCCGAGCCGAGTCGGCCGCCCGCTCCAAGCTTGAAAGGTAAAAGCATCTTCGCCAGCGCGCCGCCGTGCCGCGCCAGGATAATCCCGAAACGCGCTAGCACGACGCGAATCCCCAGCGCCTCCGCCTTTAGCGCTTCTGTTTCCCATTCTCGCGCTAAGCCCGCTAGGAAATCCGTCCCCGGCTTACTTTCCTCGGTTAAAACCTCATCTCCGCGGTCACCATAAATCCCAATCGCCGATGCCGACACCAGCACTCTAGGGCGCGCATTCATTTTTGCTAACGCCTTGACCAGGGCTCTGGTTGTGTCAATCCGGCTTGAGCGCAGCAGGGCTTTTCGATCTTTCGTCCAGCGCCCTCCTGCGATCGAGGCTCCTGCCAAGTTAACAACGGCATCCGGCCCAACACCTGCTCCGCCTAATTCGCCCGTTGCCGGATTCCACGCCACATCGAAGCCGTCTTTGCTGTCAGAGGTTGATTTGCTTTGCGGCCGCAACAGCCGGCAGACGGTGTGGCCATCGCTGGCCAGCGCCTTGACCAGAGCCGTGCCCACCAAGCCGGTGGACCCCGTGACCAAGATCTTCATCGCTTCCTCCGCCGCCTTGCATGATTAGCAGATAGCTTACTTATTCGCACGCTACGCAAACAGCGCCTGGCGGTCAAGCTATCGAATCTTTCAAAACATCCAACTCTGACGAAACAGGAGTGAACCATTGGCTACTCCACTGGCCGCTTCTTGCCGCTCGCGCTACAATTCTCTTGTGCCTCCTGTTTCACAAACCGTCCGTGTCAAGGTCCTTTTCTTCGGCCGCCTGAAGGACGTTGTAGCCCAGTCCGAGGAATCGCTGGACCTCAACGACGTTTCCACGATCGAGCAGCTCTTTGCTTTCTATTCGGAGCGCATTCCCGAACTGGCCAAATACCGCTCATCCGTCGTGGCGTCGCGCAACCAGGAGTTTGCTGCCTGGGACACGCGGCTTCATTCCGGCGACGAAGTGGCTTTCCTGCCGCCCGTCAGCGGTGGCTAGGTTTAACCGTGACCGCGCTCCTCGATCACGACGACATTATCGAGCTCGTTCGCGGCCCTTTTGAACCTGGTCCGCTGATCCGCCACGTGCGCGCTCCCGAAGACGGCGCCATCGTCACTTTCGACGGCTTCGTGCGCAATCAATCGCACAATCGGACCACGCTTTACCTTGACTACGAAGCCTACGAATCCATGGCGCTCGCCAAAATGCGTGAAATCGCCCTCGATCTTCACGACAAGCACCGCATTCATCGAGTGGCGATCGTTCACCGCCTGGGCCGCCTGGAGATCGGCGAAACCAGCGTGTTCATCGCAGTCAGCGCCCCGCACCGCGCGGCAGCTTTTGAAGCCTGTCGCTTCGCCATTGACACGCTCAAGCGCACCGTGCCCATCTGGAAGAAAGAGTATTTCGAGGATGGCGCCGTCTGGGCCGATGGTGAACTGCCTCCCGCACCTGTGGCGACGCCGCGCGCGAAACCCGCATCTTAATTCCCAATGCTCACCCCAACGCCCCACGCCAGCCGAGTTATTTTCTTGGCCCTTACCGTTTTCCTGGCAAGCGGAATTGCCGCTACCCAGGACGACCCCAACCGCCCTCCCTGGGCGCAGAAATCCAAGCCCAAGAAGAATTCCTCCTCCAGAACCACGTCCAGCGCGAGTTCCTCTCCTTCTCCTCCGAATGGCGAGCCTGGCAAAATTGTTCAACCTACCCCGGCACCTCCCAAGGAAGAGTCTTCAGCGCCAACGGTCCAGGGCAACCGCATTCGCGTCAACGTCAATCTGGTTACTGTGCTGGTCAGCGTTCTGGACGAGCACAATCGCCCAGCCCCGGATCTGCCACGCGAAGCTTTTCAGCTTTTCGATGAAGGCAACGAGCAAAAAATTGACATCTTCGAGCCGGAAACTTCCCTGCCGCTCGACCTCGCGCTGATGATTGACGCGAGCATGAGCGCACACAAAGAAATCACGTTTGAGCAGGAAGCTGCAGCTCATTTCATCCGGCAGGTGGTACGGCCTGGAGATCGCCTGGCGGTTTTTTCTTTCGACGAGGATGTGACACAGCGTCCGCCGGGTTTTTCCGACAATGTCGCCGCTCTTCAGGCGGCAGTTCGCAAAATTCCTGACGGGGCCGGCACTTCCATCTATGATGCCGTGCTCTTAGCATCCCGCGCGCTAGCGAATCGTGGGGACGACCGCCGCCGCGTGATCGTCCTCGTAACTGACGCCGGCGAGACCACCAGCCACTCGGATTTCGACGCCGCTCGCAGAGAGGCCGTCGGCGCGAATGTGCTTCTTTACACGATCGTCATCCGTCCCGTGAAAAACGAAAACGGGCGCAACACCGGCGGCGAGCATGCCCTCGAAACCATGACCGATACCACCGGCGGCGCCATGTTTTATCCGGATACGCCCGCGGAACTTACCGCGATTTTTGACCGCATCGACCGCGAGCTTCGCACGCAATACCGCATGGCTTACTATCCCAATCCGCGCGGACCCGCGAACACGTATCGCTCCATCGAAGTGAAAGTCACGACTGGCAAGTACCAGGTTCGCCACCGCAAGACCTACCTCACAGCCCCGCAGTAAAGCACCCCGCCAAGGCAGTTCCATTCGCCTCGCATCGAGTAATGGCGCTTTAGCCAACGCAGTACTCTTGGCCTATGGCTTCTTTGCGATTCGAAACGGGAACATGCCGCTAGGGCCTGGTGTTCCCACGCCCCGAGGACGGTACGGAGATCATGCCCATCATCATGCAGCCAATACGAGTCGTAGCAACTCTGTTTTGGCTCGCGCTCACCATCGCACCTGGCTACGCCCAAGATCAATCTCAAGATCCAGCTCAACCTCAACCGCAGCCGTCCTTGGCGGATGTGGCGCGCCAGGCCCGCAAAGACCGGGAGAAGAACGCCGCTACGCCCAAGGCGGTCATCACCGACGAGAATATGCCTTCCAGCAAGGGTTTGACAGGGCTGGCGGGTGACCTCGGGAGCTCGCAGGGCGGAGTGGATAGTGGCGCAATGGCAAAGGCCCTGGCCAAAGTCGCAGAAGCGGAAGAAGGGCTCAGGAAATTGGAGTTGCTCGATCGCGCGACCCTGGCGAAGGCCATCTTGCTGGACAACGACGTGGACTTTCCCAATCGGCGGGCGTGGGAGGACAAGCTCTACGCCGCGAAGGAACACTACGTTTCACGCGAAGGCGAGCTGATTGTGGAGTTGAAACAGATTGTCTCGCAAATGCAGGCGTTGCAGAGCCAGAGCAAGTTGGACCCCAAAGATCCTCGGGCACAACAAATGAAGAGCAGACTCATGGAAATTGTGCAAGACGCTGTACGCACCGAACAGGACTATCGCGCCGTCGTGATGGAGGGGTGGGACCTTGCCAAGCAAGCAAAGCATTAGCGCACCCTTCATCGAGTTAGAGGAAAATCGGGCCCGCAAGGCGACTTCAAGTCCCCAGGACCAGCGGAACAGGGCTGTAGCCGCATTCCTCGATGGCCGCCGCTTGAAAGGGTACATTTACAATTTCTCCGCACAGAAAGACCGTTTCCGCCTTTTTCTTGAACAAGACACTCTCCAGCGCGAAGGTACCGACGTGCAAATGAAGGATTTGAAGGCCATTTTCTTCGCCAGGGATTTCGTCGGCAATAGCGAGTACACAGAATCTCAGACCCTGACTCCCCAGAATGGGGGCAGAAAAGCCGAAGTCACTTTTCGGGATGGCGAAAAACTCGTCGGCACCACGGACGCCTACAATCCGCAGAAGATTGGCTTCTTCCTCGTGCCAGCCGATCCACGCTCCAATAACCTTCGAGTCTTTGTCATCACTAAGAACGCCGCTCAATTTCGCTGGATTTAGCCCCTTCGCATCCCTAGCCCTGCCTTCTGTCCACATTTTTCAAGCCTCTGGAATGGGTTCGGGTCCCCACCTTACAAGGTTAGGGTCTTTACCCTAGAAGCTAATAGGGTATCCCCGGAATTGTTCTAACTACTGTTAATTCCTACACTTTGCCTAGCTACGTCAGCGCACGGGTAGAGAATCATGAGTACAGGAACCAGCCCCTGTTTCCCATGTGTAGCGGTAGGGGTAGCCCGTCCGTATGCAGCCCAAGGTGTTAATTATTTGCGAGCGTGCAGCGGAACGAGACACGATTCGTGTACTCGTGGGGACGATGGGGTGTCAGTGGATTCTTGCCTCGGGGATTCAGGAGGCTTTGACTCTGCTTGGACGAGAACGAACTTCCGCGGCCTTGCTCGAACTACCGGGCGCAATCTCCGACCCTGCCAAGTTGGAACAAGGTGTACGGGAGCTTCTGGTGCGCTTTCCGGGACGGGTTATCGTTTTGACGGATGGAGCACCGGGTCCTCTGACCAATGAGTTGATCTCCAAGTATTCCATTCCTTCCGTGCAACGCGATCGATTGGCCGTGGATCTCTGGCCGCGTCTGGAGTCCATGGTTTATCCGCAACTCGGAAGCCGCCGCATCACCAGAGTGGCTCGCCTCGTCCTGGACACCTTCTTGCAACCCTTGCCTGCAGGCATCCGGGTCCTGCAACCTGATACTCGCCAGTTAGTCTACGAGGCCCCGGCTCTGACCGCCGATATTTCCTTTGAACGGTCTCCCAATTGCCCCCGCATAACTCTGTTGGGCCAAGTCCTGAGGACCAAAGAACCGCAGATTCCCCTGAACGGTGTTTCGGTCGTGCTCAAGAGCCGGAACGGCCCCCTCAATTTGAAGATGACAAACGAGGTCGGCGAGTTTTCGTTTGAATTCCAGGATGAACGCACCGTATCTCTCGAAATTGAAGTCAGCCCGAATGAATGGGTATTGCTGATTACCCCTCCCCTGGACTGGGCTGGCAAAGCTAAGGATCAGGCGATGAGTGGATCTTGCATATCAAATGGTTTAACCAACGACACAAAGCTTCCTGGAAAAAAGGCAAGACTTGTATGAGATTGCGATGGCTGTGGGTCCCATTGTTTGTTTTTGGTTTGTGCAGTAATCCGGCAAGAGCAGACAATCGTGTCATAGTTCGGACCACGCTTGGCTTGCAGGGCCTGCAGGCCTTTTGCAATGGCCTTCCGTTGCTGCAAACCTGCACGGTAGTCGGAGGCCTGGACGGCGCACTCGGCCAGCTTTTCCTGATTACCACTCCGCTTGACCTTACCACTATCCTGAACCTGCTAGGCAGCACTGTGGGAATCGTAGATGCGGAAGCCGATCAGTTGCTGAATCTGGTCGGCGGCCAGAATCAAGTAACCACGCCTCCCGCAGGTCTGTCTGACACGACCCCAGTGAATTATTCCGGCTCAACCGTGTGGAATGGTTACGTAAGCCAGCCCGCGGCAAACATTGTGCGTGTGTCCGCAGCTCAAACCACGTTCAACGTCATGGGCAGGGGCATCGTCGCTGATATTGATACCGGTGTGGATCCCAATCATCCCGCACTGAAACCAGTACTGTTGCCGGGCTACGACTTCACGCGCAATCAGCCTGGTGGTTCCGAGATGACGGACTACACGGGCGCGCCGCCACCAGCCAACACCACCAACGTCGCCACAGTGAACCAGTCCACCGCTGCCGTGCTCGATCAGTCCACTGCCGCCGTGTTGGATACGAATCCCCAATACTCTGCCTTCGGCCACGGCACTATGGTGATGGGAATTATTCATCTGGTCGCGCCGCAGGCACAGTTGCTCCCACTGAAGGCGTTCAGTTCAAATGGCAATGGGAACCTGTCCGATATCTTGCACGCCGTCTATTACGGTGTGCAGAGCGGCGCCAACGTCATCAACATGAGCTTCGACATGAAGTCGAATTCAGCGGAGTTCTCCAAAGCCATAACCTACGCCAACCAGAACGGCGTGATCTGCGCGGCTTCTGCTGGAAACGATGGAATGCAAGAGACAGTTTATCCCGCTGCATATCAGAATGCTGTAATGGGAGTGGCTTCCACCAGCGACACTGACACCCGGTCGTCTTTTTCCAATTATGGCGACGCCATCGTGTGGGTCGATGCGCCCGGCGAAAGCGTCATCTCTACTTATCCCTTTAGCACTTACGCGGCCGGTTGGGGCACTTCCTTCAGCGCCCCCTTTGTTTCCGGCGCTGGCGCTCTTCTGCTGAGTCTCGATCTAACCACGAACGAGTCGAAGGCCGCAGCCGCTGTGGCGCACGCAATGCCAGTCGGCTCGGGGATGGGCAATGGACGGTTGGACCTAGTGCAGGCCTTGCAGTCGGTGGCGCCGGCAAGCGGAAACACCGCGGACTTCAGCACTTCGGTCAGTCCAAACACAGATACCATCAATGCGGGGCAGTCTGCCAACTTCACGGTTTCAATCACGCCAAGCGGCGGCTTTAATCATGTGGTGACGTTTAGTTGCTCCGGCATGCCTACAGGAGCATCCTGCACTGTGGCGCCTTCTTCCGTTACGTTGGATGGGACCAATCCGTCGAGTGCCAAGCTCGTTGTGATGACTACGCACCGTTCTGGTTTCTTTGTTTCGCCGCGATTTCGCATTGAGCCGAGGATCGGCCCTGGAAGTGTGGCAACGCTCCTCGCCTGTATTCTCTTTTGGGTTGGATTGATTAGCTCACGCAAAGTCCTGCGATTCAGGCTGCCTCTTGTTCTGTCTTGCTCGGTGCTGTTCCTTGCCGCGCTTTGCACTTCTTGTGGCGGTGGAATCGTTACGCCCACTCCTGGCAAGGGGCCGCCTGGCGGAACTCCGGCTGGTAAATACGCCATCGTTGTCACAGGGACTTCAGGGAACGTAAGTCACGCCGCCTCTACCCTGCTCACGGTGAACTAAAGCCCACCCCGGTCAAGCGAAGGTCGAAAGACACCACTAGCGCGTTCTGCGCGCGTCTGGCTACGGGCGGCGATTGGAACGAACTACTGGTCTTTCTGAATGTTCTGGTCTTTCTTGATGTCCGAACTGGCTTGCTCGATGCTCCCTTTAAGGAGTTCGGTCTTCACTTCCGACTTCTGTCCAGCCAGAAGAGAGACTTCGGTTTCAAATGTCTGGAAGCCGGGTAGCGCTACACGGATGCGATGCTTCCCGGGACTGATCAGCAAAGAATGGAGAGAGCCTCCAAACTCGCTGGCATGGCCCGCATAGTTGTCATCCACAAAAACGGCCGCTCGTCCCGGATCCACCGTCAGTTTTAACTCAGCTGTGATGGAAGGTAGGCGTGCGCCGGTGAGCAAGGGCATCGCCACGCGAACTTTCTGCGCCTGTCCCGGCTCAACGACAACATCTCTCACAAAGTCCTTATAACCCGACTGGCGAGCAGTGATTTGATGCTTGCCGGGCAAGAGCAGCACCTTCTTATCGCCCTTGAGTTCCTTTACATAGCCAACGTAGGTGCCATCGATCCAAACGCCTGCGTCTTTTTCGACGCCGCTGGCGCCTTTGAACTTCAGTTCGCCCATGACCTTGCTGTCCTGTGCAGCCAAACGCGGAGGGACAAGCAAGAAGTAAGAAAGAGCAAGAAGAAGGGCCGCGGAAGGAAACCGGAAACTTCTGTACATGAAACCCCCTATTTCCGGGCGGGGCATATATGGTAACCCAGATGGGGATTAATCTGTCTGCAAAAACTCTTTCAACGACAAATATTTTTCTGTTTACGTCTCTTTTTCTCCTACATCCGCCGCTCCCGCCAGTCCTACAGTCCTACTTCTCTTCCGCCAGGCTCAAACAGACCTCCCGCGTGTGCACAACGCACGTTTCTCCCGCTTCATGCGCATCCATCCGCACTGACTTCAGCTTGAGCAATCCTCCGGTCGTCAACCCTTTCAGCAGCTGCGTCTGTAGCGACGCATCGCGCAAGTTACCGCCGGAGAAAATCGCCACTGGCGAAACCAGCTCCGCCGCGTTAATTCCGTTCGAACGCACGATCTTTGTCATCACTCCCTGGCCGATCGTGGCATTGACCGCCAACGTGAACGGAACAACGAGCCGCCCGGCCTCGCGCAGCCGCTCGAGCCATCTCGTCTGTGGATGCGTCACGCCGCAATTCACGAGAATCGCGTCACACTCACCGGGATCAAACGCTGCGCCGTCCTCTGCTTCTACCGACACGTTTGCGTAGTCCGCCAAGTTTTCTTTGGCTCGCGCTGCCAAGTCCGGCTGCAGCTCCAGCCCTATAACACTTCCGCTTGGCCCCACCACTTCCGCCATAATCGCAGTGTAATATCCAACGCCACATCCCAGGTGATACACGCGCTCTCCCGGCTTCAACCGCAGTGCGTCAATCCAACAGGCCAGCGATCCGGGTTGCCCGTTGTTGATGTCCTTTGCGCGGTCCAGCGAAATCAGCACGTTGTGGTATACGTCTCGCGGATCATCCACTGTGACGTACGACAATTGAGCGATGCCGGCCGCGGACATGGCTCGCCCTTCTGCCGAACCAATCTGCCACGGCCCCGGCCCCAGGAATTTCTCTCGCGGCACCTTCGCGAACGCCTCCACCAATCCCGGCGTTGTCGCGCTCGCCGCAAACTTCACCTCCCGCGCATAGAATTCCCTGCAATCCTCGATGGTCATCATGCTTACCCCACCATCTGCCGAAAACTAGTCCTACGTTACACCAACTTATAGAGTGCGCTCTCAAAAGTTCGTGGGATAATGACGGCATGAAGGCTGCTCCCCAAATAGCTTTCTCGGCCTTTGTTGCATTCTACGGTTTTCCCGTCTCCCTCTTTGCACAGGGTGCACAAGCTCCCGCGCAGCGCCAGCAGCCGGAGTTCATCCGGCAAGGCCAGCAATTGATGCGCGAAGGAAAGTTGGAGGAGGCTCTGGCGTTATATCGCCAGACCCTGCAGTCTCAGCCGCTGTCGCTCCCGGGGAACATTGCCGCCGGCAATGTGCTGGATTTAATGGGCAAAGGGGAGGAGGCGCGCAAGTATTTTCAGAAGGCGATCGACGCCGCCGAGAAGCCCGAACAGAAAGCCTCGGCGAATCGCTCCATGGCCATGTCCTACGCCTTTGAAGGCAACTGCAAGAAGACCGTCGAATACGAGCAGAAAGTTCTCGACTACTTTGCCGCCGCAAAGGACTTCTTCCAACAAGGCGAGATCGCCGACGAAGCCGCTCGCGTTTGCATTGACTCCGGCGATTGGGATACTGCACTTCATTGGTACAAGGTGGGTCACGACACCGGCCTAAAGGAACCGGATATCAAGCCGGCTCGCGTGGATTTGTGGAATTTTCGTTGGGAGCACGCGCAGGCTCGTATCGCGGCCCGCCGCGGAAACTTGGCCGAATCGCAAGATCACATAACTGCCGCCAAAACCATTCTCGACAAAGGCACAAACCCGGAACAAGCCGCGTTCTTTCCCTATTTGAAGGGGTACGTTGCGTTTTACGGCCGGGATTACAAAACCGCGGCAGAGGAATTGTCAAAAGCCAATCAGAGCGATCCCTTCATCCAATGCTTGCTTGGCCAAACGTATGAGAGACTCGGCGAGAAAGACAAAGCTGTCGAGTCCTATCGCAAAGCGGCGGCGGCCATTGCCCACAACCCTCCCGCCGCCTACGCCGTCCCGTTTGCTAAAAAGAGGCTCGCTTCCTCATAAAACTAGCACCTCCTTAGGTTCTTTCGTGCTAATCTAAAAAAGATGTCGAACCGCCCGTGCGAAAGCGCGGGCGGTTTTCTTTTTGCCCCAAAGTTTCCTGCAAGGAGGCACAACGAAATGCCTACACGTCCTGCCGGTCGCATTGAAACGCTCAACGGCCAGGAACTGTATTTTGAGGTTCACGGAACTGGTGAGCCGCTCCTGTTGCTGCACGGCTTTTCTGGTTCGAGTCAGGATTGGATTCCTTCTCTCCCGCAATGGGGAACAAAATTTCAGCTGGTCCTGTCCGATCTGAGGGGTCACGGCCGCTCAGGCATTCTCTCGAAACCGTTCCGCCACGAGGACGCCGCCTCTGACACGTTTGCCCTGCTCGATCACCTCGGAGTTCGCACCTGCAAAGCAGTCGGAATCAGCGCCGGCGGCAACGTTCTGCTCCACATGGCCACGAAACAGCCGGATCGCGTCACTGCCATGGTGCTGGTCAGCGCCACTCCTTACTTTCCCGCGCAAGCGCTCCGCATCATGAGTCAATACGCGGACAATTTGCCGCAAGAGCAGTGGAAACCCTGCGCGGTCGTCATTCCGGGGGCGAAGAACAAATCAAAGCCATCCTTGTCAGCACCAAGTCCTTCGCCACCAGCTACGACGACTTGAATTTCACGCCTCCTCTTCTCTCCACGATTCAAGCCCACACGTTCGTCATTCAAGGCGACCGCGATCCTCGGTATCCAGTTGAACTCTAGGTCGAAATGTCCAAAGCCATCCCGCATTCCTGCCTCTGGATTGTCCCCAACTCTGGCCACGGCCCCGTCATCGGCACCCGCTGGCCTGAGTTCATCCAAGCGTTCTCGGCCTTCCTGCAGGAATAGCTCTGCAAGCGCTTTCATGGGCCATATTTGTGTGTATAATCTCGGCTCGGCTCTTCCCGAAAGAGTTCCAATTTTCGCTCCTTCGGGAAGCTGAACAAATGACTAATCGCTATGATCGCCGCAACATTTTAAAAGGCGCCGGCGCCATTTGCGCCACGAGCTTCCTTTGGCCGGACACCAATACCGCCACGCAACAAAATCTTCAAGTCGCTGGTCGCGATGTGGAAGTACAGCTCTCGCCCGTGAGTCCGCACACTTTTCGGCTCAGCATTCTTCCCATCGAAGGTGGACAACCGCAGCCGGTAAAGGGCAACGGCTCGCTGGTGCGTGCTTCCTGGGGACCACCACTGGCAAAATTCAAGGGCGGAGAAAATGAGCACGTCGTCAAATCCGGTGAATTCAACATAAAGCTCTCGCTCAGTCCCCTCCGGGCCGTGGTCGAAAACGCCAAAGGCGAAGTCGTACAACAGCTCACGTTCGATTCAGAAACCGGCGCGGTTTCCTTCACCATCGGTGATTCCACGCTCTTAGGTCTCGGCGAAGGCGGGCCACAATTCGACCGCCGCGGCTCCCAAGACACAATGCGCAGCGGACAAGGCGGCTACAAGCTAGGCACGCACGGCGGGCGCGTTCCCATCCCATGGCTCATCGGCACCGCAGGCTGGGCTCTTTACTTCCACCAACCATTCGGCACATTTGATTTCACCGGCACCGAAGGCAAGTTCCTTCCCAAAGATCCCGCCAGCGCGTTGCCGCTCGATATTTTCATCGTGGTCTCTCAAGAACCACGCGTACTCCTGTCCGAATACATCAAGCTCACCGGCCATCCCGAGCTTCCTCCGCTCTGGAGCTTTGGTTATCAGCAATCGCACCGCACTCTGGCGAGCCACGATGAGGTGGTCGCTGAAGCCAAAACTTTTCGCGAGAAAAAACTACCTTGCGACACGCTCATCTATCTTGGCACGGGATTTTGTCCCTCTGGATGGAACACAGAGAACGGCTCGTTCTCCTGGAACAAGCGCGTCTTCCCCGATCCCAAACAGGCCATCGACGAACTCCACAAGGAAAACTTTCGCGTCGTCTTGCACTCCGTGATTCTCGAGAACGACTTGCGCGGAACCGTCCACGATCCTTGTAACGTCACGCGCTTCGACAAAGAGCAGGTCAGTTGCGCTTGGGACGCCCACCGCAAGACCTTCGCGCTCGGCGTGGACGGCTGGTGGCCCGACGAAGGAGACCCGCTAGGCATCGAAGCGCGGCTTGCCCGCAATCGCATGTATTGGGAAGGTCCGCAGCTCGATCGGCCCAACGAACGCCCCTTCGCGCTGCATCGCAACGGCTTCGCGGGAATGCAGCGTTACGCTTCCTTCCTCTGGTCCGGCGATGTTTACTCGACCTGGGAAACTCTGAAGACCCATGTTCCCATTGGCATCAACACCGGACTCACCGGCATTCCCTATTGGGGCACGGACATTGGCGGTTTTGTTCCCACGAAGGAATTCACTGCCGAACTCTATTTGCGCTGGTTCCAATTCGGCGCGTTTTCCACCCTTTTCCGCTGTCACGGCCGGACGTGGAAACTGCGCCTCCCCTGGGGATGGAACACCGGCGAAACCGGGCCCACAGAAATCAGCGGCTACGGTGGCTCCGCTCTCCCCGACCCCAGCGAATTGCACAATGCACAGGTCGAGCCGGTTTGCCGCAAATATTTGGAATTGCGGTATCGCTTGATGGCGTACTTGTACAGCGCTGTGCGCGAAGCCACTCTTACAGGAATGCCCGTGATGCGCAGTTTGTGGCTTCACTACCCCGACGATCCCGAAGCCGTCCGCCGCGGCGATGAATACCTGTGGGGCCGCGACATTCTCGTTGCACCCGTCGTCGAAAAAGGCGCCACCTCTCGCCGTCTCTATCTTCCGCGCGGTCACTGGTTCGATTTTTGGACCAGCGAACGCCACGACGGCGGACGCGAAATCGAGCGTGCCGTCGACCTGGAGACCCTTCCGCTATTCATCCGCGAAGGCGCAATTCTTCCGCTAGGTCCGGTCAAACAATACGTCAATGAAAAAATCGACGCTCCGCTCACCATTACTATTTATCCCGGAGCAGACGGTGAGTGTCTCTTTTACGAAGACGATGGCATCTCATTCAATTACCGTCGTGGCGATTGGATGGGGCTTCAGCTGAAGTGGAAAGACTCGCAACGCACTCTTACACTACAGTTGGTCACGGGCTCGCGCATGCGCCCACCGATGCGACGCAAGGTCGAGGTCAAGGTAGGCGATTCTTTGAAAAAAGTCGAGTTCGACGGCCGGCCCCTCGATGTGCGGTTCTGATCGGGATTCCGAAGGGCCAATCCGAATTTCTAAGGAGATTACTCTATCTGCTTTCCTGCGAAATTCCGAAACTTGCCACCTCTTCTCCCGCCAAAATAATAAATCAGCCCCCAGGTCGCGCGCAGATCGTACTCTCCGTGAACTTTCACTGCACTATTGTAGAAAGACGTATGCAGCGCATCGATGTCTACTCGCGCCGCCAACGATCCCGTAAACCACTTTTCTAAGCTGGTGCCAAAAGCCCAAGCAAGGTCGTCGGCAGTACCTTTGAGAAATCCCCCGGTGCTCGGTGTAAGAACCACTACTCCCGAGACCCGCGCGGCCCCGCCGAGGACGTGGACCGAAGTTACGAAACCGCTCCGCCGGTAAGGGTAGAAAACCGGGCCGGCAAGAAACGTCAAAACGCTATTGGATTGTCCCGTCCCAAAAACGTTGGACGCCCGCAGATAACTCGCTTCGAATGTCGCGCCAAAGCGGTCGGACGACTGCCCGGTCACGCTGACGTTCAGGCCTTTGAACAGAATCTTGTTGTTCGGCGAAGAAACTCGGGAGAGAGTCGAGAACCCCACTCGGGTTTCGATAGCCGGAGCCAGTGCGGCGGGCAATGGTGCCTGTGCGAAAGCGGGTGGATTCGAGCGGAGTTTGGCAGGCAGAACGGGCGGCGGGGAGGGAACCTCGGGCGGTGCAGCCGCCGGAGAAGGCAAAACACCTTGGCCTTGGGTAGAGGGTCCCTGAGACTGTGCAGCCGGAGGGGACTCAGGATCCTGCGCCGACGCTTCGGTAGCCCAGAGCAAAGACAGCGTCACAAACAATAAACACTTCTTTGCCGCGCTCTTTTTCCGTCGCGGCTGAAGTGGTGTACCCACAAAACAGTTTGCAAAAAAAGTTGCTACACCCGGAACGCTCCTCACCCATTTCCCCCTTTTAAGCCCCGGGCACTAACCCAAGCATGGCTTCTGGGCAGCCAAATGCAATCAGGTCATGTCCTGAATGGAACACTCAGGAAAACCCTGATGCGCTTCCTGTTAAAATTCTTCGCCCTCGCTCGCGCTCAATGTGAAAGACTTGGCTAACCCATTCTGGATCAAGGCGAAAGACGTGCTCTTCTCGATTTTCAATTTGCTACACTTTCCCTTACCATGCTCTCCTGTTTGCGGCGTAATACAGGCCTGCTCCTCGCCACTCTGTCACTCGGCCTCTCCTCGCTCTTGCTGGCAAGCGTTCCCTCAGATTGGAAAACTCTCGCTCCCGGCATGAACCTCAAATATTTCGCCGCAAAACATCCCAGCTCCGTTGGAGACTCGCGGATCCTCATCCTCCGCATGGATCCGAGCCTATGGCAGTTGGAAACTGTGGGCATCACGCAAACGGGCGAATCGGCGGGACATACGGCACGCTCCTGGGGACAGAGCCGCAATTTCTCCGCTACCATTAACGCGGGAATGTTCGCTACAGATTACAAAACGCACCTCGGCTATATGGGCGCTGCCGGCCATATCAACAACAGCCATACCAACGCCTATCAATCCGTCGCCGCGTTCGAGCCACGCGACTCGCAATCCCTTCCTCTGTTTCGTATTTTTGACTTGGATGCCCCGGGCATCCATTTCCAGGACATCCTGAAGGACTACACCTCCGTTCTGCAGAATCTGCGTTTGGTCAAGCGCTCCGGTTTGAATCAATGGAGTCCGCAGGAACGCAAATGGAGCGAGGCCGCTTTGGGCGAGGACGATGCAGGCCGCATTCTGTTTATTTATTCCCGTTCGCCCTTCTCAATGCACGATCTCAACAACGAGCTTTTGGCTGCTGGCATCGGACTCGTAGCTGCGCAACATCTGGAAGGCGGTCCGGAAGCACAGCTTTACGTGCACGTGGGAACGGTGGAGTTGGAACTCTGCGGCAGTTATGAAACCTCTTTCAAGGAGAATGACACAAATTCCGTTGCATGGCCGGTTCCCAACATCCTCGGTGTTCGCCCGCGCTCATCCGCCGCTCACTAATGCGCCGCCGTGCGCGCATCTGTAGAGGCCGGGGTTCAGCCCAGCTCCGCAGCATTCAACCTTTTTTTCGACTTTTCTTCTACACTCGAACGCCTGCCAAACCAAGGCGCGTTGTAGAATACTTGCACGAGGTAACAATATGCCCAGTTACGCGCAACCGGTGACGCGAAAGGCTGCCACGTTCTCAATTCCTTTGCTGGCGCTCTTCCTTCTTCTCGGTCCCTGGAACTCCGCAGCGCGATCGCAATCCGCTGCGCAAGATTCTGTTGCCAAGGATCCGGCCGTCGAGCGCGGCCACAAACAGTTCGCGGAATCCTGCGGATTCTGCCACGGCGCCGACGCCACAGGCGCACGCGGGCCGGATCTGGTCCGCTCGCCGCTCGTCGCTCATGACGTCAAGGGCGATCAAATCGGCGAAGTGATTCGCCGCGGCCGTCCTGACAAAGGCATGCCGCCTCTGGCCAACATGACAGATGAGCAAGTGGCCGACATCGCGGCGTTTTTGCATGAGCGCGCCAAAGAAGGGCTCGAGTCCGCCGGAATTCCAAGATCCTATCCCGTCGAGAAATTGCTCACCGGCAGCGCCGACGCTGGCAAAGCCTTCTTCAACGGCGCCGGCGGTTGTAAGAGCTGTCATTCGCCCACCGGCGATCTTGCCGGCGTCGCGGGCAAATACTCTCCCGTCGAGCTCGAAGCGCGCATGCTTTATCCCGGCCACCGCAAAAATAGCCCTCACAGCACGGCCATCGTAACGCTTCCCTCGGGCGAGCAAATCAAAGGAGAGTTGGTGCATGCCGATGATTTTGTGGTCGGCTTGCGCGACGCCTCCGGCTGGTATCGCTCTTTCTCGCGCGACCACGTAAAGGTCGAGCTCCAGGATCCGCTCGCGGCCCATCGCGATTTGCTAAACAAGCTTACGCAAGCGGACGTTCACAATCTCTTTGCGTATCTGGAAAGCCTGAAGTAGGGAAGCACGAACGTGAATCAAAAGAGAGGAGCCGCAATGCTTTCTTGCACTTCGCAAAAGACTCGAATCGCAATCCTGCTGTTTCTTACTTTGGGCTTGGGCGCACCGTTCGCCATCGCGCAAGGCCTCGATCCCACCGCTCTTCTCAAACCCGCCACCAATACGTGGCCCACCTACAACGGCGACTACTCGGGCAGGCGCTTCAGCACGCTCGACCAGATCAACGCCACCAACATCAAGTCTCTTACGCTCGCCTGGATTTATTCCGCACGCCAAGAGCTTAAATCCACTCCTCTCGAAGTAAACGGCATCCTCTACTTCACTTCTCCTGACAACGTTTGGGCCGTGGATGCCCGCTTCGGGCGCGAGATTTGGCACTACTACCGAAAATCGGAAGGCGACCACATCGGCAATCGCGGCTTGGGCATGTACAAGAATTGGCTCTACTTCACCACTCCGGACGCCCACTTGATTTGTCTCGACGCCAAAGATGGCACCGTTCGGTGGAACGTCGAACTCGCCGATCCCAAACTCGGCTACTTCGCCACCATGGCTCCGCTGGTTGTCCGCGATCACATCGTCGCTGGCATCTCGGGTGACGTCACCGATGTTCGCGGCTATCTCGAATCCTTAGATCCGGAAACCGGCGCCGTCCAATGGCGCTGGTACACCGAGCCCGATCCCGGCCAGCCCGGCTCCGAAACCTGGCCGAAAGATACCGACGCTTTACTTCACGGCGGGGGCATGACTTGGATGACGGGAACCTACGATCCCGAGCTGAATCTCCTCTATTGGGGCACCGGCAATCCCAATCCTGTTCTCGTTGGCGACGAGCGGCCCGGCGACAATCTCTACACCTGCTCCATCGTCGCCCTCAATCCGGACACCGGAAAGCTCGTCTGGGCCTTTCAGCCCTCGCCTCACGACGTGCACGACTGGGACGCCGTCGAAACTCCCGTTTTGTTCAACGCCGAGTTCAAGGGCAAGCCACGCAAGCTTCTCGCTCAGGCCAGCCGCAATTCGTTTTTCTTTGTCCTCGACCGCACCACTGGCGAGCATCTGGTCACCGCACCGTTCATCGATCAGACTTGGGCTTCCGGCGTGGACTCGCACGGCCGTCCCATCGCCAAGCCGGACGCGGCTCCCAGCCCCGACGGCGCGCTCGTCGAACCGAGCTCGGACGGCGGCACGAATTGGATGGCGCCAAGCTTCGATCCCCAGACGAATCTGTTCTATGTCAATTGCCGCCGCATCTTTAGCGTTTTTTATCGCACTACGGAGGGCAAGGCGGAGGGCTGGGGCGGCCGAGACCGCAACTTATGGGCAAACTCGACTCTGCGCGCGCTCGACTACAAGACGGGCAAGGTCGTGTGGAATCACGAGCTCGGTAACGGCGGCACGATCGCTGGCATTCTGACCACGGCTGGGCATCTGCTCTTCACCGCCGACAACTCTGGCAATCTGCTCGCACTCGATCCCGCCACCGGCAAAACTCTCTGGCACCTTAACGTGGGCGGAGACCTGATCGCCTCGCCAATGACCTATGAGATTGACGGCCGCCAATATCTGATCGTTCCCATTCAAGACAATGTTTACGCCTTCGCGCTACCGGTTCATGCAGCAACTACGCCGCGCCCAGATCGCTAGTGATTCACTCGCACAGAAATAGCCGCGTATCTCATTGAAAAGATTGGCTCAACAGTGAGCGGCTATTTTCGTCCTTCGCTGTGGCTCTGAAAGAGCCATGAGCTACTCGTAGCGGAGGGCTTCCATGGGATCGATTGACGAAGCGCGCCGCGCTGGCACAAAAGCCGCCAGAGCAGCTGCTAGAATCAACAACACCATAGCGGCAATAAAAAGAATCGGGCTCTGCGTGCTGCCTTCCGCCCATCGCGCCAAGAATTTGCTCAACACCAGGCTCAGCACCACGCCTCCCGCGAGCCCTCCAATAACGCTTGTTGCCGTTGACGCAAACACAAGCCGCAGCACTTGCACTCCATTCGCTCCCAGCGCCATGCGAATTCCAAACTCATTTGTTCTCTGTGCCACAGTGTAGG
>WNEX01000220.1_pt1 | contig 31356 bp, 29 predicted proteins | sample 5399841 | NCBI WGS metagenome assembly WNEX01 (sample SAMN13153337, study PRJNA577476) | soil metagenome | isolation source: 40 cm grassland meadow soil 2 days after 1st rain plot 5 | place: USA:California | collected 2015-09-18 | reverse complement strand
CCCCGAGAACGGCGAAAAGGACTGCTTCGTTCACCACACCGCGATCCAGGCGGACGGATTCAAGACGCTGGCCGAGGGCCAGCGCGTTGAGTTCGACGTCGTCCAGGGCCAGAAGGGTCCGGCGGCGCAGAACGTCGTCAAGCTCTAAGCTAGAGGCGGTTCCGCCAAATCGAACGGCGCCATCCCACAGGACGGCGCCGTTTGCGTTGCGGCCGGACCAGCGGAGCGCTACCGCAGCACGATTCGCATGGCCCGCGTCTCCAGGTCGATGTCCCAAAAGACGATCCGATTGCGCACGAAGTCCTCGCAGTCCGCGACCGTGATCGTCTCGGGTGAGGCGTCGAGGAACTCGAGCAGCCGCATCCGCATGTCGAGGTAGGAGCGACCCTCCCGCGTCGCCGCCACCCGCATTCCGACTTCGTCCTCCAGGCGACGGTTCACGAAGCCCTGCGCCACCTCGAGCAGCCGCCCCACGATCAGGTGCTCGAGCGCCCCGCCCTCGGGCTTGGCGAGTTGGCGCGCCAGGAGGCGCGCCTTCTTCGGCTCGCACAACTCCACCAACAGCTTCCACACGCCGGCGTCCGGCCGCCGGCGGGCAGCCGGCTCGGCCGACCGCTCGACCCGAGCACAGGTCGGCAGGTCGTTGCGGTGCAAGCGGAGGAACCGGGCCATGGGCGCGTACAGATCGATCCGCCCGGGGGCGGGAGGCCGCCGGCGACCGGACACGAGATCCACGATATAGTCCTCCGACACCTGCACCGCTTCGGCAAGCTCGCGTGGCGTGCGCTTCAGCTCGCGCAACCGGCGGCGGACGAGCTGACCGACCTTGACCGGGTGCTTCAGCGGTAACGCTGCAGGCATCAGGACTCCTCGCGCGGGTGGTCAGGACACAGGAAACGCCCGCGGGTGCATCGGCGGCGAGCACACCGCGGGCGACGTGCCTAAATATCGCTAAAATCGAGCGTTAATGGTACCCCCACCCTTCTTTTTGAGCAGGGCCACCGACCCCACCACGATGATTACAGCGAAGCTGAACCACTGGATCGCATAGGAGAGGTGGGGCCCGTCCGACTGGTCGGGGGGGGGCCAGCGCATGAGACCGGGCGGTGCGGGCCCGTGGAGGTTGCTGGAGGAGGGGAGGAGCTGGAGGACGAACGCCAGCAGCGGGTACGGGAGTGAGTCGCGCAACTGGGCCGGGTCGACGTCCCCCCGGGCGCGCGGCGCGGCCATCCCGATCCCTATGACGTCCGCCGAGTCGGGCTCGCGATAGGCCGGCTGGTCGACGTGGTACGCGTCGGGCGAGGGTGCCCATCCCCGGTCCACCAACACCGCGCTGCCGTCCGCCAGCTTGAGCGGCGTGATCAGCGCGACTCCGGGCGCGCCTTCGTAGCTGCGGGGGCGCCACGGCCGCTGCCAGGCGTAATCGTACACGCCGCTCGCATGGAGGCGGCGCTCCCGGGCCGAGTCGAGGGTGAGCGCGCTGGTCACTTCGAGCAGCGGGCGTGCCTGCGCGGCGCGGCTCACGGCATTTCGCTCGCGGCGCTGGCGCAGCCGGTCGAGCTGCCAGAAGCCGAGCCGCGCGCACAACGCGGCGACGGCCAGCGCGACGAGCAAGCCCGCGAGGTCGCGCCGGCCGAGCCTCACGGGCCGCGCAGCAGCGCCAGCTTGGCGACGCGCGGCAATCGCTTCAGCGCCGCTTCCCTGCGTTGCGCCGCGGACCGGCTGAGCTGTCGCTCCTCGTACACGAGCCGGACCGGTCGGCGGGCGCGGGTATAGGCGCTGGCCGTCCCTTCAGTGTGTCGCCGCAGGCGCTGCGGGAGATCGTTGGTAATGCCGGTGTACAGCGAGCCGTCGCGACAGCGGAGCATGTAGACGATCCACACCCCTTCGTCTGTCCCGGTTATTCCAGCTGGGCGGCGAGCGTGATCTGGGCGATTCCCTTGAGGGCGCGCGACACCGGGCACCCGGTCTTCGCCTCCTCGGCAGCCTTCTGGAACCCCGCTTGATCGAGCCCCGGAACCTTGCCTCGCACCTTCAACTCCATCTTCGTGATGGTCGGAGTCCCGTTCACCATCTCGAGCGTGCAGCGCGCGTCGGTCTGAATCTGGGCGGCAGGCTTGCCTGCTTTCTCGAGTCCCGCCGAGAGCGCCATGCTGAAGCATGCGGCGTGGGCCGCGGCGATGAGCTCCTCGGGGTTCGTGCCCGGCTTGCCCTCGAAGCGGGTCGCGAAACTGTAGGGCCCACTGAAGGCGCCGCTGCCCGCCTTGAACGTGCCCTTGCCGTCCTTGAGCTTCCCTTCCCACACAGCGGACGCTTGACTGGTCGGCATTCGGAATGCTCCCTGGTCCTGGGGGTCGTCGAGTAATCTGGCGGGGGGCCGCGCAGGACGCTACGCTTGGAGCGGCGGCGCCAGTGTCGCGCATCACCCCGAGGGAGGAGTCGACGATGGCCACGAAGAAGAAAGCCACCCGCCCGGCGCGCAAGCCGGCCCGGCCCAAGCGCCCGCCGCGCCAGCAGCCCGAGTCGTTGCGGCTGCGCTCCATCGCGGCGTCGTTCACCGTGAACGACCTCCAAAAGAGCGTCGCCTGGTACCGGGACGTGCTCGGGTTCACGCCGGGGGAGCGCTGGGAGACGAACGGCGGGCTGCGCGGGATGCAGATGAAGGCCGGCGCCTGCGACATCATGCTGGGGCAGGACGACTTCGCCAAGGGTCGGGACCGCAAGAAGGGTGAGGGGTTCCGGCTGTGGGTCTCGACGGCGCAGGACATCAGCGAGCTGGCCGGCCGGGTCAAGGCAAACGGTTGGACGCTCGACCGCGAGCCGTCCGAGACGCCTTGGGGGGATTGGGCGTTCGCCGTCAGCGACCCCGACGGGTTCAAGATCACCTTCATTCAAGAGTAGCAATGCGGAATGCGAAGTGCGGAATGCGGAATTGAAGGCGATCGCATGCTCGCATTTCTAACCGTCACCTCGTTGGCGCTCCAAGGGTCCGTCGCCGATACCTCGCCGTTCCGCGCGCTCCCGCTCCCGGCGCCGGGGCGCGTACGCAGTGCGTCCGGAGCTCCGGGGCCGGATTACTGGCAGCAGCGCGTGGATTATGTGATCCGCGCGACCCTCGACACGTCCAGCCAGACGATCCGAGGCCGCGAGCGGATCCACTATGTCAATCACTCGCCCGACACGCTCGCGTTCCTGTGGGTGCAGATCGAGCAGAATCTGTTTGCACCGAACAGCATCACCTACGCGCTCAGCCAGCCGCCGCTGCACTTCGCCGGCGGCGCGGTGTTCGACTTCACGGGCAAGGGGTTCACGGGCGGCATCACGATCGAGCGCTTCGCCGCGGGCGGGCGGTCCCTCAAGCGCACCGAGTACGGCACGATGATGCGGGTCGAGCTGGCGCGGCCGTTGCCGCCGCGCGGCGCGATCGACTGCGACGTCGCGTGGCACTTTCCCATCCCGCCCTACGGCGGCGGGCGGATGGGGCGCATCGGCACGCGCCTCTACGAGATCGGCCAGTGGTACCCGCGCCTGGTCGTATACGACGACGTGCACGGCTGGAACCCGCTCCCCTACATCGGGGCGGGCGAGTTTTACCTGGAATACGGCGACTTCGACGTCACGCTCACGCTCCCCGCGGGCTTTCTCGTCGCGGGGACGGGGACGGTGGCGAACCCTCTCGCGGTGTGGACCGCCGAGCAGCGCGCCCGCCTCGCGCGGGCGCGCGGCTCCGCCGAGCGCGTACAGATCGTGACCCAGGCGGAAGCCACGGCGCACGGCGCCCAACCCACCCCTGGCACCAAGACGTGGCACCTCGTCGCACGGCAGGTGCGCGACGTCGCGTGGGCCGCCTCGCCCGACTTCCGCTGGGACGCGTCGAGTTGGCACGGGATCCTGATTCAGACTGTCTACCGCCCGAGCGCCGCCCCGTGGGAGGAAGCGAACCGGATGGCATGGTTCACGATCAAGCACTTCAGCGAGAGGTGGGGCATGTACCCGTGGCCGCAGGCGACGACAGTGGAAGGGCTGGTCGAAGGCATGGAGTATCCTATGCTGACGTTCGTGCCGTCCCTCGCGAAGCGCGAGGACCAATACTGGGTGCTGACCCACGAGTTCGGGCACGAGTGGTTTCCCATGATGGTCGGGTCCGACGAGCGGCGCTACCCGTGGATGGACGAGGGGTTCAACACGTTCATCGACTACGGCTCGGCCGAGGGGTACTTCAAGGGCACGGCGTACGGCGATACCGTGCGGCGCGAGCTGCTCGGCGCGGCCCGGATCTCGGCCGTCCCGGGCGCCGAGCAGCCGCTCATCGACAAACCAGTGGAGCAGCGCGACCTCGCCTGGGCGGCGTACCAGAAGCCCGCGTTGATGCTGACCGTGTTGCGCGACGCCGTGCTGGGTAAGGAGACGTTCGAGCGTGCGCTGCGGGAATACGTGCGCCGCTGGACCTTCAAGCATCCGCAGCCGGCGGATTTCTTCCGTACCATCGAAGACGTGTCGGGCAGGGATCTCGATTGGTTCTGGCGCGAGTGGGTGTACACGACGGCGCGGCTCGACCAGGCGGTGGACTCGGTGAGCACGGCCGGCGACACGACGCTGGTCCACCTCTCGAATCGCGGCCAGATGGCGCTGCCGCTGACGCTCGAGCTCAAGTTCGCGGACGGAGCCAGCGAATCGCGTGAGTACCCCATCGAAATGTGGAACCTGGGAAGCCGCTTCACGGCACGCGTGGCCACGCCCCGGCGCGTCGTGGGCGTGGTCGTGGATCCGAAGGAGCTCTACCCCGACGTCGACCGCGCGAACAACCGGTGGCCGCGGTAGCGGCCCCCTCCCGGCCGCTGCGCGTCGCGCTGCTCACGTCGGCGCGCGCGTGGCGCGGGTCGGGAGTGAGTCTCTCGCACATCGCGCGTGGCCTGGCCGCGAGGGGACACACCGTGCAGCTGCTCTCGACGACGCCGCCGGTGACGGCGGGCTTCGCCGCCGCCGGACTCCCGGTGAAAGAGCTGCCGATTCACGACACCGGCTGCGCCGAAGCGCGTCGCCTGGCGCGGGCGTTGGCGGCCCAGCAAAGCGACGTGCTGGTCGCCGAGACCCCCCGCGATGTGCGCCTGGGCGCCCTCGCGTCATTCGCCCGCCGGTTCGCGCTGGTGTACTCCTACAACGTCAACCGCGCCGTGCCGCCGCGCGATCCGATCATGCGCCTCGCGTACCGGCGCGTCCGCCTGACGATCTTCCGAACGCACACCGGCGAGCGCGAGGTCCTAGCGAGCGCGCCGTTCATGGGACGACCCCCGCATCGCGTGATCCACGAGGGAGTGGACGTCGCGCTGTTTCGGCCGGATCCCCAGGCGGGGCGCGCCTTCCGCGCGCGGCACGGCCTGGGCGACCGACCGTTCCTGCTCGCCGTGGGCGCCCTCGAGCGCGAGAAACGATACGACTGGATCCTCGATGCGCTCGCCCGTCTCGGACCCCGCCCCCCCCGCCCCCCCCACCCCCCACTCCTCGTGATCCGGGGCAGCGGCTCGCTCGAAGCGGCGGTGCGGACGCAGGCCGAGCGCCTGGGCGTGGAAGTACAGCTGCTCGGCTTCCTGCCGGCGGACGAGCTCGCGGCCGCGTACAACGCCGCGAGCTGCCTTGTGCACGTCTGCCCGGTGGAGACCTTCGGGCTGACGGTGGCGGAAGCCATGGCGTGCGGCCGCCCAGTGGTCGCGGTCGCGAGCGGCGCCCTCCCAGAAGTGGTGGACGGGGTCGGGGTGCTGGCGCCGGCGGACGATCCGGCGGCGTTCGCGGAGGCCGTACGCGCCCTGCTCGCCGATCCAGCACGGGCGGCGGCCCTCGGCGCGGCGGCGCGCGACCGGGCGGTCGACGCGTTCTCGATGGAGCGCATGGGACGCGAGTACGGCGAAGCCCTGGAAGCGCTCCCCCGATAGTCAGATCCTAGGGCTGCGGCGGCGGAGGGGGCGGCGCGCCGGACGAGCTGCCGAGCAGGGGGCCGACCGATGCCACGATGGCGACGAGGGCCGCGACGCCGCCGCCCAACACCAATGCGGTCCGTGCTTTTGAGACGTGGCGCTCTTCGAGTTGGGCGATCTGGCTGCGCGGGATCGTCACGCTGGTGCCGAGGCCCGGATAGTCCGTGCCGGCATCGGATGTGAAGCGCTGCGCCGTGAGGACGATCGAATCGGCGTCGGCATAGGCGACTTTCCCGGTCGCGAGGGTAACCTCCCGTACCGTCACGTCCTGGAGCGGGACGGCGAGAGGCGGAGAGAGTCTCGCGACGACGTCGCGCCCGCGGGCCGGGACTGCGCCGCTGAGAGCCACGTAGCTGAAGCAGCCCCCCAAAACAACGGAGAGGAGCGGGAGCGGCAGGCGCAGCATGCCGTTGCTCGTCATGGTTGCGCGTCTAGCGCGAGTGACGCTGCCACTGCCACCAAGGACGCGCTGCCGAGCTGGCCATTGCTGTTGAGTCCCCAACAGTAGGCTCGTTGATCCGTCGCGACCGCACAAGTGTGCTGTGTGCCAGCGCTGATCTCGACGAAGCCGTACCCGCCGCCGACGAGCTGTGGGACCGGACTGCACGGCCCGGTCACGCTCAGCCCGACACACGTATGGGTCGGTGCGCTTCCGAGCTGGCCGTTCGCATCCGAGCCCCAACACCGGGCTGTGTGGTCCGCAGTGATGCCGCACGTGTGCGATCCACCGGCGCTCAGGCGCGTGAACACGAAGGCGCCCGCCACGGGGATCGGCACGCTCGATTGCGCGACGGACGTATCGCCGAGCTGAGCGAGCTGATTGTCGCCCCAACAGTAGGCCTCGCCGGTCGCCAGCAGGCCGCAGCTGTGCTGGAAGCCCACGGCCACCGCCACAAACTTCCGGCCGTCGCGCACGCGCACGGGGGCGGCCGTGTCCGACCTGGTGCTGTCGCCCAGCTGGCCGAAGTCGTTCTTCCCCCAGCAGAGGGCGCTGCTGTCCGCGGCGAGAGCGCAGCCGTGAGCCGCCCCGACGCTCGCCGCCACCAGGTTCGGCCCGTCAAGCACGGCGACGGGCGCGCGGTGGTCCTCCCGCAGGCCGTTGCCGAGCTGCCCCCACGCGCCGTACCCCCAGCAGGCGGCGCTGCTGTCGGTTCGCACCCCGCACGTGAACGCGCCGCCGCTCACTAGCCGGATGAACTTGAGCCCACCGGCCACCGCAGTCGGCGCCACCCGTGTGGTCGTCGAGCTGTCCCCCAACTGCCCGCTGAGGTTGAACCCCCAGCAATACGCGGCACCGTCGGCGTCGAGGCCGCAGGTGTGACCCCCGCCGGCCGAGACCAGGGTGAAGGCAGTCGGGCTAGCGACCGGCACGGGGAACGCGCGATCGCTGCGCGAGCCGTCGCCCAGCTCGCCGTCACGGTTCCAGCCCCAGCAGAATGTGGTGCCTGTTGCGGCTACGCCACAGGTGTGGAGTGCACCCGCACTGATGCTCAGAAAGCGCAGGTTGCCAGCGACTGACAGTGGCTGTTCGGAGGTCGGCGCGGTGGCGAGGTCGTGGCACGCGCTTAGGAAGACGGGGACGGCAACCGCCAGTACATGGGCGCGTCCGGGCCGCCAGGCCAACCGTGCTGTAGGCGCAGCACTTGCTGCGGCTGAGTGTCGTCGCACCACGGGCAAGCCGTCAATGCCACTTTCGTGCCCGCCGCAATGGGACACGCCGTCCCCATACCCAAGGAGGTGGAGATGACGTCTCCACTTCGTAGGATTGCCTCGGCCCTCATCTGCGGGGCCGCGATCGTCGTGTGTGTCGGTGTCCCGGCCATCGCCGCCCAGGGCACCGGTACCATTCGCGGCAGGGTGACCGATGCACTGACCGGGCGCGCGGTGGACGGCGTCCAGGTCTTCATCGCCGGCACCGAGCTCGGCACCCTCACGAACGCCGACGGGCGCTACCAGTTCAGCGTGCGCGCGGGTCCGCTGGAGCTCCACACGCGACGCGTCGGGTACGCCAGCCTCACGCGACGGGTCACCGTGACCCCGGGGGAGGCGACCGACGCCGATTTTGAGCTGCGCCAAGCGGCGCTCGCCCTCGACGCGGTGGTCGTGACCGGAGCGGGGGCCGAGACCGAGAAGCGCAAGCTCGGCAACACCGTCACGACCATCGATGCCTCCACACTACGCAATGCGCCGGTCACCAACCTGTCCGAGCAGCTGGCGGCCCGCGATCCCTCGGTTTCGGTGCTGCCGAGCGGAGGACTCACCGGTGAGGGGGCGCAGATCCGGATCCGCGCGACCGCCAGTCTGACCCAGGCGAACGAACCGGTCGTGTACGTGGATGGCGTGCGGGTGAATCGCGGCGGTGGCTTCGGGGACCCCAACTGGATCGGCGCCGGCGGCGGCGGAACTCCTTCGCGGCTCGACGACATCGACCCGGAGGCGATCGACCACGTCGAGATCCTGAAAGGTGCGGCCGCGGCGACGCTCTATGGCACGGAGGCCTCGGCCGGCGTGATTCAGATCTTCACGAAAAAGGGTGCGCGTGGTGCCCCACGCTTCGACTTCATGACCGAGCTGGGGTTCTCGAACTATCCCGAGACCCGGTACGCGCCGAACGTGGGCTGGGTGCCCACGGACTCGATCGCCGCGGCCCGACAGGTGAGCCTCGGGATCCATGTCCCGACGGCGGCCGAGCTCAGCGCGTTTTACGGCCGGTCGGTCCAGCCCTTCGACATCCTCGAGCAGCGATTCGTCGACCGCCTGTTCGAGACCGGTTATGGCGGAACGTACTCGGCATCCGTGAGCGGCGGGACTCCGGGGGTCACGTATTATGTCAACGGACGCTACTACCGGGAGAACGGCCCGTTCGGCGGCCGGGACCTCGGGCCGGCGGCGGATTTCGACCGCAAAGCCCAGGGGTCCGCGTCGCTCGTGATGCTGCCCTCGGACAACCTCAAGGTCACGGTCAACTCGGGCTACACGGATGCGCATCACGAGACACCGAACAACAACAACAACATCTACGCGCCGCTGACCAATGCGATGTTCGGTCATCCGGAGCTCGCGTCGTGCATCACGCCCCGGGCTTCGTCGACGCCAACCGGCACAGGCGACTGTACCGCTGCAGGAAATCCGTTCGGCGTGGCCTCGTTCGGAACCGTGCGCGAGGACATGCAGCGCACCAACCGGCAGGACACGAAGCATTTCATCGGCAGCCTGAACACGGCATACCAAGCGTTCCCCTCGCTGGCGATCGAGGGCACGCTGGGCGTCGACGTCGTGAATCAGGTCAGTGCGACCTTCCGGCCCTTCGGCAACGGCGTCGATGGCTTCCTCAACGTGAGCCCACAGGGCGACAAGACGGTGGACGACATTACCACTCGGATCGTGACGGCCGAAGCCAAGGCGACCTGGAAGCGGCAGGTGGGCGAGCGGTGGTCGTCGGTCTTCGTCGCCGGCGGTCAGGGGTTCATCACGAAGACGCAGGAAGAGGGGAGCTTCGGGGGAGCGTTCCCCGGGCCCGGCCTCGAAGTCACCAGCGCCGGCGCGAACCAGCAGGCCTTCGAACACTTTCTCGAGACGGTCAACGCGGGAGCGTTCGTTCAGGAACAGCTCGGCTACAAGGATTTCTCGTTCGCGACCGTGGGCGGCCGCTACGACCGGAACAGCGCATTCGGGAGGACGTCGAGTGGCGTGTTCTACCCGAAGGCGAGCGCCTCCGTGGTGCCAAGCGCGCTATCGGGTTGGGGCAACGGCCCTTTCACCTCGCACCTGTCGACGCTGCGATTCCGCGCCGCCGTCGGGCAGTCGGGACTGCAACCGGGCGCCTTCGACAAGTTCACGACCTTCGCGCCCCTGGCCGCACAGCTGGGACCGACCCAACTCGCGCCCGGCCTCGTCCTCAGCAACCTCGGCAACCCGGATCTCAGGCCCGAAGTGAGCACCGAGGGAGAAGTCGGCGCCGAGGTCGGACTGTTCCACGACCGGGTCGGCGTGGACGTGACGTACTATCGGCGCACGACGCGGGACGCACTCTATCCGCGCCAGTACGCGCCGTCCGGCGGGGCCATCACCCTCCAGCTGACGAACATCGGAGAGATCAAGGCCGGCGGCTACGACATCTCGGTGAACGGTCTACCGATCAACGGGCGGGACTTGTCGGTGAAGGTGTTCGCCAACATCGCGTGGTCGTGGGCGTGGGTCACGAAGCTCAACGCCGCCCCCCCGCTCAAGGTCGGGGGCAGCTACCCGCGCTACCGCAACTTCGTGAAAGAGGGCTATCCCGTCGGCGCGCTATTCGGCGCCAAGCTCCCCGGGCCATGCAGCGCGCGACCGGCGGGCGCGACCTATCTCTGTCTCAGCCCGGACCAGCTGCCGTACGACGTCACCGGCCCCGCCGGCGTGCCGGATGGCCAACCGGATACGGAGCAGCAACTCCTGGCCTACTTCTCGAAACCACCCGTGACGTATGACTCCAAAGGGAACATCAAGAGCTATGGCTTCAGCCTGCTCAACCCGCTGCGGGTGGACGAGAACGGGAACGGCGATTTCCTTGATCATTACCTGGGCAAGGCCACACCCGACTGGCAGGGATCGTTCGGGATGAGCGCGACCGTGCTTCGCAACTTCGAGCTGAACGGGGTGTTCGAGTACAAGTTCGGGAACTACACGATCACGAACCTCACGGACGCGTTCCGCAAGGCCAACCCCGTGATCGGGCGGAACCTCCCCGTCGCGGCGCAGGAGGAGGCGATGCTCATGAACCCGAGCAGCACGCCGGCACAACGGCTCGAGACGGCCAAGACTTGGGCCTACCACCTCAAGGCGCTGTCGCCGTACGACGGGCTGAACCAGGGCGAGAACGGCAAGTTCCTGCGGTTCCGCGAGCTCAGCCTGACGTACACGGTCCCCACACAGTGGACACAGGCGAAGCTGGGGCTGCGGTACCTATCGATCACCGCCGCGGGCCGCAACCTCGCCCTTTGGACACCGTACACGGGCGTGGACCCGGAGATCAACGAGTTCGGGCGCGGTGGCGCCAACGCGGACCTCACCGGAATTGACCAGAACTTCGGTGAGGGGATCGATGCGTTCGGGTTCGCGCTCCCCCGGCGCTTCAGCTTTACGGTCCGCGTCGGCTTTTGAGCCGCCATCAGAGAGGAGAGAGAGGCATGAGTGTCATGCACACGTGGTCGCTCACTCCCCGGCGCCGCTCCGCCGTCGTCAGCGCCGTGCGCGCGCTAGCCGCCTTGGGCGCCGTATGGAGCTGCAGCAGCCTGCTCGACGTGAAGAACCCGAACAACGTGAACGTGAGCGACCTCGACAACCCGGCTGCGGCGCCTTCGATCGCCAATGGCGCCTTCTCGGCGGTGGCGTATGCGTATGGCGCGATCATGACCGAGTATGCCACGGTCACAGACGAGCTGACGTGGATCGGCTCCCGAGACGGCTTCCGCGAGCTCGACGTCGGCACGCTCACCAACCCGACGAACGAATTCACGGATGCAGCGTTCCCCTACGTCGGCCGGGCGAGGTGGATGGCCGATTTCGCGATCAAGCAGTTGGCGAAGTTCGATACGGCGAAGACCCTGAAGGACCGGAACGACCTGGCCCGCTCGTATCTCTACGGGGCGATCATCTACGCCGCCATCGCGGATGCCTTCAACAACTTTCCGATCGGGTCCGACATGCGCACGGCCGCGCCACCAGTCGGGAAGGACAAGATGGACTCCCTGTATACGGTCGCGATCGCCTACGCGACGGACGGTTTGGCCAAGACCGATTCGACTAACCTGGATCTGCTCACGGCGCTGCTCGCCGTCCGGGCACGCGCGCAGCACGCGAAGGCCGTATGGAAGATGCTGCACCCGCCCGGCCCGGGCGTGCCGTACGGTGGCGCGCTCGTCAATGACGCCGGCGCGAACGCGGATGCAACGACCGCCATCCGGCTCCAGGGCACCGATTGGAGGTGGCGCTTCTACTACAGCACCACGACGGTGGACAACTACATCGGCGCCTGGGTGAACGGTCGCCAGGAGATGCGGATCGGCGACCGCTACATCAAGACGAGCCCGGCGGACACTCTCCACGACCTCATCAACCCGTTCCCGGTGGACCCGGAGATGCGCCGCGCCGCTGTGGAATTCAAGGGGAACTCCGCCACTCAGTCCTACGGGCCTCTGACGGCTTTGTCGACGCGCGAGCTCCACTTGATCCTCGCCGAAGCGGCCCTCGCTACGGCCGACACCGCGGGCGTCGCCAGCGGCTTTGCCACGCACCTCAACGTTCGACGCGTGCGCGATGGGCTGCCCCCATATGACCCGTCCGCCCCCGCACACCCCCGGACGCTTGCGATGCTCCAGTACGAGCGGCAGGTCAACCTCTTCCTCCAGAACCGCCGGCTGCAGGACCTGTACCGGTTCGGGATCAGAGCCGACGTCTGGCAGACAAGCCCGCCGACACAAGCGGTGAGCGCCGCTGGGACCACCTTCCCGATCACCCAGGTCGAGTTGCTCGCCAATCCGTACTGCGCGGCGAATCCGTCGAGCTGCTAGCCGGCCGGCAGGGACGCGCGGCTAGTGCAGGCCGCCCCCGCCCGCGAGCTGCTTGACCAGCTCCCCGATCACCGCCTTCGCGTCGCCGAACAGCATCCAGGTGTTGTCCTGGACGTACAGCTCGTTGTCGATACCGGCGAAGCCGGGGTTCTTGCTGCGCTTGATGGCGAGGACGGTTTTCGCCTTGTCCGCGTCGATGATGGGCATGCCGTAGATGGGGCTGCCCTTGGCGTAACGCGCGGCGGGATTCACGACGTCGTTCGCGCCGATGACGAGGGCCACGTCGCACTGCGGCATGTCCGGGTTGATCTCGTCCATCTCGACGAGCGCGCTGTACGGGATGTTCGCTTCCGCGAGCAAGACATTCATGTGGCCCGGCATGCGCCCGGCGACCGGGTGAATGGCGAACTTGACGGTGATGCCCCGCTTGGTCAACTGGTCGTACAGCTCGCGCACTCTGTGCTGCGCCTGAGCCACCGCCATGCCGTATCCCGGGATGACGACCACGAGGCTCGCCTGCTCGAGCAGCTGCGCCGCGCCCTCGACGGTCTCCTGCTTCCAGGCCTTCTGCTCGCCCGTCGCCACCGTCTTCTGGACCGTACCGAACGCGCCGAACAGGACGTTGGTGAACGAGCGGTTCATGGCGCGGCACATGATGATCGAGAGAATCAGGCCGCTCGACCCGTCGAGCGCGCCGGCGGTCACGAGCAGCTTGTTGCCGAGCACGAACCCCATCGCCACCGCCGAGAGGCCGGCGTACGAGTTCAGGATCGAAATGACGGTGGGCATGTCGGCGCCGCCGATCGGGATGATGAGCAGCACGCCGAACAGCACGGCCAACCCGACGATCGCGTAGAAGACCTGTCCCGACCACGCGGCGGTCGGGTGCACCACCACGACCACGCCCAGCGCCACGGCGATCACCAGCACGCCGATGTTCACCACGTTCTGTCCCGGATAGGTGACCGGCCGCTGCGGGATCCACTTCACCTCCTGCAGCTTACCCGCGGCCATGAGGCTTCCGGTGAACGTCAGGAATCCGAGGATCACCTCGGCGACGATCGCGCTCGTACGGAACGCCGTGAGCTGCGCCGGATGCTCGGTCAGCCCGAGAAAGTATTCCGCGGTCCCGACCAGCCCGGCGGCGAGCCCGCCGAAGGCGTGCGAGAGGGCGGTACGCTGCGGCACGGCCGTGAGCGGTACCAGCGAAAGCGGGATGCCGACGATGAACCCGGCGACGATCGCCAGCACGATCCAGCCATGGTGCACGATCTCGGGTTGGAACCAGGTCGCCAGCACGGCGACGAGCATCCCCGAGACGCCCGCCACCACGGCGTGGCGGGCGGTCTTGGGGTCGTTCATCCAGTACAGCGAGAAGATGAACAGCGCCGTCGCGAGGATGGCGGCGACTTGGGCGACGGCGTACGTCATTGCTTCTTGAACATCTTGAGCATCCGGTCCGTGATCAGGAATCCGCTGACGATGTTCGTCATGGAGGCGAACAGCGCGATCGCCCCGAGGACGCGGATGGCCTTCGGGTACTCGCCGCCCGTGACCGCGATGGACCCGACCACGGCGATCGCCGAGATCGCGTTGGTGAGCGACATAAGCGGCGTGTACAGCAGCCGGGAGACCCGGCGGATCACGCCCAGCCCGATGAACGTCGCCAACACGAAGACGAACACCATCGACCAGTAGTCGTTCATGGCTTCCGCACCTCTCCGGCGTGGGTCACGCACGTGTCACGGGTGATCTCGTCGTCGAAGTCCAGGACGAGGGTGCCGTCTCGGGTCACGTGCAACAGGAAACTGGAGACGTTCCTGGCGTACATCTGGCTGGCGTGATACGGCACCGTGCTCGGCAAGTTGGCCGGCCCGAGGATCAGCACGCCGTTCCGCACCACGTCGCGCCCGAGCTTGGTCAGCTCGCAGTTGCCGCCGGTTTCCGCCGCCAGATCCACGATCACCGAGCCCGGCTTCATCCCCCCCACCGCCCCGGCGGTAATCAGCAGCGGGGCCCGCTTCCCCGGAATCGCCGCCGTGGTGATCACCACGTCGGTGTCCTTCAGGTGCTGGGCGATGAACGCGAGCTCGCGCCGGTGAGTCTCCTCGGACAGCTCCTTGGCGTAGCCGCCCGACCCTTCCGCCTGCTCGGTGATCTCGAGCCGCAGGAACTTCGCGCCGAGGCTCTCGACCTGCTCCTGGACCGCGGGACGGACGTCGAAGGCCGACACCACGGCGCCAAGCCTTCGCGCCGTGGCGATCGCCTGGAGGCCCGCTACCCCCGCGCCCAGCACCAGCACGCGGGCGGGCGCCAGCGTCCCCGCCGCCGTCACGAGCATGGGAAAGAGCCGACCGGCCGCTGCGGCGGCGAGCAGCACCGCCTTGTACCCGGCGACCGTCGCCTGCGAGGACAGCACGTCCATGGCCTGCGCGCGCGTGATGCGGGGCAAGAGCGCCAGACTGAACGCGGTCACTTTACGGGCCGCGAGCGCGGCCACGGCGTCGCGTGCGGCGGACGGCTGGAAGACTGCGACGAGCGCCGCCCCCTCGCGGCACAGACGAACCTCGCCACGGGACGGCGGCTGCACCTTGAGGACGACGTCGCTTTGCCTGAACAGCGCCGCCGCAGCCGGCACGACGGTAGCTCCGGCCGCCTGGTACGCCTCGTCACCGAACGACGCGGCCTCTCCGGCGCCGCGCTCCACCAGGACCGCGAGGCCGGACTTCCCGAGCCGCCCGGCTACGTCCGGTGTCAACGCGACGCGACGCTCGTCGGCCGCGGTCTCTTTCGGGACCCCGATCTTCATGACGGCTCCCGGAGTGGATTCGGTAAGGCGGTGAAGAGCCGGCGACAGGCAGGGGAAGGGGGAAGGGTCCCCGCACCACCCTTCCCCCTTCCCTCTTCCCCGGCCTCTCACCCCTTCGGCAGCGTGCTTCGCTCGCGCACTTGTGCGAGCAGTCGTTCCGTAAAGTCCAGCCGCTCGGCCAGCTCGCTCACCTGCGTCTCGAGCCCCTGCAGCCGCTCCTCGAGGTCCTCCACACTGCGCGGGAGCCGCGCCGTGCCTCCCTCGCCCACCTCCCAGCGCACGACGCGCCGCCCGTCGCCGTCGCGAAAATCACCGGCCGCGAGGACCACGACGTCGTAGAGCCACCAGAGCCCGAACCCGCCGAGGGTGAGGCACATGCACACCGCACTCTGTGGCCGGCCGGTGTAGAAGCGGTGCAGACCGAACGCCCCTCCCACCACGGCCAGCCCCAGCGCCACGCCGCGCGAGCGGTCCGAGACGCGCGCCGGCGGGCGCCGCTCGCCGGAGTCGTACGCCGCGGGCAGGCGTCCGGTCACGTCACGCGCGCTGGCGCGGCGACGAGGGCGTCGAGCTCCTGGCGGGGCGTCACCCCCGCCCGACGCGCCGTCTCCCGACCGTTTCGGAAGACGATCAGGGTGGGGATGGCCCGGATGCCGAGGCGCTGGGTGGTCACCGGGTTCCTGTCCGTGTCGAGTTTGATGACAAGCACCTCGCCGGCCCGCTCGCGCGCGAAGTCGTCGAGCACGGGCGCCATGATCTTGCAGGGCCCGCACCAATCGGCATACCCATCCATCACCACGGGGACGTCGGTGCCGACGAGCACCCGCTCCAGGTTCGCGTCGCTGACGGCGATCGGCCGATCGAGCAGAATGGGCCGCTTGCATTCGCCGCAGCGCGGCCGATCCTCGAGGCGAGCGAGGTCGACGCGATTGAGGGTGGCGCAGAAGGGGCACGCCACGGTCGCGATCCGGCTTTGCTGCGCGTCCGTCACGGGCATGGCGGCCTCACCTCCGTTCCGGCTCGAGAGCGTCGTCGATCACCGCATCCGCTTCAATCTCCACCAGCATCTCCGGCGACACCAGTCGGCTCACGGCCACCATCGTACTCGCCGGGCGGATGTCCCGGAATACCTCCCCGTGCGCCCGGCCGACCGCCTGCCAATGAGCAATGTCCGTGAGGAAGACCCGCGTGCGTACGACATGCCGCAGGGTGGCGCCGGCCTGCCCCAGCGCGCCCTCGATGTTGCGCAACGCCCGCACCGCCTGCGCGTAGGGGTCACCCACTCCCAGGATGCTGCCGTCCGGACCGGTCGCCGTGGTGCCGGCCACGTGCACGACCGACCCCACGCGCACCGCCCGGGAGTAGCCGACGATCCGCTCCCACGGCGCCCCGCTTGAGATGTTCTGACGCGACATGTTACGCTTCCGGCATGGCTTGAGTCTCTCTTTGAACAATGTACACAGAGCCCGCCATCCCCGAGTCGTCAGGGTCGGTGCAAGCGCCCGCCCATGTGCTCGCCCGCAAGGTGTGGGCGGCGTTCGCCTTCACGTTCGTCCTGTCGCGGATCCTCGTGTTCCTGATCATGTCCGGCCGGTTGCCCGACATCCACTCGCACTTCCGCGGGACGCATCTGCATCACCTCAATTACGGGATCGTGTTGCTCGCCGGCGTGGGCGCCGTACTGCTCTTCAATCGGCCCACGGGCCGCTGGCTGTCGGCCACCGCGATCCTGTACGGTGTCGGCCTGGCGCTCACCTTCGACGAGTTCGGCATGTGGCTGCATTTGAACGCCGATTATTGGCAGCGGGCGAGCTTCGACGCGGTGGTCGCGATCGGCTCGCTACTGGGCCTCCTGGCGACGGCACCGACGCTCAAGCAGTTCCGACCCCGGCATTGGGCGACGGCCACGGCGCTGGTCGCCGCGCTCGCGGTGTTCGGCGTGCTCCTGGCCGATTCGCTCCGTTCCGCCGGGCGCCGGCTCGAGCCGTATCTCGAGCGGGTGCGGCCGCACCAGCAGCCCTGAGCCCGGAGCTCAGCGGACGCCGACGGCCTCGTTCTGCGTCTCGTGGCTCACGGCGTTCTTGCCGCTCCGCTTGGCGGCGGACATCAGCTGATCGGCCGTACCCACCAGCACGTCCACCGATTCGGGCGCGACGAGATAGGTCGCCACGCCGATACTGGCGCTGAGGCGCCAGCCGTGGGCCGGCACGATTCCGGAGACGGCCTGCCGGACCTTCTCGATAGCGAGCCGGGCGGGAGCGGTCCCCGTCTCCGGGAAGAGCACGACGAACTCGTCCCCGCCCACACGGGCCACGACGTCGCTGGCCCGCGTCACGGCCGAGATGGTGCGCGCCACCGTCCGGAGCACGGCATCACCCGCCGTGCGACCCAGATGGCCATTGACCAGTTTGAACTCGTCCAGATCGATGAACGCGACGGTGAAGGGATGCTGGTAGCGTCGCGCCCGCTCGATTTCCACCGTGGCGAGCTCGTAGAACGCGCGCACGTTGGGGACTCCCGTGAGCTGGTCCAGGCGCGCGAGCGCGCGCTCGCGGTCGAAGCCGGCCCGCAGGCGCGCGACGAGCCCCGCGCAGAGCAGCAGGGCCAACACGAGGGGGAGTAGATACAAGACGAGCCGCGTAGCCGACTCCGAAACCGTGGAAGCCGGCTGGAAGATAACGTGCGGCGAGGGGCGCGCGCCGCTCACCACAGCGACGGCTGGTCCGGTGGTGCGGGATAGCGAATGCGCGCGCCGGCCAGCAGCTGCGCGTGGGGCGACAGCTGGTGGTCCCGGGCCTCCCCTGCCCCGAGGCTGTGCCGCACCGCGATTCCGCGTGCAACCAGCGCGTCGGCGATGAGCTGGCGGTGGCAACGCCATGGCACGGCTTCGGCGCACATGACGGCAACGGGCGGTGGCGCGCCGGCAAGCGCGACCAGGCGTGCCACGGCTTGATCGAAGGCGGGGGTCTCCATGTAGTCCGCGTAGCCCCGGAAGCCGGCGCTCCGCCACGCGGTGTTCGCTGAATCCTTGCGGGCGGACCGGCGGCCTCCCAGGTCCGCGTCGTGCCGGTAGGCGATCCCCACGGCCTCGAGGGCAGCGGCGAGCGGCTCCTGCGCGAAGTGGGGGTAGCGTCGCGAGGCGGGGTAGCGGCGCACGTCCACGAGGAGCCGAATCTGGTGCTCCGCGAGCAGCGCCAGGAAGGTCTCCAGGCTTCGGGTGGAGTGGCCCACCGTGTAGATCACTGCGAAAAGATACAGGGAGGATCAACCCAGGTTTGCGGACGTATTACCAGCAGCTGCGTCACGCCTCTCACAAGGAGGAAGACATGACCGAGAAGGAGCAGTTCTTGGGAGCGTTGCAGAAGGAGCTTCCCACCACGTTGAAGGTGCTCAAGGCCTACCCCGCCGCCAAAGCAGACCTGAAGCCGCACGCCAAGTGCAAGTCCGCGAAGGAGCTCGCCTGGATATTCGTGACCGAGCAGAAAGCGAGCGAGCAGGCCCTCGACGGGGGCATCGAGTTCGGCAAGATGCCGAAGGCGCCCGCGACGCTGGCGGACGTTATCTCGTCGTACGAGCAATCCTCCAAGGTGTTCATGGAGCGCGTCAAGAAGACGCCCGAGGCGGAGCTCAACAAGACGGTGAAGTTCTTCGTGGCGCCCAAGCAGATGGGGGATCTTCGCAAGATGGACGTGTTGTGGTACATGCTGATGGACAGCGTGCACCACCGCGGCCAGTTCTCGGTCTACCTCCGCATGGCGGACGGCAAAGTCCCGTCGATTTACGGGCCGTCGGCAGACGAACCCTGGAGCTAGGCGGAGCCGACCGGGGTCCTGCCAAGCGACTGCGTCGTTTTGTCGCGGAGCAGGACCCCGGTCGGCTCCGCTCACGAAGTTCGGATGCCAAAACCGGATAGATCGCGGCACGGGGACGCGCTAAGTTCTCCAGCGTGACCCGTGCCGCAGTTCCCGATCTGAATGCCGCGAGCCGCTGGCGGGCCGTCCTGGCCCGCGACCGGCGCTTCGACGGCGCGTTCGTGTACGCCGTGCGGTCGACGGGGATCTATTGCCGGCCGTCGTGCGCGAGCCGGAAGCCGCGTCGTGGCCAGGTGGCGTTCTTCCCGGTACCCGAGGCGGCCGAGCGGGCAGGGTTCCGAGCCTGCCGGCGCTGTCACCCGGGGGCGGCGAGCCCCGCGGATCCGCGCATCGCGCTGGTCCGCTCGGTCTGTCGGCTGATCGATGCCCGTCCCGACGTACCCGCGAGTCTGGCGACGCTGAGCGCGAGCGCCGCCACCACGCCGCATCGCTTGCTGCGCGCCTTCCGCGCGGTGCTCGGCGTCACCCCCCGGCAGTATCGCGACGAGCGCCGGCTCGCCCGTTTCAAGACCCAGCTCAAGGAGAGAAAGAAAGTGAGCCCCGCACTCTACGAAGCAGGTTACGGCTCCACCAGCCGTGTATACGAGCGCGCGGACGCGCAGCTCGGGATGACGCCCGCCACGTACGGCCGGGGCGGCGCCGGAACACGCATCGCGTTCGCCGTCGTCCCCTGCGCGCTCGGCCGGCTGCTCGTTGCGGCGACCGTGCGCGGCATCTGCCGCGTCGGCATCGGCGACGACGCCCCCGCGCTCGAGCAAGGTCTGCACGCCGAGTTCCCCGCCGCCACGATCGCCCGCGACGACGACACGCTGCGGTCCTGGGTGGCCGAAATCACCGCCCATCTCGACGGGCGCCAGCCGCATCTCGACCTGCCGGTGGACGTGCGCGCCACCGCGTTCCAGCGGCGCGTGTGGGAAGCGCTGCGCAAGATCCCGTACGGGAGCACGCGCTCCTACTCCGAGATCGCTCGGGCGATGGGGAACGCGAAAGCCACGCGCGCCGTCGCGAGAGCATGCGCCACGAACCCTGTCGCGATCGTGGTGCCGTGCCACCGAGTCGTGAGGGCCGACGGGGACCTGGGCGGATACCGCTGGGGGATCGAGCGAAAGAAGGAACTACTGGCGCGGGAAGCAGGAGAAGCCACAAGCTAGAGGCACACCGGAAACCGGGTTTCGGAGCGAAACCGGTGCCGCGACAGCAGCCGCGGCACCGTGGTTACATTCCTTCCTGTCCCCCAATGGCCCCCACTCCCTCGGTCGACGCACCGCTCGGCGATTTCACCGCCGACCGGCGTGTCGTCCGCCTGGCGATTATGGCCGCCCTCATCGGCGTCATCAGCGCGTTCGTGGCCCTGGGACTGGTCCGCTTGATCGGTCTGTTCACCAACCTGGCGTACTTCCACCGCCTCGCGGGAACGCTCGCGTCACCCGCCGACAGCCGGCTCGGCCTCTGGGTCCTCCCGATCCCGGTGCTCGGCGGACTGGTGGTCGGCCTCATGGCGCGGTTCGGATCGGAGCGGATCCGCGGTCACGGCATTCCGGAAGCACTCGAAGCGATTTTGATCGGTCAGAGCCGCATGTCCGCGAAGGTCGCGATCCTCAAACCCTTGTCTTCCGCGATCGCGATCGGCACGGGCGGACCGTTCGGCGCCGAGGGGCCGATCATCATGACGGGCGGCGCCTTCGGCTCGCTCTTCGCCCAGGCGTTTCACCTGTCGCCCGCCGAACGCAAGACGCTCCTGGTGTCGGGCGCCGCGGGCGGGATGGCGGCGGTGTTCGGCACACCGGTGGCCGCGGCCCTGCTCGCGATAGAGCTGCTGCTCTTCGAATGGAAGCCGCGCAGCTTCATTCCGGTTGCCTGCGCGGCAGCGGTCGCGGGGGCGGTGCGAGTGCCGCTGCTCGGCAGCGGGCCGCTGTTCCCGGTGACGCCCCACGCGCTGCTGGCGTGGCCGGAGCTCTTCGCCGCGCTGGGGCTCGGTATCGTAGCCGGGTTCGGGTCGGGGCTCCTCACCTGGCTGGTGTACGCCTGCGAAGACCTGTTCCGCAAGCTGCCGGTCCACTGGATGTGGTGGCCCCTGCTGGGCGGCGCCGTGGTAGGATTGGGCGGCCTCCTCTACCCGCGGGCGCTGGGCGTCGGTTACGACACGATCCACGACCTGCTCACCGGACGGCTGGTCGGCGTCGCGCTGGTCGGGCTGCTGCTGACGAAGGCGGTGATCTGGGCTGCGGCCCTGGGCTCGGGCACATCCGGGGGCGTGCTTGCGCCGCTCCTCATCATGGGGGGCTCGCTCGGCGCTCTCGCGGCCCCCTGGATCCCGGCGGGCGACGCCGGACTGTGGGCCGCGATCAGCATGGGGGCAATGATGGGCGGCACGATGCGCTCGCCGTTCACAGCCGTCGTGTTCGTCCTGGAGCTCACACACGACGTCAACGTGCTCGCGGGACTGTTCGTGGCCTGCGCCGCCGCCCACGCGGTGACCGTGCTCCTCATGAAGCGCTCGATCCTCACCGAGAAGGTCGCGCGCCGTGGGTACCACCTGACGCGCGAATACATCGTGAACCCGCTGCATCTCCTCCAGGTCCGGGACGTGATGGAGCCTCCGGTGCTCCAGGTCGCGGACGAGCCGCCCGCCACGGCGTACCCCGATGAGCTGCTCGAGCACGCCCTGGTCAAGCTGCTCGAACACGAGGTCGAACTGCTTCCCGTCGTGAGCCGCGACGACCCGACCCGCGTGGTCGGGTACGTCGAGCGTTCGGGTATCATGGCCGCGTGGGTGGCGGCGACGCGGGCAGAAGGGATGCGGGAGGAAGGGTGGCTCACAGGGCACCTGCAGGCGCTGCAGGAGCGGGTGAAACAGGCGTTGACCGGCGCCCGCTAGCTGCGCCATCTTTCGTAAATGCGGACCCTCGTCATCGCCTTGGTTGCGCTCACGCTGGCCGGTTGCAGCGGGGAAACCGCACCAACCGGATGGATTCCACGGACCGCGGCCGTCAGCGGCATCATCACTGTCAGCGCGGCCGTCCCCGCATTCGGCACTGCCCCGGTGGCGGCGCTGGTGCCACGCACCGCTTCGAGAACGGCTTCATTGCCGCGACTGCCGGTGCTGTCCGTCGGAATGCACCTCACGCGAGGACCGCGTCCGGCGTTTACGCCGCACGACCTGATTGCCACCTTCCGGCACACGGTGCTCGGTGCACCGCCCGTGGGCACGGCAGCGCTCGCGGCGCCGGCGGGCGTGCGAGCGTTCGGGACGGCAATCCGCTCGCGCCTGGCCGCTATGGCACTTCAGGGCGCGGCGGTTGCGGGCGTCTCACCCACGATCCTCACGGCAAGGATCCGCGTTGCGGACACGACGCAGCTGGACGCAGTAGCGGCGGCGTTGCGCCAAGACGCGGCCATCGCCGCTGTGACGCGCAATCGACTCATCTGGCTGGATGAGACCGCCCGCTCCCTGAACGGGATGGACGGTGCCGCCGCCGCGGCGGCGCAGACGACGTCCAATGATCCGCTGTACCCGTACCAGTCCTGGCACTACGGTCTCATCGACCTGCCGCGCGCCTGGTCGCTTACCACCGGGAGCGCCTCGGTATTGGTCGCCGTGGTGGACGACGGGATTCGCTTCGACCATCCGGCGATCGCGGCGAACCTGACGGCGGACGGGTACGACTTCGTCAGTCTGGTCGACTCCCTGATCCTGTGCACCCGTGACACGGTCAGCAATGCCGGTGACGGGAACGGCTACGACCCCGACCCGACCATCCCAGCGTCATACACTCTTAGCTCAACCGGGACCTGCTTCATTCCCGTGAATTTCGGCCACGGCCTTCACGTGGCGGGCACGATCGGGGCCGTGGGCAACGACGGAATCGGCGTGACCGGCGTGAACTGGACGGTGAGAATCCGTCCCGTGCGCGCGTTCGGCGTTGGGGGATTCGGGAACGAGTACGACGAAGCCCAAGGGATCCTCTACGCGGCGGGTCTACCGGCGGACAACGGAGCGGGCGGCACGGTGCAGGCGAGTAGCGGTGCCAGGATCATCAACATGAGCTTCGGAGGTCCGGACAGTGGGACGACGGAGCACAACGCGATCAAGAGCGCCGCGAGCGCTGGCGCGCTGCTCGTGGCGGCGGCGGGCAACGCTGGAAGCTCCGACCCCGAGTATCCGGCTGCCTACCCGGAGGTCCTGGCCGTCGCTGCGGTGGGCCCTGACGGCTCCCCGACCCCGTATTCGAGCTTCGGCTCATTCGTCGGCATCCGAGCCCCGGGGGGCAACCTCGGTCTTGGCGACTTGACCGATCTGGTCGTTTCTACCGCGTGGGACTTCACCCGTAAAGCGCCCGCATACGCGTATGCGGAAGGCACGTCGATGGCGGCACCACATGTCTCGGGCGTGGCCGCCCTGCTCTTGGCTCAGAACCCTGCGTTGACGGCGGCCGCGTTGCGTTCCCGCCTGACGAGCTATGCGGTCGGTCCGGCAAATCGGTACGGAGCGGGACTGGTGAACGCGTACAACAGCTTGACCCAAAGTCACGGCCCGCCGGCGCGGCGCTATGCGCGCCTCTACTCCGCGGCCACGGGGGCCACCGTGCAGACCGTGCTCGCCCAAGCGGGAGGGGAATTCTCGTTCAGCGATGTGGAGGACGGGTCTTACTTCCTCTACGGCGGCACCGACGAGAGCGGGGATCAACAGGTGGGCAGTCCCGGCAGGCTGTGGGGCGCGTTCGGCGACCCAGCGGTCCCGAGTGCCTTCACGGTCTTGGGCGCGGGGCCGCATCGCGTTTCCTTCTCGATCGGGTTGCCGATCCAGCTCGAGCCCAGCCATACCATCGCAGGGGCGACTCCCTTGGCGATCGGTGGCTATACGCAGGGTGCGATCATCGATACCGCGACCATCGATGTGTATCGCGTGACGATTCCCGCGGCCGCGACCTACACGTTCGAGACCTCGGGCTGGGGGGCGGCCTGCGGTTTTGCGCTCGAGGACGCAACGGCAATCGGTCTGTTCGACGCCGGGAGCAGTTTCATCACGAGCGCCGGCTTTATCGACCGGACCCATCTCAACTTCTGCTCGCGCCTGACGCGCTCGCTCAGCCCTGGTACCTATTACGTCGCCGTCGCAGGAACCTTCGGCGGGGGGGTGTTCGGGGGCCGCTATCGACTCCAGGCGCGGCTCGGGCCGTAACGGCGCTCCCCGCTCCAGGGCGAGCGGCCGCCTAGCGGCCGCCCAACCGCACGCCGGCCGTGATCGGGAGCAGCGTCGTTCTGGGAAAGCCCGCCAGCGCTGCCACGTTGAGGGAGCGGGCTTCCACGAACAACGCGGCGCCGCGCACGCGATAGGCCACCCCCCCACCCAGGTTCCACGCGAACTTGGTCCCGGAGTTATCCGCGGCGGAGCCCCCCGAGGTCACCGAAATCGTGATGTGGTACACCCCGATCCCGCCAAGCAGGTACGGCTGGACGCGAGCAGCCGACCCAAACGCGTAGGTCAGATCGACGTTTCCGCCCAGCAGCTTAGTCTTCTCGTCCGACGGTTGGCCGAAGGAGGAAGTGAGGGCCGCCTTGAGCTGGTCGTTCGCGCCGTTGGTGCCATAGGTTGCGTCCGCGCGGAGCCCAACCGGCCACCGGGCCAGCTTCAAGGCGACGAACGCCATCCCCTCCCAAGCACTATTGAACCCGTCACCGCTCGCGGCCGCGTGATAGTCGCCCGTGGGAAGCGCCACACCGGCCGCCACGCCGAATTGCGGCCGGAGGCCCTGGGCCGCCGCCGTAGCCGGAGCGACGAGGGCAGCGACGACCACGGCACCTGCTGATTCCCTCAACCAGGACATGCGCACCTCCCGTGTGGCGCCGGTTACCGGGTGCCTTGACTGCTGGCCGCGGCCTCCCCGGCTGCCTTGTGCTTCTCGAACCAGCTGAGCATGTACAGCTGCGTGCGCATAAAGTTGGACGGCTTCGATCCCGTGCCGTGGAATTCGTCACTGAACCGCAGCATCACGGTCGGGACGTGCCGCATCTTGAGCGCCGCGTAGTACTCCTCGGTCTGCGGGATCGGCGTGCGCCGATCGAGCTCCCCCGTCATCAGCAGCGTCGGCGTCGTCACGTGGCCCACATACATGAGCGACGAATGCGCCAGCCACTCGTCGGGCTTCTCCCAGAATGGCTGGTGGAAGAAGCTGTAGGTGAAGAGCGGGATGTCGGTCTGGCCCGCCATGGCGATCCAGTCGATCACGGGACAGCGCACCGCGGCTGCGGCGAAGCGCGTCGTGTGACCGATCACCCAGCTCGACAGCACGCCGCCCCCCGAGCAGCCCGACACATACATCCGGGTCGTATCGACGAACCCGCGCCCGATCACCGCGTCCACGCCGGCCATGAGGTCGTCGTAATCTGGGCCGGGATAGTCGTGATCGATCCCGTTGGAGAAGCGGTCCCCGTAGCCGGTGCTGCCGCGCGGGTTGACGAACAGCACCACGTAGCCGTTCGCCGCGAAGTTCTGGAACATGTAGCTGAATCCGACGTTGTACATCGCGAACGGGCCGCCGTGGATCTCGAGCAGCAGGGGATACTTCTTGCCTGCGGTGAACGACGGCGGGGTGACGATCCACCCCTGGACCCGCGTGCCGCCGCTCGAGCCGTACCACATCTCCTCGGTGCGCGCCAGCCGTTTATCCCCCAGGACGTCGTCGTTCACGTGCGTGAGCCGCGCGAGCCCCGACGGCTTGCGAAGATCCTGCGCGCCCTGCGTCAGGTCGCGCACGCCACCCGCCAGGTCCGCCACGTGGACGTTGATAGCGCCGCGATCGGGGGCGGTGAAATAGATCGCCTTGCCGTCCGGCGCCCAGGTGAGGTCGCCCGGATCGCGGTCGAGGGTACGCGACAGATCACGCAGGCCGGAGCCATCGATCCCGATGGTGTACAAGTCGGACGTCCGGTGAGTGTGCTCGCTGGAGTCGTACCCGGTGAAGGCGACCGTCCGTCCGTCGGGAGAGACGGTCGGGTCGGCCCAATAGCCCGCGCGGGACACGAGCGTGCGGATCGCGCCCGTGGCGACGTCGAGCGCGTAGATGCGGGAGACCCGGTACTGATCGTCCCCCGTCGTGTCGCGCAGCCCGTCGAACACCAGCGTCTTGGCGTCTGGTGTCCAGTCGTAGCCGACGCGGCCCGACAGACCGTCGAAGCGGGCCCCTACGTTCCAGTGCCCGGCGGTGAGCTGGCGCGGCGTGCCGCCCTCCGCCGGAACGAGGAAGAGATGAGTGAAGCCTTGTTTCATGAAGCCGACACGATCCTGCCGGTAGTGCAGCTCATCGACCACGCGGGGCGCCGGAGTCCACTTCGCGCCCGCGGGCGGCTGCGGCATCGAGATCTTCCACGGCGTCGAGTCGGGCACGAGCATCGCGAACGAGATCGCCTTGCCGTCGGGCGACCAGCGCGCGTCCGCGGGCGTCTCCTCCACGCGCGTGACCTGCGTGACCGCCCCCTCGGCATCCATCCAGCGCACGAAGACCTGCGTCCCCTTGGTCTCGCCCTCGGCGAGATACACGATCCGCGTCCCGTCCGGCGACCAGCGGGCACCCGATCCCTTGACGAGGAAGCGTTGATGCGAGCCGTCCGCGTTCATGATCCACAGCGCCGACTCCCACTTGTCTTCCAGCTTGTTCACCCAGCGGCGGGTGTACACGATCTGCGCGCCGTCGGGCGAGATCTGCGGCTCGCTCGCCTGCTCCCAATCGAGGTAATGCGCGACGGTGAGGAGCGTGTCCGACGCGGTCTCCTGAGCGGCGATGGCGATCGGGGCGAGCAGCAGCGAAAGCAGCAACGCGGGACGCATGGAGGACCTCCTCGTTCACCGGGTTACGGATCCACGGCGGCGGCGTGGCGCTCCGCGACGGCCCGTTCGACCCGCTGGGCAAACACGTGCGCACCCGCCGGCGCCATGCGGGCGGCGTCGCCTTTCAGCTCGTAGTTGTCCGCCAGGACCGCCTTGCCCGTGGTCGCGTCGAACAGCTCCGCGCGCAGCAGCCAGACCAGGTTGCTCGTCTTCGAGACGGTGCCCTTCGCCACCCAGCGAGCACCGAGCCGCCGCGCCAGGACTCGCGCGCACGCATTGTCGCACGGATTGCCGTCGGCTTCGGCGGCGGTCACCGCGGCGGCCACCGTAGCAGAATCGACGACGGCGACGCCGTCGAAGGCGCGCAGCGTGGCGAGCAGCCGGCTCGTCGCGGCGCGGACCACCGCGGTGTCCCCCGGCTCGAGCACGTTGGCGTACGCGCCGTCGAACCGCAGATTCAACACCACCATCCCGGGGCGCGCCGACTGCGCGACGAGCGGGAAGGCGACCAGAAAGCCTGCCAGGCACAGGATGAAACCACGCGGGCGCACGACAGCCTCTCGAGAGACGACGGCCCGAATAATCTACCGGCAGGGCCGTGGGAATGCACCGCCGTCGCCGCGCCTCCGGGGTACGTAGATTTCCGGCGCGATGAGCTTCCTCCCCGTGGGCGATTACGGCGTGATCGGTGACCTCCACACCGCGGCGTTGGTCGGGCGCAACGGCTCGATCGACTGGTTGTGCGCACCCCGCTTCGATTCGCCCAGCGTGTTCGCCGCGCTGCTCGATCAGGTCCGAGGCGGCCGCTGGTGCATCGCGCCCACGGTGCCGGCGACGACCGAGCACCGTTACCTCCCGGGCACCAACATCCTGGTGACGACGTTCCGCATCGAATCGGGGGGTGTGCTCGTCGTCACGGACTTCATGCCCGCCGGGCCCGCCCGCGAGGGGCGCACCGAGATACACCGGCGCGTGCAGTGCACCCGGGGCGCCTGCGAGGCGGAGGTCGTATTCGAGCCCCGGTTCGACTACGGCACGCGTCAGCCCGTGCTGGCCCGGCGCGCCTGCGGCGTGCTCGCCACCGACGCGGAGGACGACGTCGCCACCCTCTCCTCCGCGCCGGACGTGGCGTGGCAGATCGAGCCCGCGCGCGCCACCGCCCGCTTGAGCCTCGCCATGGACGAGGCCGCCTGGTTCGTGTTGCGGTGCGACGACGATGAGGTATATGCCGTCGCGCATTACCGCTCGCAGGAGAAACTCGACGCGACCGCCCGCTGGTGGGACGAGTGGTCCTCGCGGCTGCAGTACCAGGGTCCGTACCGCCAGGAAGTGGAGCGCAGCGCCCTGGCCCTCAAGCTGTGCTGCTACGAGCCCTCGGGCGCCATCATCGCCGCGCCCACGACGTCGCTGCCGGAAACTCCGGGGGGGGGCGGCGGGCGGAACTGGGACTATCGCTACGCCTGGTTGCGGGATGCGGCGTTCGTGCTGTTCGCGCTCGACCGCGTGGGGTTCTACGCCGAGGCGGACGGGTTCCTGCAGTTCCTCAAGCGGGTGTGTCGGCGGGCCGACGCGCGTCACGTACAGATCATGTACGGCGTGGATGGCCGGCGCGACCTGCCGGAGCAGGTGCTCGAGCATTTCGACGGGTACCGCGGTGCGCGGCCGGTGCGCGTGGGCAATGGCGCGGCCCAGCAGTTTCAGCTCGACGTCTACGGCGAGCTGCTCGACACCGTCGACATCTGGCGGCGCCATCACGCCATGACCGAAGGCGTGTGGAAGGTGCTGCAGCATCTCGTGGACTGGACCGCGACGCACTGGCGCGAGCCGGACCTGAGCATTTGGGAGCCGCGCCAGGAGCCGAAGCACTTCGTGTTCAGCAAGGTCATGGCCTGGGTGGCGCTGAACCGAGGCGCGCGCATCGCCGCCGATCTCGGCCTCCCGGGCGACACGGCCCGCTGGCAGCGCGAGGCCGAGCTGGTGCACGCCGAGGTGCTGGAGCGCGGCTGGGATCCCGTCCGCCAGACGTTCGTGCAGGTCTATGGCGAGCCCCAGCTCGACGCCGCGTTGCTCGTGATCCCCAAGGTGCGGTTCCTGCCCCGCGCCGACCCCCGCGTGCGGAGCACCATCGCGGCAGTGCGGCGCGAGCTCGCCACGTCGTGCGAGGAACTCATCTATCGCTATAAATCCCCCGACGGCTTGGGCGGCGACGAAGGCGCGTTCCTCGCCTGCAGCTTCTGGCTGGCGCAGACGCTCGCCATGGCCGGCGATTTCGACGAGGGCGAGCGGCTGTTCCACAATCTGCTGCGACGCGCCAACCCGCTCGGCCTGTTCGCCGAGGAAATCGATCCCGCCACGGGCGAGCAGCTGGGCAACTTTCCGCAGGGGTTGTCCCACGCCGCGCTGATAACCACGGCGTACGTGCTGGAGCGATTGCGACCGAAGAGCGACTAAGGGGGACTGATCGAGTGCCGTCCTGCGATTGTGTATGAGGGACTGAAGTCCCTGCTCGGCCGGGGGGCGTCCTTAAGGACGCGCTGCCGCCGAGGTGGGACTTCAGTCCCTCATACATCCCCGACGCTATCTTTTTTCGGAGCTCGCCTGCCCGAGCAGCGCCAGCGCCACCCCGTTGGTCCACCCGAACCCGTCCTGCGTCGGATACTCGCCGCCGCCGGCACGCCGCTCGAGGTTCACGACGTCGTACTTCTCGGTCATCTTGCCGGTCGCACGATAGGTCCGCCGGTTCAAGGCGAGCCAGCGATCGCGCGCGACAGCGGCCAGGTCGCCACGCCCGTAGCGGCGCACCCCCTCGATCGCGAGCCACTCGAGCGGCGCCCACCCGTTGGGCGCGTCCCACTGCTGACCCGAGGCGACCAGCGTCGGTACGAATCCGCCCGGCTTCAAGAACAGCCGCTCCAGCTGCGCGGCAACTTTGCGACCCTGGTCGGGCGTGGCGAGCCCGAAGTACAGTGGGGCCGCGGCGGCGATGGTGGGGCGATCCGTCACGCGCACGCCCGTCCGCCAGCGGACGTCGAAGAAGAACCCGGCGCCCGGCTCATACGAGGCGTTGAGCAGCGCCTGGCGACGGGCCTCGGCGGCGCGCGCGAACCGGTCCGCCACGTCCCGGTCTCCCGGCCGCCCGCGGACGCGCCGCAGCGCGACGATCGTCCGCTCGGCGTGGTAGAGGAGGCAGTTGAGATCGACCGGGAGCAGCTCGGTCGTTTCCAGCGTACGCAGGTCCTTCGGGTCGCGCAGCCAGCGGCTCGAAAAATCCCAGCCGCTCTCGGCCGTAGCCCGGACGTTCCGGTAAAACGCCTCCCGCTGCGGCGCAGGCAGTGTCTGCGCCAGCTCGTAGTCCGGGCGATACGACTCGGGCCGCGGCTCGGCAAGGTCGTCCCAGTAACGGTTCAACACTGATCCGTCGGGCAGCCGCACGACGCGGCGGTACACTTGCGCCGGCGCGAGCCGCTCCGCACCGTCCATCCAGAAGGCGTGCTCCGACTCGAGCGCATCGAGGTAGGTCAGCGCCTGGGTGGTGTCGGTCGCCGTGGCGTACAGCCCGACCATGGCGCCGAAGAACGGCGGCTGGCTGCGGCTGAGATAGTACGTCCGGTTGCCGTTGGGGATGTGCCCGACGGTCCGGATCAGGTACGCGAAGTTGTCGAGCATGCTGCGCACCAGATCGGTCCGGCCGCTCGCGACGAGCCCCAGCATCGTGAAATACGAGTCCCAGTAGTAGACCTCGCGGAACCGGCCGCCGGGGACGACGTACGGCTGCGGCAGTCGGGCCGGCGGGTGAGCACGGGCCAGAGCGCCCGGATGTGGTCTTCCATCGTGCGGGCAGGGTCGGCGTGGAAGCCCTCCCCGACCGGCCGCGGCAACTCGAAGTTCTGCTCCACGAAGCGTTGCAAGCTGAACCCCGCCAAGCCTCGAGCGGAGGCGTACCGGTCGGCCATCTCGGCCGGCGCGAGGAGGGGCCCGGCGTCGACGAATGTCTTCGAGTCTGCAAAGATCCCCGAAAGCTGAACATCCTGGAACAGCGGCCCCAGGTCGTGCGCAGGGTCGTACCGCGTGACAGGAGGCGACGCGGTCCGGCATCCGACTGCCAGAGCGAGCGCCGAGAGGACCCCGAGGAGGGGCGCTGGGCGAGGGCGAGCGAGGTGAGACACTGGCCTCACATTGTGCCAGTTTTCACGATCCTTGACAACTCCCCGTTTTGGGGCAGAATCAAACCGTTCCGACCTTCCATTCCCCATTTTGTCGAGGGGCAGACGTATGGCACTCGTCCGTCATGTCGTTCCGGTGCTCTTCAGCAGCTTGGTGTGGG
>WNEX01000158.1_pt1 | contig 32025 bp, 20 predicted proteins | sample 5399841 | NCBI WGS metagenome assembly WNEX01 (sample SAMN13153337, study PRJNA577476) | soil metagenome | isolation source: 40 cm grassland meadow soil 2 days after 1st rain plot 5 | place: USA:California | collected 2015-09-18 | reverse complement strand
GCATGGGGCAAAGACTGGCGAGTCCGCGGGGAACAATTGCTGTGCCCTGGCGGTCCTGCGCCCCAGTCTTAGCCCGTGAAATGAAAACGCCGCCCGAAGGCGGCGCTCTCGAACACCGGCAGATGGGATCAAATTGGACCTATCGGACCTCTCTAGCCACCCGCTTTGGAGCAAGTGATTGAATTTATAGGTCACGTTGAGCCAACGACCTCATAATGCCGGGGTCGAGGGTTCGAGTCCCTCCCTTTCCACCATCGGATCAGTGATAGCGATGGGCGCCGAGATTGCCTCGCCGCCGTAAGCGCAGGATAAGCGCAAGAAAGGCGACGTTTCTTCGTTCTCGATCAAGAAATCCAGGTGTCTTCGATTGCGCTTATAAGCGCACGCCGTGCTGGACCAGGCGCGATGTTGACACCATCAATGGACTGTGCAGCGCGCCTCTTTGGAATGTAATGACGAGAGCCGCAGATTCTTGCCCCCGCGATCCGGTCTATCAAAGCGGAGGATTCAACGGAGCAAGTTGGCTGGCACGTCAGGTCTTTCCAGGGCGATAAAATGGCCGGCGCTTGGCACCTGAGTGAATTTGGCCGTGGGAATCAGCTGCTTGTTGGCTTGCCGGTCTAGCGTCCGCGACCAGTCCTTTTCTCCATAGATGAGGCGGACCGATGCCTTGACTTCGGGATAACGGGAACGCGCGGCGATGAAGGTGGGGAGGCTCGCATACACGGAGCGGGCGACGGTTGGGTAGCCAGGTCGCCGACCGACCCTGAGCAATTCATCCAGATAGTCCTCTCGCAGAGCAGTCTTGTCGACGAGGCCACCGCAAAGCACGGCGCGCATTATTGGTTTGGGTTCCAGCCCAGCGAGGATCGGACCGATACCGGGCGCGAGGACGCCGGTAATGATAAACCGAGCTAAGAGACTGGACCTCATGATTCCGCCAGCGTAGTCATAGGGATTGATCGCCAGGACGCCTCGGACGCGATCGGGCAGATCGGCCGCCGTCGTGAGGGCGAGCACGGCACCCATTGACTCCCCAAGCAGTGTCACGTCGCGCAAATCTAGTCGAGCAATAAATTTCTTGACGGCTGCGCGCATGACCGGCTCCCCATAGGAGGCGCCTGACACAATCTGCGAATAGCCCATTCCTGGCAGATCAAGAGCGTACACGGTGTACCGGTCCTCGACCAAGGGGATGAGATGTCGGAAGTGCTCGGCCTGGGTGCGTACGGTATGCAACAAGACCAGTGGGGCGCCCGTTCCGCCCGTGATATATCGCAATCGGCCGTGGCCTCGGCCGCCTGGTTCCGTTGGGTCAAGGAAGTGGCTGCTGGTTCCCGGGATCGTAATTCCGGACTCGAAATTGCTGGCTAATGACATGCTCTTCTCCTGACGCGCAGACAGGCACAGTCGTCCCCGCCTGCTTCCAACCGCTGCGGTGAGTTACAAGAACATCCCGCCCGAGGCTTCGATGCACTGTCCGGTGATCCATCGATTCTCCTCCGAGAGCAGAAAGCGATCACTCCACCGATATCGTCCGGAACTCCGCAGTAACAAGGGCCACCCTCGGTCATCACGCTTAGTCACCTTTCATCTCCCACAACTTTTCGTTCGACCCGCGGAACGCCGCGGATGTGTTGCCCAATCTATCGTTCATCCAAATGATCAGACTCCATCACCGTGCCGTAGCCATTAACCCCACCGTAATGGAGTGCGCTGCTGGATTCCTTACGCGGAACCAGATTGCATAGAGCGCCGGAAGGAACAGCAGCGTCAGCACCGTGCCAGCAGCTGTGCCGCCGATCAGCGTGCAGGCCATCGATCCCCAAAAGACAGAGGTCGTGAGCGGAATGAATGCCAGCACCGCTGCGAGCGCTGTTAGGAGGACAGGTCGCGCGCGCTGGACCGTGGCTTCGACGACCGCATGATAGGGATCCAAACCCTGGGCCTCATTCGTGTGGATCTGCCCAATCAGGATCAAGGTATTGCGCATCAGAATACCGGACAGGCCAATCAGTCCGAGAATGGCATTGAAGCCGAAGGGCTGATGCAGAATGAGCAGAATCGGGACCGAACCCACCAGGCCCAGCGGTGCGGTCAGGAACACCATGGTCATCGCTGACAGCGAGCGCGTCTGCAGAACCAAAACCAACAGGGTCAAGAGCACCATGATCGGAAAGACCGGTACCAATGCGGAGTTCGCCTTGGCCGAATCCTCGATATTGCCCCCCGTCTCGATCCGATATCCGTTCGGAAGACGTGCGATGATGGGTGCGAGTGCTCTCTCAATTTCCATGGAGACCTCGGGCGGCTGCATGGCTTCATCGAAGTCCGATTGGACGGTGATGGTCGGCGTACGGTCGCGCCTTCTCAGTATCGGATCCTCGGGACGGATCTCGACGTGACCGATCTGACTCAAGGGTACCGCGCGTCCCGTGCGGCTCGTCAGGGTCAGCTCGCCGAGTCGCGCAGGGTCGAGGCGCTCGGGGCCTGCGCTGCGCGCCACCAATTCCACCGTACGGATATCTTCCCGAACCTGAGTCACAGGGACTCCGGTTAGCAGGAACTGAAGTTGTTGTGCCGCCTCACTCGAGCTCAGCCCGATGAGCTGCAGCCGATCCTGGTCGAGCACGAAATTGACCGTTGGGGTGCGCTCACCCCAGTCCTGGTTCACCTGGCGGGTATGGGGATTGGCGCGCATGACGGCCTGGACTTGGTTGGCAATGGTACGCAGCTCATCGGGGTCGGGCCCCATGACACGGAAGTTGACCAGGTAACGAGGGTACGGGCCGAAGATGAGCTGGGAGACCCGCACGCGAGCCTCAGGCGCCAGTCCCTGTGCGATCCGCTTACGTAAGCGCAACTTGAGTCGATCGCGCGCGCGGGCGTCAGGAGTCAAGATGACCAGTTTCGCGAAGGCGGGATCCGGCAGCTCGGGGTTGTAGGAAAAGAAGAAGCGGGGCGCGCCCTGCCCAATGTAGGTGGTGACGATCTTGGCCTCGGGCTGTTGGCGCACCCATCCCTCTACTTTGATGGCGGCGGCCGTGGTCGCCTCGATGCTGGTCCCCTCCGGCATCTGCACTTCGACCAGCACTTCGGGCCGATCGGAGCTCGGGAAGAACTGACGCTTGACGAGCCCCATTCCGAGTCCCGCCAGCAGGAACGCCGCAATGACCATGCCAGCGACCTTGAACCTGTGGTCGACGGCCCAGGAGATGAGCCGACGCAGGCGCTGATAGCGCGGTGTTGAATAGATCCTGGTGTGGCCACCCGGCACGGGCGCGATGTCCGGGAGCAACTTGACACCGAGATACGGTGTGAAGACGACCGCCACCAGCCAGGACACGATCAGAGCATAGCCCACGATCCAGAAAATATTGCCTGCGTATTCCCCCGCCGTCGATCGAGCGAAACCCACGGGGGTGAACCCAATGATCGTGACCAATGTTCCCGATAGCATCGGAGCTGCCGTGTGACTCCAGGCATATGCGGCAGCTTCCAGCCGTTTGAAGCCTTCTTCGAGCTTCACCACCATCATTTCGATTGCAATGATCGCATCATCAACAAGGAGTCCGAGTGCGATCACGAGCGCGCCCAGCGTAATCCGGTCGAAGACGCGACCGGTGAGGAGCATGACGACAAACACCGCAGCGAGCGTTAACGGCACGGCCGCAGCCACTACAATGCCAACGCGCCAGCCGAGACTGATGAGGCTCACGATCATGATAACGGCCAGGGCGACAAAGAACTTGAGCATGAACTCGCCCACTGCCTCCCGGATGTTCACTGCCTGGTCGACAACCTTCGTGAACCGCACGCCCGCAGGCAGCGCGCGCGCAATCTGCTTCTCTTCGGCATTCAGCGCTCGGCCAAGATCCAATCCGTTCCAACCGTCCTGCATCACGACGTCGACTACCAGCGCGGCCTCGCCATCGTGACGCATCAGGAATGTCGGCGGGTCTTCGTAACCGCGTTTGACATCGGCAATGTCCGCAAGTCTGAATGTACGACCGCCGGCGGCGATCGGAGTATCGCGGATCTTCTGCAAATCATCGTAGGCGCCATCGAGACGCATGAACACCTGCGGCCCGTTGGTGTCGATCGAGCCGGCGGGGGTCACGGCGTTTTGATGCTGGAGCGTATCAAAAATGTCTTTTGGGCTGACACCGAGGTTCGCCAGCCGGGCATAGGAGAATTCGACGAAGATGCGCTCAGGGCGCTCGCCCTGGATGTTGACTTTCTTGACGCCCGGTACGTGAAGCAGGCGCTGCCGTAGTGTCTCGGCTTCGCGTGTGAGCTCTCGCGGTGGCATCCCGTGAGCCTCGAGCGCGTATACGGCGAAGATGACATCAGAGTACTCGTCGTTGACGAACGGGCCCTGCACCCCGGCAGGCAGTTTGGGCGCCTCATCACCGAGCTTCTTGCGCGCCTGATAGAACTCCTCGGCAACCGCGGACGCCGGAGTCTTGTCGCTCAGCGTGACCATCATCACCGCGATGCCAGGGCGCGTGAAGGTCTCTACCCGATCGTACCAACGCAACTCCTGCATTCGCTTCTCGAGCGGCTCGGCGACGAGGTCTTGCATCTCCTGGGCCGTCGCTCCGGGCCACACGACGGTGACCGTCAGGGTCTTGATCACGAAAGAAGGATCCTCGGCGCGACCGAGGCGCAGGAACGCGTACGTGCCCGAGAGGATGATGGCGACGATCAGAAACAGGGTGATCGAGCGCTCGCGGACGGCCAACGCGGAGAGATTGAGCCGACTCATGTCAGTCTCGGGCGACCCGCGCCTCTGTGACCTTGACGCGCTGTCCTTCGTGCAGGAAGTGCCCGCCGACGGCGATGATCGGGTCTCCGATGTGAATTGCACCGCTCACGAGGGCGCGCTCACCGTCGAATCGGATGAACCTGACCGATCGGTAGGACACGGATGAGGACTGGCGGTCGAGCAGCCACACACCGGGGCCCCGTCCCTCGTCATCGACCGCCCCGAGTGGAACTGACAGCACACCGGTCCGCTCCGACTCCTGCAGGTAGACCGTTACGGTCGCACCGAGCGGCGCTCTGGCGGCCGCTCCCTCCAAGACATAGCGGGCCTCAAACGTCCGGGTCAGCGGATCGGCAGCGTCGGACAACTGCCGGAGACGCGCCGGGTATTGCGTGGCCGAATCGGCATCCGCTCCGTATAGGATTGCGTAGGCTGTTGCGCCAAGTGCCGGACGCAAGGTCTCAGGCAGGTTGACCGCCGCCTCGCGAGCTCCGGACCGCGCCAGGCGGACCACGATCTGGCCGGCGGAAACAAATTGTCCCGGTTCCGCCAGGGTCTCCATTACGGTGCCGTCGGCATCCGCCACAAGCGTTGCGTACGCGCCTTCATCCTGAGCGACTTTGAGCTGCGCTTCGGCGGCCGAGAGCAACGCTCGAGCGCTGTCCGCGGCAGCCTTGACCTGGTCGTAGGCCGCTTGGGACACGGCTCCCGAAGAGACCAGGCCACTGTAGCGGGCTTCATCGGCGGCCGCCTGCTGCAGCCGGGCCCGCGCCGCATCCACGTTGCCGACCTGAGTCGTAATGGCATGCACGTAATCCGTCCGGTCCAGGCGCATGAGCGGCTGGCCCTGATGCACCGCCTCGCCACTATCGACCACGCGCTCGATGACTTTGCCCGAGACGCGAAAACCCAGATTACTTTGGACGCGAGCTGACACGACGCCCGTGAACGCTCGCTCACCAACCTCGGCAGGCTGCACCACGGCGACTTCCGCAAGCTGGGGGACAGTTCTGGGGTCCTGCGAGGCTTGCGAGGACGTGCAGGCCGTGAGGTCCATTGTCGCCGCGTAGACGGCACCGGCGAGGACAAGCGTTCTAACTCCAAACATGGTTGTGCTCCCAGGAAAAGATTTGAAATCCGAGGTCACCATCCGCCACCCAATGCTCGGAACGTACCTACGGCGGCTCTGGCCGAATCGGCACGCGTTTGCGCGAGCTCGTCTTGGGCAGTCAGCAGTTGGCGATCGGCGTCGAGAACATCGGTCAGGGCGATCACGCCTCCCTGGTACGCTTCTTGCGAGGCGTCTCGCGCCCGCTTCAGTGCGGCGACCTCGGTGAGCAGCTCTTGTTGATGAGCCTCGAGTTGCACCAGTGATGTGAAGGCGTTCTCGACGTCTTCGGCTGCGCGCAGCACCGCCTGTTGGTATCGGGCGAGTGCTTCAGCGTTGACACCTCTGGCCTGCGTCACTTGGGCGCTCACCTTGCCGAAATCAAACACCCGCCAACGCAGCCCGACGACGCCCTGCGGCTGGAAGGTCGCGGCTTTGAACAAGTCGCTCGGGCGAGAGCTTTCGTAGCCGAGCAAACCCGCCAGGGAGATCTTCGGATAATAGTCCGCGAGCGCCTGGCCGATCCGGGCATTGGACGCTGCCAGGTGCCGTTCAGCGGCGATGACATCCGGCCGTCGGCGTAGCACCTCGAGCGGCCTATCGTTGGCTGGCACACTCGGCACAGAGGGGATGTCGCTCGGTATTTGTAGCTCCCCGGCGGAAGTCCCCGGCTGCACTCCCAGCAGTACGTCCAGGCGGTTGATTTGCGCCTCCAGGTCGATACGCAGGGGCTGTAATGAGGCGCGGGCGTGTGACAGCAGTGCTTCGACTTGTGCAACCTCACGCACTGCCGCCAGCCCGCGGCCGAATCTCTGACGCACCAGCTCGAGCAGGCGCTCATCGGTGGCGACCTGCTGCTCGGCAACTGCGATGCGCGCCTGATCTCCCCGGATGCGCAAGTAGGCGTCCGCGGCATCCGCCGTCACGGAAATCCGTATGCCGACCTGCTCGGCAATCGCGGCGTCCGCCTCAGCCGAGGTGGCCTCCCTGCCGCGGCGCAGACCGCCGAACAGGTCCAACTCCCACATCGCGCTCAGACCTGCATCGTAGATCGATTGGTTACGGTTGAAACCGGGCAGGGGGCCGGCGATCTGGCCTACCGGGCTCTCCAGGGAATAGTGGATTCGGGTCGCCTGGCCGTTCACATCGAAAGTTGGCAGGAGCTGCGCACCGGCCTCACGGGCCGCTGCCCGAGCCTGCTGGACTCGCGCCAATGCCGCCGCAAGATCGAGGTTCTGATCACGCGCCCGTTGCACGATGCGCGAGAGCATCGGGTCGTTGAAGCCATCCCACCAGGCTTCGAGGGCCGGCGCAGAGGCGCGCGTCGGGTGAGCCGCGTGAGCGCCGACACTGTGGAAGTTCTCGAGCGTCGCCGCGGGTCTTCGATAAGAGGGGCCGACGGCGCAACCCGACATGCAGAGCTGCGAAAACAGGCTGAGCGAGGCGAGAGCGGCCAGGAGCGGCCGCATAAGGATGGCTCTATTGGAGACAAACCTCATGTGCGCCCCTGGCTCGCCCTATCGACCCCGAGCATCCAGTGCTCAACGCGTTCGGCGTGCAGCGAGTCCCGAGGCGTCGCTCGCGACACGTTGTCCCAGCAGAAGCTGCCGCGCTGCCGCCTGCGCGTCGCCGTGGGCTACTGGGCGTGCCTGTCGCGCGGTCTCCCCTGAAGCTCGTGCAACCTCAGATTGCTTGATCGCCTCAGCAGCTCCTACACGGGAGCCGGTCGTGCCCAGTAACACCTGTCTCGCCAACTCCTGCGCATCGGCGGTTGGCCTGGTCACCTTGCCATCGCGCGGTGCGGATTGCGGGGCGGAGTGAGCGGTAGTCGTACCTGTGAGCAGTTCCCTCGCCTGCTGTTGAGCGTCGCCCGTGGAATCGGCTGCCGTGGCGGCGCCGATATGAATGACGAGCGCCGCTCCGGCGAGGGCCAGCGGGTTTTTGAAGAGCTTGGCAATGTGCAGTGACATGAGTGATCTCCTGAATTGTTAAAGTCGATGTATATACATGTAAATGCTCGACGAAATGGTGCGTCAGAATCCTCCTCTCTGCTGTCAGCCATGAACGGTTTGAGTCGAGGAGAGTCTGCTGGCGGCGCGGTACGATGCGTCTTTCAGCGCCACGGCTTGGGCCGGCCCCAGGCGCTTTTCGAAAGCGTCCTGAGCGGCCTCCCAGCGGGGTTTCAGTTTCCTCAGCAGCGCTTTCCCCTGGGCGCTGAGCGCCCAATGGCGCTGTCGGCGGTCATCACCGACCGTATCGCCTGCAAGGCCAGCCTTCTTTATGAGCGCCAACGTCCGCGTGGCCGTCGTCTGGTCAACGCCAAGAGCCTCCGCCAGCTCCGTTGTGGTCAGGCTTCGGGCCGTGTCGAGAAGCTGCAACGCCGTGAATTGTGTGGCATGGAGGCCGCTGCCGGCGAGCATATTTTCGTAGAGCACGGTTACAGCCCGGGCGGCTTGCCGAAGCGTGGCGCAGTAACAGGGGAGTGACATCAATTTCATGGGCGATAGAGTACATGCATATACATGGACTGTCAAGAGCAGGCGCATCCGGTGTGCAGTGACGAGAAGCCTTCCGCAAAGACCGACCTGCGGGTGCGAGAAGTAGATGCAGTCGAGGCACGTAACTGGACAGCCCCGGATACTGAAAAACCCAGATCCTGCACCAACCCGTGGGAAGGCCAACGGGCGGCAAGGTCTATGGCTTCGACAGCCGCGGAGAGGTAATCGAGGCGGAAGCGGAAATCATCCGTGAGATGTTCCGAGGTTCCACCGCTTTGCGCTTGGCGAGACGATGAAATCGATAGCGCGAGGCCTCAACGGCCGGAAGATACCTCCGCCGGTATCATCCTGGAGGCGCTCCGTCCGCTCATTGATGCTGCCGTTGCCTCAATCGGCCGGCGCACCATGGGATTCTCCATTCTTTCGCTCGCTTTCGTGATGGGCCACCAGTCGATTATTGCCGCTCGAAGACCGACAAGGTGCTCACGCTCGTGCCATCCGGCCTGGTGATCACATAAAACACTTTCATAGTCTTGCCGTCTGGGGAAACTTCGCGCCGCACTCTGCCGATGACCTTGCCGTCGCGGAACAGATCAGCCTCGGTTACGTTGCGGTCGATGCGCTTCGTGGCGGTACTGTCGAAGACACCGCTGCCCGTGGTCGGTTGTGGTTTGCCGTCGTAGGTGACCAAGGTCTCCACCCTGGTCTTCTTGCCATCGGCGTACTCGTCTTCGATGACCACACGGGTGCCCTTGGGCGTCACCGTGTGGATCCGCGTCTCGCTCTTCGGCGGCGTGTTCGACGCGAAGGTGGACTTAGCGATGTTCAGTTTCCAGGTGCCGGCCGACGTATCCTCAGCGGGCTGCGCCGCTTGTAACACCGTCACCACCAGGGACAGCGCTGATGCAAGCATGAGGGTCTTCCGCGCGTCCATTGATCATCTCCCCGGATTCTTTTTTTACGGCCATTGGGCAGTGCACGAGGCGCAGAGTATACGCCCCGCCGGATGTGCTTGGTCAGCAGCGCCTGCTCGCCCCGATACACCCTGAAATGCGCGGAGTGCGGCGCCTCACTGATGATGGTGGACAGGTACAAGTACGCCCGGAACGGGCGCCCAGAGGTATCGCACAAACTTCCGCAAACTCGCCATTCGACTCGCTGCACCACGGTCGCGTCCGAGCTCGGGAGCTGATTGACATGAGCGGCAAACCAGCCGCCGTGGACGGTTCCCAGCGGGTTGTAATAGCGGAAATCCGGCTTTCCCTGAAAAACCGCGAGGCCGTGCTCGATACGGATAGGCACGAAACCTAGCGTGTCGCCCATTGGAGGAGGTGACAGCTCACCGGCGAAAATCGCTCGCAGCGTTTGAAGACCACTTCGACCATCCAACTGCTCCGCGCGCACGTACCCTGCCCGTTCCGCAAGCCGCTCGCGCACCTCGCTCTCCTCCGCCCGCCAACGGGCGAGTGTCTGTTCGGGGTTCATCGTATCGGTCTCCGTTAGCCGTCGTATTTTCTTCAACATGCGCATGCTGGTGCGGTTCCGCCAGTCCCCAATCTTTGGACGTCTGGCGCCGGAGGTGGGCAGGGCGTGAGCGCTCGCGAGATTCTGGTGGTCTACGATAAGGAATGCCCGGTCTGCGATGCCTATTGCCACGCGGTTCGTATTCCTGAATCAGTCGGAGAACTGCGTTTGGTGAATGCACCAGAGGACATGGCAGTCATGGAAGAATCACCAGACGGGGGCTTGGCTTCCTCCTCGGCTGAGCCCTATTGCTGGCAAGGCATGGCACCCCGGGGCACGTAAGGTCGGTTGCACCTCACCGATCTATCCCCAAGGTTCGGGAGGCCGCCGTTGTTGTGACGGATTCAGTTCGGCGGCTCGCGCAGTTCGTGCGTTCTGACCTGCCGAAGTCTGCGGCCCTGGATGTCGTGGGATTGAAGGGACCTTGGCGCGAAACGTGCACGCGCGCGAGCACGGCGGAAGGTGAGCGGTCGCCTCGTCTTGGTGGGAAGCCGAGCTTTCATGCCACCCATATTTGGCTTTTGATACAGTGGCTTAGGCCATTTCAAGCCAACTTAGCCTTTTTCGGTTTTGGAGAGCGCCTCGCGACGATCACCGCCGTTCCGGCGTCAGGGAGTCCGCCCCAGAGCACGAGGTGATCGCCAGCCGTGTGGACGTCCGCACGCGCATACCGCTGGTCGTGCCTCGTGGGACAACTCCGGCGTCGGCTCGACAGTTGCGGCGCATCGCGACCCAGAACTCGACATCCATCAGCTGCTCCGCAATTGTCGATTCGAGCCGTCTCCGTACGTCGTCAGGGAAGGACCGTGGAAGGACACTGGTATGCCTTCTCCCTATCGTTGGGTAATTGTCGGACTTGGCGGGCTGATGGGTTGCGTCGCCATCGGAGCGATGTTCTCGCTTGCCGTGTTTCTCGGGCCGATTTCGGCCGCCACCGGCTGGAGCCGCGCGGCCATCTCGAGCGCCATGACACTGGACTTTCTCGTCATGGGGTTGGCGGGATTTGCCTGGGGCGCAGCGACTGACCGCCTGGGCGCCCGTGTCGTCGTGCTCGCCGGGGCGATCATTCTCGGCGCCGGCCTGTGGCTCGCGAGCCGCGCGACTTCCCCTCTCATGTTCCAGCTTGGCTTCGGCGTGTTCGTCGGCGTGGCGTGCGGCGCATTCTTTGCGCCGATGATCGCCACCGTGACGGCGTGGTTCGACACCCAGCGAGCGCTCGCGGTGTCGCTCGTCTCAGCAGGCATGGGTATGGCACCCATGACGATGTCACCGTTTGCAGCCTGGCTCGTCTCACACTACGACTGGCGCACAGCCTTGGCTGTCCTCGGGTGTCTCGCCTGGGTGCTTCTGATTCCCGCGGCGCTGCTGGTGCGACAGCCGCCCAGGACAGATCACTCCACCGCTGCGGCAGCAATGGACGCGGGAAGACCGGTGCCGCGCGTGAAGGCTGCGCTCCTTTCGGTCCCGTTCATTGTTCTGGGGATGACGTTCTTTCTCTGCTGCGCGGCTCATTCCGGTCCGCTCTTCCATTTCGTGAGCTATGCGATCACCTGTGGTGTGCCGATGATGGCGGCGGTGAGTATCTACAGCGTCGAAGGACTCGCGGGACTCGGTGGCCGACTGCTGCTCGGGGTTGCTGCGGACAGACTGGGCGTGAAGCCGGTGCTGATCGGTGGTCTGTTTGTCCAGTCGCTCGCAATTCTGGGCTATATGCTCGCGAGCCGACAGAGCGAGTTCTACCTGCTCGGCATCGTGTTCGGAACCGCCTACAGTGGAGTCATGCCGCTCTACGCCGTGCTCGCCCGCGAATACTTCGATCAGCGCATCATGGGGACGGTGTTCGGTGCCGCCACGATGCTTTCCAGCATGGGCATGGCCCTTGGACCTGTGGTGGGTGGTTGGATTTTCGACACATATCACGACTATCGCTGGCTATATCTGAGCTCCACGGCCATCGCGCTCGCAGCCACCGCGGTTGCATTCACATTTCCGCCTTTGCCGCGCGCACAGCCCGAGGCAGTGGCCGCTTGACGTGTCACCCATCATCATCATCGCCGCCGTCCGACATCGCATTCCGTGCGGCCTGGAACGAGCAGTCAACCGCTCGAGCTACACTTCAGGCTTGATCATTTCCGGCCCGTGCTTACCGGAGACGCCCTCGCCATGGCGTTACGCATTCAAAAAGATGATGAATAGACGGCCTGCACCATCTGAGCCGTGCCCATGGGGCTTACTGGCCCTGATATTTCTGTTCTGGGCGGCTCGCGTCTGCAGCGGTGCCGAGTCCCTCGTGCTTGTCAGTGGCAACGTGTACACGGCCGATGACCGTAACCCACGCGCTCAGGCCGTCGTCGCAGCGCACGGTCGCATTCTGTACGTCGGCGCCAACGCCGATGCGTTGCGACGAGCGCCACCAGGCGCGCGCCGTATGGATATGCACGGCCTCACCATCCTACCCGGGCTCACGGACTCACACGCCCACCTGGCCGGTATCGGGTTCCGGGAGTTGAGCTTCAATCTGGAGGGCACCGCGAGCGTTGCAGACCTGAAGGACCGGCTTCGCGAGCGCGCAAAGCAGGGGACGCCCGGCGAGTGGCTCACGGGGCGAGGATGGATCGAGTCGCGCTGGACGCCTCCAACCTTTCCGAGCCGCACCGACCTGGATGAGATCGCTGGCGATCGGCCGGTGTTTCTTGAGCGTGCGGACGGGCACGCCGCGGTGGTCAACGGCCTCGCGCTCAAGCTTGCGCGCATCGACCGCAACACCCCGGACCCGGCTGGGGGTCGCATTCTGAAAGATCCCACGACCGGCGAGCCCACGGGCATGCTGATCGACAATGCCATGGACTTGGTTCAGCACTTGGTTCCGCCGCCGACGGATGCGCAGACCGAGCGGGCACTGGAGCTGGGGGCCGAGCGCAGCGTGCGCCTCGGATGGACGCAGCTGCAGATTGCCGGGAATAGTTTCCATGAAGTCGATCTCCTGTGCCGGCTGTACGCCACGGGGCGGATCAAGCTGCGACTGTACGATGCGATCTACGGCCCGAGCGCCGACGTGCAACGGCTCCTCGCGGAGGGTCCGTCGATCAATCGCTGCGGCGACCGGTTGACGGTGCGCGGGATCAAGCTCTACATCGATGGCGCACTCGGCTCGCGCGGCGCAGCCCTGCTCGCGCCTTATAGCGATGCTCCCGATACCCGAGGGTTGACGGTTAACAGCGAGGCCACGCTGCTTCCGATCCTGACCCAAGCGCTCCGTCGGGGGCTGCAAGTCGAGACGCACGCCATAGGAGACAGGGGCAATCGCATCATGCTGGACCTCTACGAGAAGGCATTCGCCAGCGTGCCCGTAAAGGGGCGGCCGATCGCTGCACCGCGTTGGCGCATCGAGCACGCGCAGATCCTGAGTCCCGGCGACATTCCGCGATTCGCGCACCTCGGAGTCATTGCCTCGATGCAGCCGTCGCACGCGATCAGCGATCTTTACTTTGCGCCAAGCCGCCTGGGGCCCGAGCGGCTGAAAGGGGCATACGCGTGGCGTTCCTTGCTGGACACGGGGGCCGTCGTTGTGGCAGGGAGCGATGCGCCTGTGGAGAAGGGCGATCCGCTCATCGAGTTCTACGCCGCGGTCGCCAGGCGCTCCGTGGACGGCTATGCCGATGAGAATTGGCACTTGGAGCAGCGCGTGTCGAGGACCCGGGCATTGAAGATGCTCTCGAGCGGGCCGGCGTACGCGGCGTTTCAGGAGAACGAGCGCGGCAGCATCGAGGTCGGCAAAATCGCCGACTTCACCGTGCTTTCGGATGACATCATGTCCATTCCAGAAGCCGACATTCTTCGCGCACGCGTCGTGATGACCGTCATAGGCGGGGAGGTTGTCTACACCGAACCTCCAGCTAAGCATTGATTTCCCGGTCAGTGAACTCGGGTCTGCGGAGCAATGAATACGCGGGGTGGCGCGGTGCGGCGGTGCCGCACCGAGGTGACGGGCTTCAGCCGCCGATCTTGACCTGATAGGTCACGGCCAGCGAGGCGCTGGCACCGAGCGCGCCGCCGAACGTCCACTGCACCTGCCCGCTTGCGCCCAGCGCCGGCTGCGCGCTCACGGTGCAGGACGTGACACCCGCCGGCAGGGTGGCGGGACAGGCCGCGGACACGAAGGTCGTGAAGGCGGGGGTGGCGTCGTTGATGACCAGTGCTGAGACCGGCTGGGCGCCGTTGTTGGTGACGGTGAGGGTGTATTGCAGCGTGTCGCCGGGGTTGGCGTTGTCCGCCGTGGCCGCGGAGCTGCCGGTGGTGAGATCACTGACCACCTTCGTCAAGGCCAGTGCCGCGGGCGAGGCTACGGTCGTCACATCGCTTGCCGTCAGCGTCGCGGCGAGCGTAGGACTTGCGTTGCTGTAGCTGAAGGCCGCGCTCACGGCGGCACTGCTCTGGGCCCCCGGGACGGCGCCCGCCGGTACGAGCACCTTCAGGATGAGACAGATCTTCTGCCCCGCGCTCATCGTGAGCGCCCCGCTCACCTGCGGCTCGCCGGTATCGAGCACGCCGTTGCAGTTGCTGTCCTGATACAGCACCTGATTCCAGGCCGGCGCCGACGGCGAGTCGCTCGAGCTCGCCGACAACGTGACGGTGCCGGCGCTACCGGCGACCACGGCATGCGCGTAGAACAGCGTGGTGCCGGCCTGCGCGGTCTGCGCTCCGCTGGGACCGAAAGTGTTGGCGGGCACCAGTCCGAAGTTCACGCCGCCGTAGGTCTGACCCGAGGACGGCGTGAAGGTCACGCTCGGGCGCGTGTAGCTGCCGCCGGTGGTGCCGGCGCCGCCGCCGGTCGCAAGATACCCGGAGGGCGCCGTCGGGACGATGCTGAACGCTCCGGAGGCGGTGGCCGGGATCCACAGCGTGTAGGCGCCGTTCGACGAGGTTACCCCGCTCGCCGTGACCGCGCCGCCGCTCGCCTGCATGGCGACGCCGGCAATTCCGGGCTCGGCGCCGTCCTGGACACCATTGTTGGCTATGCCGGCGCCCGCGCCGGTGTCGGCGAACACGACGCCGCTCAGCTTGCTGCCGCTGAACAGGCCGAAGCTCTGCGGCGGCGGCGGGCCGCTCGCGATGACGGTGAGGTGAATGACCCCGGAGGCACTCTGCGTGCCGATCCAGCCGGTCGGCAGCGCCGGGCTGACGTCGGTGAGGGTGTTGTTGCCGCTCAGGATGAGGCAGTAGTCGCCGGCCGGCACCCCGGGCAGCGCGTATGCGCCGCTGGCGGCGCCCACCGCGGCGGCGGCCGTGGCGGGGCTTTGGCAGGTGCCGCCGCTGTCAGAGGCGAGCTTGACGTACAGCCCGGAGATCCCGGTGCCCGACTCGCCGGCATCGAGCGCACCGTTGTGATTGGCGTCGTTGTAGACCGTGCCGGCGATCGTCTGCGGCGGCGGCGTGAGGGTGAGGGTGCAGGTGATGCTGTCGCCGGTCTGGGGGGTGAGCGTGAAGCTCGTGCCCGCGCCACTCGGCAAAACCGTGTTCGTTCCGCCCCAGGCCGAGGCGCCCGGGCCACTGTTGCTGCAGCTCATGCTGCCGGTGTACGTCGAGAGCGCGGCGAAGCTGCCGGCCGCCATGACGGCGTTCAGCGTGATGCTGTTGGTGCCGATCACCGCGGTGGCGCCGGTGGTCGCGCTCGTGGCGCCGCCGCCGGTGGTGACAGTCCTGATCGTGGCCGCCGGGCTCGTGTAGGCGATGGACGCAGTGAACTGATCGGAGCCGCTGACGCGGCCGGCGGGGATCGACACGTTGAACGTCACGGGCGGCAGTGCAAGTGCGAACAGCGTCGCCTCGTTGCCGGAGTACGTGCTCGAGACCTGGGTCGGGTTGGCCGTGCCGAGCACGACCGAGGCGTTGTAGTTACGGTCGTTCAGGGGCGGCGCGGTCTCGAGCACCGAGGTCGTGCCGGTGCCGGTCAGCGTCAGCGTCCCGCCGTTGAAGGCGGCGTAGTAGTTCACCGTGTCGATCAGCGACCAGGTCGCCGTGCTGGCGTAGGTGATGTTCTCGGGAGCGTTGGTGTTCTCGCCGTCGGCGGCGTAGAAGACGAAGCTGCGCGCGTTGCCGGAGCCATCCTTCACGCTCATCGAGGAGAGCGTGACGCTGCCGGTGCCCACCTGATTCAGCCAGTAGAAGATGGGTTTGCCGCTGATGCCGTTGTACGCCCCGTGCCCGAACGCGCCGCCCCCGGTCCACGACGGCTCCGCTACCAGCAGCATTCCGGTGGAGGAGACCGTGGCCCCGAGAGTCAGGCTGCCCGCGCCGCTCGGCAGAGTGAATGTAAGATTCTGCGTGGCGGTGGAGGCGGTGCTGAAGCCGGTGAAGTCGAGCCACCACAGGCTCTGCGCGAAGCTTCCCGTGCCGCTCGTGGCGTAGGAGCCGCCCGCGGCCAGCACGGGCGCGCTCGACAGGGCGAGCGTGCCCGCGAGCACCCCGGCGATTGTCAGATAGCGGAGCGCTCTCATGGCCGAGCCGCGAGCTTGCTGCGGGCAGAGGGCTGGCGGGCGGTGAGCGGACTGCCCGCGAACAGGCTCTCGTCGAACTTGAAGCTCAGGTGCAGATACACGCCGCGCTGGGTGTAAGCCTCGCCCGCGAGGTCGGGGGCGTCGAAGCCCTTGACATTGTAGCCGAGCGAGAGCCACAGGTTTTTCCACACCAGGTAGCCGACGTCGGCGCCGATGGCGTACTCGGTGGCGCCGTCGCCCCACATGCGGTAGCCCTGCACACCCACGTCCCAGCGCGAGGACAGGTCGAGCGTCGAGCGCCCGCCCGCCAGCTGTGTCAGGGAGTGGCTGGCGAAACCGGCCGACCAGTCGAGCGCGCGCTTGGCGGCGTAGCGCGCGCTCGTCTGCCAGCCACGGGTGGGCTGGATGTTGAGGTTGCCGGCGACGATCCAGGCCTGCTCGTCGAGGTTCAGGCCCGGACCGAGCGTGGTGTCGAAGTCGCGCTTGTATTCCACCTGTCCGAGCGCGTTCCACACGTCCGAGTCGACCGGCCTGAAGGCGAACCCGGACTGCACGCGCGCCAGCTCGCGTCCGCCGCCGCCGGCGAGCTCGGTCTGGCGGCTGAAGAGTGCGCGCTCGAGCAGCGTCCAGCTCGCGTCGAGCTTGTGCGCGAGTCCGGCGGTCAGCAGCCCGCTGTGCGAATTGCTCGAGGTCTGCCACTGCGCCTGGCCGGAGGCCTTCCAGTCGGCCTTCGGCGTATAGGAGGCGCCCAGCGTGATGGCATTCGCGGCGTCCCTGACCACACCCGACAGCGGGTTGATGCGCTGCAGGCTGGCCGACAGGCCGATGTCGGCGGGGAGCTTCCATTGGCGTCGCAGTCCGATCGCCGCCTCGCTGCTGCGTCCGTCCATGCTGTCGCCCACCCGGTACTCGTCAAACAGCTGGGTGGTATCGGGCAAGGTCGTGGCAATGCCGGCGACCGTCGAGTACTGCGAGACGGCCGGGTTGAGCGTGTAGGGGCCATTCAAGCTGTTGATGAAGTCGTGCTGTGCGTAGATGCGCGTCGTGGCATTCACCGCGTAGGTGCCGCCGATGGCGTCCTCGCGGCCGCCACTGCCGTCGATCGCCTGCTCGGCGAGAGCATAGGCTTCCGCTCCCTTCACCCCGGGAACCGGCACGGTGACCTTGGCGCGCACGCTCGTGTAGGCGGCGTCCGCGGAGGAGGCCGCGGTCGGCGCCGCGGGCAGCGGCGCGGCCGGCGTGAGAGGCAGCGCAGCGCCCGGCAGCGTGGGGCCGGCGAGCGCCGCCTCGGCGTTGGCGCTGCTGTAGCGCAGTCCCGCTTCCAGCTTGGCGTTGTGGGGCAGGACCCGCTCGAGCTTCAACTCCACGCCGGTCTGCTCGGCGCCGGTGGTTCCGTTGGAAGTGCGCTGCGACTCGGCGACCAGGCGATCCCTCCCATCGAGCTTGTAGGCGGCCTTGACGCCGTATTGCGAGGCTCCGGCCGACTGCAGGCTGTTCGGGTTGTAGAAGTCCGCGTCGGTGTGCACGCCCCACACGTGTGCCTGCAGCGCCGCGCCGGAGTGCTGCAGGTCGAGACGCTCGCCGAGCCCGCTGCCCTGCAGATCGGTGCTGCTGCGGGCGACCTCGGCCGTACCGGTCGTATGCGCGTCGAACTTCTCGGTCGCATTCACACCCTCGAGCGTCAGGTGATTGAGCGGATCGGCGTCGTGAATGGCGGTCGCGCCGAGCGCCAGGCGCGGCGTGACCTGCACGCGGGCGTCGGCCCCCTCGACCCAGTGCTTCGGTCCGCCGGCGTCGATGGAGTAGCTCACGTGGATGTAGACGGGGTTCAGGTTGGCGTCGACGCTCGGCGCCGGGTTCTTGAGCAGCAGCAGGCCCGTGTAGGGCTCGATGGCGTAATCGGCGAAGGCCGTCAACGGCGTATCGTTCAGGATCACGCCCGGCTGGTTACGGTCGCGCGTAATGACATCCACCTGCTGGCTGTTGGTCACGCCGCGCAGGTCGAGCTGGAAGGGGCCTGAGGTGCCGTTGGCGCGGAACTCGATGACGCTCTGCGTCGAGGAGGTGTCGCTGGCGAAGCCGTCCATCGCGAGGCTGCCGAACTGCCAGTGGCCCTTGCCCCCGTTCAGCGCGCGCGCGTACTGGGTGAGCTGGCGCGCCGGGTTGTCGCTCTGGGTGCTGTAGTCGCCGTACAGAACGTAGTTGGTACCGTTCTGCACCATGACGTACAGCTTGCCGGTCGACTGCGCATCGAAGCCGCGCGCCGAGGAGTCGCCGTACACGGGGTAGAACTGATCGGGCTGGATGTCGCGGAACAGCGTGGTGTCGGAAGGCTTGTCCGAATCGTAGGCCAGCGTGAGGAGCGTCGAGCCGAGCACCTTGCCCTTCAGGAACAGCGCGGTGCGGGCGCCGACGTCGTCCTTGCCGCCGTCGAAGCTGCGCGACACGCTCTGGATCTCGCGCTCGAAGACGTCACCGCTCTGCGCCGGCTGCAGCGCGGAGGGGCTCAGGTTACGCAGGTTGAGCGTGCCGGCGACGAGGCCGACGCCAATCAGCGGCCGCAGGTTCGGGGTGAATTCGACCGCGGCAGTGGCCTTCACCACGCCGCTCGTCGCGCCGAGCTCGGCCTTGCCCGGCTGCGCCGGCGGCAGCAGCAGCAGCCGCAGCGCGCCGCCGGTGACGAACACCTGATTGCCCGAGGGCCCGCTATCCACGCTGCCGGCCTCGGCCGCCCGCTGCCAGCGCCCGAGAGTGGTGCTGAGCGTGACCGGCGTGCGCGCGCTCACCGGCAGATCGTTGGCATCGCGCAGGCGGATCGTCACCGTGACCGCGGTGGCCGCGTCCGCCACCGCCTGCGGCGGCGCCTCGATGAGAATGTGCGCCAGCTCGCCGGGGGCCAACACGGTGATCGCCGCGCTGCCGCGCTCGGTGCCGAACTCATCCAGGGCGCGCACCGCGAGGCGGTTGCGGCCGGGCGCGAGATTGACGCCGATGTACTCCCAGGCCACGACCTGGGTCTTCTCCAGGCTGCTCATCTTGCCGACCTGGGCGCGCGGCACCGCCGTGCCGTTGACCGTGAGCTCGAAGTGCGTGCCAAGCGGACCTTTCACCTGCACCGGCGTCTGGGCGATCCCGAGTACCTCGCCGTCGCTCAGGTTGACGAAGGCGACGCTGGCATCGAGCGCCGGCAGCTTCTGCTCCAGGGCCTCGGTGCGCAGCTTCTGGCGCAGGGCGCGGAAGTCGGCGACGTCGGCCTCATCGACGGCCGCCGCCCGGGTGGCGGGCACCGCCACGGTCGTGGGCAGCGCGGTGGAGTCCTCCTGCAGCGGCGCACGCGCCGGAACGTTCAGCGGCAGGGGCACGCCCTGCGCCTGCGGCGCATACGGCCCGCCCGGGTCCGCCACGGCCCCGAGGGGTGCGGGCGAGCCGGCGAAGGGCGTGATGCCCGCCATGCCGGAGGCCATCGCCAGCGGCGCGACCGGCGAGGTGTTGCCGGCCGGCCCCGGCGCGGCACCGGGCAGCTGGATGGTGCCGCTCGCCGGCGCCGTGCGTGCGTCGGTGGCCGTGAGATGCGTGTTGTTCTCGGAGAACAGCGTGCGTGAGAGCTGCAGGATCTCGCTCGGAGTCTTCAGCGCCTGGCGTCGTGCCTCGATCTGCTCACGCAGCCCCGCCGGGCAGCCCGCGAGCCCAAAGTCGGTCTTGTGCAGTTCGCCGTTGGTGAGGTCGACGAACGCACTGTTGGCATCGAGGGCGTTGCGGTTGCCGAGCACCTCCAGGCGCGTGCCGGCAGGCAGCGTGGTGGCGTCGATCTTGGCGACGTGCAGGCGCGGGATCAGTCCGTAGAGACTGTACTTACCCTGCTCGTCGGTCACCGCGTACGTGCCGTCCTCGAGGTAGATGCGCACGCCCGGCACGCCGGGCTCTTCGGGATCCTGCACCCCGTTGCCGTTGCAGTCGGCGAACACCTTGCCGATCAGGTACGCCTTGGAGTCGAACACGCCGCCGACGACCTGCACGGCCGCGCTGGCGCGGTTGGAAGCCAGGCTGCCGCTCACCGCCTGCGCGCTGTTGACGCCGCTGCCGCCCTGCGCGCCGACGCCGAGGCGCACGCGGTAGCTGAGCGTGGCCTGTGCGCCCTGCGCCAGAATGCCCAGCGAGAACTGCAACACCGGGCCGGCGCCGCCTGCAGGATCGGGCAGCGCCGCGCCGTTCAGCCGCGCGCTGCCGCGCACGTACGAGAAGCCCGCCGGCAGCAGGTCGTTCACCAGTGTGCCCGCCAGCGCGCCGGCAGAGGCGTTGTTGATCTGGACGGTGTAGTCGACGAAATCGCCCACCTCGGCAGTGATCCTGTCGGCGCTCTTGTGGATGAGCAGGCCGCCGGCGGGGGCCCTGTCGAGCGGCACGTCGAAGCGCACCGGCTCGCTCTGCGTACCGGAGATGATGAAGCTGTTGCCGTATGAGCCCTGCGGATCGATGACGCGGCCAGCCGGCTGCTGCGCGGGCGGGACTCGCGAGGGGAACACTTCGCCGCCGGGAGGCGTCAGAACCAGCCTGTAGGTGCTCGGCGGAACGATCGGGAAGGCGTAGACGCCGTCCGCGCCCGTCACCACAGTGGCCGGTCCTGCGCCGCCGGCGCCACGCAGCACGCGCCCCGGTGCGCCGGGGTTGCCGCCGTTGCCGGCCCCGGTGACGTCGATGAGCTGCACCGTCACGCCGGCCACCGGCGCATTGCTGCGGCTGTCGAAGACCACGCCCGAGGGGTCGATCAGCAGGGTCGTGGTCACCGATACCGCGACGCTGCCGCAGTGCGTGACGTTCGCGGTCACGACGTCGTTGCGCAGCACCTCGAGGACGCCGTCCCCGGAGGCCACCGGGCGAGTGGTCGCGTCCGCCGTGGGCACGTCCGGCTGGACGCGGAACAGGCCCGTGTTAGGCGCGGTTTCGGTGGCCGCGAACGTCTCGATGTCACCCGTCAGCTGACTCGTCACGCTCACGGGTACGGTGAGCACGCGGGTCGGGTCGACGTTGCAGGCCGCGGCGTTGAGCTGCACGAACAGCGGTGCGCCGGCACTGCCGACCGCGCTCGGCGCGCTGTAGCTTGCGCTGCTGAAATAGGCGATGGCGGCCGGGCGTACCGGCAGGCTGATGACGAGCGCGTTGCTCGGGGTGCTCAGCGGGGCGCCCGAGGGCGTGCTGGCCCAGGCCGCCGTCGCGAGCGCGCTGAACGAGCCGCTGGCATTGCCGTTCACGGTAACCGCGAGCTGCCCGACGAGGCTCGAGTTCGCCGCCAGAGCCGGCATGGCCCAGGCCACGGCATCCACCGTGGCACCTGCGGGGACGGTGGTCGCGTAGCTGTTCGCGGCCGTTCCCGACAGGTGGTATAGGGTCTGCGCGCCCGCGGTTGCTGTCTGCGCGCCCGCGAAGCTGGTGTTGGCGGGCACCGGGAAGCTCAGGAGGAACAGGCTCGCGCCCGCGCCGTTGACTGTGACGCTCACCGGATAGGCGGCGGTGCCGCCACTGTTGGCAGCGATCGAGGTGAGATTGACCGTGGCGGCCGGGGTGCTCGAGCCGCTCGCCGCGCTGACCGTGACCGCAATGGCCGCCGGGCCGCCGCCAGCGGTGACCGTGGCACTGACGGTGTTGGACGAGAGCGTGGCCGAGTACCCCGAGACCGAATCGGTGAACGTGGCGGTGGCCGTGTTGCTGATGATCGTGCCGCGCGGGGGCGTCGCGCCCTGCGCCAGCGCCGCGAAGCCCAGCAGCATGCCCGCGATCCGCAACAGCTGCAGTGGGCGAATCATGACGGTGCCGGCCTACGAAACGGGAGCGGGGGAGGTGACACAAACACCTCCCCCGCACCGCTTATGGCCGTTGTTAAGGATTGATCTTCACGCCAAAGGTCACTAGCGCGGATTGACCTGGAGTCAGCGTGCCGACGTTGGCGGTGACGGTCCCGGTGCCTCCGACCGCCGGACTGCCGGCCCCGATGCTGCCGACCGTGGTGGCAGCCGCGGAGCTCAGCGTGGTGTAGGTCGGGGTGGCGTCGGACACCACCACGGAGGTGGCGTTGCTCGAGCCGACGTTGCTCACCGTGATCTGGTACAGCACGCACTGGCCGGGCTTGGCGCTCACGCCGGTGAGAGCGTAGGTCGTGCCGCCGGTGGGACCGGTGCACGCAGCATCCAGCGCCTGCGCCTTGCTCAAGGTCAGATTGCCCGCGATCACGGTGGTGCTGTCGGTAGCCACCGCCGCCGCGGGCGCCGCGGTCACATAGCTGCCGTTGGTGGTCGTGACGGTGACGGTGGTCGTATCCACGGCACCGACCACTGCACCGCTCGGGGCGATCACCTTGACGAAGACGGTGATCGACTGTCCGGGCGCGAGGCCGCCGGCCAGCCCCGACACGGTGTTGAGATTGCCGGCGATCTGCGGGTCGGTCGCGTCGAGGGTGCCGTTATTGTTGCCGTCGTAGTAGAGCGTCGCTGTCCAGCCGGCCTGGTTGTTCGCGGCGTTGAACGCGATCGAGCTCACCGAGCCGTTGCCTTCCGTGACGTTGCCGGTGTTGATCAGCGTCTGGGTATAGACGTAGGAGCCACCCGGGTAGGTCTGACCAGCCTGGTTGGGCGTAACGCTGATCGAGCGCACCGCGTTCACGGTGACCGCGTCGTGGATGGTGTCCGCCGCCCCGGAATTGGGCGACACGGTGCGGAAGTACAGGTCGTTGGTGCCCGCGGCGTAGCCGGCCGGCACGCTCACCACCGCGCATATCACGCTCGAGCCGAGCGAGGCGACGGTGCCGGTATTGGTTACGGTCGCACCGGTGCTCGAGCAGTTGCCCGCCCCGCCGTCGGCCTTGAAGGTCACCGTCCAGCCCGCCGGCAGCGTGATGCTGGCGAAGCTCGACACGGTGCTGGCCGCGAGGTTGTAGCTGTCGGGCGAGGGGCCGCGATTGTTCGCGACCAGTACGAACGTGGTGCTCGTGGCCGGGTTGGTGGCGTTGGTCACCACCGCCGTGGCCTCGGGGCCCGGACCCTGTCCCGGCGCCGGGGAGCCGGCGTTGTAGGGGCTGTTGTTGGTCACGTCGACCGCGTTGGCGGAGATGGCACTGAGGGTGTCCGCGGCGGTGGCCGACTTGGTGGCATCGAATACCGAAGTGGCCGTCTTCTGCAGGGTGAACGGGGCGCCCGCGTTGGTCGCATTCGGCGGCAGGGTCGCCTTGACGATCACGTTGTAGCTGGCGCCGGCCGCCAGCGGTCCGGTGTCGAGCGTGCCGTCGCCGTTGGTGTCGGTGAGCGGGGTGACGCCGTCACTCTTGAACAGCTGGAAGGTCGTGCCGGCCGGGAAAGTGGAGCTACCGGTCGCGAGGGTGACGTTGAAGGTATCGGAACCGTTGCCGGTGTTGTTCACAGTGTTGGTGAAGCTCACCGTCGAGCCGGGCGCGGCGGGTCCGGGGAGCGTCTGGCCGCTCAGGGTCACGCTGGCGACCTGTTTCACCTGGAACGGCACTGTGTTGGAGCTGCCGGGCACCGTGGTGCCGGCGCCGTTGTTGTAGGAGTAGGTCGCCGTGTTGTTCAGGGTGCCGGTCGCCGTGCCGGCCGCGACATTGACCTGGAAGGTCACCGTGCCGGACTGGCCGGGGGTGACCTGGGCCAGCGTCGCCACCAAGGTGTTGGTGGCGGCGGTGTAGCTGGACGTGACGGTGTTGGGCGCCGTCCCGGTGGTCCCGCCGGTATCCGACAACGCGGTCGCGCCGGTCACGCTCCAGCGGCCCGAGCCCGCCACGTAGGTCATGCCGGTCGGAATCACGTCGGTCAGCGCCACGCTGGTGGCGGTGCTGTTGCCGGTGTTGGTGTAAGTGAGCGTGTAGGTGTACGGACCCGAGCCGGGCGCTCCGCTCGCGGCGCTCACCGCCTTGGTGACCGAGACCACCGCGTTGTTGGTCACCGTGGTCGTGTCGGCGTTGCTCGCGGTCTTGGTGGCATCGAATGCGCTGGTCGCGGTCACGGTGACGGCATTGGTCTGCGCGGCCGTGGCAGTACCCGGCAGCGTGGCGGCGGCGATGAACTTGAAGGTGGCGCCGGCGGCCAGCGCGCCGCTCGAGGTGATCGGGGAGCCGGTGGGCTGACCGCTGCCGTTGTCGGCATAGATCTGCACGGCGGTCATGGTGAAGCCGCCGGAGTTGCCGGTGGCCAGATTGAAGGTGTCGCTGCCGTTGCCCGTGTTGGTCAGGGTGTGCGGGTAGTACGCTACGCTGCCGGCGGTGGCGTTCTGCGCGCCGTTCTGCGTCAGGGTGAGGCTCGCCACCTGCTGCACTGTGGTCTGCACCACGTTGGACGTGACCGTGTGCGACACGCCCGAGGTGTCGGTGTAGGTCGCCGATGCCTGGTTGCCGATGGTGGTGCCGGCCGGCGGCGGTACCGCCTGCGCCCCGTTGAAGGCGGCCAGCAGCAGGCCGGCGGTGAGCCACGTGCGTCGCAGCCAGCCGCCGTGAGAGCGGCGTGCGGATGACGACAGATAGATTATTGGATTCTTCATGATGAGCTCCGGAAAACGAATCTGTGTGGGTTACCCGCGGGGATGGGCCGGCGCCGTGCCGTTCCCGGCCGGCGCTACGTCGTTGACGCGCACCCGCGCCTGCACCTGGGCGCTGCCGCCCGGCGGCAGCGTGCCGAGACTCCAGCGCAGCGCCCGGTACTCCTCGATGGGTACCAGCACGCGCTGCTCGGAGCCGTCGGCGAGCCGCGTCGCGCGCGTCAGTGGCAAGGGTGCGAAGTGAGTGCTGTCGGTGCTCGCGAGCGCATCCGGCGGAATCTGCGAACGGTCCACCAGCGTGGTGCCGGCGGGAATCGGCAGGTTGGCCACGAGCCCGAGCACCGCCGCGGCGGAGTGATTGGTGTACCTCGCGCGATACTCGAGGATGTCGCCGGGCTTGCTGACCGGCGCGGGCTTGAGGACCGTCTTGCCGTCGACGGTCGTGACCTGCGCGACGGTGAGCTCCGAAACCACTTGGGGCGGCGCCGCCCAGGCGCTCCCGAGCGCCAGTGCCGCCGCCAGCAGGGCCAACCAACGCCGCTGAATTATCGTTCGCATGACATCTCTCGATCTTTCCAAAACCAACATGCCCCCATTGGACCTGAAGCTTGGCGTTGGCTTGCAACCGATTTCACAGATCGGCGCAGCGCAGCACGCAACTGGGCTGCGAGATGCCCTGACTGTGACGTGATTCACCGGACCGTACCGTGATTCCCCGGACTGAATACGATTGCAAACCGGTCACGGCAGCCGCAGTGAGACGCAGTCCGCAGCGTCTGCGGGCGCGCTGCGCGCGCTGCGGCGCCGGTTGGTATGCTTGACGCCGTGACAGGACGCCGCCGCACCGTACCCGCGACCATGGTCGACATCGCCAGACTTGCTGGCGTGTCGGCGACCACCGTGTCACGCGCGCTCGCCGGGAGCGAGCTCGTGCCGCGCCACAAGCGCGACAAGATCGCGAAGCTGGCGAGCGAGAGCGGCTACGTGGTGAATACCACCGCGCGCAATCTGCGCCTGAAGCGCACGCAGGCCCTGAGCGTGGTGGTCCCGCTGGAGGCGGGGCAGATGCTGCGCGACCCGTTGCACTTCGAGATGCTGGGGCACCTCGCCGACGAGATCACGCGGCGCGGCTATGGGATGTTGCTGCAAAGGGCCACGGCGCCGATCAAGGACCCACTGGAGGAGCTGATCGGCTCGGGGCGCTCGGACGGGATCGTGGTCCTCGGGCAAAGCACCCAACACTTCGCCCTGATGAAGGTGGCCGCGCGTTATCGCCCGCTGGTCTGCTGGGGAGCACACGCCCGCAAGCAGTCGTACTGCACCGTGGGAACGGACAACGTGGCGGGCGCGCGGGCCGCGGTCGAGCATCTGCTGCAGACCGGACGACGCAATATCGTGTTCATCGGCGATACCTACGTTCCCGAAGTGCGGCAGCGTTACGAGGGCTACCGCGACGCGCTCGCGGCGGCGCCGTCCGGTACCGCGGGAGCGCGCCTGCTCCCGGCCACGGCGCAGACGGTCTACGAGGCCATGCGGGTGTATGTGCGCGAGGAGCCCGAGTTCGACGCGGTATTCGCCGCCAACGATCTGAGCGCGATCAGCGCGGTGCGAGCGCTCAACGCCTCCGGCCGGGCCGTGCCGCAGGACGTGGCCGTGGTGGGCTTCGACGATATCCCCACGGCCGCGCACAGCAATCCGGCCCTGACCACGGTGCGCCAGGACCTGCGCCGCGGCGCCGAGCTGCTCGTCGGGCTGCTGCTGCTGCGTCTCGAGGGCGAAGAGACCGCCTCGCAGGTGCTGCCGGCCGAGCTCATCGTGCGCGAGTCGAGCGCCCCGCGCCGATAGTTAGCGCCGACCCAATAGCGGTCGAGTCACGCTGCGATCTCCAGTGCAGCAGTCACCGCGGCCGGCCTATCGGACGCCGGGCGATTTCGGCAACGCGGCGCGCAGCCGCCCTGCCACCGCAATCGCGATGGCCTGGGTGGCGCGTGCATCGGGGTGCAGATCGCCCGGCAGATGCCAGCTCGGATCGAGTTGCACGTGCACGTACGGTAATCCGGCGGCATCGAGGATGCGCCGCCGCAGCATCTCCTCCGTCGGGCTCTCTGGACCGAATTGCGGTACGACGATCAGCGGCTCCGCGCCGCGTGCCCGAGCGAGTTGGACCAGCGCCCGCAGGCTCTCGCGGGTTCGCAGGATCCCGCGCTCGATGGCAGCACTGCTGCGGTAGGGAAACAGCCAGGGCAGCAGCGCGGCAAGGCGCCAGTGTTGCACGGGCGGCTGCCAGATCAGCCCTGCTGCCAGGCGCGGGCGATTGTCGAGGAGGTTGCGATCGAACAGGGAAGGCATGAACAGCGTTACCACAGCAACCGGCTCGCGAAAGCGCGGCAGCTCAGTTGCCAGGCGCAGATAGGACTGGTCGCTGCTGTAGTCGGACACCGCCAAGTCGGCGCTCTGAATCCGCAGCAGCGCGCTCACGCGGGCGGGTATCGTCTCGTCCCACGCGAGCCCGAATCCGGCAATGATGGATTCGCCAGTGAAAAGAATTGTGGGCTTCTCGGGGTCCACAGCTGTCCCGGGCCCTGACACCCGATAACCAGCGGCATCGAAGCTATAGGGCACACGGCGACCCGCCTCCTGCACTACGACGGATCGCGACGGCACGAACACCCAACCCAGCCGAGTGTCGGCACTGCGCCGCGGCTCCTGCTGCAGTGGATCGGCATCGTGAGGGTGCGGCGGTTGAGTGCGCAGGATCAGCTCGCCGGCACCGAGCGCCAAAACTATCGCAACGATGATCCGCAGCGTGCCGCCGGTGGTCGCGCGGATCAGGGCGTTGGCGAGCGGGCGGCGAAGGACGAGCGAGAGCACGGCACCGGACAGACCAATGAGCCCGCGCGCCGTGTGCTCCGCCGCCACCATGGTCGCGCGATCCACGGCAAAGACCGGCAGGAAGTGCCTATCCCACCAGCCCTGGTCTGCGGCGAGCGCAACCAGCATTAAAGCAGTGCCCAGACCGACTAACGAGGCCTCGATGATGAGGCGCCGGCTCATGTTCTCTGTCGGCGGCCTACGGTGACGAACAGCCCGCCCTCATGCCCCAGGCTCCTCATCCAGGCGAGCTGTGCCAGCCAGGCTTCAGGACTCCAGGTGTCGGCGGCCACTGTCAAGAGATCGGCCGGAGTCTCGCCGAGAAGTGCGCTCGGGTATGTCCGCACGTACTCGACGCCATTCTCGTTGAACCAGTTCTGCACTTCGCCGACGGTGTGCCGATGCTCTTCCGGATGCTGATATTGATCCCTCAACCAGGCCTCGCGGCGCGCCGGCTCGGCGTCCCGCTCGCGCAGCACCGGATCGAATGGCACCCATCGATAGCCGGACATCCGCGCGACGAGACGCCGCAGCCGGAGCGGGATGCGCGCGAATGCGTTGTAAAGGCCGACGATGATGATCCCGCCCGGCCGGGCCAGCGAGGCGATGCGCGCAAAAGATTCCCGCGGGTTCGGCGTATGGTGCAGGACGCCCGACGCGTACACGACATCGAATGCGCCAGGCCGCAATCCCGGACGGTGCAAATCGGTTTCGACGAATTGCACGCGCGCAAGTCCGAAGCGCCGCGCCGCGTCTTGGGCGAGTTGCAGCGAAGCACGTGTCAGGTCCGCGCCAATGACCAGGCGGTCGGCGCGTGTCAGGTAAAGGCTCATCTGCCCGGTGCCGCATCCGATCTCCAGAATGCGGGCATCTCCGGGAATTGCCTCGTTCAGAAGTCGCGCAAACTTACTGCGTTCGGCCCGTGCGCAGAGTGATGACAGGCTGTCGCGCGGCCCGTAGCCGGGAAAGGGAGCACGCTCGTAAAAGCGGCGTACGGCGTCAGTGCGCGCGTCGCCGCCAAGGCGCAAATTCGGGATCCCATCGGGAGCCGTATAGCGGACGCCGCACCCCTCGCACTGCCAGCTGATAACCAGCGCGCGGCCGCAAATTGGGCAGGCAAGCAGGTCCCGTAACGCGTCCATCCCTCAAAAGATGGAGTACACAAACGGAGCCAGTGCCTCCACGCTTGCGGCAAGGACCAGCACGAGTCCTAGTACACAGAGAAAAACGGCCAGCGGCAGCAGCCAGCGTTTGGCAGGGCCGCTTCGCCACATGCCACGGGCGAGGTCCGCGATCGATCCGCCCGCATTGCCGAGTACGATCAGACTGCGTCTTATCCTGCCACGCTTCTTGAGCACGCGACTTGCTCCTGGTGTATTGCCGTTGATGCCCGTTTCGCCACCCGCGTCCGGCCGGCTATCAACACGTCGATTCCACTGCGCCGGAAGGTGGAGTATCCCTCGACGGCGCGATTGACGATGGGTTCTCCGGCGAGGTTGAACGACGTGTTGAGCAGCACCGGTATACCGCTGCGCTGTCCGTAACACTTGAGCAAGGCGTGGAGCCGGGGCGCCATGCTCTGCTCGAGCGTTTGCACTCGGGCCGAGCCGTCTGCGTGATCGCGGCGAGCCTTGTCCGCCACTCGGGCCGCACAGGGAAAACCCCCGACATGAATCGTGCTAGGCGGGCCCCACCGGCCGGCAGCTCGAAGTATCGGTCAGCAGCCTCAATCGGCACAACGGGCGCGAACGGCCGGAATTCCTCGCGATACTTGATGTCGCGGTTGAGTCGATCGCGCATTTCCGCGGCGTGTGGCGCGGCCAGAATCACACGGCTGGCCATCTTCGCGCGCTAGTTGTGCAAGCGCCGCTCCGTCCACGGTCGGTCCCCAAAACGGATGGTCCGGGACCTCACGATCCGGATTGCCGAAGTGAATCCGGTCGGCATACAGAGCGGCGCCGAGTGCGCAACCGGCATCACCGGGCGCCGGCGGAACGAATAGCCGTTCGAAACCCGAGTCAGTGAGGATCCGTGCATTGGCGACTCCGTTCAAGGCCACGCCACCGCCCATGCACAAATCGGGCAACCCCGTTTCCCGCCGGAGCGCAACCGCGATCTCCACCAGCGTGTCTTCGAGCACCCGCTGCACGCTTGCAGCACAGTCCGCAAACCGTCTTCCCGCTGCGGTGTGCAGATCGATCGGCTCGAACGGCCTGCGCGGCGGGCCGAACAGATCGATAAACCGCGACGAATAAGAGCGTTGGGCCGTAGTGTGGAACTCGAAGTAATCGAGGTCGAGGGCGAAGGCGCCATCCGGTGTGCGGCGGATGAGCCGACGGACTTCGTTGACGAGTGTTGGACGGCCGTAACTGGCCAGCCCCATGACTTTGTATTCCCCCTCGTTCACCTCGAAGCCGAGATACGCTGTAAAGGTCGAGTAGAGCATCCCCAGGGAATGGGGGAATCTAACTTCACGCAGCAGGGTGATGGAGGCGGAACTTTGGGCACGCCGCGCGCCGAGGCCGATAGACAGCGTGGCCCACTCGCCGACGCCATCGGTCGTCAAGATCGCTGCGCGCTGGGTGGGTGCCGTGAGGAATGCGGCAGCGGCATGCGATTGATGGTGCTCCGTGAACAGAACCTTGCGTCCGGGCATGCCCAAGTGGGAGGCGATCACACCGCGCATCCAGACTTTCTCTCCGAGTGAGTTTTTCATCGCCGTGGGGAATGCACGCCAGGAGCGCGGGAACTCGCGCAGCATGCAAGTCAGAATGCGCTCGAACTTCAGCATGGGACGCTCGTAGAAGACCACCGCGTCGAGCGCCTCCGGGCCGATGCCCGCCTGATCCAAACACCACTCGATCGCCAACAGCGGGAAGGCCGCGTCATTCTTGCGGCGCGACAGCCGCTCTTCCTGCACCGCTGCAATCGGCACCCCATCGATTACCAGCGCCGCCGCCGAGTCATGATAGTGAGCCGAGATTCCCAGAATCTTCATGTCAATACTGCCTGTCGAGTGACGCGTTGCGCTCCGCAGAGACCGGCCGCCAGCCAGCCGGCTCCTGCCGGGCGGAGTGCTTGGCGAAGTAGGCAAAGGGCGGCAGCAGAGTAAAGTACAGCACTGTCAGGATCAGCCAACTGATGCCGCCAGCGAGCGCGATCGCCAGCCGCAAGTAGCCCTTCCACAGGCGACCGAGACGCGCCCGCCACAACAGCCACCGGTGGTGCTGAGGCGAGACGCGCACGAGCTGCGAGAACGTGTAATTCATGTGGTGGGCCTCGTCTCGAAGAATCTCTTCAAAGACCGCGCGCGTCGGCGGGTCGTGCTGCAGTACGTCGCGATAGCGTGCGAAATCCGTTGCGGCGGATCTTTCTGATAAGTGGAGGAAGGCAAGCAGAGCGCCAATCTCGAGCTCCTCGACTCGCAAGTCGTCCAGCCCGCGCTCGCCCGGAGCCAGCCAGTCGGCCCGGTAGCCAGATCGGGGAGGTTCGGGGAGTGCACGCAGCAGAGCCGCGCCGCGCCCGCGAAACAGCTCCGCATGGCGCTGCTCGTCGCGCGCATGGCGCAGAAATTGCCTGCGCAATAGGGAATCTGTCGTCATTTCGGCGGCGCGGACCAAATCGCGCCCGCCGTCGGCCTCGGTTTCCGCGAAACGGAGCAGCTTACGCGCCCGCCGCGCTGTATCCAGCCAGACCCACCGATGCAGCGGCCGCAGGAGACTGCGTATCAGCTCCATGAGAAGACCGGCAATGTTGGGATTGGGCCCATTCAAGGATCTATGGCGCTACCTCGGCACCACACATCTGCATGGTGCTCTCATGCTGTGAGTGCCCAGAAAGCGCCCAAGCGTTCATGAAGATCGCTAGATTGCGGCTTGCGCGGTTGCAGCTTGAGTGGTGGCTGTGCCAAAGGCGCATGCCACCGCAATCGCCCCTGCGGTCGGACAAGGCTGCACCGGCCACGATCGCGACGGGGACAGAGAACTGTGATATCTCTCCGACACGTCCCCTCAGCGTCAGTTCCGCGAGGTGTAGCGTCGTACTCTATTGTGCTTCGTAGTTGCCGCGGTCGCGCGGGCTGCGTCGATGCAGGAATCCGCTGCTGCGGCTACTGTACGAGCCGCGGTCTCAGCGTCTGTTTGCGCGATGCTGAAAAGCTCGCGGTAACGGCGCGGGCGATCTTGACCCGCGCTTCCGATGGAATGGGCCAATGAACGTCGCATTCGG
>WNEX01000124.1_pt1 | contig 32771 bp, 20 predicted proteins | sample 5399841 | NCBI WGS metagenome assembly WNEX01 (sample SAMN13153337, study PRJNA577476) | soil metagenome | isolation source: 40 cm grassland meadow soil 2 days after 1st rain plot 5 | place: USA:California | collected 2015-09-18 | reverse complement strand
CGCCAAGCGGGCACGTCTCGGCAGGCGGCCGCTGCTCGAGCACATCGAGCTCTCCGCGCCGGTGTTCGCCGGCGCCAGCGTCTCCCTGGACGACGGTGCGCGGGGCACGCGTCGCGGGCCGCGCTTCCATCACGTGCGCGGCCACCTGGTCCGGCGACGCAACACCATCTACTGGCGCGGCCCCCACTGGCGCGGGCACGTGCGCCTCGGGAGCGTCCGCACCCGCACGGTCGAGCTGCGGCTGCCGGGCTGAGCGCTATTCGAGCAGAAACGGCGCCAGGCGTCCCCGGTAGCGGCGACTGAGTGTGAGGCGCGTGCCGCGCCTGAGGATCAGCTCGTAGTCGCCGTGAAACAGCGGGTGCATCTCGGCGATGTGCTCGACGTTGACCAGCGTCGAGCGGTGCACGCGCACGAAGGACGCCGGGTCTAGCCGGCTCTCGAGCTGCGCGAGGGACTGGCGAAAGGAGAAGCAGCGCCCGCTCGCGTAGATCTTGACGTGCTTGGCGGCCGCCTGGACGAACTCGATGTCGCGCATCGCGAGCACCACGACCTTGCCGCGCTCGGACAGCAGCAGGCGCGTGCGTCCGGCGGCGAGCGCCCGGGGCTGAGAGGCGGACGCCGCGCCCGTCCCAGGGGCCGGACCGGAAGCGATCAACGACTTGGCGCGCGCCACGGCGCGGCCGAAGCGCTCGTCGTCAAATGGCTTCAGAAGGTAGTCGATCGCGCCGACTCCGAAGGCATCCATCGAGCGATCCGAATAGGCGGTCACGAAAATGATGTAGGGATGCAGGCCCTGTTCGGCGAGCCTCGCCACCAGCTCGAAGCCGTCGAGCTCGGGCATGCGGATGTCGAGCAGCATCAGTTGCGGCCCGAGCTCGGGCGCCCGTGCCGCAGCTTCGGTCGCCGAGGCGAAGGTGCCCACGATGTTGATGTCGGGATCGGCGCGCAGCAGCCGCATCACGCGCCGGCGCGCCAGCGGCTCGTCGTCCACCACCAGCGTTGCGATGTTGGCGCTCATGACGCTGCCGCCGCCGCCTCGGTGAGCGCCGCGCCGGCGCTGCGGCGCAGCGGCAGGTCGAGCCAGGCGCTGGTGCCACCCTGGCGGTCGGGACCGATGGTGAGACGCGCGTCGTCACCGTAGGCGGCGTGCAGGCGTAGCTTGACGTTCGACAGCCCGTGTCCGTAGTCCGCGCTCGAGAGATCCCCCGGCAACTGCGGGCTGCTGTTGTTCACCACGATGAGCAGCCGCTCGGCAACCACCGCCGCGGTCACCCGCACATGCAGGGTCGGCCCGCCTTCGCTGCGGCCGTGCTGAATCGCATTCTCGGCGAGCGGCTGCAGCAGGAGTGAAGGCACGTAGGCGCCGAGCGACTCGGGGGTGGCGTCGATGGAGATGCTCAGACGATCGGAAAAGCGGGTCTGCTGGATCGCCAGATACGCCTCGAGGCCGGCAAGCTCGGTGGCCAGATCGACCCACGGCCAGTGGCTGCTCTCCAGTGCATGGCGGAGAAAGTCGCCGAGACGCGCCAGCATGGTCGCCGCCTGCCGCGGACTGTCCTCGATCAAGGTGCTGACCGCGTGCAGTGCGTTGAACAGGAAGTGCGGCTGCAGCTGCGCCGAGAGCATCGCCATGCGCGCGGCGGCGTAGGCACTCGCCAGATCCGCGGCGCGCAGCGCCTCACGATGGTGGCGGCGGGCCGTCAGCACCAGTGCAATGGCGAAGAGTCCGAGGATGTACGGCGGCAGGAAGAACCGCAGCGGCGACACCCAGAATATCCAGGATGCGCCCAACGTCCTCCAGGCGTCGAGGGTATCCCACATATCGCGGATGTGTCCGTCGACGAGGCCGGCCGCGAGCGCCGTCGCGACCGGCGCCAAATACACGACGCCCAGCGCCAGGAGCGTGTTGATCACTGCGACCCGTGCGCCGGCCCCCAGCGCCGCGGGCCAGCCCAGTGCGATAGCGAGGCGGTACGCGGGCGCGGCTGCCAGGAACACCAGCAGGTGCTGCGCCGTCCGGGCGCGGTTCGTGATGATGTACATCCCGTCCATCATCGTGCCGGCGGTCGGCATCATCCACAGCACCGCCGTACCCGTCACAACCAGCCAGCACAAGCCCCCGACGGCCCAGATCACATGCCATGGGCTGCGCTCCGCCAGCATCGCGTGCGCGTCCCCGTGCATGGGTCTCAGCACGGCGGGCGGAAGATGCTGGCGCGACAGCTCCATGAGAGGGAGTCTAGGAGGGAAGGGGCTCCGGCGGTCAGCGGGCGGGCGCGAGCGGGACTCGTCGCGGCGCAAGCGGCAGCGGCCCGCCCCCTTAGGTCAACTCGCGCGCGCCACGTCCTCGCGGATCGTCGCGCCGCTCGTCCACAGGTGCCAGGCCGCCCAGAACCCGGTCGGGGCGAGGAGCAGCAGCGCCCATCGCAGCGATTCCGAACCCGCGCCGAAGGCGGCCGCGAACCAGTCGCTCAGCCAGCCGATCAGCTGCGGGGCGAGCACCAGGTTGGCGACATTGGCGATGAACAGCAGCAGGGCGCACGCCGTAGCGCGCATGCCGGCGGGGATCACGTTCTGCAGCAGCCCGAGTATCGGCCCAATGTAGAAGTACACCGCCGGCACGAACACCCACAGCAGCACGGTCGCCACCTCACGCGACTGGACCCAGTAGAGAGCGATCGAGGGGATGGTGGTCAGCGCCGTGACCCACCCGAGGAGTCGCGTCACGTAGCGCGGATCGGCGGCAGCGCGCCTCGCCATGAGGAGCGCCGCGAGCAAGGTGCCCGCCGTGCCGGCGATCAGGTGCATGGGCCCGAGGAGCTGCCCGGCCTGCCCCACCGTCATGTGATGCGAGCGCTGCAGGAAGGTCGGGGTCCACCACATGAGCCCCCAGCTCCAGAACGTCGCCACCGACCCGCCGAGCAGCAGGTGAACCGCCGAGCGCTGCCGGGTGATGAACCACACCGTATCGGCGAGGGTGCCCGGGGCGGCGGGAGCCGAGTGATCGAGCTGGCCGCGGCGCGGCTCGCGCACGGTGAGCGCCACGACGAGCGCCACCGCGAGCCCCGGAACGCCGAGGACGAGAAAGGCGGCTCGCCAGCCGCTGCGCTCGGCCACCTCGCCCGCCACCTGCGATCCGAGCCACGCCCCGAGGCACGCGCCGAGGGCGAAGATCGTGTGGGCCATCGGGCGGCGCGCCGGGGGAAACTTGTCGGCGAGCATCGAGGTTGAAGGAGGAGTTCCGCCGCCCTCGCCTATGCCGACTCCGAATCGCGCCAGCAGCAGCTGCCAGTAGCTGTGCGCGAGGCCGCAGAGGGCGGTCATTCCGGACCAGACCGCGATTGCGATCGCGAGAATGTTGCGCCGACTCACGCGATCGGCGAGGTCCGCGATGGGAATGCCGACCGTCACATAGAACACCGCCAGCGCGACCCCCGTGAGGAAGGCGATGCCGCTGTCGGACAGGTGGAGTTCCTCCCGGATCGGCTCGATGAGCGTCGAGATCGAGAAGCGGTCGGCGATGTTGAGCGAGTACCCCACGGTGAGGACCGCCAGCACGTACCAGCGGTCCCGCGGTGGCGGCGCAGGACTCAGGGGCTCCAGGTCCACTCCCGCGCGCTGGCCCGACAGCCGCCGCCCGCAGCGCCGGTCCAGGCGCGCCCCAACACCGCCCGGCCGCTGGCGGCGCCCGTGGCCTCACCGGCACGCAGCGCCCGCACGCCGTTCACCCACACCTCATCGACACCGGTCGCGAGCTGGTGCGGATGCTCGTAGGTCGCGTGATCCTGGATCGTCGCCGGATCGAACACCACGACGTCCGCGAAGTCGCCCGTCTTCAGCAGGCCGCGGTCGGCGAGCGACAACGTGGCCGCCGGCAGCGCGGTGAGCTTGTGAATCGCCTGCTCGAGGCTGAGCGCCCTCTCCTCACGGACGTATTTCGCGAGCAGCCGCGCGAAGTTGCCGTACGTGCGCGGATGCCGGCTGGATTTCAGAAACACCCCCTCGGGCGCCGGCGCATCCGCATCCGAGTCGAAGCTGACCCAGGGGAGCGCCAGCTCGCGGCGCACGTTCTCCTCCGACATGAGAAAGTAGCCCACCGCTACGCGCGATCCGTCCTGGATCACCAGGTCGATGGCGGCGTCCTCGGCACTCACGCCACGCATCTTCGCGACCTCGGCGAGCGTCTTGCCCGTCAGCGGCTTGAGCTGCGGGTTCTTGAACCCGAGCAGCAGCGTGCCGGCGGCCCCCGCGGCTCCGTAGAGGTTCTCCCACGGCGGGGCCGGGTCGCGCATCTCGGCGAGCACACGCGCGCGAACCGCCGGATCCTGCAGCCGGCGGATCCAGGCCTCGAGGCCGCCGTCCTGCACCCACGGAGGCATGGCGGCATCGAGCCCCGTCGCACCCGCCGTGTACACGTACATATCCGCGGTGATGCGGATCCCGGCGGCGCGCGCAGCCTCGACCTCGTGGATGAGCGCGTCGAGCTTGCCCCAATTTCCTCTGCCCGCGGCCTTCAGGTGATAGATCTCCGCCGGCGCGCCCGAGGCCCTGGCGATGTCGATGGTCTCCTGCGCCGCCTCGAGCAGCCGATCGCCCTCGCTGCGCATGTGCACGCTGTAGATCCCGCCGCAGCGCGCCGACTCGCTGGCGAGCGCCATGAGCTCGGGGGTGCGAGCGTACTGGTTCGGGCTGTAGATGAGCGCGGTGGTGACCCCGAGAGCTCCTTCCTCCATCGCCTGGCGCACCAGCGTGCGCATCCGCTCGAGCTGCGCGGCGGTCGGTTGCACGTCGCGCTCGCCGAGCACGTTGGTGCGGACCGTGCCCGCGCCCACGAAGGAGGCGACATTGGGCGCAATGCCGTGCCGCTCGAGCTTGTGCAGGTACTCCCCGAGAGTGGTCCAGTCGACCGTGTAGTGAATGTCGGCCTGGCGCTCCCTCGCGTGGCGCTTCATCTCCGGAGTCAGCGGCCCCATCGAGTCCTCGCCCAGCACCTCGAGCGTCACTCCCTGGCGCAGATCGCTCAGCGCCCGGCCGTCCGCGATGAGGGACTCTTCCGGGTGCGCCAGCATGTTGATGAACCCGGGCGTCACCGCCTTGCCGCGCGCCTCGACGCGCTCGGACGCCGACCCGGGAGCGAGCGGCCCCACGTAGACGATGCGATCGCCCCTCAGGGCTACGTCGCCCACGAACGGTGGGCTCCCCGAGCCGTCGTAGACGGTGCCGCCGCTGATCACCACATCGTAGTGCGCTCCCGGACCGCTTGCCTCCTCGGGGGGCGCGCCGACACCGGGGCTCGCCGCGGCAAGACAGAGCCACGTGATCGTGACCGCGAGCGCGCTCCGGGCGAGCGCGGGGGCGAGCGGGCGGGCGGGTGACATGTTGACGCGACCTCCCTCCAGTCGTGTCAGATCCAGGGCCATGTGCTCAAGGCGCATCCGAACCGCTACGAGCTCGGGCGCGGCCCCACTCATATTATAGGCGGCGTGCCGAGGGCCTGCCGGCGGCTGAGGCCCGCGCCTCGCTCAGCCGCGGTGAATGAACGGCCAGGGAGAGACCTCCGCGCCCGGCTCGCCCGGGACTTCGATGAGGGCGGGAGCATCGTCCGCAAGGGCACGCTCGAGCGCGCTGCGCAGCTGCCCCGCGGTCGCGGCGCGGTAGCCTGCCGCGCCGAAGGACTCGGCGAGCTTCACGAAGTCGGGATTGCGCAGCGCTTCGCCGAGTAGCCGTCCGCCGAAGGTGGTCTTCTGGTCGCGCAGCACATTGCCGAAGCTCTGGTTGTTGAACACGATCGCCACGGAGCCGATGCGATGCTGCACGGCGGTGGCCAGCTCCTGCACTCCGAACATGAAGCCGCCGTCGCCGTTGACCGATACCACCGCCCGGGTCGGATTCGCGACCTTGACGCCGAGCGAGGTCATATAGCCGAAGCCGAGGTTGTCCTGATAGCCGCTCGCGACATAGGTGCGCGGCTCGTACACCGGGAAGCCGAAGCGGGCGGTGAATCCGACCTGGCTGATCTCTTCGACGAAGAAGCCGTCGCGCGGCAGTACCGCGCGGATCGCGTCCAGGAAGGCGAGCTGCGGCTGCACCACCTCGAACTCGCGCCGGGCACGCGCCTTGAGATCCTGGAATTCCGCTTCCCGGGACGCACGCTTGCGCAGGCGCGGCGCGAGCGCCTCGAGGAGCGCGCGCACTCCGAGGCGCGCGTCGGTCACCACGCCGACCTCGGTCGGGCGGCGCGGCATCTCCGTCGGGTCGATGTCGATGCGCACGATCCTCAACTCCGACGGCACCTGCTTCCAGCGGATGAACTGCAGCTCCATGCGCGTGCCGATCGCGAGGAGCACGTCCGTCTTCGCCCAGAGCGCGTACGCCGCCGCCAGGTCGAGCCCGAAGGGCGAGTCTTCGCTCACGATGCCGCGGCCGCTGCGATGCGCGGTCACCGGGGCCTGCAGCAAGCGGGCGAGCTCGAGCACTTCCGCACCGGCGCCGAGCGCGCCGGAGCCCACCATGATGAGCGGCGCCGCAGCGGAGGCGATCAGCTTCGCCGCCCGCTCGATCGCCTCCGGGTCCGGCAGCGGCGGCGCCATGGGGCGCGCGCTCACATCGAGCTCCACCTGCGCCTTCTGCCCGAGGGTATCCCAGGGGCATTCGAGGGCCACCGGCCGGCGACGCCCGCTCGTCAGCTCCTCGAACGCGCGCGCCACCAGGCGCGGCGCTTCGCTCGGGTGACTGATGCGCGCCGACCACTTGGTGAGTCCGCGCAGTATCGCCAGCTGGTCGGGAAGCTCGTGCAGGATGCCGTGGCCCCGGCCGATCTCGTGCGAGAAGACTTCGGAGGTCAGACACAGGACCGGTGCGTTCGCCGCATAGGCGGTACACAGCGCCGCCGACGTGTTGAGCACTCCGGGACCGGGCACGCAGGTATAGGCCCCCACGCGCCCGCTCGAGCACGCGTAGCCGTAGGCCATGTAGGCCGCCCCCTGCTCGTGGCGCGTGCCGAGGTAAGCGAGCTCCCCTTGCCGCTCGGCCAGCGCATCGATCAGGCTGTAGGTATGTACCCCGGGGATGCCGAAGATGTGCCGCACGCCGTTGCGGACGAGACCATCGACGATCGCCTGCCCGGCGGTTACGACCTTCCGCATGGGACTATGCTAACAGTCCCGCGGTCGCGATCGGACGGATGCCTCACGCGCGTGCACGTAACTCCTTCAGCGCAGCGCGCGCGGCCATACGGCCCGATGCGCCCACGATACCGGGCCCCGGATGCGTCCCGGCGCCACACAGATGCAACCCCGCCACGGGCGCGGCGTGACCGGCGAGATCGGGCACCGGGCGCATGAAGAGCAGCTGATCGAGCGCGAGCTCGCCGCGCGATACGGCACCTTCGCGCAGTCCGAACCGGCTCTCGAGGTCGACGGGCGAGAGCACCATCCGCTCGCGCACCTGGGAGGTGAATCCGGGCAGGTGCGCCTCCACGACGCGCAGCGCCCGCTCCGCCACGGTGTCGCGCAGCTCGCCCCACTCGCCCTCGCGGAGCCGGTAGGGCGTGTATTGCACGTGCAGGACCGCAACGTGCTTGCCGGGAGGCGCGAGCCCGGCGTGGACCGCGCTCGGAAGGTGAATCATGACGAAGGGCTCACTCGAGCAGCATCCGTACTTGGTCGCATCGAAGGCGCGCTCGACATAGCGCATCGACGGCGCGATCAGCATCGTGCCCGCGGCGCCGGCGGAGGCGGTTGCTGTTGTGGTGGCGGTGGTGGTGGTGGTGGCGGCGGCGGTGGCGGCGGCCACCGAATCGGGCAAGGCATCGAGCGCCAGCAGGATCTTGGTGGTCACGCCGCGGAAGCGGATATTGCGCACGGCTTCGATGAGCACCGGGTCGAGGTGCACGGGGTCGATGAGCCCGAGGAGACTCTGGTACGGATCGAGCGCGGAGATCACGGCTCTGCAGGCGATCGCTTCCCCGGAGCTGAGCGCCGCCGATTCGATCCGCCCGTCGCGCACTGAAAGCTCAACCACCGCGCCCTGGGTCTCGATCGCGACGCCCGCGGCGCGCGCTCGCCGCGCCAGCGCGTCGATCAGCGCACCCGGCCCGGCTTTGAGTCGCAGCCGCTCACCGATCACGCCGGGCGCCGCACCGACGTGACGATGCAGGAAAGCCAGCGCCGTCCCACCCGACATCGGTCCCTGGCAAAGGTCGGTGACCGCAAGCGCCGCGAGCGCGCCCTTGAGTGGCTCCGACTCGAAGAAGTCGTCGAGCCAGTCGGCGGCCGAGATCGGCAGCGCGCGCAGCAGCTCGACCATGCCACGGCGCCCGAGGCTGCGGTATTGGCGACCGAGCCGGAGCAGCGTGAGGAATTCGTCGATCGCTCGAGCGTCGACGCGCGGCGCGGCGTCGCGAAACAGCGTCGCGAGAAAGCCCGCGAGGGACGCGAGCTGTTGCACGAACTTCGGCCAGCGCTCGGCGTCGCGCGCGGAAAGACGCCGCAAGGCCGCGGCGGTCTCAACTGCGGAGCGCCGCAGCGCGAGCGGTCCGCCCTCCCCGAGTGCGATGACGGTCGGATCGGCTGCAACGCTCGCATGGATCTCGGCCATGCCGCGGAATGCCTGCGGGTCGAGGTAACCGAGGTCGGGCACCAGTGGGGCGGCGCGCCAGCCGGGCGCGAATTCGATCTCGCGATAGATCCCCCCGAGATCGGGGCCCGGCTCGAGCAACAGGACACGCACGCCGGACGTGGCGAGCCCGGTCGCCGCCACCAGCGCATCCGGCTCGCTGCCGAGGACTACCACATCGAAGGAGCGACTCATGTGTCGGACAGAATCCGCTGTGCGGCGAGGCGTCCGGCCGCGCCCATCACGCCACCCCCGGGGTGCGTGCTCGAGCCGCACTGGTAGTAGCCGGGAATCGGCGTGCGGTAACTCGACCAGCGCGCCGCCGGGCGCAGGAAGAACAGCTGCTGCAGCGCCAGCTCGCCCTGGAAGATGTTCCCCTCGGAGAGCCCGATCGTGCGCTCGATGTCCGCTGGCGTCAGCACCTGACGGTGCAGGATGGCGGACTTTAGGTTGGGCGCGTATTCGCTCAGGGTGTCGATGACGGTATCCCCAAACGCCTCACGCCGGGCGTCGGTCCAACCGCCTTCGATCGCGTAGGGGCAGTACTGCACGAAGATACTCGCGACGTGCCTGCCGGGCGGCGCCATGTTGGGATCGATCACTGAAGGGAAGATGATGTCCATGTAGGGGCGCTTCGAGAAGCTGCCGTACTTGGCATCGTCGTAGGCGCGCTCGAGGTAATCGAGGCTCGGGCTGATCGAGATCGCGCCGCGATGGTGCGCGCCGACACCGGGTAGGCAAGTGAAGTCCGGCAGCTCCGACAGCGCCAGATTGACCTTGCCGGAGGAGCCGCGGAAGCGGAAGCGCTGCACCTGCTCGAGGAGCTCGTCCGGCAGCGCCCGCCGGTCGACGAGCTCGAGGTAGGTGCGGCGCGCATCGAGCCCCGAGACGATCACGGGCGCCCGGCACTCTTCACCGCTCCCGAGCACGACACCGACCGCGCGTCCTCTCTCGAGGAGCACCTGCCGCACCGGCGCTTCGGTACGAATCTCGGCGCCCTTCTCCAGGGCCGCACGGGCGATGGCCTGACTGATCGTGCCGTTGCCGCCCTTGCAGAATCCCCACGCGCGGAACGCGCCGTCGATCTCTCCCATGTAGTGATGCAGCAGCACGTAGGCCGAGCCTGGCGAGCGCGGTCCCATGAAGGTGCCGATGATGCCGCTCGCGGACTTGGTCGCCTTGAGGGGCTCGAACTCGAACCATTCCTCGAGGTAGTCCGCCGAGCTCATGGTGAGGAGCTTGTAGAGCGCGTGAAACTGCTCGCGGCCGAGGGAGCGCAGGTGCCTCCCGAGCTTGAGCAGGCCCTTCAGGTCGCCGGGTCTGAGCGAGGTGGGATCGGGCGGCATCATGCCGAGCAGCGGCTTGACCGCCTGCGCCATCTGCACCATCAGCCGGCCGTAGGCGACCGAGGCTTCGGCATCCCGCGCCGAATGCCGGCAGAGCTCGCGCCGCGTGAGGTCGGCATCGCCCCAGCTGCCGAGATAGTCGCCGTTCGGCAGCGGCACGATCGTGCTCTCGAGGGGCAGGATCTGCAGGCCGTGCCGCGGGAGCTCGAGGTCGCGGATGATCTCGGGCCGCAGCAGACTCACCACATACGAGAAAACCGAGAAAGTGAAGCCCGGGAAAACCTGCTCGCTGACCGCCGCGCCTCCGATCACCGGACGCCGCTCGAGCACCAGTACCCGGCGGCCCGCCCGGGCGAGGTACGCGGCGGCCACGAGACCATTGTGGCCGGCGCCGACGACGATCGCGTCATGGGAGCGCTGCGCTCCCGGTGCCGGCGATGAGCGCACGTTCAGGCCCTCTTCCGCTCGGGGTCGAAGAACGGGAGCTTGCGCACCCAGGCGTTGGCGCGCTTGCGTCGGTGCTCGACGGTCACCTCGATCTCCACCGGCGTATCCGCCGCGAAGTGCGGAGCCTCGAGGTGCGCGAGCGCGAGATACTTCTTGAGCAGCGGCGACCAGCATCCGCTCGAGGCGTAGCCCACCTGCTCGCCGCCGCGATAGATCGGGACGCTGCTGCGCCAGGCGATGGTCGGGAGCGAGGGTGCCAGGCCCACCGCCCTGAAGAGCGCCTCGAAGGAATCCCAGTCGACTTCGACGCCGACGAAGCGCCACGCGGGTCCGCGCGCCTTCTCGGCGCGCAGCGCCGCCTGGCCGTTGAATGCGCTCTTGTCGAGCCGCACCGCCCAGTCGAGCGAGAGCTCGTAGGGCGAGGACTTCTGGGATTCGATCATGGCGTGTTGCGAGGACTGGTAGTCCACCTCGAGCATCACCAGGCCCGCTTCGATCCGCACCACGTCGAGCGCCCAGATGCCCGCCGGAGTAATCCCGTAGTCCGCCCCGCGGCCGATCAATGCGTCCCAGACCGCGATCGCCCCCTGCGCAGGGATCCACAGCTCGTACCCCAGATCGCCCGTGTATCCGGTGCGCGAGATCTGCACCTCGACGCCGGCGATGCGGTTTGGCATCACGCGGAAGTATTTCAGTCCGTCGACGGGCTGCTCGGCGACGGCGTCGAGCACCGCCCGCGACAACGGACCCTGTAATGCGAGCGCGCCCACGGCGTCCGACACCTCACCGATCTCGACTTCCATGCCGAACGCGTTCTGCTGCAGCCAGCGGAGATTGGGCTCGGCCGCCGTGAGGCGATACTGCCGCTCCCCGAGCCGGCTGATGGTGCCGTCGTCGATCGTCTTGCCCTGCGCGTCGCACCAGGGCGTGTACAGCACCTGGCCGATCTGGGTCGTGCTGACGTTTCGCGTAACCAGCCGGTCCAGCAGTCGCGCCGCATCGCGGCCGGCGATCTGGTACTTGTGCAGCGGCGAGACGTCGAACAGCGCCGCGGCGTTGCGCACCGCGGCGTACTCGCGCTCGTGCGTCCAGTCGTAGGCGCTCGCCACGGCGTGACCCGCCCAGCGGCGCCACGTCGCGCCGAGCACGAGGGGCGCCGTGCGCGCGTGAAAGGGCGTGGTTTTGAGCATCCCCGGGCGGCTCCGCAGTCTTATTGAACGATCGTACAATAAGGATTCGAAACGGATCAACCGCATCCCCGCCGGTTACGCGCGCGGCGGCGCCGGCGGCGCGCGCGGGCCGCCCCGCACCCGCCTGGCGGGCGACATGGATATCCGCCCACGGCAATGCAGTCTACTTCAGCCTCGCACCCGACCAAACGTCCGGCTGGGCCGTCGCCACCACCGGCATCTGGCGCATGCGGGCGCCCGGCGCCTGCGCTACAATTATCCGCTGAATCCTGTGGATTCAGGCGATCTCGTACTACGGCAAGCTCGCGATCCATCCGACGCCGCTGATTCCGGTCTACCAGGTGGCCGTGGCAGATGCGTGCAGGATGCGAGGATGCATGCAGCGGGTTGAGTCAGGCGTGAGCGCAGCGGCGGCGAGACTCCTCATCGTCGACGATGAGGCCGCGCACATGCGCGCCCTGTGCGACACTCTCGAGCGCGAGGGTTACGTCACCCGCGGCTTCACTTCCGGACGCGAGGCGCTGGAAGCGCTCCGCGAGCAATCATTCGATCTGCTGCTGACCGATCTGCAGATGCCGGAAATCGACGGCATCACGCTCTTGCGCGCCTGCCAGGAGATCGATCGCGACATTGCCTGCGTCCTGATGACCGGGCACGGCACGATCGCGACCGCGGTGGATGCGCTCAAGGCGGGCGCGCTCGACTACGTACTGAAGCCCTTCAAACTGTCGAGCATCCTGCCGGTGCTGGCGCGCGCGCTGGCGACGCGCGCGCTGCAGAGGGAAAACATCCAGCTGCGGGAGTCACTGGCGATCTACGAGCTCTCGCGCGCCATCAGCCAAGGCCTCGACCGCGATGCGATCGTCGAGCGGACGCTGGCGGCGGCCGCCGGGCAGCGCGATGTCGGCGCGGTTTACCTCCTCGTGCCCGCCGAGGATGGCGGCACGCTGCGGGTCGCGGGATTCACCGGGCCGGCCCCCCGGGCTCTGGAGAGCGCGGCGCTGAAGCTCGGCGAGTCGGCCGAGCGCTGGGTCGAGGGGGCGCGCCGCGAGCTCGGGGCGCGCGTGGCGCCTTCCCCCGCCGGGGTTCTCTTCAGGCACCCGTTCGACCCGCGCATCGCCGTGGCGCTGCCGATCGTCGCCGGCGGAAAGTTCTTCGGAGTCCTCGGCTTCAGCTCCTCGCGGCCCGAGCGGAGGATCCCCCCGGGACAGCTACGCGCTCTCGACGTCCTGGCGCGCACCGCCGCCAGCGCCTTCGAGACCGCGGCGCTGGTCGGTGAGCTGCGCCGCATGAACGAAGAGCTCGAGCTGCGCGTGCGCGAACGCACGCGCGATCTCGAGATGGCCAACCACGATCTGGAAGCCTTCTCATACTCCGTGTCGCACGACCTGCGCGAGCCGCTGCGTGCGGTCGAGGGCTTCTGCGAGATGTTCCGCGCCGAATTCGCGGCGAGTGTCCCGGAGGCGGGGCAGAAAATTCTGGAGCGGATCTGGGCCGGGGCCGGCCGCATGACGCGTCTCATCAACGATCTGCTGCATTTCTCGCGCCTCGGCCGCCAGCCCCTCGAGTGCGCCCGCGTGCCGCTGCGCGAGCTCGTGGAGCAGTGCGTGGCGCGCCTCGAGGAGTCGCGCGACGGCCGGCGGCCGGGCGTGCAGATCGGAGAGCTCCCCGACTGCTTCGCGGATCGCGCGCTGCTCGAGCAGGTGCTGATCAATCTGTTGTCGAACGCCATCAAATTCAGCGCCGGACGGGACGACCCTCGCATCGAGGTGGGTGCGCTGCGTCAGGGCGCCGACATCGTCTATTACGTGCGCGACAACGGCGTCGGCTTCGACATGCGCTACGCCGACCGGCTCTTCGGCGTGTTTCAGCGCCTGCACCCGCCGGAATCGTTCGAGGGCACCGGAATCGGCCTGTCGATCGTGCACCGGATCATCACACGTCACGGCGGCCGGGTGTGGGCCGACAGCCGCCCCGGTGACGGCTCCACCTTCTATTTCAGCCTTCCGCGGCCGAGCGAGCTCGGCCCAGGGATGTAACGCCACGCTCAAGCACGCGGAATTAAAGGCGCTCCGCGTGCGATTTGCCGGCTTACCCCCAAGACGGCCGGTCTTGCGCCCGGAAAGTGTGACGGCCATCCGGGTGAGGCGTCTTTCCGGCGGGTCTAATAAAGACGCGATCGACTGTTTAGAAAACACCCGTGCGCGCGCGAGCCCCTTTCACCGTCCAGCTTCGGCAGATTCGGTGCCGGGCGCGCGCCGAATGTAAGCAAGGTCGGAGACGTGGCGATGGATGCGCCCCCTGAGCAGTCTTCCAGCAGGCCGTTGCGAGTCCTGCTGGTCGAGGATTCCCCGTCGGACGCCGAGCTGACCAAGTGGCGCCTGCAGCAGGGCGGCTACGCATGCACCTTCGAGTGCGTGGTGAACGAGGCCGAGATGCGTGGCGCTCTGCGCGCGGGTTCGCCCGATCTCATCCTGTCCGATTTCAGCCTCCCCGGATTCGACGGCATGTCGGCACTGGCCATTGCGCGCGCCGAGGCACCCGGGGTGCCGTTCATCTTCCTCTCGGGCACCATCGGCGAGGAGCGCGCCATCGAGGCCCTGAAGTGCGGTGCGATCGACTACGTCCTGAAGAGTAATCCGAAACGCCTGGTGCCGGCGATACAGCGCGCACTCGATGAGGCGGCGTTGCGCCGCAAGAACCAGGCTGCCGAGCAGCACGTCGCCCGCCTCGCCGTCGTGCTTCAGACACTCTCGGCGATCAACTCGGCGCTGGTGCGCATCCAGAACCGCGACGAAGCGCTGGCCGAGACCTGCCGCCTCGCGCACCGTATCGGCGGATACCCGCTGACGATGGTGGCGCTTCTCAACCCCGCAACGCGCATGGCGCGACCGATCGGTTGGGCGGGCTACGACTTTCTCGAGCAGCCGTGGGAAGAGTTTCCCGTCGCGGTTCACGAATCCGGCGATACCAGCCTCATGGGCCGGGTGATCCGCAGCGGCGAGGCGGTGCTCTGCGAGGACATCGCGACCTACGCCGACGTCATCCAGGCACGCGAGGCGTTGAGCGCCGCGGGCATCCGCTCGCTCGCGTGCCTGCCGCTGCGGGTCGACAACACGCCGGTGGGGGCGCTGCTGTGCGGCACGCGCTCTCCGACCGTCATCGCTCAGGACGAATGGCTGCTGCTCGTGGAGCTCGCCTCCAACCTGTCGTTCGCGCTGCAGTACCTCGACAAGCAGAATGCGGTGCACTTCCTGTCGTATTTCGAGCCGCTGACCGGTCTCGCCAAGCGGGCGCTGTTCTGCGAGCGCCTGACGCGGCTACAGGCGCGCCGCAGCGGCAGTCCGCCGCGTCTTGCGGTGACCGTGTTCGACATCGCGCACCTGCGTGTCATCAACGACTCGCTCGGCCGGCACAGCGGCGATCGGCTCTTGCAGTGCGTCGCGGATCGGCTGAAGACGCGCTTCCCGGACACCGAGCACATCGCCCACCTGGGAGGCGGGACCTTTGCCTGCCTGAACGCCCTGCGAGAAAACGACACCGGCGAACTGCGTACACTGCACGATGAGCTCATGCGGCTGTTCACCGAGCCGTTCCGCATCGACGGCCGCGACGTCGTCGCGGAGATCAAAAGCGGGGTGGCCTGCTATCCGCAAGGCAACATCGAGCCTCACGACCTGGTGCAGAACGCGGAAGCGGCGCTCAAGGAGGCGAAGACCTCGGGCGAGCGCTACCTGCATCACCGCGTCGAGATGAATGCCGAGCTGGCGCAGCGGCTCGGCATGGAGCAACGGCTGCGGGCGGCGCTCGAGACCGACCAGTTTCGCCTGTACTACCAGCCCAAGATCACGCTGCGAAACGGCAGAGTCGCCGGGGTGGAGGCGCTGCTGCGCTGGCAGGACCCGGAAACCGGCCTGGTCGCGCCCGCGGTCTTCCTGCCGCTGCTCGAGTCCGCCGGGTTGATGACAGAGGCCGGCACCTGGGTCATACGACAGGCGGCGTCCGACTGTCGCGCGTGGCGCTTGCAGGGTCTGCCGCCGCTGCGGGTGGCCGTCAATGTATCGCCTCCGGAGCTGCGCCGCCGCAAGATCGCGGACGAGATCCTCGAGTGCATCGGCGATCTGGCAGGCGATCCGGACTGGGGGGTCGACCTCGAGATTACCGAAGGAGTTCTCTCGGGTGATGCCTCCTCCTGCGTCAACGCGCTCAGGCTTCTGCGCGCCGCGGGCGTGCGCATCGCCATCGACGACTTCGGCACCGGGTTCTCGTCCCTCGGACGCCTGTCCGAGCTGCCGATCGATACTCTGAAGATCGACCGGAGCTTCACCAGCCGTCTCCCCACGGACCGCAAGAGCGGCACGCTGGTCTCGACGATCATCGCGCTCGCGCGTGCCTTCGACATGACGACCGTAGCCGAGGGCGTCGAGAATCGGGCGCAGCTCGATTATCTCCTGCGCGAAGGCTGCGACGAGTCGCAGGGCTACCTGCACACCAAGCCGCTCCCGAGGAGCGAATTCGAAGCGTGGCTCCTCCGTAACGGCGGCGTGGGGCTGGGCGCAAAGAGCCTCAGAAGCGTTCGCGGCTGAGACTCGGGCGCCGCGCGGGGAATTTGCGCGGCGAGCTTCGGGCGTGGCGGCGGAACATGTTGGAGCAAATAAGGACGTCAGCGCACCATAAGAGCGCAGCGCTCTCAAAAGAACTCGCCGAATAAGACTGTAACTGATTGATCAAACGCGAATGCCCATTTCTGGCATGGCGCGTGCTTGAACCAGCTCTGCGTCGCCTTTGCATGGGCGACGATTCGCCGCGCCTGCGGGGGAGGAGTTGGCCCATGAAACTGATCACGGCGATTGTCCGAACACACAAGCTCGATGAGGTTCGCGAGGCCGTCGGCGATTTGGGCGTCTCGGGCGTAACGGTTACTGAGGTCCGAGGCTTTGGGCGGCAACGCGGCCACACCGAGGTCTATCGGGGCGCCGAGTACGTCGTCGAGTTCGTGCCGAAAACCAAGATCGAAATCGCAGTCGCCGATACCCTCGCTGAGCGGGTGATCGAGGCTATTAGCACTACGGCTCGGACGGGCAAAGTCGGCGACGGCAAGATTTTCGTGGTCGACCTGGAGCAAGTCGTGCGTATCCGCACCGGCGAACGCGACGCCAGCGCCCTTTAGAACCACAAGTGAGTCAGCTCAGGGGAGACAGGTCGATGACTACATTGTCGCGGTCGTTACTGTTCGTTTTGCTGGCGCTGCCGGCGCCCTTGGCCTGGGCTGATCCACTTCCCGCAGCCGTATCGGCCGCTGCGTCCACCGCACCTCCGGCGCCCTCGACGACTGAGCCCTCCGTCATCCTCAACTCCCAGATCAACTCCGGCGATACCGCCTGGATGCTCGCCTCCATGGCGCTGGTGTTGATGATGACGGTCCCTGGACTTGCGCTCTTTTACGGGGGAATGGTGCGCAAGAAAAACGTTTTGGCGACCCTCATGCAAAGCTTTGCCATCACGTGCCTCGTGACCCTTCTCTGGTACGTCATCGGCTACAGCCTCGCCTTCACGCCCGGGACGCCCTACATCGGGGGCCTGAGTCGCCTCTTCATGAACGGGGTGATCTATATCAAGGACGTTGCGGCTGCGGCGGCCACCAAAGACACCCCGGCCGTCGCGGCGGTGATCGGGAAGGTGTCCGTAAGCCACCTGGGTGTGACGATCCCCGAGACCGTGTATGCGATGTTCCAGCTCACCTTCGCGATCATCACCCCCGCGCTCATCTGTGGTGCGTTTGCGGAAAGAATGAAGTTCTCCGCGATGCTCTGGTTCATGGCGATCTGGTCGATCATCGTGTACGCACCCATCGCCCACTGGATGTGGGAGCCGGGCGGCTGGGGCGCAACCGCGGGCGTGCTCGACTTCGCGGGCGGCACGGTCGTACATATCAACTCGGGTATCGCCGCGCTCGCATGCGCCCTCGCGCTCGGCAAGCGCGTCGGACTCAACAAAGAACCCATGGCGCCTCACAACCTGGTGTTGACGGTGATCGGCGCTTCGCTCCTCTGGGTCGGCTGGTTCGGGTTCAATGCCGGTTCCGCGGTGGCCGCCGATGGCCGCGCCGGCATGGCCATGGCGGTCACGCAGATCGCCACCGCCGCAGCGGCGCTTGCCTGGATGTTCATGGAATGGACCATCAAGCGGAAACCGAGTGTGCTGGGCATCGCCTCCGGCGCGGTCGCCGGCCTTGTGGCCATCACGCCTGCGTCGGGCTTCGTGATGCCCACCCCTGCGGTCATCATCGGCATCGCGGCTGGGGTGATTTGCTTCCTTGCCGCTACGTCGCTCAAGAAGGCGCTGGGGTACGACGACTCACTCGATGCGTTCGGCGTGCACTGTATCGGTGGCACCGTCGGCGCATTGCTCACCGGCGTATTCGCGAGCGCCGCGCTCGATGGCGGACAGGCCGGAAGTGTCGTCACGCAGCTGAAGGGCGTGCTCGCCACCTTGGTCTACGGCTTCGTGGTCAGCTACCTCATCCTCAAAGTCATCGATGTGACCATCGGACTGCGGGTCACCGAAGAAGAGGAGCGGGAAGGGCTCGACGTATCGCTGCATGGCGAGCACGTCGAGTAGCGCCCAGCACTGATCCTGAGGGGTCTCCGCCGCCCAAGGGCGAAAGACCCTACCCACCCTCTTCACGGAGCTCTGTGTCATGCATGTGCCAGTCACTCGAGCCTCATCCCTCCGCTTCGAGGAGACCGTCGACCGGAACCGCATTCGCCTCGCCTTGGGGGGCGCACTCCTGTGTCTCGTGGTCCTGGGCGCCCGCGGCGCCCAGGCAGACGAAGCCAAGCCTGCGGAGCCCGTCAAGCCCAGCGCGCCGTCGTTGACCGATGTGCTGGGGGCGTCTGGTATCGACCTTCACGGCTACATGGATGCGGCTTACTCCTATCTTTCGGGCGCGGGCGTCTTCACGAGTGGGGTTGCGGACCGCGTGTTCGACACCGAGCCCAATTCCTTCAACGTGCACCAGGCAACACTCATCGTCGACTATCAACCGAAGGAGGGCTGCGGCGGTCTCGTCACCCTCACGGCCGGAAGAGACGCCCGGGTCATCGCCTCTCTCGGCGAGTCGACGAGTAATTTCGACGTCACCCAGGCTTTCGCGCAATACGCCCACGGTCCGCTGACGATCATCGCCGGCAAATTCGTGACGCTCGCCGGGGCGGAAGTCATCAACTCCACCCAGGACACGAACTATTCGCGCTCCATTCTGTTCGGCTACGCGATTCCCTTCACCCACACCGGAGCCCGGCTCACCTATGCCGCATCCGATCAAGTGAGCGTCATCGTCGGCGTCAATAACGGTTGGGATCAGCTGCAGGACGCGAATAAACAGAAGACCGGCGAGCTCGGCATCTCGTTCACCCCAAACAAGGTCTTCTCCCTGGCGGCGCAAGGCTACAGCGGCGTTGAGCAACTCTCCGGGGGCACGTTCATCGGCGCCGGCACACACGGCCTGCGCAGCTTGATCGACGCGGTGGGCACTTACAACGCGACCAGTCAGCTCACGTTCATTCTGAACGTCGATTGGGGCCAACAGGAGAATGTCACCTCGCTCGTCAATGGAACCTCGATCACGGCGAAGTGGGATGGCGCCGCAGCTTACGCCAATTACCAGGTGAATGATCAATGGCGACTATCGCTGCGCGCCGAGTACTTCGACGACAAGGACGGTTACCGCACTGGCGTCATTCAGAAATGGAAGGAAGCCACGCTGACGCTTGCCTACCTGCCCACAAAATTCATTGAAATACGCGGCGAGGTGCGCGGTGACAAGTCCGACACCAACGCCTTCGTCAAAGACACCGCATTTTTCAGCGGCACCCCGGGTGCGGGCGTCACCGGCAACCAGGCTTCGATCGGCCTCGAGGCGGTGTACAAGTTTTGAAACTCGAAGGTTCCGCGGGAGGGGGGGGTGGATAAGGTTTGGCGAGAAACCATTTTGGCGGGACCGTAGGCCAAGGATTTCAATGGGTTACGGATGCGCTCTGCAACGGATTGCAGTCGAGCCGCTATGATACCCGCGAGCTCTGGGCCTCACCCTTGCGAGCACCGATGCGGGCGCGAAAGACCAAGCTGACCTCAATGGATCAAATTGCGCGGCTTGCGAATGTGTCGAAGCCGACCGTCTCGCGTGCCTTGAAGGACAGCCCGCTGGTCAAGCCCGCGACAAAAAGGAAAATTCTGGATATCGCACGGCGCCACAGCTACTCGGTCAACTGGAACGCCCAGAAGCTCAGAACCAACCGCACCAACACCGTCGCCGTGGTGATGCATCTGCCGCCGCAGACCAGCGAAAGCGCGTCCGCGCCCTTCTTCTTCCAGCTGCTGAACGATGTCGCGCGGGGCTTGTGGATTCGGCGGCATGATCTGCTCTTGTGCTCGCCCGATGTCGACGATGTGTATCACTACGAAATGATGATCTCGTCCAAACGGGCCGACGGCATCATCTTTCTCGGCCAGGGTCCCGGAGACAAGTGGCTCCGGGATCTCGCTCGCACGCGCGTGCCCTTTGTCGTCTGGGGCGCAGCGGGTGAGGACGGCGCTTATTGCACCGTCGGGAGTGACAACCTGAAGGGCGGCCGACTGGCGGGTGAACGCTTCCTCGAGCTCGGCCGCCGACACGTCCTTTTCGTTGGAAATCGCGCTCACCCGGAAATGGAGCAGAGGCGCCAGGGGCTGGAAGGCGCGTTGAGGCTCGCCGACCCCGCCGCTCAGGTGCGCGACCTCGAGATCCCGGATTTCACGTTCGAGACGGGCTACTCGGCGATGACAGGCTTCCTGGCGGGAGGGACCTCGAGACCGGATGCCATCTTCGCGGGGAGCGATTCGGTCGCCATGGGGGTGATCGTGGCACTCCGAGAAGCGAAGCTCGAGGTGCCCGCTCAAGTCTCCGTTATCGGCTACAACGACCTCCCGATCGCGCAGTACTTCCAGCTACCCCTTACCACCATCCGTCAGGACACTCACGAGGCCGGCAGTCTCCTCGTCGAGAAGCTCTTTCAGATCTTCGACGGCGGCAGGCCGAGCGCCGCCAGAGTGCCCACGAAACTCGTGATTCGGCAGACCTGACCGAGGGGAGAGTCAGCGCCTACGCCGACGCCGACGCGGAGCTACCTGAGACGGAGGTGGTCGACAAAGAAACGAGCCATGGCCCGGAAGGCCTGATCGGACTCCGGCAGGTCCAGGAAGATCCAGTGCGCGTGGGGCATCGCCTCAAATATCAGGATCTCCGCATGCACGCGGGCGCGGAGCAACGCCCGGTGAAAGAGCGCGGTCTGGCTCAGCATGAAGTCTCGCGTGCCCGCGATGCAGAGCGTGGGCGGGAATCCCGTGAGGTCGGCGAAGATAGGCGAGATCTGGGGACTTTGGCGGTCGTGGTTCCGCACGTAGTCGGAGAACTGTTCCGAGCTCCCCGCGTCGGCGGGCCGGAAGAAGAACTCCGAATCGCCAATGCGGCTCAAGTCCGCCGTGCCGGTGAAGAACCCGAGAGCTCTCGGGAGCGGGCCACCCGTGTCGCGCAGCCTCACGAGAAGCTGAGCGCAGAGACACGCGCCTGCGGAGGTTCCATAGAGCGCGATTTCCTCCGGGGTATGATCGGCGAGGAGTGCGCGGTAGACCGCTTCCGCGTCGTCGACCGCGGCGGGAAAAGGATATTCGGGCGCGAGTCGATAAAGCGGCGCGACGACCGGCACCTTCGCATAGGCCGCCACCGGCACGTTCTCGGTCACTGATCCCGCATCGACGATAAAGCCCCCGCCGTGCAGGCTGAGGAGCACGGGGCCAGGCGGGAGAATCGAGTTCACGCTCGGGGCAAAGAGCCTGACGGGAACCCCGGCGATCGCGCCCTCCTCCATGCGGACGCGGTGACGCGTCCGCTGAATCTCCCCCAGCTCCCGCTGCACGCGGGCACACATCTCGCGGTTACGTGCGAGGTCCTCGGGCTCCGTGGTGGGGAGAGCGCGAAGAGCGGCCTGCGCCTCGGCACTCACGGTCTTCGGGGGCGGCGCTGCGGAGAAGGCGCTCATGCAATGCATTGCATCATACGCCGTGCAGTCTACGATCGGAGATTGCCTTTTTCCAGCTTGTAATGCCGTCCAGTTATTGAGCGAATGAAATGCGTTGCATTTTCTGGAGCACCGGCCTATAGTGACCACTCGGCATCGTGAGAGGCGAGAGCATGGTCCGCGATTGCTGCCCCGGGGCTCGCACAAGGCCGCGGCCGATCACGGCAGTCGTCCTGGCATCCCTCACCGTCTTCCTCGGCGTCCGGTCGAGCCCCGGGCAGGAAGGCGCCGATCCGACTCAAGCCACTCCATCGGGCGGCGCAGCTTCGAGCCCCGGGGAGCGGCTCGAAGAAGTCGTCGTCACGGCGCGCCGCCGAAGCGAGTCGCTGCAACAGGTCCCCATAGCCATCGCGGCCATCGACCAGGACACCCTCGAGCGCTACGGCGTGCAGACGCTCTCCGACCTGCAGCTCCTCGCTCCCTCGGCCTACGTGTCCGAGTACGCGCACGGGAGCGGACAGCAGTTCTTCAGCCTCCGAGGCCAGAGCGAGTCCGGATTGAACACGGGAGGCGGCGCAGGAGGGGGACCCGGCGTCGTGGGGTACTTCTCGGAGGTACCGACTCAAATGGCGGGCCCCGGTCTCTACTATGACCTCCAGTCGGTGGAAGTCCTGAACGGCCCTCAGGGCACGCTCTTCGGCCGCAATACCACGGGCGGCGCGGTACTCTTCGAGCCGCGCCGTCCCGACCTCCACGGCACGGCCGGCTACGTGCAAGTGCTGGCAGGCGACTATCGCCGGGCCGAGGGCCAAGCGGCCGTCAACGTGCCTTTCATCGACGGAACGCTTGCGATTCGCGTCGCGGGACAAATCGGATCGCGTGAGGGGTACACGCAGGACGTGAACACCGGTGTCGAATGCGACAATCGGCATTTTCAGGCGGCCCGCATCGGCGTTCTCCTTCAGCCGTCCGAGCGACTCGAGAACTATTTTCTGGCGAGCTACGTGGGGTTCGATGAGCACGGGCCGGGCTCGATTCTCGATGCGGGGAATCCCGCTAACCCATTCGTCGGGCCGACGATTCTCAACTACGTGGCGGCTCAGCAGGCACGCGGTATCCGGGCCACGGCGCTCTCCGTCAATGAGCTCGATCAGGAGTCCTATTCGACGCTCATCAATAAGACGCGATTTGCATTGAGCGATCGCCTCACGCTCAAGAATATCGTGAGCTTTGCGTGGCAGCGCGCGAGACGGAACGACGATGAGGACGGAACGACCCTCGCGCTCCTCGATTCATTGGGCTCGAAGCCCGGCACGTATCTCGTCGACACCAACACGATCACCGAAGAGCTGCAGCTGCAGGGTGAGACAGGAGGCAAGTCGCTCAACTGGCAGACGGGCGTGTTCTACGAGGATGACTACACCCCCGGCGCATCGAACCACACCTATACGCAACACGTGGTACTGCTCCCTTTTTACAGCAACACGGACAAGACCGACGAGGGAGGTACGTCGTCCGCGGTGTACGGACAGGGCACTTACAAGCTCACCCCGTGGCTCGAGGGGCTGAGCTTCACGGCGGGCTACCGATACACGTGGGACCGCGTCTACGAAGGTTACAGTCAATCCTTCGGACTCACGCGCTTCAATCCGGCACCAGGTGACTTCTGCTCGTCCAAGGCCGGCCTGTATCCCAGTTGCTTCATCGAGGCCGGCGCGCGGCACAGTGGCGGCTCGTACGCGATTGGCTTCGATTATCAGTCGAGCGCTTCGACGCTCCTCTACATTACTTCGCGCGAGGGCTACAAAAGCGGCGGCTTCAACATCGTCGCGGCCAGCATCGGAGCGACCAGCAGCCCGTTCTTCGCTTATGGACCGGAGAAGGTCCAGGATGTCGAGCTCGGCATGAAGGCCGACTGGTCCTCGGGATCCGTCAGAGGCAGGACCGATGTCGCGATCTTCGACAGCTGGCTGCGCAACGCCCAGGTCAATACCAGCGCACTCATCAACAATCTGCAGGAGGCCGTGACCGCCAATGCGGCGCGGGCAATCGTGCGCGGCGTCGAGTTGCAGAACGTGCTGCACGTCGGCTCCTTCAGCGATCTAACGCTGACCTATTCGTATCTCGATGCGTATTACCAGCGCTACGTGACGCCGCTCGGCCAGGACTTGAGCGCGCTGCCCTACGCGTTCACGCCGCGCAACAAGGCGAGCGCGAGCGCCCGCGTGCGGCTGCCCGTTCCGGGGTCGATCGGAGAGCTGTGGCTGGGCGCGAACTTCAACTACCAGGACCGGGTATTCGCGGGTTTCACGAGCGTCGACCGCGGCAGCTATCTCCCGGCGTACGGGCTCCTCGGACTGCGCGCCGACTGGGAGCGCGTCGTCGGACTTTCGCTCGATGTGTCCGTCTTCGCGACCAACGTCACTAACAAGACCTACCGTATTGCCAACGAGGATCTTTACTCCACGATCGGCACGTCCGTGACGGTTTACGGGGAGCCGCGTATGTTCGGCGCTTCAGCCCGTTACCGGTTCTGAAGTCTCTTGGGGAGCGCCGCGCAGATCGACACACCGGATGAGGAAGAGATACGACCGGGCCGGTGGGCCTGGACGGTCGGCGTGCTCGCCTTCTGTCACGCCTCGGCGGTCGCCACGTTTCAGGTCCTCAACGTCGTCGTGGAGCCCATCCAGGCGGCGCTCAAGGTGTCTGACACCGAGTACAGCCTGATGCAGGGTCTCGCGGTCGCGATATTCGCGTCCGTTCTCGGGATTCCTGCAGCAGCCGTCGCGGACCGTGGCAATCGCCGGCGCGTCGTTCTCATCGGCGTGGTCATCTGGTCCGGGGCAAGTGTGGCGTGCGCCCTGTCGCGAAGCGCGAGTGAGCTCTTCGCCGCCCGGATGCTGGTCGGGGTGGGAGAGGTATTCCTCTATCCGGCCGCGCTCTCCCTGATCGCCGACGTTGCGCCGTCGAGACGCCTGGCGAGCGCGATCGGCGCGTTCGGGTCCGGGGGACCGCTCGGCACCGCGTTCGCGCTCATCGGAGGCGGATGGCTGGTGCGTCATGGGGATCGCGTGACGCTGGCCGGACTCGAGGGTGAGCCGTGGAGAGTGGCATTCTTGTGTTGCGGCATCGCTGGAACTCTGGCAGCGGTCCTCTTGGGGAGCGTGCCGGAGCCTGGTCGCCGGCGAGTGGCCCCGAGCGCCGCGGCCACTCCCGGGATTGCCGGGAATCTGGCTGCAACGCTCTTGCACCTGCGGCGGCACTGGCAGCTCTTCGCCGGCGTGAGCGGCGGCATGCTCGCCCTCTCCTACTGCGTCTTTGCGACGTCCAGCTGGTCGCCGACGATGCTGGTCAGAGTTCACGGCATGAGCTACGCCACGGCGGGGCCGGTTACGGGCGTCGCAGCGCTCATCGGAGGCGCGCTCGGTGCGGGGGTCGTGGGGGTCATCACGGACCGTGTGGAAGGCAACGGCCATCGGGATGCGGCGCTGCGGGTATCGATGGGAATCGCAGTGCTCTTCATGACGACGATGGCGGGAGCGGTGCTGACTCCCTGGGCCGAAGGGGCTGCTTTCTTGGTGTGTGCCACGTACTCGCTCCTCGGCATGCCGACGGTGGTGGGGGGCACGGCGTTGCAGCAGATCTCGCCGCCCGAGATCCGGGCGCAGGTGATGGCGATCCAGGTCCTACTGGTGAACCTCCTGGCGCTGTCGCTGGGGCCGTTCACGGTCGCCGCGCTGACGGAGTACGTCTTTCACCGGCCGGCGTCTGTCGGCTATGCGTTGGCATGGACCGACGGTGCCGGGGCCCTTGCCGGTATCGTCGCGTTCGCAGCTTCGAGGCGCGCCTTCCGCAGACAGCGAGGGTGAGGGGATTGAAGATTATTCACCCCTCCTTTGGGGAGGGGCCGGGTTCGAGCGTGCGTCTATTGGCGTCCCCAAGGGGATTCGAACCCCTGTTACCGCCGTGAAAGGGCGATGTCCTGGGCCTCTAGACGATGGGGACACGGCTGCGCCTCGCCAGGCGGGCGCGGAAGATTACACGGCCCGGCGGCGGCGGACAACGAGACTACCTGATGACCGGACGAAAAGCCCGCCGCGCTCCGGGTGAGCCGCGGCGGGCACTGGTCAGCGCGGCGGGCCCAAAGGCTCAGAACTTAAAGGTCGCCCGGACGTTCCAGAACGCTCCCGGCAGGTCGTAGGTGCCCGCGTCATAACCGTTCAGCGTGCAGGTGTAGCAGACCGGCGGATTCGTGCCAAAAAGATTGTTCACGCCGGCCTCTACCTTGAGCCCGGTTAGTCGGAAAGCGTCTGTCCACGCGAGTTGCACATCGTGATAGAGGGTCGAGTGCAGGTTGTGGAAGTCGGCCCCGGTCGCGCACCCTGGCACCGGAGTTATGGTGGCATTAGCGCACGCCTCGCTCACGGCTGACAAGAAACGCAGGTTCCAGTTCACATCAAGTCCCGCAGCTCCCCAGCCGAGCTGCGCGTTGGCGCGCCAGCGCGGGATGGCGCTGTTGTCGACCTCGATCCCGACCGTGCGCTGCGCAACCAGGCCGAGCTTATCCTCGGCCTTGTAGTCATTGACGCGCGTCGCCTGCAGTGCGGCCGACAGATGGCCGAAGCTCAGGGGCTCCGACAGCCATGTTAGCTTCAGGTCCACGCCGCTCGTGGTGATCTGGGCCAGATTCTGCAGGAAGTTCTGCGGTGGCCTGAGGTCGCCGCTCGCGATGCGTGAAAATGGAGCGCACAATGTGGGATCCGTGCCGCCGGCCACCAGGCACGCGTCCAACAGCGCCTGAATATCTTCCGACTGGATTGCCCCCTTGACCTTGTGATTGTAGTAGGTGGCCTCGACACTCATGTGATCGGTCGCGGCGTGACCCGCCATCCAGCCGGCGCGGTACACGATGCCGGCGGTGTAGCTGTCGGACTTCTCGGGTTGGAGGCCGGGATTACCGCCCGTGAACGTCGTGATCTGGGTGTTGGCCTGCTGGAACCCGGCCGGTACGTGTTGTGCGACGCAGCCCGCCACGTATGGCGGAAGGATCCCACCAGCGGTCGGACCGCAGTGATCCACAAGCGTAGCCCCGAACTGCGTGAGTCCGTACAGCTCGCCCAGATTCGGGGCCCGGAAACCTGTCGAATAAGTGCCGCGCACGGCAAAGTCTTCGACCGGCTGCCACCGCAATCCGCCCTTGTAGGTGGTCGTGTTGCCGAACGTCGAGTAATCCGAATAACGCACCGCTGCGCTCGCACCGAGGCTCTTGAGCAGCGGCAGACTTAGCTCCGTATACACCTCGTTTACGTGATAGCTCGACGCAACAGGAAACGCCAATGAGTCCTGGGACTCGCCGGTCTGGCGCAGGGGGTCGGGGTCGAACACGCCGTCGTACATGCGGTGCTCAGCACCGACTGCGATGCCGGCGGCGCGATCCTGGATGTGGAAGATCGTGCCGGTGATGTTGGCCGACACGAGCTTCAGCTTCTGGTCGCTCGAGTCGAGCTGAGGCGCCAGGATGTAGTTCAGCATCGCCGCCGTGATCGGCCGTGCCTGGCCGCCGAAGAGATCCAGCGGCGTGCAGCCGGGGATTTTGGCGCAGATGGCGGGATCGCCGAGCGCAATACCGATCTTCGCGACGTTGTAGCCGCCGATGAACCTCTGGCTCGCTTTGTTATCCGTGTCGGCAAAGTTGATGTCCCAGATGAGACCGTCGAGGAGATGCAGCGTGCCCTTCACGCCCGCGCTGAAGTACCAGGTGTCGACATCCTGGTCGAAGATGCGGGGCCCGCCCTCGAGCGGACGGCGTGTGACACCAAAGAAGTTGGCGGTTCCGTTTCCGCACGACGGTGATGCCACCGCGCACAGATCGATGCCGAATGGGTTGTAGGGGTTGAGATGGGAGACACTGATGGCGTCGGCGATGCCTCCGGTACCGGCAACCGGACCGATGAATATCGGTTCCGGAGCCGCCTGGTTAGTCGACGTGCGATTGTTGAACAGGCCCTTCGCATACAGCTGGATGTCCTCCGTGGCGTCGTAGCTCAGGCTCGTAAACAGCGCCTTGCGCTGCGACGGCGTCAGCAGCAGGTTCAAGGGCGCAAAGTTGAAGCGGTCCGCGTTGGTGAAATGATGGTACGTGCCGGCATTCGGATTGTTCGGATCCCACACCGGAGTCGTCGTGCCATTGTTCAGCGTCACACTGTAGAAATTGTCCGGGCACGATCCGGTGTTCGGAGCCGGCACGGAGGGATCGCAGAATCTGAACCGCCCCTGCGGCGTCCCCGAGCTCCCCGCGTCCAGCCCCGCGTAGGGCTCCGGATAGGAGGACTGCCACCACTTCGACGAGCTGATCCGGTCCTGGTCGTAGAAGCTCGCGGCGAAGAGCCCGGAGAACTTGCCGCTCGAGCCACCGGCGCTGAGGCTCGCCTCAGTCGTGCGGCCACCTTTGCTGAAGTCGCCGCTGTATCCGCTGACCTCGAAGCCCTCGAATTTCTTGCGCGTGATGATGTTGACCACGCCCGCGATGGCATCGGAGCCGTAGATCGAGGAGGCTCCGTCCTCGAGCACCTCGATGTGATCGATGATCGCGAGGGGAATGGTGTTGAGGTCGGCGCTGCCGCTGACACCGGAGGCCGAAGACTCATTGACCCACCGCAGCCCGTCCACCATCACCAGCGTGCGCTTGGAATCGAGGTTGCGCAGATCGACCTGGGAGGAGCCGGCGCCGATGCCGCCACCGTCAGGGGGGTAGCCGAAGTTACCGGAGGAGTTGAATTTCTGGTTGAGCGCCTTGCCGCCGGTGGTGAGCTGTTGCAGCAGGTCGCCCACGCTCGCAAGTCCGGTTTTCTCGATCTGATCGGAGCTGATGACGGAAAGTGGCTGCGTGGTCTGCGCGACGCTCTGCAGGATGCGCGAGCCGGTGACGACGACCTCCTGCACCTGCTGAGGCTGTGCGGGTTGCGCCGGCGGTGCCTGCTGGGCGAGCGCCGGGGTCGCCGCGCCGCACGCCGCAACCGCCCACTTCACCGCCAGCATGATCTGATTTGACCGGGCTGATGGACCTGATGGCATGGATGCTTCCCCTTAAGTTGGTCTTGTCTGGGTCGGCACTGACGCGTGGCGCGGCACGACCCAACGTTCCCCTAAGCGGGCCGAATGCAATACGCAAAGCTCGCTTGCGCTTACTTTGGATTTGAGCCTAGCACCGCAGGAACGCGGCAAGCAAATTCTGTAGCAATTACGCAGCAAACCCGCCCCGCTTCGCACAAGGCAAGGGTCCTGTCTGTTGTAAATTGTCGACAGCCTTGACGTGGTGGGTCGAGTGGAATGAGCGGGGCGCGGTTGAGCGCTCCGCCGAGCTTGGCGCGGGAAGGCGGCCGGCTTCGAGGTGGTGGAGCCAGGCGGGATCGAACCGCCGACCTCTTGCATGCCATGCAAGCGCTCTCCCAGCTGAGCTATGGCCCCACGCGAGGCCGGCGCAACCTACGCACGGCCTCGGGCCTTGTCAAGCTAGGCTTGTCGAGCGTCTCTGTCCGACGAAACCTCGCCGAGCCGACGCGGCGGCCTGCGCGTTCCGCCCAGCTGAGTCCGCCGCGCTAGAATCCCCGGCGCGCGAACCGAGAGGCGAGGAATCTCTGAGCAACGTCAAAGCGGTAGCCCCGGAGCACGCCACCGTGCTCAGGATGATCCAGGCGGCAAAGGCCGCGGGCGCCGCAGGACACAGCCGCGAGGCCGATGAGCTCCTTGTCCGTGCGGCGCAGCTCGCACCCGACCACCCCGCCGTCCTGAATGAGCTGGGCCTGCGCATGATGGGGCGAGGGGAAGCCCTCAAGGCGCGCGAGCTCTTCGAGCGCGCGACTCTGGCCGATCCGAGCCATCCGGCACTCTGGTCGAGCCTCGCTTCCAGCCTGCACGCCCTGAGCCTCCCGCAACAAGAGATGCAGGCGATCGAGCGCGCTCTCGCGCTCGAGCCGCACCACCTGACCGCGCTGCTGCAAAAGGGCGCCCTGATCGAGGAGCGCGGCGATGCGCGCGGCGCCGCGCGCATCTACCGCCACGCCTTGGCGACCGTGCCGCCGGACGCAACGCCTCCCGCCGCGCTCGGCGCGGCGCTCGAGCACGCGCGCGAAGCGGTGCGTCGTGATGACGCCGCGCTGGCCGGGGCAATCGAGCAGCGGCTCACCGCTCTGCGTGAGCACGGCAGAGGTTCGCGCTGCCGTCGTATCGACCGCTGCATCGACCTCCTGACCGGCAAGCGCAGGCGCTACGCACCGCAGCCGACCTTCCTCTATGTTCCGGAGCTCCCGGCGATCGAGTTCTTCGAGCGCGCAGCATTCCCGTGGCTGGAGGCGATCGAGGAGGCGACTGAGGACATCCGCGCGGAGCTGGCGCGCGTTCTGGCCTCCGATCAGGCCGGACTGCAGCCGTACGTGGCCTACGGCGATGGCGTGCCCCTCGACCAATGGCGGGAGCTCAACAAGTCGCGCCGCTGGAGCGCGTACTTTCTCTGGAACGAAGGCGTGCCGCAGCCAGAGCATCTCGCGCGCTGTGCGCGCACGGCGGAGGTGCTCACGCGGGCGCCGCTATGCGACGTCCCGGAGCACGGCCCCAATGGATTCTTCTCGATTCTCGATGCGCGCACCCGGATTCCCGCTCATACCGGCGTCACGAACGCCCGACTGACCGTGCACCTGCCGCTCATCGTGCCTCCCGGCTGCGGATTCCGCGTCGGCAGCGAGACGCGCGAGTGGATTCCAGGCAAGGCGTGGGTGTTCGACGACACGATCGAGCACGAGGCGTGGAACGAGGCGAATGCCCCGCGTGCGATCCTCATCTTCGATATCTGGCACCCTGACCTGAGCGAGGATGAGCGCAATCAGGTCCGAGCCACGATCGAAGTGGTCGCGGGCTACTACGGCGCGCCGTTCAAGGCGTGAATCTGGTCAGTTCGGCGCGAGCCGTGAGCCGGCCAGCGCCGCATCCACCCGCGCGAGCGTGCGCTCGCGCCCAAGCAGCGCCAGCGTCGCGTCGATCGGCGGCGACACGGCGCTGCCGCTCACCGCGACGCGCAGCGGCTGTGCGATCTTGCCGAGGCCGCCGCCGAGCTCGGCCGCGAGCTGCTCGAGTGCCGCGTGAACGCTCGCTGCGTTCCACTCGGACAAACTCCCGAGCCGAGCGCGCACCTTGGCAAGCGTCGCGGGCGCATCGCCCCCGAGGTGCTTGGCCGCCGCTTTCAGATCCAGTTCGATATCTTCGACGAAGAAGAAGCGGCTGTTGACCGCCATTTCCTTCATCGTCTTGGCGCGCTCGCGCTGCGCGAGAATCACGCCCTCGAGCATCTGCTGATCGCTGCTGTCGGCGCCCAGGCGGCGCAGCTGCGCGCGCAGATGGGGCACGAGAGCAGCCGGCATCGCGCGCATCATGTGCTGCTGGTTCAGCCACAGCAGTTTCTCGGGGTTGAAGGCGGAGGCCGACTTGTTGACGTCATGGATGTCGAACGCGGCGATCATTTCCTCGCGCGTGAACACCTCCTGATCGCCGTGCGACCAGCCGAGACGCACCAGATAGTTGAGGAGTGCGTCCGGCAGGTAGCCCTCCTCCTCGTACTGCAGCACGCTCACGGCACCATGCCGCTTGGAGAGCTTGGCGCCGTCCGGCCCGAGGATCATGGGGACGTGTGCGTAGATCGGCAACGGCGCGCCGAGCGCCTGCAGCATGTTCATCTGCCGGGGGGTATTGTTGAGGTGATCGTCGCCCCGAATGACATGGGTCACGCCCATGTCCATGTCGTCGACCACCACGCAGAAGTTGTAGGTCGGTGTGCCATCCGAGCGTGCGATGATCAGGTCATCGAGCTCCGCGTTCTGAAAGGTCACCGGCCCGTGCACCAGGTCCTGCACCACGACCGCGCCCTCGAGCGGATTGCGAAAGCGCACGACGGGATCCACCCCCGGACGCGGCTCGCGGCGCTCGCGGCAGATTCCCGTGTAGCGCGGCTTCTGCTTGCGCGCAATCTGCTGTCCGCGCAACGCGTCGAGCTCATCCTTGGAGCAGTAGCAGTGGTAGGCGGTGCCGGCCTCCAGCATGCCTCGGAGCACCTCTCGGTAGCGATCGAAGCGCCGGCTCTGGAAGTACGGGCCCTCGTCGGCATCGAGCCCGAGCCACGCCATGCCGTCGAGGATCACGCGCACCGCCTCGTCCGTCGAGCGCTCGCGGTCCGTGTCCTCGACGCGCAGAATGAACTTGCCGCCGTTGCGCCGTGCGTACAGCCAGCTGAAGAGCGCCGTGCGCACGCCGCCGACGTGCAGCAGTCCCGTGGGGCTGGGCGCAAAGCGCGTTACGACGGTCATGGGGCGGCCGGGACGATCCACATCGTGGGGGCGCGCATGTTACCAAGCGCAGCCGCGACGCGCCTCGCCCGCTTACACTGCGCCTGCGCGCGCCGCGATCCGGCCGCGGACGTGCGGGAGAAGCGCCTGATTTGCCTTGGGTCCGGAGCGTCTATAGACTTCCCGGTCCTCAAAAAAATGGGCGGTTAGCTCAGCGGTAGAGCACTGCTTTCACACGGCAGGGGCCACTGGTTCGATCCCAGTACCGCCCACCATTCAGAAACGTCGGCGGAACAAGGATCTAGGAAGTTTCCTGGATCGCTGTTGTTTTCTGAATGGTCGCTCTTAAGGCATTTTGGGACAGTTTTGGGACAGTGCCAGTGGCGCGACCGGGTGAAACGCCATCCAGGAGAACTGTCCTATGGCGACGATCGAGAAACGCGGTCAATTCTGGAGAGTGAAGATCCGTCGCGCCGGCCTTATGGCGCAGACCAAGACTTTCGATAACAGGACGCATGCCCAGCAGTGGGCGCGCAGCGTCGAATCGGACCTCGATAAGGGCATCGTCGTGGATCGGCGAACCGCGCAGCGGCTCTCGCTCGCGGAGGTGCTCGAGCGCTACCGGCGTGAAGTCACGCCCACGAAACGGGGCTCGCTCGATGAAAACCTGCGCCTCAAGGCGATGGCGCAGCGCCCGTTTGCACGCATCCGGATGTCGGCAAACGGGCGCTGCGCCATCGCCTTGAGGCGCAGGTTTTCATCGAGCGAGCCCCGTTTCGTGGG
>WNEX01000681.1_pt1 | contig 33641 bp, 35 predicted proteins | sample 5399841 | NCBI WGS metagenome assembly WNEX01 (sample SAMN13153337, study PRJNA577476) | soil metagenome | isolation source: 40 cm grassland meadow soil 2 days after 1st rain plot 5 | place: USA:California | collected 2015-09-18 | reverse complement strand
GTGTTTTTTCACGATTTGCCAGATGCGCGCCGTCGTTAATTTGCTGCCTCGCTCGGAAAGAAAAATTTCACTGCCGCTACGCGGCTTGACCAGTTTTGGCCGCTCGACGGAGAGGTAGGCCGCCAGCGCTTCGCATGCTTTTCGACCGACCGGCACCAGGCGGGTTTTGTTTCCCTTTCCAGTCACACGTAAAACGCGCTCTTCAAAATTGAAATTCTCCAGCCGGGCATTTGCCAGCTCGGAAATCCGCAGGCCACTTGCGTAAAGCAACTCAATCATCGCGCGATCGCGCAAACCATGAACAGCTTTCGTGTCGATGTTTTCCAGAAACTGTTCCACCTGCAATTCATTGAGTGTTTCCGGCAGATAGCGCTCGATCCGTGGGAGCGCCAACGCCTCAGCCGGATCGCGGTCAATTTTTCCTTTACCGGCCAAAAACCGAAAAAAAATCTTCAATGCAACCACCATCAGCTTGATCGAAGAGGCCGAAAGGCCAGCGTGCTTGCGATCGCCAAGGTATTCGCTGATGATCGGTAGAGTCACAGCGCGCGGATTATCGATTTTCTTGCTAGAAGCGCACCAATGCGCGAAGTCGCCTAGCGACCTTTGAGTGGAGAGCTGGTAATTTTCAGAAAGACCGCGCTCGACGGCGAGGAAACGAATAAACGCGTCGATTGAGTCTTCCATTACGCCACATTGTAGCGGCTGGTGTATCGCCTGCCAAACCCGGTGCTTGCAACTGGCCGCGGCGGCCACAGCGCGCCATTCCTACGATTTATTGACAAGGCAATGCGAAGTGTTCGATGTTTGTTTACGATGAGTTTGGATCTCAACACCATCTTGAAAGATTGGGCACATGAAAGCGGCAGCATCAAAGTGCGCAAGATCGCTGGTCTGGATGGCCGCGAGAAATTGCAACTGCGAGTCGATCTGGGCGTGTTGCAAATGGAGCTGACCGGTCGGCCTGATGGTCGGCGCCCGCATAATTGCGAATCGCTTTTAGAATATCACCAAAAACGCGCGGCCCGCGCCGAGCAGAAAGGCGAGACTTACGAGGTGACACCTGAGCAATGCGCGGAGCTTCAGCAGGAAGGCATCCAATATTATCATCGTTACCTGAGTCTTTTTCAGATCAATGATTTCGAAGGCGTGGTGCGCGACACGCAACGTAATCTCGATCTTTTTACTTTTGTTGCCCAGCATACGGATCGCGAGGAATTTTCCTGGGCTCTCCAGCAGTTCCGGCCTTACGTGCTCATGATGAACACCCGAGCCAAGGCGTCCATTCTGCTCGGCGAGGGAAAATTTGCCGAGGCCATATCTGAGATTGAGCGCGGTCGTGACGCGATTACGGAATTCTTGCAACAATCAAATTTTCCGGAGCTGGTATCGAAAAGTTCGGAAATCGCGTTTCTCGACGAATGGCTTGAGGAAGTGAAGGCGAAGCGGCCGTTATCGAAATTGGAGGTCATGCAACGCGAGATGGAAACTGCGATTGCAAAGGAACTCTACGAGCGCGCTGCCGAGTTGCGCGATGCGATCAAGCTGCTGAAGACGCAGAAGTCGGCGTAACCGGCCGCTCGAACCAGCCGTATTGATCGGCTCGGGCGATGTAATTACCTGAGATATGAAGACTGCGTTCTATTCACTCGTTCTGACTGTTTTTGTCATTCTTCCTGTCCGCGCGGACCTGACGATTGTCTATTCAACAACAGTGCAACCTGCGAGTGACAATCAAAAGGTGGAACCAACTCCCACTGCGGTGGCGGCCGGTAGCAATATGACCATCAAAGTCAAAGGAGACAAAGCACGTATTGATGTGTCTCCGCAAGTCACTGCAATCTTTGATGGACAAACTGGCGAGCTGATCAACCTGCTGAACGATCAGAAGACCATTGTCCGCGTTGCGCCGGACAAGATGAGAGCGATCGCCGATATGTTAAATAAATTCAACAGCAACAAAGCAGCCTCGGACAAACCCAGACTCACAGCCACTGGCCAGAGGGAAACGATCAACGGTTACGAGACCGAGCAATATACATACGAAGGACCCGATTTTAAGGCAACCTATTGGATTGCACCCAATTACCCGAACGGCGCCGCCGTCCTGGCGCAACTTCAGTCGATTAAATCCGAGCTTTGGGATGCGGCTAATACGAAAATGCCTGACTTTCGCGATTTCCCCGGCTTGCCAATCCGGATGCGCGTGATCGTTGGCAAGGAAAACCCGGCAGGCGAGCATAGCCCCAGCGGCTTGGGACACCCGATAGAAATTACCAGCACTGTGACAGGTGTAAGCCTCGACTCGGTTGCCGATGGCCAGTTTACCGTGCCTGCTAATTACAAAGAAAGAAAGCTGCCGGATATTTCTAACCAGAACGCGGCTCCGTCCGTTGCGCCCAATCCATAACGCATTTTCGCGCGAGGAGCCGTTCTGTCGAGGCAGCTGTGGCAGTTGCAAGGTTTCGATTTTGCGGGCGACACGCCTGCGCTACAGTTAGCGAGCCATGCCTTCATTTGTGCTGGCATCCACTTCACCAAGGCGAGCTGCATTGCTTTCCGACGCGGGATTTCAATTCGAAATCGCGCCGCCGTGACTAGCGGAAAAATTCGATGCAGCTCTGACAATACGTGAGCTCACGCAGTGGAACGCCATTCGAAAAGGCATGTCCATTGCGCAAGCGCGTCCCGATGCTGTCGTCCTCGCAGCTGACACACTCGTCGCACTGGAGAATGAAGTGATCTGTAAACCGGTAGACTTGGACGAGGCCACGCAGATGCTTCGGCGCCTCAGCGGGCGAACCCACGAAGTTTGTTCGGCCGTTCTAATTTACCACCAGACATCGGGAAGATCGGCGGTTTTTCATGATATTTCCCGTGTGCGCTTTCGCCGGCTCAATCGCGCGATGATTGATAAGTACGTGGCAAAAGCGGATCCGCTCGACAAGGCTGGCGCCTATGCCGCGCAAGGAAGCGGCGCCGAGATCATCGCAAAAATTAACGGCTCATTCACAAACGTCGTCGGGCTGCCGATGGAAAAGACCATCGATGCGCTGGCTAAATTCGGAATACGGCCGAGAAAGTCCTAGCGTCCGGTTCAACGATTCATTTAGCGGCCACCCGACACAAGGAGACGACCAACTGCTAAAACGAGCATCACAGTTGGAATTAGGAGGCTGAGACCGTTTAGCAAAACCCCGGCAGTTGCTCAAATTTCTCGCTGGTGTCGGGCTCCCTCTCGCCCTAAGTGCTGCGAGGAACCCAAAAGCCGCGAGCGCAAAAACGACTAGTCCGAAAAATGGCAACGCCCAAATAATATCGCTGCCACCTTTACCGATCGGAGGCATTTCCATGAGTGACAGGAAAACCAGAACCTCAGTTCCAGGCGCAACGATCGCTGTAACAAAGGAGAAGTATGTCAAATGATGTGTTCGCGATTGTCTGATCGAAGCCGAATCGTTTTTGTCTGCAAATTGTGGCGGGCCCGAATGAACCGGACGGTCTTGCTCTTTGCCCGCATCAAAATTGAATGTGTAACCGCGATAACACCGCCTTGCGCCCGCACACCACGCAAGAGCGCGCTGTCGCTGATTCCGGTAGCACAAAAAATGATGTTCTGGCCGTTGGCCAGATCATCAGCCGAGTAAACGCGGTCCAGGTCTTTCTTGTAGCCATCATCAATTAGCTTCTTTCGTTCCTTGTCGTCTCGCGGCCACATTTTGCATTGCATGTCGCCGCTGAGACATTTGATGCCCGCCGCTGCCAATACCGCTTCGGGCGAACCGCCGATGCCCATGTAAAGGTCCACATCAGATTCGGGCAATGACGGAGCAATGGCCGCGGCGATGTCGCCGTCACCGATCATGCGGAGAGAGGCGCCTGCCGCACGAATTTGTTCGACGATCTCCTTGTGTCGCGGCCTGTCGAGCATCATCACCGCCACGTCCTGGACGCGCTTGTCCACCGCGTGCGCAACGATTGCCAGCATCTCAGCGATCGGCATTTCGAGTTGGAGCGAATCGCCGCGTTTTTTCATGTATTCGATTACCCGCGGCCCGTAAGCCAGCTTCGACATGTAAAACGAGGGGATATCCCGTAGCGCCACTTTTACCCCTTCCTCGGGGCTGGCCGCCGCAATGCAACTGATCGAATTTGGTGCGCCCTTGGAAATATTCGTTGTTCCATCGATTGGATCGACGGCGATGTCGAACTGTGGCGAGCCGGGAACCCATGTCCCAAGCTGCTCGCCTTTGAAAATTCCAGGGGCTTCGTCCTTCATTCCTTCGCCGATCACGACTTCGCCGCAGATGTGCATCAGGTCGAACATTCCGCGCATCGCGTCGCATGCGGCAGCATCGGCTGCTTCCTTGTCGCCCCGACCGAGCCAGCGCAACGAATTGAGCGCCGCAGCTTCTGTCGCGCGCACAAAATCGAGTTCGATGACGCGCTCGATGTCCTGATAATTCTGTTTGGGCAATCGCAGAGCCACGGAGCGTCAAGCTTCACGCATGTCGCGCGCGATGACAAGGTATCAAGGCGCTACGTCTCGCGAGCTCACAAAGTTCAAGTCGCTGCTCATGGGCGGTGCACCTCCATAAACAAGCCGAGTTAAACAGCCGCAATTCGCAATCAGCCGCCACGTTTCGCCGCGTGGCGGCTTTTGTCTGCGAGGCGCAGACATTTGCAGCTTATTTTCCCATTCCGGCCACAGCGTGCTCCGAGTGCTCTTGCGCGCTGTGACTATGCAGCGATGGGCGGATGCGAAGAAAAAACTGGAAAGCGTAGCCGAGATCGTCTCCGTAATAGTGATCGAGGCGGTCGGGACGGTCGTTGATGGTGAATTGCGTGCCCAGTCCTACGTCGAGACCGTTGCCATGCGACAAATCGCGTACGTAACCGATCGTGTAGCCGCTCACCGGAAAAATGTGAGATTCATCCGGCGGTTTAAGGACTAGTTCATGTCCGGATTTTTCCACGCGTTCCCAACGCAAATAAACGGTGTCGCGTCCGCGCTGATAATCTGACTCCACCAGGAACGACTGTGTTTTACCTTCGCCGGTGTCGTGGTTCCGGCCCCACACAAATGTGTTCGACCAGTTGCTATCCTGGCCGAGCGGCAGGTTGTAAATGACCGACGCCGTTGTGCGATGTCGATTGAGTGCAGGCTCGAGAGCTTCTGGGCTTTCGATGTAGCCGTACGAAACTTGCAGCGCCAGATTGCGGGTTGGGTTCCAGGAGATTCGGCCACTGTACGAATCGAAATTCGGCTGATCGAAATTGTAACGGTTTTCGTCCGGTTCACGCCCGGTGAAAATGCTGCCTTCAATCTTTACGTTATTCCAAGCGACACCGGCAGTGGCGACGCCAAAGGTGACGTGGGTCGAATCTTGCCAGTGATGGCCGAGCGGCGCGTCGGGATCATCCATCGCTGATGGGCGATGCATGAATGTTGGCGGACCGAGCGCCGGTTCCCCTGGATAACCGAAGTAAACGTAGGCGCTGAGATCGTAATCGAATTTTTGCGACAGACTGACTGAGAGTTCGTCGAAGAGATCGTGTGGATGTTGGCGATCGTGCAACGGCTGGTCGTGCCATGATTCGCCGCTTTGAAAGAGAAGCGGATAACCGCGACCACCTTCCGTCAGCGGGTCGAGACTCATCATTAAACGCGCACCCAACTGTGCATTGTTTCCGAGCGGATGCGAAAACATCGCCATGATCCAGTCCGGCGCGTCGATCCGATCATCGCCGCGTCGGGTGCTCACGTTGGTGTAACGCGGGAAAATTGCGCCGTGCAACATCAGCATGTTCTCGTCAAACATGAACATGCGACCATACATTGGGCTCGAATCCGGCAGCCAGCTCGTGCCTGAGCCTTCGCGGCTCATTGGATCTGCAATGTCGATAGACGAATGCATTTCCATGTGCATCTCATGACCCTCATGGGAAGGCGCGTGCATCTGCTGCGTTTGATGGGACTGATGCGACACATGTGACTGATGATTGGGCGTTGATCGTTCGACGTTGGGCGTTCGGCGTTTGCTTTGTTTCAGGGGCACGAGTTTCATCCCGCATTTCGGACAATTGCCGGGATGATCCGTGACGACTTCCGGATGCATCGGGCACGTGTATTTCTGTGTCTTCCCATACTCCTGCTCTTGCTCGTAATCGTGCTCGTGGAGCGGGCGATTGAGGTCAATCGCCCCTATCTGCACACGCGTTGCGAGTGTCAATGCGCAAACGAAAACTAAAATCTGTCTGTTCATTTCAGACGCTGAAACAGGTCAATTCTGTAGTGGCAGCCGTGTCGGCTGCGCGGTCTGTGCAAATGCAGGCGGCACGCCTGCCGCTACAGCAGAAGATTTACGGTCGCGGATCGCGACTCGTTAACCCAAGGAGGGAGGCGCGTGAGCGAAAAGGCTCTGCTGTAAGATTAATTCAGCGAATGAATGCGCGTCGGGCGGTCCCGTGTCGAGAGACGATGATGCCTGCGCGTTGGATAAAAGCGCAACTAGCGCGAACTCTTCACCGCGAAGATCGACATCCGAAAAATCTGCGTCGTCGCGCGCCCAACGTTTCGTTTTCGCAAGAACAACAGCGCGCAGGATTTTGCAGCATTGCACCTGCGCGGTTTGCTGTTTTTGCTTTGCTGGGTTGGAATGAAACGGGCACGCGGCTTGCGCCAATTCGGTTTTTGCTGCAAGCGCCGCGAACGCGCAATGATTGGAGATCGCGATCCAGGAACAAACTACAATCGCGACGACCGCCCAACGCATACTCGCTTTCATGTTCGATGTCGGCTTTGGAGTGCACGGACACGTCCGCGCTTTGAAAGCGGTGACATGTCGCCGCACTCCAAATACTTCCCGAGGCGCGATCACTCAAACATTTTCTTCCGCGGCGGTAATCGGCGCAGCGCCAGTCGCGGTGACCTCCGGTGGTGCCAACGGCACGCTCGGCGGCATGGCGGCTTGTGAATCGAATGGTGTTTGCCTGATGCGTGTCGACATCAGCATCGCGGTAAAAAGAAGAGCGGCTGCGAGATAATACGGCGCGCCTGGAAGGTGAATGGAATTTTTCGGATCGATGAACCATCCAAAAATTCGAAGGAATACCCATGGGCCTACAATGAACGTGATCGAACGCATGCTCTGGAGCGCGCCTTGCAATTCGCCTTGCTCGCGTTCGCTAACGCGATGAGTCATCATGCTCTGCGCGGCTGGCATGGAAATGTTCCAAAGTGAAATGATCGGGATCGAAGCCAGCAACCACGCGCCCGTTTTGGCCAGGCCGGCGACAAACATTCCGCTCGATCCAAAAAACTGGCCGATGTAAAGCGTCCGTTTTTCGCCGAAACGTTTCACCATTACACCGGTCAATCCGCCGGAAATCGCGGCGGTGACGATTCCGACAACCATGAGCGACAGTCCGATCATTCCCTGGCTCCAGCTGTAGCGATAAATCGCGTAAAGTGCCCAGACGCTAAACACATTGTGCGCGAGATAGGCGAGAAATTGGATCATGGTCAGCCGCCAAAGTTCGTGATGAGAACGCAAGAGCGCGAGCGAGCCGACCGGGTTGGCACGCCGCAACGCGAATTGTTTTCGCTGATTTTGCGCCAACGATTCCGGAACGAAGAAGTAGCCCCAGAGCCAATTCGCTAGACTAAGAGCGGCTGCAATCCAAAACGCGAGACGCGGATTGACATCGCCCGCCAATCCACCGATTGCTGGTCCGAACGTGAATCCGATGCCGAATGCCACGCCGATCAACCCGAACGCTGCAGCTCGCTTTTGTTTCGGCGTAACGTCGGCGATGTAAGCCATCGCGGTCGGAATGCTTGAAGTCGTGATTCCGGAAATAATTCGGCCGAGGAAAAGCCAGTTCAACGTGGGCGCCGTCGCCATCACGATGTAATCCAAGCCGAGACCGAGATTTGAGAGCAGAATGATCGGGCGTCTTCCAAATCGATCTGATAACACTCCGAGCAAGGGTGAAAAGACAAACTGCATCAGCGCGAAGACCACCGCGAACCGGGCGCTCCATTTCGCCGCATCAGTCATCTCGCCGCCGAGAAAATCCAGAATCAGCTTCGGCAAAACGGGGATGATCAAACCCATCGCCAGGATGTCGAGGGTCACCGTGACGAGAATGAAAATTATCGCGGCCGGGCGAGACTTCATGCGAGTGGAGCATGAACGCAACGTTGTAGCGGCGGGTGTGTCAACCACCGGAGTAGATGGAACCGCAAGAGCTGTAGGCGGGGTATTTCTCAGTTCATCTCGCGCGCAAGATCGCGAGGCTGGCGTAACTCAGGCATACATGCCTGACGCGCCGAGCAGGGTTCGCAGCCTGCTCCCCCTGCGGGCAAGGGTGCCCCCGCCTGACTAACGGCCATCATGGCTGTGTTACGATTTGCCTCGCGCGCAAGATCGCTGTCCGTTGTCATTCCGAGCGAAGCGAGGAACCTCACGATCAAGGTAGCGGCCAACCTGAGCACCTTGTGTGACGCATTAACCAGCGAGAGATCTTTCGCTCCACTCAGGATGACGACGCCGGTTTTTCTCAGCTTATCTTGCGGACAAGATTGCGCGGCAGGCTAAGGTCGATGCATGAAACTGCTGTTCGCCTTTTATGTCTGTGTCTCAGCGCTTCTCGCTCAGACGCCTACGGATGAAAGCGCTGCGGTCGTCCAAGCCGAGCGCGATGGATGTGCTGCGTATTTGGGCGGTGACGCCGAGAAAATCGCAAACTTCTTAACCCGTGACTACACGCTCACAAATTCAAAGGGCGAAATCACCGCAGCGGGCGATGATATCGAAGATGCCAGAAGTGGCAGAGTCCATTACGATGTTTTCGAAAACTACGACATGAAGGTGCGGGTCTACGGCGATCACACGGCCATCGTGACGGGGAAGACAAAAATAAAAGGTAACGCGCAGGGTAAACCGATCGACATCGTTGTTCAGTTCACCGATACGTTTGTAAAAGAGAGCGGCCGCTGGCGTCTCGCCGCCGGCCATGTGTCGCGCTTGAAAGAATAAAGGATACTCAGTTCGAATTTTTCTCCGCTGATCCGGCGCGAAAAATCTTCCTGCTCGGTCTCCTGAACGTTGAATGCTAGCGTGATCCACCGCGTATGTACGAGCGCCGCAAGCAGCGTCTTCTCAGCCGATTTGAATTTGGCAAGCGTGTTAGCCGACATGGGCTGATGGCACTTGGAGTTTTGGTGTTCGGACTCGGAATCGGCGTTGCGGGATATCATTGGCTTGCTCATTTGAACTGGATCAATTCGCTCCTGAATGCATCGATGATTCTCGGAGGAATGGGTCCCGTCGATCCATTGCCTACTAATGCCGCAAAACTTTTCGCTTCGTTTTACGCTTTGTTTTCGGGGCTGGCGTTCATCGGCATCGTATCAGTGCTGCTGGCCCCATTTGTGCATCGTATGCTGCACCGCTTTCACGCGGAGGACCGGGACTAGATGGATTTTCTGCATCGATTTGCGCAAGGCGAGCTTGGTTCTTGGAAGGATTGAGGCGTTCAGCGACGCCATCTTTCGATTGTGGTTACGCTGCTAGTGGTCGACTTAAACACCCACGTCAACGAACGTGGCAGCGACCACCTTTGATTTGCCCGGTATGAAGAAACTATTACTAAATTCATTCGTCGCAGGGGCCGCTTTGGCCGGAATGGCAGGTTGCGCCCAAATAAAAAAGCCGCCCGCACAGGCTAAGGCGGTGCCGGCCGGTTTGCGTTTCGATCAAGTCGGGCGGGTTACGCTGTACGTCGGTGAGCCGTGCGCATCGCAAATCATGTTCGATTTCCATGGCGCAGGATCAACGGTCTGGCTCGCGGCACCGATGTGGGTGACGAAAGTCCTCACGGACGCGGCGAATAAAAACCGGCGCGTTCATGTCTCGGGAAAATGGCGGCGTGGCGGACAATCGAACTGTAGCTACGTTGAAGTGACAATCGCGGAGTTAATGAGATGAAATCAAAGCAGATTGAGGACACGCCGAAAAAGTTCGGCCCTGTTGCAGTTCGTGCGCTCGCAGTCGGGGCGCAATCCATAGGCGCTATTGCCGCCGGCGCGCTCGCGATTGGCGCTGTAACGCTTGGGCTGGTCGCGATTGGTCGCCTAGTAATTGGGCGCGCAAAAATCAAACGCCTCGAAATTGGCGAATTAAGAGTAACTCGTCTGCACGTGACCGAATCACTTCACACGCCGAATCAGTAGCGATAATGCTCTGATTTGAACGGACCATCGATCGAAACGCCGAGATAGTCAGCTTGTTTTCGAGACAGCTTGGTGAGTTTAACGCCGATTTTTTCCAAGTGCAGGCGCGCGACTTCTTCGTCGAGCTTCTTCGGCAATACGTAAACGCCGACTTTATACGTGTCGCGATTCTTCCAAAGATCCAACTGCGCAAGGACCTGGTTTGAAAATGAATTCGACATCACAAAGCTCGGGTGTCCGGTGGCGCAGCCGAGATTCACGAGCCGACCCTCGGCGAGCAGGAAAATTTCGTGACCGTTAGGAAACGTATACTTGTCCACTTGCGGTTTGATGTTGGTTTTCTTCACGCTTTCAGCGGTGTTAAGCGCATCGACCTGAATTTCATTATCGAAATGGCCAATGTTGGCGACGATGGCCTGATCTTTCATTCGCTGCATATGTTCGAGCGTGATCACATCGATGTTGCCGCTGGCAGTAATGTACACATCGCCGCGGCCAAGTGTGTCTTCGATGGTGGTGACTTCGTAACCTTCCATTGCGGCTTGCAAAGCGTTTATCGGATCGATCTCAGTGATGACGACACGCGCGCCCTGGCCGCGCAAGGATTGCGCGCAGCCTTTGCCGACGTCCCCATAACCGCAAATGACGGCGACCTTTCCGGAAAGCATCACATCCAGAGCGCGGTTCAATCCATCAACCAGTGAATGCCGACAGCCATAGAGATTGTCGAATTTCGATTTAGTGACCGAATCGTTCACGTTGATCGCCGGCACGAGCAGCCGATTTTCCTGCGCCATCTTGTAAAGCCGATGCACGCCGGTTGTGGTCTCCTCCGAAACGCCACGCCAATCCTTCGCGATCTCGTGCCAGCGGTAGGGATTCTCACGATGAATCTCTAGCAGCAAATCTTTGATGACCTGTTCTTCCTTATTTGCTGATTTCGTCTTTGCCCAATCGTTTCCTTCCTCCAGCTCATATCCTTTGTGAATGAGCAACGTAGCGTCGCCGCCGTCATCGACCACAAGTTGTGGGCCTTTGCCTTGGGCGTGCGAAATCGCCCGGTAAGTGCACCACCAGTAGTCTTCGAGCGATTCCCCTTTCCACGCGAAGACCGAGATACCGCGCTTCGCGATCGCCGCGGCGGCATGATCTTGCGTCGAGAAAATGTTGCAGCTTGCCCACCGCAGAGTCGCACCAAGATCTACAAGTGTCTCGATCAACACCGCAGTCTGGATCGTCATATGCAGCGATCCCGTGATGCGAACGCCCGCCAGCGGTTTCTGCGGCGCATATTTCTCCCGGATCGCCATCAAACCCGGCATCTCTTTCTCGGCGATGGAAATCTCTTTTCTCCCAAAATCGGCAAGTGAAAGATCGGCGACTTTGTAATCCTGTTTTGTTTTCGGGTCAGTGATTATGGTGCTCATAAAATTTTTCTGACGTTTACCGTAAGGCCTGTTTTAGCGCTTCTGCCTTGTTCGTCTTTTCCCATGTAAGCGCGTCAACATCGTCAACCCGCCCGAAATGACCGTAGTTAGTTGTCTTTCGATAGATGGGGCGAAGGAGATTGAGCTGCTTGATTATCTCGGCAGGTTTGAAATTGAACACGTCCCAGATCGCGCGTTCCAATTTTTCTTCGTCCACTTTGCCGGTGCAGAATGTATCGACGCTCACGCTCACCGGCTCGGGGTGACCGATGGCGTAGGCAAACTGGACTTCACACCGCTCTGCCAAACCCGATGCAACCACATTCTTTGCGATCCAGCGGCCCATGTAGGCGGCGCTACGATCGACTTTGCTCGGGTCTTTTCCGGAAAAGGCTCCACCACCATGCCGCCCCATTCCGCCATATGTATCGCAGATGATTTTGCGACCCGTTATCCCCGCGTCGCCTTCCGGGCCACCGATCACAAATCGGCCAGTCGGGTTGATCAAGTAAGTGGTTTTCTTATCGAGCCAATGCGGCGGCATCACTTTCTTGATCAGGAGCGCAATCAGTGTCTCGCGAATTTCCTTTTGTTTCACGTCGGTAGTGTGCTGAGTGGAAACTACGATCGCCGCAGCCCGCACCGGTTTATAGCCATCATACTCGATCGACACCTGCGTTTTGGCGTCGGGACGGAGCCAAGGAATTTCGCCAGATTTTCTTAAGCGCGTTAGCTCGCGTCCGAGCTTGTGTGCGAACGAAATAGGTGCCGGCATTAGTTCCGGCGTTTCATTGCAGGCAAAACCGAACATTAAACCCTGATCGCCGGCTCCTTGCTCGTCCGTCTCCTTTCCTTCAGCCGCAATGCTATCGACGCCTTGTTTAATATCGCGCGATTGCTCGCTCACCTCACAAATCACGCGGCACGTGTCTGCGTGAAAAATGCAATCGCCGTTTACGTAGCCGATGTCGCGAATGGCGGTGCGCACGCGCTCCTCGAAATCAAACTTCGCATTGCTTGTTATCTCCCCCGCGATAACGACGAGGTTTCCTTTCGCAAGAGTCTCGCAGGCTACGCGGCTCAGGGGGTCCTGTTCGAGACAGGCATCAAGAATGCAATCGCTGATGGTGTCGCAAACTTTGTCGGGATGACCTTCGGTGACGGACTCTGAGGAAAAAATATAACGGCGGGACATGAATCAAAGAACGTTGAAGAGTTGAAGCGTTAAACCGGTCGATCACTGCCGACATGTTCAACTTTGTAACGATTTAACCATTCAACGCTGTAACGCTGTCGACAGACATATTGACCAATCATGATGCGTCGATATATCGTTGGCCACCATCATGGCGTCAACCATTAATTTGTTGCGGTTGCTGGCAGATCCTACCCGGTTGCGTTTGCTGCTTTTGCTCGAACAGGAAGAGCTTTCCGTCGCGGAGTTACAGCAAATTTTGGGTATGGGCCAATCGCGCATCTCCAGTCATCTTGCTCAGTTGAAACGCGTGGGCGTCGTGGCCGATCGGCGGGTAGGAAAGAATGTTTATTACGGTGCGAACCACCATGGGCGCAACGCGCAGCAGGAGCGCGTGGCGGAAATTACGCAGCTGCTTGCGCAGGAATTGCCGGAAACGTCGCGCGATCGCACGAGTCTCAAGCTCGTTCTGCACAAGCGTCAGGACAAAGCGCGCAAATACTTTGACGAGCTCGCCGGTAAGTTTGGCCGAAGTTATGTGCCTGGCCGGTCGTGGAAAGCGCTGGCACACACACTTATTACTTTACTCCCGCCGCTGACAGTCGCCGACCTTGGCGCAGGCGAGGGGACGCTTTCGCAATTGCTGGCCAAAAACGCCCGCAAAGTCATTGCCGTCGATAATTCGCCAAAGATGGTCGAGTTCGGCGCACAGCTGGCGAAGAAGCACGGAATCAAGAACCTCGAATATCGGCTTGGCGACATTGAAGATCCGCCGATTGCTAAAAACAGTGTCGATCTGGCGGTTTTGAGCCAGGCGCTGCATCATGCCATTCATCCGGAGCGAGCTATCGCGGAGGCCCGCCGCATTTTGAAACGCGGTGGTCGCCTGGTGATTCTTGATCTGTTGAGTCACCGGTTCGAAAAGGCCCGCGAACTGTATGCAGATCACTGGCTTGGCTTTAGCGAAGTGCAGTTGCATCAGCTCTTGGAAAAAAGCCGCTTCCGAGATATCGAAGTCAGCGTGGTTTCTCGAGAAAAGCAGAGTCCGCATTTCCAAACCGTCTTCGCGACCGGCGTAAAGTGAACGCCGGGGCTTCTTTGCCTGTCAATATTGTCGTAGTAGACTTAGTTGCGACCAACCCAAATCTGTAGCCATGACGGGCTTCTTTGACGAAGTGAAGCGGCGCAAGGTCTACCGCGTGGCGGCAGCCTATATCATCGCTGCTGGAGGCGCCATACAACTGGCCTCCGCTGCATTTCCGGCGTGGGAATTGCCAAACTGGGCGCTGCGCTCTGTCATCGTCCTGTTGCTGCTTGGCTTTCCAGTCGCGCTCATGCTTGCCTGGGCGTTCGACATCACTATGCAAGGCATCCAGGCAACCCCGGAAACCGCGGTGCGGGGAAGGCATCGCCGGCGTAACATAATCATGCTCGTCGCAACCGGCGTGATCATCTCCGCCGCCGCCGGGTTCTTTCTCTTGCCTCGCGTCTCAGCGCGCAAGATCGACAAGTCGATTGCGGTGTTGCCATTTGAAAATCTCAGCGCCGAGAAAGAAAACGCCTACTTCGCCGACGGGATTCAGGACGACGTGCTCACGAATCTGTCGAAGATTGGCGACCTGAAAGTTATCTCGCGCACCTCCGTCATGTCGTATCGGGGAAAAGCGTCCAACGTTCGTGAAATAGGAAAAGCGCTCGGCGTCGCTACCGTTTTGGAAGGCAGCGTTCGCCGTATTGGCAATCGTGTGCGCGTAAACGTGCAATTGATCAATGCCTCGAATGACGAGCACCTGTGGGCGGAAGATTACGATCGCGACTTGACCGATGTGTTCGCGATTCAAACCGACCTGGCCCAACAAATCGTGCGCGAATTGCAGGCAAAACTGTCACCAATGGAGAAGGCGCAAATCGAGAAAAAGCCGACACAGAATCCCGACGCCTATCTCGCTTTTGTGCGGGGACATGATTTGTTTACGCGTCCGGACAAACTCCGCACCGACACGGAAGAGGCCGAGCAGCAGTTTGAGCGGGCGACCAGGCTCGACCCGAAATTCGCCGGCGCATTTGCGGCATTGGCGTGGATCGATGACTGGATGTATCACACCTACGATCCTACTCCCGCACGAAAGGAAAAGGCGCGTGCGGCAGCGTACACGGCCATTCGCCTGCAACCAGACCTGCCTGAGGCGCACCTGGCGCTGGGTTTTTATTACTACTATTGCGAGCGCGATTATCAGAATGCGCTGAAGGAGTTTGCGATTGCGAAACGAAGTTTGCCAAACTCGGCGGAAGTCTACATGGCGATTGGAGCGATTGAGCGTCGCCAGGGCAAATGGGCCGAGTCCACGGCCAATCTGGAGAAAGCCGCATCCCTCAGTCCAAAGGACGCATTCGTCCTCGTAAATCTTGCCGACAATTATCGCGCCAACAAGAACTTCGAAACCGCAGATAAGCTTTACGATCGCGCAATCGAAGCCGCGCCCAACTCGCTTAATGCCCGCGCGGCAAAGGCAATGCTTGCATTCGATTGGAAAGGAGACCTGAGCATGATGGAGAAAGACTTGGCGGATATGCCACCAGGCGTCGACCCCGAGGGTCTCGTCACGTACGGTCGGGTGCAACTTTTCATGCTGCAACGAAAATTTCCGGAAGCTCTTGGCGCTTTAAAGCAATTGCCTCAAGCCGTCCCTTATGATGATAAGCCAAGAGAATTTTTCGAGGGTGTGATTTATACTTTTTTGAATGACAAAGAAAAGGCGCGCTCTGCCTTCGAACGGGCTCGGCCCGTCGTAGAAGAAGCGTTGCGCAAGAGCCCGGATGCTGCCTCACGACACATGACCCTCGGCATGATTCTGGCCGGGCTTGATCAAAAGGAAGCAGCCATCGCTGAAGGTAAACGCGCGGTGGAACTTTTGCCCGAGTCTCAGGATGCTTTGGAAGGACCAAAGATCACGCTTTTGCTCGCCCAAATTTACACTTGGACCAGTGAGCCAAGTCAGGCGCTTCAACTCCTCGAGCATTCGCTCAATACGCCAAATGGCGTCACGGTTCCCTCACTGAAACTTGATCCGGTCTGGGACCCGCTGCGAAGGGATCCGCGCTTTCAGGCTTTGATCGAGAGGAACGGCGCGAACGCTTAGCGTCGACTTCTCTTTTTCACTTTGATGACAGCCATCACCGCGAATGGTGCGGGAAAAATTCGCAAAACGAATGTCCACCAATGTCAAGTGAACGCGGCAGGCACTTTTTCTGTCTAAACTACGCCTTTGCAGTATCGTCCCGTGCAAACCCAATCTTTTTTTATGAACGGTTTCTTCGAGGAGGTGAAACGACGAAAGGTTTACCGGGTGGCGGCGGCTTACGTCATTGCGGCGGGCGGCATCATTCAGCTTGCTCTGGGCGCTGCGTCTGGTAATTGTGCTTTTGCTGGTCGGTTTTCCTATTGCGTTAATTCTCGCCTGGGCGTTTGACGTTACGGCGCAAGGTATAAAAACAACGCCAACAGCAGCGCCGCGGAGACAGGTTCGCCGCAATGTAATTATGTTGGCTACAGCCGGGGTGGTAATGTCTGCGGCTGTTGGCTTTTTTGTGCTGCCACGCGCTTCTGCGCACAAAATAGATAAATCAATTGCGGTGCTGCCGTTCCAGAATTTAAGCGACGATCCACAGAACGCTTACTTCGCGGACGGTATTCAGGACGACGTGCTCACCAGTTTGTCAAAGATAGGGGATCTCAGGGTGATTTCTCGCACCTCCGTCATGCAGTACAGAGACAAGGCGGCAAACGTGCGTGACATAGGTAAAGCCCTTGGCGTTTCCAACGTTCTCGAGGGCAGTGTGCGTCGCGCCGGAAACAAGGTTCGAGTGAACGTGCAGTTGATCGACGCGAATAGCGACGAGCATGTTTGGGCTAACGATTACGATCGCGATGTAACCGACGTGTTTGCGATCCAAAGTGATCTCGCTCAAAAAATCGCCGAAGCGCTCCAAGCCAAGCTGTCGCCCGGGGAAAAATCAATGATGGAGCGCAAGCCTACAGAAAATGGAGAGGCATACCTGGCGTTCGTTCAGGCGCATAATCTTTCCTGCGCTTTTGAGGATCTCGAAAAACTGAAACAGAGCGAGCAGCTTTACGCGCGTGCCATCGAGTTGGATCCGAACTTTGCGCTGGCCATCGCGCGCTACTCGCAATTGGAAAGCTGGCTTCTGCACGAAGGTGATCGCGCGCCGGAGCGCCGGGACAAGGCGCGTACCCTTGCGGAAAGAACTTTGCAGCTACAGCCAGATCTGCCGGAGGCGCATCTGGCACTGGGGTTCTCTTACTACTATGGGGATAACAACTATGACGCGGCGCTAAGAGAATTTGAAATCGCGCAGCGCGGATTACCTAACGAATCTGAAGTCTATCTCGCCATCGGCGCAATCCAACGCAGGCAGGGAAAGTGGGTTGAGTCGACTGCAAATCTTGAGAAGGCGGTCAGTTTGAATCCTAAAGATACCTGGCCGCTGCAAAATCTCGCTTTCAACTATCAGATGCTGCGGGACTTTACTAAAGCTAATCAGACCATCGATCGCGCACTGGCGTTGGACCCGAATGCTCTCGGGCCCTGGGAGGTCAAGTCAAAACTGGCCATCGTTGAGAAGGGCGACTTCAGTGTGGCGGAGAAAGCGTTTGAAGCCGTGAAATCGGTACCCATGAGCAACGAGCAGAAGCTTAAAATCGCCGGTGATCGCGCCAACGTATTAATTTTGGAACGCAAGTATCGGGAAGGATTGCAACAAGCGGAAAGCGTCTCGGATGATCAACTTGACGCTTTGCCGGCACATTTGTGGAGTAAGTACTACTACATCGGCTTTGCGCGAAAGGCGCTTCAAGACGAAGCGGCGGCACGTGCGGCTTTCCTCAAGGCAAAAAACGCCGTCGAGGAGCAACTGAAACGGACTCCTGACAATGCGGACACGCACGTTGAGCTGGCAAAAGTGCTCGCATTTCTCAGCGAGAGGGACTCGGCGCTCGCGGAGGCGCAACGCGCGACCGAACTGCTTCCCGAAACCAAAGACGCGTTTGGAGGTCCGGAAGTTATGGCTGGCGTAGCGGAGGTTTACGCGATTCTGGGTGAGAGCGATCGCGCGATCGAGATACTCGATAGATTGTTGAGCCGACCAAGCGGCGTCACCACACAGGCTCTGAAAATAAATCCAATTTGGGATCCACTGCGACGCGATCCGCGCTTTCAAGGTTTGATCGACAAGTAGCTTAGGACTTTTGTCCTTTTCTTCACCGTTGTCGCTGCCGCGCATGCGGACTGGAATGTTCTTTCAGTTGCATCGGAACCAGGGCGCGCAGGAATTGAACATCGACACATTGTCGTTGAAAACACTGGTGCCGATCAACGGGCCGATCTCGACCTTGCAATTTTCTCCGGCAAATCATGCACGTTACGCGTAATCGATAATCCTGACGGACAAACACTCGCGGCGGTTATGAAAGGCGAAAAATGCGGGTGCGGAGTCAATGGTGGTTACTTCGACACAAATTTCGAGCCCATCGGCTTGCGAATTGTGAATGAAGAAATGTTCGTGCCGCTGCGACGAGCCCGCCTGATTACGGGTGTACTGCTGGCGTCGTCGCGTGGAGTGCAAATCGTGCGCAGCCGTGAATTTTCGCGGCCTCAAAAAATCGCCGCTGCAATTCAGTGCGGTCCATTCCTCGTCGATGTGTCCCAGCGCGTTCGTGGTTTGAACAATTCCCATCGGGCACGACGAACCTTTGCGGCGACAGCAACGCACGACCGCGTGTTGCTTGGTGTTTGCTCGGAAGTTTCGCTCGCGGACCTGGCAACCATCCTTGCTACAACACGAATCGCTGGGGATTCAAGAATCGAACGCGCAATGAATCTAGATGGCGGTTCTTCGAGTGCATTCTGGTTTGCGCGGGAGAACGGCAGCGCGTTCTCAATTCCGGCACAAAAACCTGTGCGCGATTTTGTGGCTGTTGCGCCGAAGTAAATTGTAGGGCAGGCGCTTCGCCTGCCACGTTTTTGATTCGGCAACCGAAGTGGTCGCCCCTACAATTTTTCCAATGAGAACGTTTGGCGGATTCAAATCAGGCGATCGTTTTTTCCACGGCGAACTGCGCGGCGATGACGTGCATGTGCTGGCAAAACCGTATTGGATCGAGGTTCAACCCACCGGCCAAGTATTGCCGCTCGCGACTTTGCATATCGACCTTCCCGTCGCGCCGTCGAAACTAATGGCAGTCGGGTTGAATTATACCGATCACATTGCGGAGATGAAGCGGACGCCGCTGGGCACGCCGCTCATCTGGTTTAAGGCTCCGAGCTCGGTTTTGCCGGACAACGGCGCAATCGAAATTGCGTTTCCCGAACATCAAACCGATTTCGAAGCGGAGTTGGCCGTCGTCATTGGCAAGACTGCGAAAAATGTGGCGGTGGAGTGCGCGCTCGATTTTGTTTTCGGTTACACAATCGGTCTCGACATCAGCGACCGCGATTTACAAAAGACCGAGAAGCAATTTGGCCGCTGCAAATCATTTGATACTTATACACCGATTGGGCCGTTTGTTTATGCCGACGTCGACGTGAGCGATGTTTCCCTGGAGCTTTGGCAGAATGGCGAGCTGCGACAGAGCACGCGGACGAGCCGAATGATTTATTCAGTCGCGGATGTTATTTCATTTGCGAGTCAATCGCTCACACTTTTCCCCGGCGATGTCATTTTAACCGGAACGCCCGCCGGTGTCGGCCCGATTCATGATGGAGATCAATTGGAAATAGCGATCGAAAATTGGCCGCGCCTGCGCAACAGCGTTTCGATCGCCGAGCGCGCTTCGGGCCGCGATGCTGAAAAAAGCTCAATTATTACAACTTGAAAGACTTGCCTTACATCCCGGCAGTAGAGATATTTCGAATCATAGATGCGACCTCGATGCAAGGGTCGCGGAAAAAAATGAAAAGTTTTGCTCGACTCGCGACCAACTCGTCTGCGATAAGAGAAAACCTGTCTCGAAACCGCACCGGTCAGATTCAACTCCTGCTTCAACTATGAAAACACTACTTGCTACCTGTCTATGCTCACTCGCGCTTGCCCTGATTTCACTCGCGCAATCTCCGCCGCCCGCACAAGCTCCGCCTGCAGCAGGCACGAGTCCGGCTGCCGCGGCACAGCAGGCGCCTGCTACTAACGTTCCGCCAGGGCAGGCTGCAGCCCCTGGGCAGCCCGCAGCGCAGCAACCAGCAGCCCCTGGGCAACCTGCAGCGCAGCAACCGGCAGCCCCTGGACAACCCGGAGCAGTAGGGCAGCCCGGAGCACCAGGCGCAGTGACGAGCCCTGCACCAGCCGGTGCCGAGAGTCCTGCTGCGACGGCCGCTGCGAGTGCCCCGCCAGCTGCTTCGCCCGCTGCGGAACCTGGCTTGCTTGGCAGCAACTGGTTGATCGACAAGTTTCGCAAGGGCGGGCCGGTTATGTGGCCGATTTTGATCGTGTCGATCATTGGGCTCACAGTCGTGATCGAGCGAATTTTTTGGTGGGGTGGCCGCTGGTTTCGACGCGATCCGAAACGCATCGAGAAGGTCTTCACCGCGATTGAAAATGGTGATACGGCCGAAGCTTCCAGGCTAGCCCGAGGTTCGCGCGACCCGGTTTTGCGCATGATTTGGAACGGGCTCAATCACCAGCATGCTTCACTGCAGGGCGCCCTGCAGGTTGCCGCAGGCATCGAAATCAAGCGCGCTGGCCGGTTCTTGGTTGTGATGGACACGCTGGTCACACTTGCGCCGTTGCTCGGCTTGTTGGGCACTATTACCGGTCTTATCAGGTCGTTCAGTTTTCTCGGCAACGAAGAGCTCGCTGTGCAGGCGGTCACTGGCGGTATCGCCGAGGCGCTCATTGCCACGGCGTGCGGTCTTGGCATTGCCATCTTCGCTCTGATTCCCTTTAACTTTTTCACTTCCCGAGTATCTAACTTAGAGTTTGAACTGCAGACGGCAGCCACAAACCTGGAGGTGATGTTGGGAGCGCAAACCGCACAGCGTGAGATGGAGATCGCCGGAACAGCCCCAACCACCGGGAAAGGCTCGTCGATTTGAGGTATTGTAATGCACGTAACCTCACCCATTCCTCACAAAAAAGCGCGGATCGAGATCATCCCGTTGATCGACATCATGTTCTTTCTGCTTGCGAGCTTCATGATGGTGAGTTTGAGCCAGGTGCACATGAAAGGGATCAAGGTGAACCTGCCCTCGGGTGTTTCAGGTCAGACGCAGACCAAGCGCGAGTACATCAGCGTCTCTGTCGATAAGGACGGTCATTACTTCTTCGACAAGGACGAAATCTCCGATACGGAACTGCTGGATCGCCTGCGCAAGGTGCACCAATCCGCCCCGGAGGCCAAGGTGTTCGTTCGCGGCGATCGCGACTCGGTTCACCTGAATGTTACTCATGCGCTTGATGTAATCCGGTCGGCTGGCTTTTATAAGATCTCATTTGAAATTAGGAGCGAAGCGCTCAAGGGGGTTCCGGGGCCGCGATGATTTGCGTATGGCAACCGAGCGAGTAAGACCGTTAATTTACCAGCCGCCGCCGCGCTGGTATTTCTGGACCGCCTTTGGGGCTGCATTGGCGATCCACCTCACAGCGGTTGCGGTCTCTCAAAGACGTGAAGCACCTCCGGTGGACCTCCCTCCTCAACCGCCGCTGGTCGTCGAGGCGGTATTGGCGCCGCCTGAGGCCACTCCACCGCCAGAAGATATTCCGATCCCCGAGCCTCCTCCTCCTCCAGACATCAAGCCGGAATTCGTCGAAGAAAGAACACCGCCACCGCGCCAACCACAGACGGCGGCGCAAAAATTCGTGCCAGTCAAAGCCCCTGGGCCGATGTCGATGTCGCGAGCGAAAGCCCTCGCCTTGTACGCGCCCCGGCCCCAGTACCCATACGAGGCGCGTTCGCGACACGTTACGGGGAGTGGAGTGATCGTCGCGCAAGTTGACGCGGCCAGCGGCAACGTTACCAGCGCTTCCGTCTCGCAAAGCACCGGAAGCCCCATACTGGATAATGCCGCCACCAGCGCCTTTCGGCAGTGGCGATTTAGACCCGGGACAGTTTCCAAGGTCAACATTCCCATCACTTTTACCATGACTGGGGCGTCGTACTAAATTCCACATATGAGACTCTCTTCGCCAGTTCCGCATAAACGAGCGCGCATCGAGATCATCCCGTTGATCGACATCATGTTCTTTCTGCTTGCTAGCTTTATGATGGTGAGCCTGAGCCAGACTCACATGAAGGGGATTCGCGTGAATTTGCCGGCTGCCCAAGGGCCTCCGTCAAGTGGTGTAAAGGATTTTGTCTCGATAAAAGTGCTGGAAGGAAATGCTGTGTTCTTTGACAACCAGTACGTGCCAGATGACCAGGTCCTGCCGCGCCTGTTTGGGCTTCACAGGGGAAATCCGGACATCAAGATCTCAATCAGCGCCACGCCGATGGCAATCTACGGTGATGTCATCGGAGTCCTCGACAAGGTTCGATCAGTCGGAATCACAAAGGTCGGCTATCAGATTAGAGCAGCTTCCGCCCCTGCGCCTGGCGGTGCTGCGCCGCCGCCCGGAGGTTAGATTACAGGAGTCGTTACTGTCCTACGAGGGACATCGCGACACTTTTACTGACCGGAACGCGGTACTAAGAACGTGCGTAATTTTTCCAAGGCGCGAGCCCTGTGGCTTAATTGATTTTTTTCTGCAGGTCCAAGCTCGCCAAAAGTTCGTTCGAAACCTTTTGGAACAAAAATCGGATCGTATCCGAATCCATGCGACCCACGTGGTTGCTGAGTGATTTGTCCCTCAACAGTCCCTTCAAACACTCCGAGAACCTCACCGTTGCGCGCCAGCGCCAGCAGACAATGAAATCGAGCTCGACGAGAGTCATTCTTAGCGCGAACTCGTGCAAGCTCCTCCAATAGCTTGTCGATCTTTTCTGTGTCGGTCGCATTCGCGCCGGCATACCGCGCCGAGTGTATTCCCGGCGCACCGCCAAGGGCGTCTACCTCTAGCCCTGAATCGTCGGCAATCACGAGTCCTGGCAATTTTGTTGATACCCCCAGCGCTTTGAGCTTCGCGTTCTCTTCGAAAGACGTTCCGGTTTCGATGATCTCGGAGATTTGCGGATACGCACGCAGATCGCGAACGCTGAAGCCTGATCCGAGAATATGCTGGATCTCGCGCGTCTTATGCGCGTTGCGGGTCGCCACGAGAAGCCGTATCACCCTGAAATAAAATCTGGAAGCCCGGAACCCACGAGTAAAATTTCAGTTTCCTTTCTTGGGTTCCTGGGTTCTTGATTCTAATCCGATGAGTAGCGAGCGGCGCAAATCATATCCCTTCGATCAGCTCGAACCAAAATGGCAGGCCATTTGGGAAGAGCGGCAGCTTTTCCATGCGCCTAACCCTGGCGAGAAAGGTTTCGATCCGGCGAAGCCGAAATTTTACATTCTGGACATGTTTCCCTACCCAAGTGGGGCAGGGTTGCACGTAGGCCACCCTGAAGGTTACACCGCAACCGATATCGTCGCCCGCTACAAAAGGATGCGTGGCTTCAATGTGTTGCATCCGATGGGTTGGGACGCATTCGGTCTGCCGGCGGAGCAATATGCCGTGAAAAGCGGCCAGCACCCTGTTGTCACGACACGGCAGAACGTGGCGAAATTCAAGAGCCAACTAAAGCGGATCGGTTTTTCCTACGATTGGCAACGGGAGATCAACACGACCGACCCGCGCTATTACAAATGGACGCAGTGGATTTTTCTCCAGATTTACAATTCCTGGTTCAATCCCGACACCAAACGGGCTGAGCCGATTTCCACGTATCGCGGGAGTGATCCGGACAGCGTTCGACTCGCCTATGTTGCTGATGTCCCGGTCAACTGGTGTGCCGAGCTCGGCACAGTTTTGGCCAACGAAGAAGTCGTGGATGGAAAAAGTGAAGTTGGCAAATTCCCGGTTGTTCGAAGACCAATGCGGCAATGGATGTTGCGCATCACTGCCTATGCGGAGCGATTGCTCGATGACCTCGATGAATTGGATTGGCCCGAAGGAATCAAACTGCTTCAGCGCAATTGGATTGGCCGAAGCGAAGGTGCGGAAATCGATTTCAAAATTGAGAATCACGACGCGCACGTGCGCGTGTTCACTACGCGGCCCGACACGCTATACGGCGGTACGTTCCTTGTGCTGGCGCCGGAACATTTGCTCGTCGATCAAATTGTCACCGAAGAGCAATGGCCAGCTGTGCGCGACTATCGTGAGCGAACTGCGCGCAAAAGCGAGCTCGAACGCGCCGATCTATCGAAAGAAAAAACAGGCGTGTTTACCGGCGCGTACGCAATTAATCCCGCGACCAGCAAAAAGATTCCAATCTGGATCGCGGATTACGTATTACTCGGTTACGGGACTGGAGCGATCGGCGGCGTTCCTGCGCATGACGAGCGCGATCTGGAATTCGCGAAAAAATTCGACCTGCCGATCATCGTAGTTGTTCAGCCAACACGCGACGAACCGGCCATAGGATTCACCGGCGAAGGCGTCGCAGTCAATTCGCCAATTATCAATGGGCTGACCAGCGCCGACGCGAAAAAGAAAATCACCGCGTGGTTGGAACAACACGGCTTCGGCAAACGCGCGATCAATTACAAGCTTCGCGACTGGTTATTCTCGCGTCAGCGCTACTGGGGAGAGCCGTTCCCGATCGTTTGGGAAAATGGAAAACATCGCGCGTTGGGTGAAAAGGAATTGCCGGTAGTCCCGCCGCCACTCGACGATTACAAACCGACCGGCACCGGTGAACCGCCGCTGGCAAAGGCAAAGGAGTGGATCCGGTACTCCGACAAGGCGCTGCGTGAGACAAACACCATGCCGCAATGGGCAGGCTCGTGCTGGTATTACTTGCGATTTTGCGATCCGCACAACGACAAACGTTTCGTAGGCGAAGAAGCGGAACGGTACTGGATGGGCGGTGACAAGCCGGGAGGTGTTGATTTGTACGTCGGCGGCACCGAGCACGCTGTTCTGCACCTGTTGTATGCGCGTTTCTGGCAGAAAGTCCTATTCGATCTCGGTTACGTCTCAAAGCCGGAGCCATTTCAGCGCCTCGTGAACCAGGGAATTATTCTCGGAGAGGATAATCAGAAAATGTCGAAATCGCGCGGGAACATCGTTAATCCTGATGACGTTATCGATCAGCACGGTGCAGACGCGTTTCGCTGCTACGAAATGTTTATGGGCCCGCTGGAGCAAATCAAACCGTGGAGCATGCGCGGCGTCGAAGGCGTTGCGCGCTTTTTGGCGCGCGTCTGGCGCCTCCTCATGACTGAGAACCAGGCAGGCGAGTGGGAATTATCCAGCAAGATCAAACCCGCCGATCCGAGCAAGGCGCAGCAGAAAGTTCTTCATGCCACGATCAAGAAAGTCACCAAGGATATCGAATCGTTCTCTTTTAACACCGCCATTTCACAAATGATGATTTTCGTGAATGCATTTACGAACGTTCAAATCATTCCATTATCAGCGATGCGCCCCTTACTTATTTTGCTGAGTCCATTTGCGCCTCACATTGCATCCGAATTGTGGGAAAGGCTGAATACAAGATTCAGCGACGCACACGGCGACATGACGGAGCAGCCCTGGCCAGAATACAACGAGCGACTGCTCGCCGAAGAAGAGGTTGAAATCGTAATTCAAAAAACTCCGCGATCGAATGAAAATGTCAGTCCTCGCAACGGAGGAAGAATTGAGAACCGCCGCGCTGTCGAGCCCGAAAATTCAAGATCGAATCACCGGTAAGACGGTGCGCAATGTGATTGTAGTGCCGAAAAAACTGGTCAACATCGTCGTATGAAGAAGATCTGGAATGAATTCAAAGAATTCGCCGTAAAAGGTAACGCAGTTGATCTCGCGGTCGGGGTCATCATCGGTGCGGCCTTCGGTTCAGTGATCACTTCGCTGGTGAAAGACGTGGTCATGCCACCGATTAGCGTGCTTACCGGCGGACTCGATTTCTCAAACAAATTTGTCATTCTGCGAGCGGCCAAGGATGGCTCGACCGCATTCAATACTCCCGCGGACGCCGGGAAGGCCGGAGCGATTACTTGGAATTACGGCAACTTCATTACGCTGCTAATTAATTTTCTCATTGTCGCGACCGCTATCTTCCTTCTGGTCCGGCTGATCAATCAATTGAGACGACCAGCGGAAAAACCAGTCGACCAGAAAGAGTGTCCGGCGTGTGCGATGAAGATCCCTATTAAGGCAACGCGCTGTCCTCATTGCACGAGCGAGCTTACCCAAACAGCCACGCGCTAGCACTCTAGCTGCTATCATTAATCAGCTTGCGAGACACACTCAGAACCTAGCTCAATTCAGCGGCCCTAGGGAATTTTTGTAAATTATTGCTTGCCCATCCCTACTTGGGCTGCTATGGAGGGCCCGATAATGCGGTGCCTTAACCTAGCGCTCGCAGGAGCTTCAGCTTGTTTAATCGTTGGCTGCGCAACGCAGTCGAAGCCGACTCTCACCAACGGACGTCGCATACCAAACGTGCGTACTACCGCATATACCCGTCTTGAGGGGGGAAGCGGCCGTCGTAACGCGCTCGGCGAATATTTGTCCGGCCGACACGTGATGAGTGCTGCTTCTGACTGGTCACGATATCCGCTCGGAACACGGTTTCGAATCGCCGAGACGAACGAAGAATATGTTATCGACGACTATGGGAATGCGTTGATCGGCACCGACACCATTGATTTGTACAAGCCAAGCCGGCTCGAGATGAAGCAGTGGGGCGTCCGACATGTAAACATCGACATCTTGCAATGGGGTTCTGAAGAACAAAGCTTGAAAGTCCTCGCGCCACGTTGCAAACATAGTTGCGTACGGAAGATGGTCGCAGCCCTCGAGAAAAAGAGAGGCAAAACCGTCGCGCAATCGTCTTCCACTCGCACTTCGCTTTGATTTAAGGCGAGTCGCGCAGCATTTTCCCGCCGATGAGAATCTTCGTCACTGGCGGGGCGGGTTATATCGGGAGCGTTTGCTCCGAGCTTTTGCTGAATGAGGGGCACGAAGTTGCCATTTTCGACAATCTAATCGAAGGCCATCGACGCGCTGTCGATTCGCGCGCCCAATTCATCCAAGGCGATTTGGCGGACCGAGATCAAATCGAGCGTGCGCTTTCGAACACGCGCCCGGATGCCGTAATGCACTTCGCAGCATACGCGCTTGTCCCTGAGTCAATGCGGGATCCATCAAAGTATTTCCGCAATAACGTCTCGAACGGATTGAATCTGCTGGATGCAATGCTGACAACAGGTGTTCAACGGATCATCTTTTCATCGACCTGCGCGCTTTTCGGTCCGCCCGATCGGGTCCCAATCGACGAAACTGCGCCAGCGCGTCCCGCCAATCCATATGGCGAATCGAAGCTGGCTTTCGAAAAAATCCTGCGGTGGTACGACCAAGTCCATGGATTGAAGTTTGTTTGTTTGCGCTACTTCAATGCGGCCGGTGCAACTGAGGACCTCGGCGAAGATCATCGTCCCGAGACACACTTGATTCCAAACGTGCTAAAGGTCGCTCTCGGTCAAAGACCAAGTCTTGAAATCTATGGCACGGATTATGAGACGCCCGACGGTACCTGTATTCGCGACTACATCCATATTGTCGATCTTGCGCACGCGCACATTCTGGCTCTTGGCGCAACCGCGAGCGGATTCTACAATCTCGGTACGGGAGGCGGCTCGAGTGTTAAGGAGGTAATCGCAGCATGTCGCAAAATCACCGGCCGACAGATCGACACGATTGAAAAGCCGCGCAGACCTGGCGATCCGCCGCGGCTTATTGCTTCCTCGGAAAAGATCAAAAAGGAGCTTGGTTGGCAACCACAGTTCCAGTCGCTGGATGTCATCATCGAGACCGCGTGGGCTTGGCATCAAAAGTTTCCAGACGGCTACGAAGAGTAAACTCAACCCTGCGGCTGCCGCAGCAGGCGTTTCGCTTGATTAGCTGTTCAGCGCGCTAGCGACAGCGGCTTCGACCCGTGCGATTTCCAAATTGCTCAGCTTTCCGCCGGGCGCGCTAAGAACTCGCACGTTTTTGTTCCTGGGTGCCCATACATTGGGATCCGTCGGTCCAAAAAGCAGAATGCAATTTGCGCCCGCGGCTGCGGCGAGGTGCGAGATGCCACTATCGTGCCCAATGAAGATCGAACGCTCAAGCACCGCGGCGAGGTGGGGCAGCCGTAAGTTCTTGGCGAAACGGACTATTGGATCTTTCCACTCGCGTTCCAATAGCTCCGTCTGTGCCTTATCCGCCTCGCCTGAAATGACGACAACGGAAGGCAGTCCGCGGGACCGCTCGCATTTGTCTTTGTCGATCGAGAAATCACGGCTTCGCGAAAACAAAGCAATCCACTTTTCCAGCGGCCAGTTTTTCTCCGTGCTGCCGCTTCCCAGATGAATCGCGATAATCGGTTGCTGCAAATTCTGGAGAAACTGCCGCGCGAACTGTCGATCTCCTATTGAAGGAAAAACTTTTTCAGTAAGATCGGTGACTCTGATTCCCAGCTCTTCGATCGGCCGCGCAAGCTGGCGCGCGGCGTGGTCGAGGGTTTGGACGATCTTGGCTGGCCCGCAAAAGAAATTTTCAACACCACACCGGCGCACGTTGTTTTCAAAGATGCGGTCCGGATCATACAGATAACTAATGATCAAATCGAAACTGGCGAAATAATTTGCCAACTCCGCTGGCAATTCCGAATTCCTGGCGAAGAAGCTCGAGAGCGGTCCGTATTCGATCGAGCGTACTGCTTGCGCGTAAAATCGCTTTTCGGCAAGTACCGCAATGTGTTTGTAACCAAGAATCTCCATGTATGCATGTGGACAAGCGTCGCGCAGAGCCTTGAGCGCCGGCAAGGTGAGAATAAAATCGCCGATCGCGCCGCCACGGATCACCAGAATGCGCTTCATGCGCATTTACTGTAGCGGCGCTCTGTGAATGCCGAAAAGATTCGTGAGACACTACAACTGCCAAATCTAAAAATCCCGGAGTGAAACTTGTCCGCGTCATCGGCGGTCGCGCACCGCGTCTATGGTTTCTAATACTGAGTAAACGCGAACCTGAGAATCACACCGCCATAGATCAAGGCGATAGCGTGCAAACAGCGCCAGCGAAAAACGCTGCGCGTGCTCCAGTTGATTTGATCGCGAAGAACATAGGGGATCGCGACCCAAAACAGCCCGGCAACAATCAGCAGATAAGCGAACACCGTTATGAGCAACCGGCTGGTTTCGTAGCGCAGAAAGGCGGCATCAAGCAGCGGCTCCGCCGCGAGCAAACAAAGAATTCCAAGCGTGCGTACTGCGAGAAATTCGTCGACGAAACGCAGGACGAGCACGTAACCGATTGGCAACGCAATGAGGAGCGGCCGGCGAAAACCGGAGAATTCGCCCATCTGGATCGTGTAGAGCAGCCAAAATGTCCAAACAAGACAAACGGTGAGCAGGATAACTCCCGTAGTCCTAGAGCGCGGAAGCCGCTGCACCACACGAGCGAAGCTCGGTTTTATTAATCCGAGCAAACCCATTAAAACGAGAAATACTCCTGCGATGATTCCGACGGTGTGCAAGGAGAGATCGTAAATCATGCGGCGAGCTTCGCTGATGGGGTGTGAGTTTGGATAAGGTGGCGCAAGTTTTTAACTTGTGATTGAGCGCGCCGGAGAACCTCAAAAACTTGCCAGAGTAGCACATGCCTCTGGCTTTCGCTCTAACGAAAGCACGCCGGAGACATGCGCTTCCCTAATTGGCGTGCCATACAAGCTGAACCCGTTGGCCTGCTCGATTCGGACCTTGACCAGTTCTCCAATCAGTCTGTCGCTGCCTTCAAATACGACAATTTTGTTGGTGCGCGTTCGCCCCATTAAGCGGGCCGGATTGGTTTTGCTGGGGCCTTCGCAGAGCACTTCCACACATTGGCCGACCAGCCGTTCGAGACTTCGGCGATTCGATACGTTTACAACTTGGAGCAAATCCTGATTGCGCTCTTCCCTGGTGCGCTCTTCGATTTGATCCAGCATGTCCGCAGCCGGCGTGCCACGCCGCGGCGAATAGCGAAAGACGAAGGCGTTATCAAATTGGATTTTGTCAACCAAATCGCGGGTCTGCTTGTAATCGTCTTCTGTTTCTCCCGGAAAGCCGACGATAATGTCCGTCGTAATCGCGATGCCGTCTCGCGCCCGCCGAATTCGCCTCACAAGATCGAGGTATTTTTCTGCCGTATACGCGCGGTGCATCGTTTTCAGAATCTTATTGGAGCCAGATTGCAACGGCAGATGGACGTGCTCGGCGAGTTTCGGTAAACGCGAGATCGCGTCGATTAAGTCGTCGCGGAAACCGATCGGGTGCGGCGAGGTGAAGCGGAGCCGCTCGAGCCCGTTGACGTCGTGAACGGCTTCGAGCAACTGCACAAACGGAGATTTATTGTCGATCTTCGGAAATTCGTGGCGGCCGTAAAGATTCACGATTTGCCCCAGCAGCGTGATTTCTTTAACGCCACGCGAAACTAGATCACGCACTTCGCTCACGATATCGTTAATAGAGCGGCTGCGTTCCATCCCTCGCGTCTGCGGAACAATGCAGAATGTGCAGTGCATGTTGCAGCCCTGCATAATCGAGACGAATGCCGTCGCCTGTCCCGGCGTGACAGATTGATCGCGGATTGTCGATTGCGAGCCACGTTCCTCCGCGACATCAACAATCGAAAACCGCAAATCGTCCATCGCCTGACTTGAATGATAGAACGCGCACTCCGTGCGTGCCGCTTTCTTGGCCACTAGTTCCTCCACGTAATCCGCCACTCGGTGAAATTTCTGCGTACCGACGACAAGATCGACATGCGACAGACCTTTGAGCAGTTCGTCACCGCGTGCCTGGGCCATGCAACCGAGAAACCCAAACACAACGTGCGGCCGCTCTTTAGCCAGTCGCCCCAGCATTCCCATTTTCCCCAGTGCTTTCTGGTCAGCCATATCGCGCACGCTACACGTGTTCAGAAGCACGACGTCGGCTTCTGACTCTTTTGAGACCCGCTCGTACCCGCGCGCCATGAGCGAGTGCGCAACCTGTTCCGCGTCGCGCTCGTTCATCTGGCAACCGTAAGTTTTGATAAAAAATTTCGGCATGAAGGAGTCAAAATAATACACGGCCACAACGCCTTCGTCCAAGACACGACACGAATTTCACGAATTCACACCAATTTCATGCAGCGTTACGAGATTCGTGACAATTCGTGTAATTCGTGTCTTAAATCCCCGGCATGCCGATCGCGAAAAACGAGGCTCCAGCAATTGGAATCATTGGTGGCAGCGGTTTGTACCAGATGGAGGAATTACGCGACACGACTGAACACAAGATCGACACGCCATTTGGGTGGCCATCTGACACGCTTATTGGGGGAAAATTAGGCGGGCGTCAGGTTTACTTCTTGCCGCGGCACGGTCGCGGTCATCGGATTCTGCCGCACGAAATAAATTATCGGGCCAACATCTATGCGCTTCGCTTGCTCAACGTTCGTTGGATCATCTCAGTGGCGGCAGTGGGAAGTTTGCAGGAAAAATACGCGCCACGGGATGTGGTCTTACCGTCGCAGTTTTATGATCGCACCAGCCTGCGCGCAGCTCATACATTTTTCGGCGAGGGTATTGCAGCACACGTCGGTTTCGCTGAGCCGATCAGCGCAAGCCTGCGCAATCTTGTGGCTGAATCAGCCAGGTCTCTCGGAGTTACGGTTCACAATGGCGGCATTTATGTGAACATGGACGGCCCCGCGTTTTCCACGCGCGCCGAATCGGAATTTAATCATCGCAACGGCTTTGACGTGATCGCGATGACGAATCTTCCGGAAGCGAAATTGTCTCGCGAAGCCGAGATCGCGTACGTGACAATGGCAATGATCACCGATTACGATTGCTGGAAAATAGAAGAAGAACCGGTCTCGGCGCAGATAGTTCTCAGCCACCTGGTAGCAAACGCGGAGACTGCGAAGAAAGTGATTTCAAACGTGGTCCCACAAATACCGACTGAGCCGAACTGGCCGGAACACTTCGCCTTGGACACGGCGCTGATTACTGATCGGAAGCTCTGGCCCTCAGCAACGGTAGAAAAGCTTAGGCCGATTTTGGAACGGTTTCTGCCGAATTAAGAATTACGCGTGCAGTTGAGAAATTCGCTTGATCGCGCCGCGGAGCTAATCGCGTTCGAGGAAAAGTTCAGGAGACGACGGCCTGCAATTTCGATCTCCGGCCCTTGAGCGCCAGCGAGTTCCCGAAGATGTCGATCGAGCGAGGCCGCGCGAAGCGCCTTCATTTGGTCTGCGAACAGATCCTGCATCACAGACGATTGAATTGCGGCGCGAACCAATTGAGAATCACAAAATGAAAACGCGTTGCCTTGATCACATCGATTTGCGGGTGAAAGACATGGAAGTGGCACGAAAGTTCTACGGAAAATTTCTGCCCCAGCTTGGATTTGTTCGCGAAAGGCACGAACCGTCGCCACATCAAGAAGCCCCAGGCGAAGATTTCCATACTTTTTATTCTGCTGGTGGCGACAGACCGTCGGAATTCTTTTGCCTTAGTCCGGATAGAAACCACAAACCGAATCGCACACGAATCGCGTTTTGGGCGGACACGCGCGGAGAAGTGGATCGGATTGCGAAACTTGTGCGCGACGCTGGCGGGAAGAATCTTGAGGGTCCGGAAATTTGCCGAAGCTACAGTCCGGGTTACTACGCCTTCTTTTTCGAAGACCCGGATGGTAACAAGCTGGAAATTTGCTGCCGGGAAAGTCCGGTCATTGCGCAATGACCGAGGTTCGACGAAGAGTTGTAGAATGAGTAAGCCAGCGCACGTTCCTGCGATTCTGCAGGAACCGCGTCGGCACCGTTATCTCAAGCTGATCGCGCTGTTCAAAATCGGCAAGGGTGTGCTGTTGCTGGTACTTGGTGTTTCACTGCTTTTTCTCAACGCGCGCACCCGTTGGATGGATGCCATTTCGGATTGGACCGCGGATGAAATCTTGCTGGAGCACAGCAAGGCTGTCGCTTATTTGCTTCACAAACTGCAAGCGGTTCTTGCGGGTGGCACGTTGCGTGCCACCGGTCTTTTGGCGCTCTTTTACGCAGCAGTTCTTTTTACCGAGGGAATCGGAGTGTATATGGAACAGCGCTGGGCGGAGTTACTGATGATTTTCGCAACTGCTGGACTGATTCCAATTGAAATCCGTCACCTTTGGCATCGGCCGGGCCTGGTGAGCGCGCTCATTTTACTGGTGAACTGTTTCATTGTTTGGTTTCTGTATCGCGTGCTTAAACGCGACAAGGCTAAAGCGCACGTCGCGCAGCCGCGCGAACTGGTCGAGACAGTTTAGGCAAATGACTCGTTGATAGCCGCGGACACGCTCACCAAGGCAGCGAGCGGCGATTACTTCTAGCAAGAACTTGGCAGCTGGCGTCCATGCAAAGGCCAAAAATTGATGACAAATTGACTTTGCAGGGAGATTTCGGAAAGACCGATGCAATCTGCGTCGAAGTGCTGGATAATCCGGCCACCGAGGAGGAGGGCATTCTACTTAAGGTGATGACCCGCGGGCCATTCGAACAGGGCCAGCAGGTCTGGATGGTTGATCGCGACGGATCAAAAGTCGGAGCGACTGTAGAAAAC
>WNEX01000110.1_pt1 | contig 34181 bp, 24 predicted proteins | sample 5399841 | NCBI WGS metagenome assembly WNEX01 (sample SAMN13153337, study PRJNA577476) | soil metagenome | isolation source: 40 cm grassland meadow soil 2 days after 1st rain plot 5 | place: USA:California | collected 2015-09-18 | reverse complement strand
TCCGCTATAACCGGTAGCCCAGCCCGATCGAGACGCCGCCGCGTCGCGTCGCGCGCCGCTCCACCCCCGCCGGTGCCTCGTCGCGGTTCATCACGGAACCGCTCAGTACCCCGGTCGCGTGGAAAGAACCGGTGAATCGCACGCCCAGTGGCCACTCGAGCCCGAGCCCTCCCCGGGCGCCGCCTCGAGTGCGGGTGACGTCATCCACGTCCCATAGATCCAGGGCGGGACCTGCTTCGACGCGTGTCACGACGCCTGCGCCGAAGCACGCGACCCGGATCGCAATCGCCGGCGCTACTTCGACCAGCGACGCGCGGTCGTAGAAGACCACCGCTACGCGATCCTGCTCCCCCGCGAGGCCGGTTCGGGCGTACATCACGCCGACGCCGACGCGTATGGGCCCGAGCTCCCGGTCGACCCGCACTGAGAACGTGGTCGGCCGGTAGGGACCCAGAGAGGCACCGGAGGTGTCTCGCGCCGTGCCTGCGAAACGGGCGGCGCCGACATCTACCGAGAGGCCCCACTGCGCGGCGCCAGCCCGAGCGGTGGCGGCCAAAGCGACTGAGCCGAGCAATCCGATTAGCCTGCGCATGCCTGCTCCGAGGTGAAAACGGTTCACTTCATTTCCAGCAGCACCCACCCGTTGGTGACGTTGTTTTCACCCTTGATGATCCAGTTGAACCCCGGGTGGTACTCGCCGACGACGCTGTCCTGGACGGCGTCCCCCACTAGCTCGTCGTTCGTGTTGATGAGCGACCCAAGCGCGCTCAAGAGCTTCTGGAATGCCTGCGCGAACTTCCACAGCTTCTGGCCCGTGCTCGACGTCGTGTCCTTGCCGGCCGTACGCGCCTGGTTTGCCGCGTCCACGGCGTCGAGCGCCTTCTTCCAGGCGTCGCTGCTCGTCTTGATCTGGCACGCCGTATCGTCGTCCTCCACAACGTACACGCGCGTGTTCTGCCCGGGGTGGGCGGCTTTGTAGGCGTCAATCTGCGTGTTGCTGAACAGCATGACGCTGCCGCTCCAGTCGAGCCCGTTCTGGTCGAAGTAGTACGGGGTCGATTGCCGCTCGCCGGCGCACTGGTAATCCGTGAGCGAATCGGTCTGCCCCTTCTGGCCGAGCATGTGCACCTCAAATTCGGGGGCGCCTTTCAACCAACCTTCAAAATCATCCACGAAATGGGCTTGCGTCATGTAGAGCCCGGACGCCGGCGGAGGTGGCGTGGGAGGCGGCACGCCCCCGCCTCCGCCGCCCCCACATTCCTCCAGACACGTGAGCATTGACGGTGGCGGCGTGAAGTCCGTCTCGACCGGAACGAGCGCGATCACCGGTGTCGCGGGTGGCTGGTCAGGGTCGAGCAGGATGCGGTGCCCCGCTGGGTCGAACGCCACCGGGACGTCGTGGTCGCGCAGCGCGGTGGCGACCAGCACGTTGGCGTCACCGCGCCAGGCGCTCCGATGGCCCGGCACGGGCAGATAGATCTCGAGCGGAATGGCCGCCTGCGCCTCCCGGTCCAGCTCGGCCGCCGCCACGCCGGCGTGCCGGGCGACCTCGTCGCGGGCGCGGCCCCCGGCCGCGGTGAGGAAACGCTGGAAGTGCAGCTTGTGCTCGCGGAACGGTGACGCGTCGAGCTGGGCCTTGAGGGATGCGGCGAACCCCGGGTGCGCGAGGGCGCGCGCCAAGTGTTGCGCGAGTGCCTCGGATTGCGCCTGCAGCTCGGCGGCAGGAGGGCTCGCCGCGGATTCCGGTCTCCCCGGGGCGGTAGCGGGGGGGCGGTCGGTGCACGCCGTCAGTGCCGCCAGAGCAGTGACAACCGCCGGGGCCGGGAGATAGCGCGATTTATGCGTCATGGCTGACTCCTTTTGTCGAGGTTTGCGCGCCCAACATGAGAAGTCAGCTGGCGAAAACCGGCGCCCGATTCGTGCGCCGCCGGTCGAAATCACGCGTTACGCCTCCCCGCCACGGCCAGGGGCGTGTAGCTTCCCCATCCCGATGATCCCGACGCTCCCGATTCTGCTCTGCTTCATGGCCCGCGATACGACGGGCTACTGGCAGCAGCAGGTCACCTACCGTATCACGGCGAGGCTGGACGAGCCGGCGGGCGTGCTCAGCGGACACGCGCGGATCACGTACCTGAACCGCTCACCCAACACCCTGCATGACTTCTTCGTGCACCAGCACCTGAATGCGTTCCGCCCGGGCTCCCGCTGGGCCGCGGCGGATTCCGCCGAAGGACGGGAGCGGTTTCAACACCTCCAGGACCCCGACTACGCCTTCGAGCGCATCACGGGCTCGACAGTGATGGGGGACCCCGTCAAGCCGGACTACCCGTATGCCCCGGACTCGACGATCGCGCACTGGACGCTGCCGCGGCCGCTCCTGCCGGGAGACTCGACCGTGGTGGAGGTCGACTGGCGCGCGCGGCCGTCGACGCTGCCGCGGCGCCAGGGGCGACGCGGGCGGCGGTTCGATTTCGCGCAGTGGTATCCGAAGGTGGCGGTCTACGACCGCTTCGGATGGGAGGACCACCCGCTCTATCCGGCCGGTGAGTTCTACGGCGAGTTCGCGACCTACGACGTGACGCTCGACCTCCCCGAGGACCAGGTGATCGGTGCCACCGGCGTGCCGGTCGAAGGCGATCCGGGGTGGGAGCACGCCAAGGCCGATCCGCAGCTCCGGATCGATTATCAGCGCGACTGGTACGGGCGCCGGGCCCCCCCCTCGGGCCTCGGGTGCGGAGTGGTGGCGGCGGGCCGCAAGTGCGTGCGCTTCCACGCCGAGCAGGTCCATCACTTCGCGTTCTCGCTCAACCCGCAGTACGTGTACGAGGAGGGGCGTCAGGGGGACGTCTTGGTGCGGGTCCTCTACTTACCGGGAGACAGCGCGACATGGGGGAAGGGGATCGCGGTGCGCAACACGCGGGCGGCGCTGGCGTGGCTCGACTCGCTGTACGGGAAGTTCGCGTGGCCGTCGCTCACCAACGTGCACCGCATCGAAAGCGGCGGCACCGAGTTCCCCATGATGGTGATGGACGGCTCCGCCGGGCTCGGCCTCATCGTCCATGAGGTCGGCCACAACTACACGATGGGCATCCTCGCCAACAACGAGTGGCGGGAGGCCTTCCTCGACGAGGGGTTCACCAGCTTCCAGACCAGCTGGTTCTTCGAGACACACGGGGGGCGGTCGCAGTACCCGGCTGTCGAGGCGGACGTGCTGCTGCTCGACCTCGACCGCTGGAGCGAGCCCGTCTCCCTGGCGAGCGAACGGTTCCGCGACTTCTTCACCTACAATCAAATGGTGTACGACAAGGCGCAGCTGTTCTACGAGCAGCTGCGCTACGTCGTGGGCGACGACACGATGCGCCGCATCCTGCGCGCCTACTACGCCCGCTGGAAGCTCAAGCACGTGGACGAGGACTGCTTTCGTGGAGTGGCGGAGGAAATCTCGGGGCGGGACTTGAAGTGGCTGTTCGGGCAATGGCTGCATGGCACGCCGTTGATCGATTACTCCCTGAAGCGGGTGAAACGAACGCGGCAGGCTGACGGCCGATGGCTGACGGCTGTCACCATCGAGCGGAAGGGCGACGGCTGGATGCCGGTCGAGATCGGCGACCGGAGGGGCGACACGATATACGCTCGCGCAACCGGCCAACCGGCGACCGAAGTGGTCGAGTTCACCACCGCCGGCCGACCGGGCCGGTTGATGCTGGACCCGCGGGTGCGGACCCACGACTACAACATGCTGAACAACCGGGAGCGCGGGGGGCTCACGGGACGGGGGGCATGGACGCTACGCATCGACAACCCGTTCCAAGAGACTGTGCGCCGGGACGGCGGCGTGCGGGGGTTGCTGCCCGTGGTCTGGTCGAACGACTTCGGCGGCGTCACAGTCGGCCTGCGGGAGCGCGCCAACTACCTCGGCCGCTACGACCGGGGCCTGGTGCTCGGCACGGTGGCGACCCGCCCGGGTGCGAGCCAGGCGCTCGGGGTGTACGGGCGCTGGAGCAACCCGGTCGGCGGGCTCACGCCGCGGACTACGACCAGCCTCGCGGGCTGGCTCACCGAGGGGCGGGCCGGGGCGGCCATCAGGGCCGATCGCTCGTTGCGCCAGCACCTCGGATTCGGTGCGGATCCGCACGTCGGATTCGACGCGCTGTGGATGGCCACGACCGACCTGGGGTATTTGGACCGCCGGCTGTGGGACGACGCGGGGACCATCGAGGCGGGGCCGTGGGTAGCCACGACTGCCCGGCGGGGGGCAGCCGTGCTGCGAGCGCGGCTGGGAGGCCGGAGCGGGGTCGTCTACTTCAACCCGGGACGGGGAGCGGTCTCCCGCAACCGCTACGACTTCGAGGCGTTCGGCCGGTTCACCGGCGAAGCGAGCGTCCGTACGCCGTTGCTGGGCGCCCGCGTGTTCGCCGGCGCGTACCTGGGCCAGTCCGATCCGGTGCGGCAGCGGCAGATCTCCTTCGCGGGCGCCGACCCCTACGAGACGTTCACCAACCCGTTGCTACGGAGCCGAGGCGCGCTGCTGGTGCGCCCCGATTTTCACTACCAGGCTCCGGGCGGGGCGAACCTGCGGGGCTTCCGGCCGGACCTGGGCGGGCGCTGGGCGGTAGGGGTGAACCTCGAGATCACGCCGTGGGTGCTGCGGCGCGACCAGGGTATCTTGGGGGGGTTAGGGCTCGAAGCGTTCGTGGACGCCGGGGTGGTAGACACGCTGATGATTCGGTCGTCGTCGCCCGGCCGCGCGTACACGACGCTGTACGACCTGGGTGTGGGGCTGGTGACGCAGCATTATCTGAAGGAGCTGGCCTGGACGATGCGCTTCGAGGTGCCGTTTGCGGTGAACCGCTGGAACGACGCGGCGGACTTCACGTCGGGGCAGGAGCGGCTCGCGTTCCGCTGGCAGGTCAGCCTCGAGCCGAGTTTCTGATGGACACGCGGGCGAGCGACCGGCGCGGCTTCTTTCGGGAGACATTCGGTCGGCTGTTGCAGGAGGTGACGGTGCGCACCGAGCAGCGCGTCGCCCCGCGCCGCCACTTCCGGCCGCCGGGCGCGGCGGAGGAGCTCGCCTTCCTCGCCTCCTGCACGCGCTGCGGCGACTGCATCGAGGTGTGCCCGGTGCACGCGATCATCAAGGCGCCGCCCGGGGCCGGCCTGGCTGCCGGCACGCCGATCATCGATCCGGCCATCCAGGCGTGCGTCGCCTGCGCCGACATGCCGTGCGCCCGCGCCTGCGAGACGGGCGCGCTCGTCCCTCCCGCGGACGGCTGGGCGAGCGTGCACCTGGGGGTCCTGGAGCTCGACCCCGAGCGCTGTATCACGTTCCACGGCGTGCCGTGCGGGGTGTGCGCGCGCGCTTGCCCTGTGGGGGAGCGAGCGCTCGCGCTCGACGCCGGCGGGCATCCGGTGTTGAAGCCCGAGGGGTGCGTGGGGTGTGGGGTGTGTGTGACGGCATGTGTGACGAGCCCGTCGTCGCTCAGCTTAAGCCTGATTTTATGAGAACGCGGAACGCGGAAGTGGGAAGGCGGAACAGCAATGCGAGGCCGCTCGCCACGATCCCCACCCTGCTGTTCCGCGTTCTACGTTCCGCGTTCCGCGTTTCGCGCCTCCCATGACCAGCCTCCCCTATCGCGTCGAAAAGCCCTGGGGCCACGAGCTCATCTGGGCGAAAACCGAGCGCTACGTGGGGAAGATCCTCCACATCGAGCCCGGGCACGTCCTGTCGCTGCAATACCACAAGAAAAAGGACGAATCGATCTACGTGCTCGCAGGCGAGATCATCCTGCGCATCCAGCAGGGCGAGACGCTGATCGAGCGGCCCATGGCGCAGGGCGAGTCGTTCCACATCCATCCCAAGCTGATCCACCAGTTCGAGGCCGTGGTGGTGAGCGACCTGCTGGAAGCCTCGACTCCCGAGATCGACGACGTGGTGCGGCTCAAGGACCGCTACGGGAGGGTGTAGATGAAGATCATCGTGCCGCTCGCGGGGAAGGGGACCCGGCTGCTGCCGCTCACCAAGCGCGTGCCCAAGCCGCTGATCCGTGTGGCGGGGCGGCCGGTGATGGACTACGTCATGGATACGGTGAAAGGCTTCGACGTCGACGAGCTGATCGTGATCACCGGGCACCTGAAACACGTCGTCGAGCGATACATCGTCACGCAGTACCCCGTCAAGGCAAAATTCGTCGAACAGAAGGCCTTGGACGGGACCGCTGGGGCGATCAATCTCGCGCGGCCGTTCGTAGACCAGCCGGTGCTGATCATCTTCGTGGATACCCTGTTCGACGCCGACCTGTCGCTCATCAAGACCGTCGACGCCGACGGCATCCTCTGGGCGAAGGAGGTCGAGGACTACCAGCGCTTCGGGGTGATCGTCACCGACCAGCGCGGCTACATGAAGACGATCGTGGAGAAGCCGAGCACCCCGGTGTCGCGGCTCGCGAACATCGGGCTGTACTACGTCAAGGACTGGAAGACGCTGTTCGACGGGATCGCCCACGTCTTGGAGCAGCCGCCCGGGAAGGGCGGCGAGTACTACCTCACCGACGCGTTCCAGTACATGGTGGACCGCGGGCGGCGACTGTTCACGGCGCCGGTGGGCGGGTGGTACGATTGCGGAAAAGTCGACACGCTGCTCGAGACGAACCAGCACCTGCTCGAGCAGGGCCGGGCCCGGATTCCTCAGGGGCCGGGCCCCCGCTGCACGATCGTGCCGCCGGTGTATATCGAGGACGGCGTGACGATCCATGACGCCACGATCGGACCCAACGTCTCGATCGAGGGGGGGAGCTACGTCACCGAGAGCACGATCGCGAACTCGATCCTCGGGCGCAACGTCCGCGTGGTGCGGAGCGCGGTGGCGGACTCCGTGATCGGAGACGATCAGGTGATCGAGGGGAAGACGATCCAGCGTAGCGTGCTCGACGCGGGAGAGCTGGCCCCGGCTAAGTAACCTATCGGGCCAGCTTGTTTTCCAGCCCTGCCTTCACCTCCGGCCACTCGGCTGCGAGGATGCTGTAATACACCGAGTCGCGCACCCGCCCGGTAGCGGTGATCACATGGCTCCGCAGGATTCCTTCTTCCTTCGCGCCGATGCGGAGCAGCGCGGCGCGCGACCGCTCGTTGAGCGCGTCGGTCTTGAACTCCACACGGATACAGCCCAGCGTCTCGAACGCGTGTCGCAGCAACAGGTACTTTGCCTCGGTGTTGATCGGGGTGCGTTGCGCGTCGCGTGCGAGCCACGTCCAGCCGATCTCGAGACGGCGGTTCGCCCGATCGATGTTGGCGTAGCGCGTGCTCCCCACGGCGCGCCCAGACGCCGTCGCAATGATGGCGAAGGGCAGCGCCGCCCCCTGGCGCTGCCACTCGAGCGCCGTCTCGATGTACGCGCGCAGGTCTGCGGCCGTCCGCACGAGCGACGCGGTCCAGCGCCAGATCTCCGGATCGAGCCCGGCGGCGCACAGCTCCGGCTCATGCGCGAGCGACAAGGGCTCGAGCCGGACGTGGTGGCCGGCGAGCGTGACGGACTCCACGTGCATAATCGGCCTCATTGTATACGGTTGCGCATGTCCAGGGTAGCGCGACCGGGGGCCACAGCGCCGCTCGCCCCTCGAGTCGCGGTGCAAGCCAGCGACATTGTGTAAAGATCATGCGACAACTCGCGGCCTCAGCGGAGCATGGCGGCGATTTCGTACCGGGCCGGTGCGGCACGGCCTTTGCTTTCCGTGCTCGCGGTACCGCTCGCGGATACGTGCGGCTCGCAGCGCGTGTCCCGGCGGCGTGCGGGGTATCGTGGAGGCGCTTGCCTCCCGCTTGATCCGGCTGTGGTACCCTTTGGTCCGAGATTCTCGAGGTCCAAGACGCCCTGATCCAGAGGCGCGCCGTGCGTTAGGGCTCACCGTGGCGAAATAGGGCTGCTTGACCACTTCTTGGCAGTCGTCCGGCAGCGTGTCATTTGACGAGGTCTCTACCTGTGCGGAGGTATGTTGTGCACGTGCGCTGCTTGTCGGCGGCCCTGGCCGCCATCGGTTTGTTCGTTGGCTGTTACGAGCCTACTCAGTCCCCCCCTAGCGCTCATCCATCCTACGCCATCGGCGCGCCCGCGGCGTGTCCTGGTAACCCCACAGTCATTGTCTCCGACGAGGGCGGCTTAGCCGCTGCGCTGGTCGCCGCGCTGCCGGGCGACGTGATCGCGGTGGACGGGTTCTTCGACGTGGGCGATGCCATCATCCGCACCGATGACGTTACTCTCACTTGCGCCACTCCGGGGTCTGGCTTACGGGGGCGAGGAGATCTTGGGTTGATCGTCAAAGTGGTCGCGCGGCGGGTGACCGTCGCCGACCTCGTGTTAGACGCTACGAATTCCGTCGAGGGCGCCTATGTCGCCTTTTACGACGGTGTGACGAATTTCGGCGAAGACAGCCGGTTCCTACGCAACAGGGTTCTGTGCGGCGCTACGAGAAAGTGCGTCTTCTTCGGCAGCGAATCTCAGGGCGGTTCGCGCGGAGGCCTTGTCACGGACAATCACCTGACAGTAACCGGGGGTGAAACTGGGATCACAATCCAGGGCGTATCCGGCGGCCGGGCGGAACGGAACACGATCGCTGCTGCGTCGCCATCCGGCGAGGGTATTCGGGCGAATGGTAATGAAGGGATCGTCGTCGCAGAGAACGTTGTCAGCGGTCCGTGGTCGGCTTCGGCGCACTTTTTCGATGGGCTGTTCTCGAGTGTCGTGTCAGACAACCGGCTCGAAGGCGCGCGCGTCGATGGGGTGATCTTCGAGGCCGCTGCCGACGTGCAGTTCGTACGTAACACGGTGGGCTGTGGGACGGACGAGTGTCTGTTCGCCGCCGGCGCGGAGCGCCTGGTCGTCGCCTATAATCAGTTCAGCTCTTCAGGCTCGGGCAGTGGCGTCCAGCTCCAAGGGGGCATCGACGGTAGCCGCGTTGCGCACAACATGATCGTCACAACTGCGCCCTCCATATCAGGGAACCTCGGAGGGATCCGGGCACGCGATGGCAGTAGTGTCGTGATCACAGACAACACGGTGATCGGCCCGTGGGCCAATTCGATGGCACTCGCGGACCTCGCTGACAGCCGCATCGAGCGGAATCGCCTGGAAGGCGCCACCGGGTTCGGGGCAGGGCTGGGCCTCGGAGTGTCTTTCAGAGAGGTCTCGATGACCGGAAACGTGCTCCGGACCAACCAGATCACGGGCGCCGGGGTGGCGGGCATCTTCGCTCGGTCGGCCTGTAACAACACCTTCCTTGGCAATGCCTTGGAAGGGAACCCCGACGGGCTGGTCCTCAGGCCTAGCACCGGGGCGAACACGTACGTTGGCAATCGCAACCTGGTGGTCGACGACGGCGATCTCGACTGCAACGGTGACGGAGTGTCTGATCCCAACATCATCACCGGGCCAGGCTTCGCCCGGCACGGCGGAAGCGTCGGGGCCCTCGTGGCCAACAACCAGGGATCCGGCAAACTCCAGTAACGTTCGGTGACCGAGGGCGGCTCACGGCCGCTCTCGCTGTTGCGACGGCGGCTTCATGGACGGCCGGGTGGCGGAGCGATAGAGTTCACCGCATGACCGTCGCCGCAATCCGCGAACTGTACGAATTCAACGCCTGGGCCCACCGCCGCGTCTTCGACGCCCTCGCCGCGCTCCCCACCGATCAGTATCTCCGGGACCTGAAGAGCAGCCACGGCGGGATTCACGGCACGCTGTGCCACATCGTCTGGGCCGAGCAGCTGTGGCTGACCCGCTGGCTCGGCACACCGAATCCGGCTGTGAAGCAGGGGAAGGACCTGGTGTCGCTTGCGGAGGTACGGGCGCGGTGGGAGGATGTGGAGAGGGAGCGGGGGAGGTTTCTCGACGGTCTCACGGAGGCGCGGCTAGAAGAGACCCTCACCATCCAGCCGACGATGGGCGGCGCGTACGTGCACAGCTACCTGCAGACGTTACAACACGTGGTGGATCACTCTTCCTACCACCGGGGTCAAATCATCACGCTGCTGCGCCAGCTCGGCGTGAAGCCGCCTAGCACCGGGCTGATCCTGTTCTATCGCGAGCGGTCCGCCGGCCGTCACATTCCTAACTTCTGATTTGTCAGCTGCTTAGGGTCATGTTGACGGCACGCGGGAACCAGACTTACTTACTTACCGTTCAGTAACTAATTGACTGGAGGCACCGTGTCGCAGGCCGTCGTCCCCTCGAAGCGTATCGCCAAGCCCCGCTGGCAGCGTCGCAAAGACGCCCGGCCCGAGGAGCTCGTCGCGGCCGCGCTCGACGTGTTCGTCGAGCGGGGCTATGCCGGCACCAAGCTGGCCGATGTGGCCCGCCGCGCCGGCGTCACCAAGGGCACCATCTACCTCTACTTCGAGAACAAGGAAGCGCTGTTCAAAGCGGTAGTGCGTGAGACGATCGTGCCGGTCATCGCCCAGGGCGAGGCCCTGGCCCGCTCCTTCACGGGGAGCGCCCGCGATCTGCTCGAGCAGCTGGTGCGGGAATACTGGCGGCTGGTCGGGGAGACCGCGCTCGCTGGCATTCCCAAGCTCATGATGGCCGAGGCGGCAACTTTTCCGGAGTTGACGCGCTTCTACTACGACGAAGTGGTGGCGCGGGGGCACCGCCTGATGGCGGGCGTGATCGAGCGGGGCATCAAGAGCGGCGAGTTTCGACCGGTCGACGTGATGCTCGCCGCCAAGCTCGCGATGTCGCCGCTGATGCACGCGACGGTGGTGCGCCGCGCATTCGCGTCCTGCATGCCGGAAGGGTTCAACGTCCGAGCGTACCTCGACACTCACATCGACCTCTATCTCCATGGTATCGCGAAGCAGTAGCAGTCGGCTGCTGGCCCTGCTCGTAGCGCTCAGCCCCGCTCCCCTCGTGGCGCAGGCTCCCGGCGCGAGCGTGCCGCTGCGCCTTTCGTTCGCCGACGCGGTGAACATGGCCGCGGGCAAGACACCCGTCGTCGAGCTGGCCACGTTGCACACCACGGAAGCGGACGCACGGGTCCGGCAGGCGCGTGCGGCGCTGCTGCCGTCACTCTCGGGGAGCGGCGCGTGGCTCAATCGCTCGTTCAACTCGCGCTCGATCGGGATCTCGTTTCCCGGCGTGCCGGAGTTGATCGGACCGTTCAACAACTACGATGCCCGCCTCAACGCGGCTCAGACGCTGTTCGACTGGTCGAGCGTGGCGCGGCTGCGGGCGGCCGGCGCGCAAGCCGACGGCAGCCGGGCGGAGCGGGGCGTGACGGTCGAGGGTTCGGTGCTTGCGACGGCGCTCGCTTATGTTCGCGCCGTGCGCGCGCAGTCGGTGGTCGCGGCCCGGCAGGCGGATTCGGTAATCGCGGCCGAGCTGGTCGGATTGGCAGAAGCGCAGCGGGCCGCGGGGGTGAGCCCGGCGATCGATGTGACACGCGCTCGCGCGCAGCTTGCCACAGCGGAGGGCCTGTTGCTGGTCGCGAGGAACCAGCTCGACCGCGGGCGCATCGACGTGGCGCGCGCGCTGGGCCTCGATGCGGCCACCCCGCTCGCGTTCACGGATTCGCTCGCGCCGTCGCTCGGCGCCGCCGACGTGCCAGTCCAGCGGGACTCGGCCGTCACGGCCGCGCTCGCCAACCGACCCGAGCTGCGGGCGGAGCTGGCGCGCGCCGCCGCGGCGCAACAGACCGGTTCGGCGATCCGTGCGGAACGGCTGCCCCGGCTCGAGCTGGCCGGCGATTACGGCGTCAACGGCGCGACCGTGCCGGGCGCGATCGCCACGCGCGACCTCACGCTCCAGGTGAGCGTGCCGATTCTCGACGGCTTCCGGCGCGAGGCGCGGCTCGCCGAGCAGGACGCCGTGGTGCGCGAGTCGCAGGTGCGGGAAGCCGACCTGCGTCGCCAGATCGCCGCCGAGGTGGACGCCGCCCTGCTCGATCTGGGGTCGGCCGAAGCGCAGCAGGCGGTGGCCCGCGAGCAGCTGCGGCTCGCCGAGAGTGAACTCAGCCAGTCGCGCGAGCGTTTCAAAGCCGGGGTCGCCGGCAACATCGACGTAATCACCGCGCAGGCAGGACTGATTCGCGCGCGCGACACCGAGATCGACGCCCGGTTCGCGGCCGCGGCCGCCCGAATCGCGCTGGCGCGCGCCGCCGGCGTGGCCCGTACCCTTCATTAGAGGACCCCGGGCTGACGCCCGGGGCCATTTCGAACCTACGCAATGAGCGATGAGATGGCTACGACAATTGAACGTGAGACTGCCCAGCGGTCGGCGAGGCCTTCCCCGGTGACCCCGGAGCAACCGGTTGCGCCGGAAAAACCAGGCGGCCGCAAGCGCACCGTCTTCATTATCATGGGCGTCGCTCTGCTCGGCCTGGTGGCCGTGGGGGTGCGGCGCTGGATCTACAGCCTCAGCCACGTGTCCACGGACAACGCCCAGGTGGACGGGCACATCGTCCCGATCCTCCCGAAAGTGGGTGGCTACGTGATCGACGTGCGGACCGACGAGAATCGGCCGGCCAAGGCGGGGGACACGCTGGTGGTGCTGGACGACCGCGACTACAAGGCGCGGCTGGCGCAGGCGGAGGCCGACCTCGCCGTGGCGCTCGCGGGCGTGAGCAATCGGGCGCGCGTGGGCCAGGCGGAGGCACAGGTGGCACAGGCCCAGGCCAACGCCGAGAAGGCGCATGCCGATCTCGAGCGGATCAAGCCGCTCGCGGAGAAGGACATCGTCCCCAAGCAAGCGCTCGACGCGGCCGAGGCGGCGTCACGCGCTGCGGACGCGGCGCTGGCGGCCGCCCAAGCCGCGCTCCTGGGCGCGGACGCCCGCGTGGGCGCGGCCCGCGCGGCGCGCGACCAGGCGGCCCTGAACCTGTCGTACACACGGATCACGGCGCCTGCCGAGGGTGTGGTGAGCAAGAAGACCGTGGAGGTCGGTCAGCTGGTGCAGCCGGGGCAGCCGCTCATGAGCCTGGTGCCGCTCGGCGACGTCTGGGTGACGGCGAACTTGAAGGAGACGCAGACAGCCGACGTGAGCCAGGGCGACCCGGCGGACTTCACAGTCGACGCGTACCCCGGCCGCCACTTCAGCGGGCACGTGGAGAGCCTCTCGCCCGCCACCGGAGCGAAGTTCTCGCTGCTGCCGCCCGACAACGCGACGGGGAACTTCACCAAGGTCGTGCAGCGCATCCCCGTGCGGATCCGGCTCGACGGGAAGAATGACCCCGCCCATCCGCTCCGGCCCGGGATGAGCGTGGTCGTCACCATCCAGACCAAGTAACGCGCCCCCCGTGGCTACCGCCGCCCTGCCGGTACCCGCACTCGGCGTCGCCGCCGACCGGTACAAGTACCGCTACATCATCGCAATGACGGTGTCGCTGGCGTCGGTGCTCGAGCTGCTCGACACCAGCATCGTGAACGTGGCCATCCCCCACATGATGGGGAACTTGGGGGCGACGCTCGACGAGATCGCGTGGGTGTCGACCGGCTACATCGTCGCCAACGTGATCATCCTGCCGATCACCGGCTGGCTGTCGGCGTTGTTCGGGCGCCGTCGCTACTTCGCGGGATCGATCGCGATCTTCGTCGTTTCGTCTTTCTTCTGTGGTAACGCGCATTCGCTCGCGGCGCTCGTGTTCTGGCGCATCGTCCAGGGTCTGGGAGGCGGCGCGCTGCTCTCCACCTCGCAAGCGATCCTATACGAAGAGTTCCCCCGCGAGGAGTACGGCACCGCGATGGCGATCTTCGGGGTCGGTGTGATGGTGGGCCCAACGCTGGGGCCGACGCTCGGCGGCTACATCACCGACGCCTTCGGCTGGCCATGGATCTTCTACATCAACATCCCGATCGGGATGCTGGCGCTGGCGCTGTCGCTCAGCTTCATCCAGGACTCGCGGTTCCAGGTGAAGGCCGAGAAGATCGATTACGTAGGCCTGCTACTGCTAGCCGTCGGGATCGGCACGCTGCAGACGATGCTCGAGCGGGGCGAGCGGCTCGACTGGTTCGACTCGCGCGAGGTCATCACATACGCTCTGATCAGCGCCGTGTCGCTGATCGCCTTCGTGTGGCATGAGCTGACGACGGAGCATCCGGTCGTGGACCTGCGGATCCTGAAGAGCCGGCAGCTCGCCGTGGGGGTGGTGTTCGGCGGGGTACTCGGGATTTGTCTCTATGCCACCGTGTTCGTGCTGCCCGTGTATCTGCAGAACCTCCAGAACTTCACGGCGGAGCAGACGGGGTTCGTGATTCTGCCGGGCGCGCTCGCGAGCGCGTTCACGATGGCCACGATGGGGCGAACCACGGGCAAGTTCGACGGGCGGCTGTCGATCCTCGCCGGGGTGTCGATCTTCGCCCTGTCGATGTGGAAGCACGCCCACTTCACCACCGACAGCGGCATGTCCGACTTTTTCTGGCCGCTGATCTTCCGGGGCGTGGGACTCGGCCTGATCTTCGTGCCGCTCACAAACCTCGCGCTCGCCGACCTGCCGATGAGCAAGATCCCGAACGGCACCGGGCTCTTCAACTTGATGCGCCAGCTGGGCGGGAGCGTGGGGATCGCGATCTCGGCGACGTTGGTGCAGCGGTTCACGGCCATCCATCGGGCCGACCTGATTGCGAACGTCACCCAGTTCAGCGAGGTGACGCGCGAGCGGCTTGCCGGCATCATGGCGAGGCTCATCGTGACGGGCACGCCGGCGCCGCTCGCCGAGTCGAAGGCGCTGATGGTGCTGAACGGCCAGGTGACGCGGCAGGCGATGATGCTCTCGTTCGAGCAGCTGTTCCTGTTGTTCGGGGCGTGCTTCGTGTTGTCGCTCCCGCTCTTACTGCTGATGCACAGGAGCAAGGGGATGCCGGGGGGGGCCGCCGCGCATTAATTCCCCGGGCCGGCGCCCGGCCGCGGGCTCACGCCCGGCCCCGGGCTCACGCCCGGGGTTATGGGGCTCACGCCCGGGGCTATGGGGCTCACGCCCGGGGCTATGCAGCTCGACAGATGGAGGAGGCGATGCCCAGAGACAGGAAGGTGCGTGTAGGAGATCGGGCTCCGGATTTCACCCTGCCGGACCAAGCGGGCAAGCCGGTGCGGCTGCGGGATCTGCTCGGCCGCGGGACCGTGGTGCTGTACTTCTATCCGAAGGACGAAACACCCGGGTGCACGCTCGAAGCCCGAGCGTTCCGAGACAGCTACGACCGGTTCACCGCCGCGGGCGCGGAGGTGGTGGGCATCAGCTCGGACTCGGTCGCCTCGCACCGGAGGTTCGCGGCGCGCCACGCGTTGCCGTTCCTCCTGCTCTCCGACCGTGGCGGCACGGTGCGCGAGCTGTACGGCGTCGACAAGACACTAGGGTTCCTGCCCGGACGGGTGACGTACGTGATCGACAAAGCGGGCGTGGTGCGGCGCACGTATTCCTCGCAGCTACGCGCTACGCGGCACACCCGGGAGGCGCTGGACGCGCTGCGTGCGCTGGATGAGGATGCGGCCTCTGCCCGTGCCTGAGCCCAGGCGTGGGCCTGCCTGATTGGTGAGCCCCGGGCTCACGCCGCTCCAGCTGCGGTCACAGCACCACCGCGAGCACCTTTTGGTCCGAGCCTGAACCACCACGGCTGTCGACCACCGTCACGCGGATCGTGTAGCTCCCCGGCAGGAGATATGTGTGCGTCGCCGAGATGCTGCTCTCGCTCGACGTGCTCCCACTCGTCGACGAGCCGTCGCCCCAGCTGATCGTGTACGACCAGGGCCCGTCGTTGTCGGGGTCGCTGAACGTGGCCTGCTCGGTGTAGAGCAGCCCGAGCAACACGGTTGCGTCGGACCCGGCGTTCACGGTCGGGGGCAGGTTGGGCTGGCTGACGGTCACACTGTGCGACGTGGAGCCCGTCGCGCCCTGATTGTCGGTCACCTTGAGGGTGACGGTGTAGGTCCCACCAGTCGCGTACGTGTGCGACGGGTTCTGGGACGTCGACGTCGCGCCGTCGCCGAAGGTCCAACTGTAGGCACTGATCGAGCCATCGGGGTCGCTGCTCGAGCTCGTGAAGCTGCAGGTGAGCCCGCTGCAGCTCGCCGTAAACGCGGCACTGGGCGGTTTGTTCGGAGCCGTCACGGTGACCGACTTCGAGGTGGAGCCGGTGGCGGCCTGATTGTCGGTCACTTTGAGGGTGACGGTGTAGGTGCCGCCGGCTCCGTACGTATGCGACGGGTTCTGGGACGTCGACGTCGCGCCGTCGCCGAAGGTCCAGCTGTAGGCACTGATCGAGCCGTCCGGGTCGCTACTTGTGCTGGTGAAGCTGCAGGTGAGCCCGCTGCAGCTCGACGTGAACGCGGCCGTCGGCGGCTGGTTCGGCTGGGTGACCGTCACGCCGTGCGAGGTGGTGCCCGTCCCGCCCTGATTGTCGGTCACCGTGAGGCCGACGGTGTAGGTCCCGCCGGCCGCGTACGTGTGCGACGGGTTCTGGGACGTCGACGTCGCGCCGTCGCCGAAGGTCCAGCTGTAGGCGTTGATCGAGCCATCGGGGTCGCTACTTGTGCTGGTGAAGCTGCAGGTGAGCCCGCTGCAGCTCGACGTGAACGCGGCCGTGGGCGGCTGGTTCGGCTGGGTGACCGTCACGCCGTGCGAGGTGGTGCCCGTCCCGCCCTGATTGTCGGTCACCTTGAGGGTCACGGTGTAGGTCCCCCCGACCGCGTACGTGTGGGCCGGGTTCTGCGCGGTCGAGGTTGCCCCGTCACCGAAGGTCCAGCTGTAAGCACTGATCGAGCCGTCCGGGTCGCTGCTCGAGCTCGTGAAGCTGCACGTCAGCCCGCTGCAGCTCGCCGTGAACGCGGCGGTCGGCGGCTGGTTCGGGGCCGTCACGGTGATGGACTTCGAGGTGGAGGCCGTCGCGCCTTGATTGTCGGTCACCGTGAGGGTGACGGTGTAGGTCCCGCTGGCCGCGTACGTGTGAGACGGGTTCTGCGCGGTCGACGTCGCGCCATCACCAAACGTCCAGCTGTAGGCGCTGATCGAGCCGTCGGGGTCGCTACTCGTGCTGGTGAAGCTGCACGTCAGCGCGGTGCAGCTTGACGTGAAGGCGGCCATGGGCGGCTGGTTCGGGGCCGCCACGGTGACAGACTTCGAGGTGGTGCCCGTTGCGCCCTGATTGTCGGTGACCGTGAGGGTGACGGTGTAGGTCCCGCCCGCCGCGTACGTGTGAGACGGGTTCTGCGCGGTCGACGTCGCGCCATCACCAAACGTCCAGCTGTAGGCGCTGATCGAGCCGTCGGGGTCGCTACTTGTGCTGGTGAAGCTACACGTCAGCGCGGTGCAGCTTGATGTGAAGGCGGCGGTCGGCGGCTGGTTTGGCTGGCTGACCGTCACGCTGTGCGAGGTGGAGCCGGTCGCGCCCTGGTTGTCGGTGACTATGAGGGTGACGGTGTAGGTGCCGCCGGCGGAGTATGTGTGGGACGGGTTCTGGGACGTCGCGGTCGCGCCGTCGCCGAAGGTCCAGCTGTAGGCACTGATCGAGCCGTCGGGATCGCTGCTCGTGCTCGTGAAGCTGCACGTCAGCGCACTGCAGCTCGCCGTGAACGCGGCGGTCGGCGGCTGGTTCGGGGGGGCGACGGTGACGGTCTTGGAGGTACTCCCCGTCGCGCCCTGGTTGTCAGTGACTGTGAGGGTGACCGTGTACGTGCCGCCGGCCGCGTACGTGTGGGCGGGGTTCTGCGACGTCGCGGTCGCGCCGTCGCCGAAGGTCCAGCTGTAGGCGGCGATCGAGCCGTCAGGGTCGCTGCTCGTGCTGGTGAAGCTGCACGTCAGCGCAGTGCAGCTTGATGTGAAGGCGGCGGTCGGCGGCTGGTTCGCGGCCGCCACGGTGACCGTCTTGGCGGTACTCCCCGTTGCGCTCTGATTGTCGGTGACCGTGAGGGTGACGGTGTAGGTGCCGCCCGCGGCGTACGTGTGGGACGGGTTCTGCGCGGTCGACGTCGCGCCATCACCGAAGGTCCAGCTGTAGGCGGCGATCGAGCCGTCTGGGTCGCTGCTCGTACTGGTGAAGCTGCACGTCAGCGCAGTGCAGCTTGATGTGAAGGCGGCGGTGGGCGGCTGGTTCGCGGCCGTCACCGTGACGGACTTGGAGATGCTCCCCGTCGCGCCCTGATTGTCGGTCACCGTGAGGGTGACGGTGTAGGTCCCCCCCGCCGCGTACGTGTGGGACGGGTTCTGCGACGTCGCGGTCTTCCCGTCGCCGAAGGTCCAGCTGTAAGTGCTGATCGAGCCGTCGGGGTCGCTGCTCGAGCTCGTGAAACCACACGTCAGCCCACTGCAGCTCGCCGAGAACGCGGCGGTCGGAGGCTTGTTCGGGGCCGCCACCGCGACGGACTTGGAGGTGCTCCCCGTCGCGCCCTGGTTGTCGGTGACTGTGAGGGTGACGGTGTAGGTCCCGCCCGCGGCGTATGTGTGGGACGGGTTCTGCGATGTCGCGGTCCCGCCGTCGCCGAAGCTCCAGCTCCAGGCCGTGACCTGCCCGTCCGCGTCCGTGCTGCCGTCGGTGAACGCACAGCTCAGCGCCGAGCAGGTCGTCGTGAACCCGGCCGTCGGCGGTTTGTTCGCCGTCACCGTCACCGCGGCCTTGCCGGTACCCGACCCCCCATCCTTGTCCGTCACTATCACCCGCACGGTGTCCGTGCCGCCAGCGGCGTAGGTGTGTGTGGCCGCCAGCGGATTCGACTGGCTGGTCGTGCTGCCTGAGGTTTGGGGCGAGCCGTCGCCCCAGTCGATCGCGTAGGACCAGGGCGAATCCTTCACGCCGGGATCGCTGAACGTGGCGCTGAGCGTGAAGGGGCTGCCTGCGTTGGCCGTCTGGCTCCCGCCCGCGTTCACCGTCGGCGGGGTATTCGCGATCGCCGCGGTCGTCGTCCCCGGGGCACTCGTCGCGCTGTGCGTGTCGCTGACGGTGAGCGTCACAGAGTACGGGCCGTTGTCGGCGTAGCTGTGGGTTGGCTTCACGCCGCTGCCGGTGGCGCCGTCCCCAAAGTCCCAAGCATACGTCAACGCATCACCGTCGGGGTCGGACGAGGCGCTACCGTCGAACGTGACGGCCGTCCCCTCGACGCCGGAGTAGGGTCCGCCCGGCGCGGCCGTGGGCGGATGATTCCCGGGCGCCCCGGGCGCGCCGTGGCACGTGCCGCTGCCCGCGTCGGTGAACGTCTTGCCTTGGACGGGAATGAACTTCCACGTGTAGCCGCCGTCGGAGAGCGTCAGCTTCAGGACACCCATCGTCTCGTTGTTGCGCACCTCGGAGTTCGCAGCTGTCGCGCCGAACGGGAACAGCCCTTCACCGCCACCCGTCCCGACGATTATCTCCCGAATGCCGTACACCGGATCCACCGCGCCCGCTGGCGTCTGAGGGGCGAACCGCTCATAGTCGTGGTGATGGCCGTTGAGCACGAGCTCGGCCCCGGCGTCGTACAGGTCCTGCCAGAAGTTTTGAGTCTGCGGGTCGACCTCGACCGTGCTGGAGCTGAAGAGCGGGTAGTGCCAATACGCCAGGATGCACGCCATCGGGTTAGCCGCGAGATCGGCGCGCAGCCACTGCTCTTGGGGCGACCCTACCCAGTGCGCCACGCTGCTGTTCAGTGCGATGATGTGCCAGGAACCGACGTCATAGCTGTAGTAGCCCTTGGCCGGGTCGCCAGCAGCAGCGCCGAAGTACCCGAAGTAGCCGGCGGCGCCGGCGGTACTGTAGTCGTGGTTGCCGGGCACCGGTCGGGTGCGCGCCTTGAAGCGCCCCCACGTGGGCGCGTAACAGTTGGCGTAATCGGAACTGGTCCCACTGGGGTAGGCGTTGTCGCCCAAGGCAAATACGGTGCCCGGGATGGTGTCCATCAGGTTTGCGGTGAGAGAGTCCCATGCCTTGTTACAGTCCGCGATGTCTCCGGCGCCGACGAGCACTGCGGGGCTGGCGGCAGCCGCGCCGGCCGCGTCCGGTCCGGGGGAGGGCGGGCCAGACGGTTCCTCGACGCAGGTGGCCAGCGCGAGGCACAACACAGACCGGAGAGCGGCAAGACGACGGACGACCATCGGAACTCGAGTACGCTTCGTTTCAAGAAGCCACTCAACGTTCGTGCCGCCGGGGTCACCAGCGCCCCGGCGGCCCGTGCGAGACGGGTCCGTGCTCACGTAGACGGTGGCGGGCAGGACCCGGGCCCCCACCCGGCTTGGTGCTGCAGGCCGGCAGTGCAGCGCGAACTCAAATGCTGTAGCGGTGGCGCTACGTCGACGGCCGTGAATCCCTGCCGGGGCTAAGCCAGCCCCGCCATCGCCGCCGTCACCAGCAGCGCCCGTACGATGCCCAGGGCGCCCTCGGTATTCTCATACCACTCCGTCGCAAGGTGGGCGTCGCCCGCCTTCCCGCCCGCGCCCAGCGCGATCGCCGGGATGCCGAGCGCGATCGGCACGTTCGCGTCGGTGGAGGCGCTCGCGAGCTCGGCGTCCCGGCCCAGCACCCGGTTGGCCGCGACCGCGGCCTGGACCAGCGGATGGGTGCGCGGCGTGACGCCCGACGGACGGTCGCCGACAGGCTGGCGCTCGAGCCGCAGTGGTGGCGTGCCGGGAGCGCGACGCCGGTTTTCGTCGTCGAGCGCGCGGTCGAGTGCCGCGCCGACGGTGACGTCGAGCTGAGCGAGCGCCTTGGGGTCTTCGCTCCGCAGGTCCAGGTCAAGCCACGCTTCCTGCGGGATGGAGTTGAGGCCGGTCCCCCCGCCCAGCCGCACGACCGCGCAGGTAGTGCGAGGCGCATTGAGCGTGGGCAGGTCGGCGAGCAGGGCAGTCGCGCGGCCCACGGCGTTCGCCGGGTTGGCGACGCCGAAGGCAGCCCAGGAGTGGCCGCCCGGGCCGCGGAAGGTGAGGCGGTAGCGCTTGGAGCCGAGCGCCCGGTGGACCACACGCTCCAGGCCCGCGCCGTCCAGCGCGATGAACGCGACCGGAGCCGCGTATTGGGTCGCACCCCGACGTAGGGGCGCAGCATGCTGCGCCCCTACACCGTCCCGACCGTCGAAGAGGTACTTCACCCCCCGCAAGTCCCCCGATCCCTCCTCGCCCACGGTGGCCGCAAACAACAGTGGCCGGGCGATGGGCACCCGTGCGGCGACGAGCGCCTCCGCCACTGCAACGAGCGCAGCTAAGCCCCGCGCGTTGTCGCTGATGCCCGGGCCCTCGAGCCGCTGGCCCCGCCGCTCGACGGCAACGTCCACCTCGGGCCCGAACACCGTGTCCAGGTGCGCTGAGAGGACGACGGGCGCGTGGAGGGGCGCAGCGTGCTGCGCCCCTGCGTCGGCCCTTCCCCCGTTACTGCCCACCCAGCCGTGCACGTTGCCGACTTCATCGATCAGGACGTCCTGGAGACCGACTTCGCGGAACAGTTCGGCCACGCGGGCGGCGCGGCGGCCTTCGGCGCCCGTCGGGGCCGGGATCGCGGACAACGCGGCCTGCCGCGCGAGCGTCACCTCATCGGTGCGCTCGAGATGATGGCGCGCCGCGCGGATGCGCTCGTGCGCGAGCAGGCGAGAGATGCTCTGATCCACCGATTCACAGTAACTCGCTTGACGGTGCCCGGCGAGTGGGCGACACTTCCGCCATGGAGGAGCGCGAGCTGATTTACGACTGGAACCGCTCGCCCACGGCGCTCGACTGGTCGCGGGCGCGGGTCGACCTGAACGACGAGACGCTGCGCGATGGGTTGCAGTCCCCCTCGGTGCGGGACCCGTCCCTGGAGGTCAAGAAGCGACTGCTTCACCTCATGGCGGACCTCGGTATCGTGGCGGCGGACATCGGGTTGCCCGGGGCGGGCCCGCGGGTGGTGGAGCAGGTGCGCGAGCTGGCCCGCGAGATCCGGGATCAGAAGCTGGCCGTCTTCCCGAACTGCGCGGCTCGCACGGTGATCGCGGACGTCGAGCCGATCGTCCGGGTTGCCGAAGAGATCGGGATCCCCATCGAGGCCGCTACCTTCATCGGCTCCTCTCCGATACGGCAATACGCCGAGGATTGGACGCTGGACCAGATCCTCCGCTCTACCGAAGAAGCCGTGTCGTATGCCGTCAAGCACGGCCTCCCGGTCATGTACGTGACCGAAGACACGACCCGCGCGAAGCCCGAAGCGCTCAAGACGTTGTATGGCGCGGCGATCGACTGCGGCGCGACACGCATATGCCTCGCGGATACGGTCGGCCATGCGACACCGGACGGCGTTAAGGCGTTGGTCAAATTCGTCAAGCAGAACATCGTCAAGCAGAACCGTGTGGCGATCGACTGGCACGGGCACCGCGACCGCGGGATGGGACTCATCAACTGTCTCGCCGCCATCGAGGCAGGTGTGGACCGCGTGCATGCCACCGCCCTGGGCGTGGGCGAGCGGGTCGGCAACGCCGAGATGGATCTGCTGATCGTGAACTTGAAGCTCCTGGGTGCGCATCGGCACGACATCGCGAAGCTGCCCGAGTACTGCCGGCTCGTGGCGGATGCCGTCGGCGTGCCGATTCCGGTGAACTACCCGGTGCTCGGCGCCGACGCATTCCGCACCGGCACCGGCGTGCACGCGGCGGCCATCATCAAGGCGAAAAAGAAGGGCCACGCCTGGCTCGCAGACCGGGTGTACAGCTCGGTGCCGGCCGAAGAGTTCGGGCTCGAGCAGAAGATCGAGATCTCACCGGTCTCGGGGCTCTCGAACGTGAAGTACTGGCTCGAGACCCACGGCTACGATGCCGAAGACGAAGCGGCGTGCCGCGTCCTGTTCGAAGCGGCGAAGCGCACCGACCGCGTGCTCTCCGACGAAGAATGCCACCGCTTGGTCAGGCAGGGGGCATCGGGGGCATGGCGGTAGGATCGTTCCGCGACATCGAGAAGGCGTACTTCGATCTGCGGTGGCACCTCGACCCTGTGGCCGCCACGCAGGCCGGGGTGAAGACCTACGACGACCGGTACGGACGCTACAGCCCGGCCGCCCTCGCGCCGCATCTCGCGGCGCTCAAGTCGCTCGCGAGCGCGCTCGAGGAAACCACCGTCGACGGGCTGGAAGACGAGATCGATCGGACTGCCTTATTGAACGACATGCGGGTGGCGCTGCGGCGGTTCGAGCGCGAGCGGCCGCAGGCGAAGAGCCCGGCGTTCTGGCTGCACCATCTGCTCGGCGGCCTGCACTTCCTGTTGGGACGGGGCGACCGGCGCGGTGAAGAGCGCGCCCGCGCCCTGATCGGGCGCCTCGAGGACGTGCCGCGCCTGCTCGACGACGCGCGCGCCGCACTAGTCGAGCCGGTGCGAGTGTTCGTGGAGACGGCGCTGCGGATCAGCGAGGGGGGGCTGCTACTGGTGCGGGGGATCGGCGACGCGATCGGGGATACCGCACCCGGACCGGCCGACGTGCTGCGGGTGGCGGTCGAGAAGGCGGCCGAGGCGCTGACAGCGTTCGAGCACGATCTGGAGCGCTGGCTCGAATCGGCCTCCGAGCACTTCGCGCTGGGTGAAGACGACTTCAACTTCCGGCTGCATTACGAGCACGCGCTGCACGACACGGCGCCGGAGCTGTGGCGCTATGGGCTGCATCTCAAGGAGGAAGTCGAGACGGATCTGTCCGGCCGGGCCGCACGCCTCGACGGACGGAAGACGTGGCAGGAGGTGGTCGATCGGCTCCGCGCCGATCACCCGCCCGCGGATGGGCTCGTCGAGGCGTACGCGCGGGAAATGGTACGGGCGCGCGACTTCGTGGCCGAGCGCGGGCTCGCGCCCATTCCCGAGGCCCCCCTCGACGTCGTCCCCACGCCCGCCTTCATGCGGCCGGTGATCCCGTTCGCCGCGTACGACAGCCCCGGCGCGTATTCGAGCGACCGCACGGGCTGGTTCTACGTCACCGTCCCCGACCCGAAGCTGCCCCCTGGCGTGCAGGAGCGGGTACTACGCGACCACTGCCGGCACGAGCTCGCCGGTACGGCGCTGCACGAGGGTTACCCTGGCCATCACCTCCAGCTCGTGCACGCCCAGCAGCAGCCGTCCGAGACGCGGAAGAACGTGTGGACGCCGGTCACGGTAGAGGGTTGGGCGCTGTACTGCGAAGAAATGATGGGGGAGGAAGGGTTCTACCGCTCGGAGGAGGAGCGGTTCTTCCAGCGCGTGCACCTGTTGTGGCGCGCGGTACGGGTGCTGATCGACGTGGGGCTCCATACGCGGGGGATGACGTTCGAGCAGGCGGTGGACTACATGGTGACCCACGTCAACGTGGAGCGGGCCAACGCCGAGGCGGAAGTGCGGCGCTACTGCGCCGAGCCGGCGTATCCGCTGAGCTATGCGGTGGGACGGCGCGAGCTACTGAAGCTGCGCGAGGACTTTCGCGCGGCGCGCGGGGCGGCGTTCACGCTGCGCCGCTTCCACGATGCGATCCTCGAGTACGGCGGCCTGCCCATCACGCTGATCCGGTGGGGCCTGGGTCTCAATGAGGGGTAGGGAGGCCGCGCCGGCTGCGCGGCTGCCACGCCCCGTGAAGCTGTTCGGGGCAGTCTCACTGCTCAACGATTTCGCGAGCGAGATGATCTACCCGCTGCTGCCGGCGTTCGTCACCGGCGTGCTCGGGGCGGGCCCGCAGGCGCTGGGTGCCCTCGACGGGGCGGCCGAGCTCGCGGCGTCGGTCGTGAAGTTCGGCGCGGGGCGGCTCGCGGACCGGCCAGCGCGCCGTGGGCCGCTCATCGTACTGGGCTACGCGATCGCCGTGCTGGTGCGGCCGATCATCGCGCTCACCGCGGCCGCGTGGCAGGTGATCGGCTTGCGGGTCGTGGACCGGATCGGCAAGGGCATCCGTACCCCGCCACGTGACGCCCTTATGGCCGACGTGACGCCGACGCCGCTGCTCGGCCGGGCGTTCGGGTTGCAGCGCGGGATGGACCACGCCGGCGCCGTGCTGGGGCCACTCGTCGCGTGGTCGCTGCTGGCGACGCGGAGCGCGGACGTGCGGGCGGTGATTGCTTTGAGTCTGGCGCCGGGGGTTGCGGTGCTGGTGCTGGCAGTGTGGGCGGTGAAAGGCGGGGCGGCAAGAGGCGGCAATGGGCGGCAGGAGGCGGCACAGGCTGCCGTTCCCATGCCGCCCGTTGCCGCCCGGTACCGCCCTTTGCCGCCCGCTCTCTTCGTCATCTCTCTTTTCTATCTCCTCCGCATGCCCGAGACGCTCATGATCCTGCGCTCCCAGCAGCTCGGGGTTTCGACGGCGGCAGTGCTGCTGCTGTGGGCGGCGCTGCACGTGGTGCGGTCGTCGGCGAGCTTCGCGGGCGGTCGCCTCACCGACCGCATCGGCGCGAGCCGCACTATGTGGCTGGGATGGCTGTCCTACGCGGCGATCGCGGCCGGGTTTGCGGTCGCGACCGGGGCCGGACGGGCCTGGGCGCTGTTTCTCGCGTTCGGCATGGTGGCCGGCTTGACCGAGAGCCCCGAGCGGGCGCTCGTCGCGCAGTTCGCGGGGGGGCACCAGGGGAGTGGCTTCGGTTTGTACCACGGCGTGACCGGGCTGGCGGCCCTGGCCGGTGGGATCGGCCTGGGCGCGGTATTTCAGGCGTACGGCGCGGGCACGGCGTTCCTCGGCAGCGCGGTGGGGGGCCTTGCGCTGGTGCTCGGCTGGCCGGTGGTAACGCTGCGACGTTCATCATAGGTGGCGGAGGCGGCCTTTAGTCCCTCATACCTACACGACGGCGATACCTGACGACGGAGATACCTGATGCACCTTTCGTTCCGGCTGCTGCTTGGGGCCCGGTCGCTGCTCGCGGCCCTCGCAGCCACCGCGCCGGGGCTCGCGGCCCAGGCGCTCCCACAGACCACGGCCGAGCGGACGAATTATGCGGCCACGTCCACCAATGCGGAGGTGGGCGCCTTCCTCGACAGCCTCGAGCTCGCCGGGGCGCCCATCGCTGTCTCCGAGATGGGCACCACGGCGCTCGGCAAGCCGATCTACTTCGTAATCACCTCCGACCCGACGGTGACGTCCCCGGGCGAAGCGGTGGCGTCCGGGAAGTTGGTGGTCTACCTCCAGGCGAACATTCACGGCGGAGAAGTGGAAGGGAAGGAAGCAGTGCTCGCTGTGCTGCGTGAGCTGGCGGGACCGCGGCGCGAGCTGCTGCAGACGCTGGTGGTCCTCGTCGCCCCGGACTACAACCCCGACGGCAACGACGCGTTCGGCTCGCAGGCGGTGAACCGCTCCGAGCAGAACGGCCCCGCGCTGGTCGGACAGCGCGCCGACGGGAAGAACCTCGATTTGAACCGCGACTACTTCAAGGCCGAAGCACCCGAGACCCGCGCGTCGCTCGCCCGGGTCTACACCACCTGGGACCCGGCGCTGATGGTGGACCTCCACACCACCGACGGCACACTGCACGGCTACCAACTCACGTACGCGCCACCGCTCGACCCCAACGGACCGAGCGGGCCCACGGCGTTCGTCCGGGATCGGATGCTCCCCGCGCTCCGCAAGACGCTCCAGGACAGGTACCACGAGCCGATCTTCGATTACGGCAACGTCGAGATCCCGCAGGCGCCGCAGGGTTGGGATACCTATGCTCCGCTCGGTTGGTACGGAACGAACTACGTGGGCCTGCGGGGGCGGATGGCGATCCTCTCAGAAGCGTACTCGCACGCCGACTTCAAGACTCGCGTGCAGGTGACGCACGACTTCCTGGTGGAGATCCTCAACTACGCCGCGCGGCACGGCGAAGAGATCCGCCGGCTGGAGCGCGAGGCCGACCGGCAGACGGCGCTGGAAGGGGCTGGCGCAGGCCCGCGACCGTCGCTGGCGGTCGCCTACAAGCTGGCGTCGCGCGGCGTCGAACCGGTCCAGCTCGAGGTGATGCAGCAGGTCCGCACCTACCGGCTCCCGGTGAGAGACCGCTTTGTCGATTCTCTCACCCGCCCGTTGCCGGCCGGCTACTTCCTGCCGGCAGGCGGCAGCGACGTCGCCGCGCTGCTCCGCCTCCACGGCATTCAGGTGCAACGCTTCGCCGCGGAGTGGACCGACACGGTGGAAGTCCTCACGGGGACCGACCTCAAGTGGGGGACGGGGGAGTTCCAGGGACACCGCCTGCTGGAGGTAACAGGGACCTGGGCCCGTGCGGCGCACCGCGTGCCGGCGGGCAGCTATTTCGTTTCCACGGCGCAACCACTCGGCAGGCTGGTCTTCGCCCTGCTCGAACCGGAGGGCTTCGGGCTGGCGCGCTGGGGCGCGTTCAGCGCGGGTGTCACCTCAGGGCTCGAATTCCCGGTGTGGCGCGCGTTGCGGGCGCCCCGCGCGCCGTCACGGTTTCTCCCCTAGTCGCTACGGGTGGTCGTCCGCGTCGTCGTCGAACGCGAACGACGCGCCGCTCCCTGTGCCGCTCGCCCGCTCGACGCGCAGTACGCGGGAGAGGGTCTTGCCGTCCACCGTGATGCTCACGAGGTAGTCGCCGCTCGGGACGGCAGGCGCTCCGCCGCCGAACCCGCCGAATCCACCGCCCCCGCCCCCGCCGCCGCCGCTGGTGCGGCCGAATGCCTGGGCGATGAACCCGAGCCCGCCCAGCCCGCCCCCGCCCCCCCCGCCGGGGCCCCGCTGGTTGGGGAGCGCGACGCGGATCAGCTGGCCCAGCGTGCCGAGGAAGCCCACATCGGGCTGCTCTGTGCCAGACTCGCCGCCTTCCTGTTGTTGCGGTGCCGGGCCGCCCGTCGCCCCGGGCGCACGCGGCGTCGTCTCGCCAGGGCGCTCTACGAACCGTCCCGCCGCTGCGGCCGCTCCCGCTGCACCGCCTCCACCGCCTCCACCACCTCCACCACCTCCACCGAACCCGAATCGCTGCGCGAGGCCCTGCAGATCACCGGCGAGCAGGGCCGTCTTAAGGGGCCCGAGCATCTGCGCATTGGTGCCCGCCTTCTCGAGCGAGTCGAATACCACCTGGATGCGGCGCGCGATTAGCGTGCTGTCGCGCCGCTGCGAGGGCGACAATGGCTGGGGGGATGGCAGCCGGCCCTGGAAGCCCCAGGCCACACGGTGCAGCCCCGGGCCGCCCGGGCCGTTCACAGTTCGCACCGTGTCGCCGCGCACATCGCTGATCACGACCTTGGTCTGGGTGCGGCGGTCGCCGGTGGTGAGCCGGTACACGATCTCGGCCCCGTACTGCGGGCTCGGGGAGATGAACTGCTTGTGCCCGCCGCTCGCGTTCGCCCGCACCGCGTCGCCGTACTCGTAAGCGGTCTTCGGCTCGAACAGATACGCGCCGGCGGCGAGCACGCTTTCCGCGAGCTGCTCGAGCGGCGTGACGTCCACGATCCAGATGCCGCGGCCGTGCGTCGCGGCCATGAGCTCGTGCTCGCGCGGGTGGATCTTGAGGTCGTGCACCGGCACGGTGGGCATTCCGGTCATGAACTTCTGCCACGACGTGCCCCGATCGCGCGAGATGTACGCGCCCACGTCCGTCCCCACGTACAGCAGATTCCGGTTGAATGGATCCTCGCGTACCACGTGCACGTAGTCCGGCCCGCCGGTCGGCAAGGTGTGGGTGATGGCCGCGAACGTCTTGCCGAAGTCGGTCGTAACGTAGACGTACGGCGCGAAGTCGTTGGTGCGGTGGCCGTCGAACGTCACGTAGAAAGTGGCCGTGTCGAAGTGCGAGGGCTCGATCCGGCTGACGTACGTGCCCGCAGGCACGCCAGGGAAGCGGCCGGTGAGGTTCTCCCACGCGCCGCCGTCGTTGCGCGTGAGCCAGACGTTGCCGTCGTCGGTGCCGGCGTACAACAGGCCCGGCCGGAGCGGCGACTCGGCGAGCGCCACGATGGTGCAGTGCGTCTCGGCGCCCGTCACGTCGGGTGTAATACCGCCCGTCGTGTGCATGCTGACGCGGATCTTCATCGTATCGCGCGTGGTCAGGTCCGGAGAGATCGGGTAGAGGTTCTCCCCGCGATTGGTGGACTTCATCACCTTGTTCGAGCCGGCGTAGAAAGTCGTCGGCGAGTGCGCCGAGAGGAAGAACGGCGTGTTCCAGTTCCAGCGCAGGTCCGCTTCAGCGGAATCGGCGAGCTGGCGCCGGCGCAGCTCGGCGAGCCGCTTCTGCTGCGCGGCGGTCGGCGGCTTGGTCGTGTCGGGATGCTCGATGAGGATCGAGTCCTCGAACAGCTGGTAGCGCGGCCGCCAGTTCGGCTTCTGCAGCGACGTACGCTCACCGGTCGCGAGGTTCAAGCGGCCCATGTTGCCGCCTTGCGACTCCGAGTAGACGATGTTCGGGTCGGTCGGGTCCTGCGCGGTGTAGAAGCCGTCCCCTCCGCCGATCGTGATCCAGTCGGCGTTGGTGATGGCCCCCTGGCGGTGGCGGCTCGGGCCACACCACGAACCGTTGTCCTGCAGCCCGACGCACACGTGATAGGGGAACGCCATGTCGTAGCTGACGACGTAGGGCTGCGCAATCGTGATGACATTCAGAAAGTCGTAGTTCCCACCCTTGTCCCAGGTCTGCGAAACGCCGCCGTCGTCGCCGACGATGAAATGACCCGCGTCGTTGGGGTCGATCCACATGGCGTGATGGTCCACGTGGATGCCTTGCGTCGCGTTGCCGACGGTCTTGCCGCCGTCATTTGAGTAGTTGACGGGCGTGGAGGACCAGTACACCCGGTTCGGGTCCTTCGGGTCTACGCGCACCTGGGAGTAATAGAAGGGGCGAACGTCATTGTCGTTCATCTTGGTCCACGTCGCGCCACCGTCGCCGGAGCGGTACAAACCGGAGGGCCGCTTCTGCGCGGGTTTGGCCTTGTCGGCTTTCGGATTGGGCGCCGTATCGGCTTCGACCAAGGCGTACACCACCTTCGCATCGCTCGGCGCGATGGCGAGGCCGATGCGGCCTTTCATCGTCTCCGGGAAGCCGCCGCCCTTAATCTCGCTCCAGGTCTTGCCGCCGTCGGTCGTCTTCCACAGGGCGCTGCCGGGGCCGCCGCTCTTCAGGAAGTACGGCCCGCGCACCCGCTCCCAGCTCGACGCGAACAGCACCTCCGGGTTGGTGGGGTCCATGGCGACGTCGATGAAGCCCGCCTTGTCGCTGATGATTTTCACGAGCTGCCATGTTTGGCCGCCGTCGCTGGTCTTGTAGAGCCCACGCTCGGGGTTCGCCGCCCACGCTTGGCCGAGCGCCGCCACGTATACGATGTTGGGGTTGGTCGGGTGCACCACGATGCGACCGATCGCGCCGCTCTTCTCGAGCCCCGCGAGCTTCCAGGTGAGCCCGCCGTCGGTGGACTTGAAGATGCCGCAACCCGGGGAGATGGTGTTGCGGGAGTCTTCCTCCCCCGTTCCCGCCCAGACCTGCGTCGTGTCACTCGGGGCGATCGCCAGCTCCCCCATCGAGATGCAGCGCTGGTTGTCGAACACCGGCCGGAACGAGGTGCCGGCATTGGTGGTCTTCCAGATCCCGCCCGCCGCGGCCGCGACGAAGAACGTTTTCGACGGACTAGGGATGCCTACCACGCTGGACACGCGACCCCCCATGTTGGCGGGCCCCACGTTGCGCCAGCGGAAACCGGCGAGCAGGGTGGAGTCGAGCGGGGGGGCGGGGGGGGCCTGCGCGGCGAGGGCGCTCAGGGCGGGGCCCAGGAGCGAGAGGGCGACGACAGCGGCCCGGCGGTGTGGCGACATGGCGGCCTCGGGATTGGGGGTTGCAGGGTGCGACGGTGCAAGAAGCATACGCGCGAGCGCGGCGGCGCGTTACGGGGCCGAAGCGACGTTTTTGACCACCTGGCCTCCCTTCATCACGAACACGACTCGCCGTAGCGCGGTGATGTCGTCCAGCGGGTTGCCGTCGAGCCCGATCAGGTCGGCCTCGAGCCCGGGCGCGAGCGCGCCGATGGTGTCGGCCAGCTGCAGCGATTGGGCCGCGAGGGACGTCGCCGACACGATCGCGGCCATCGGCGTCTGCCCGCCCACCTGCACCCGGTAGATCAGCTCCTCCCAGTTCTTCCCGAAGGCGCCGGCTACCGCGTCGGTGCCGAACACGACGCGCAGCTTGGGCCGCCGCAGCGCCTGCTTGAACACCGCCAGCACGAGGGGGACGGCGCGGTGCATCTGCGCGAACCCTTCTTCGGTGTAGTTCTCGATCCCGAGAAACCGCGCCTTGTTGTCGAAGTAGTTCTGGAATACAAGGTACAGGTTCGGGTCGAAGAACGTCCCGTGCTCTGCCATGAGATCGAGCGTCGCCTCGTCGAGCAGCACGCCGTGCTCGATCGATGTGGCCCCGCCCAGCACGGCGCGCCGCGCCGCCTCGGCGGCATGCGCATGCACGACGCAGCGCCGCCCATGTGCCTTGGCCTCCCCGCAGGCGGCTCGAAACTGGTCCTCGGTGAGCGTCGGCCCGCCGCCTTCGCGGATGCTCTTCGAGCCGAGGATCTTGATCACGTCGGCCCCGCCCGCGACGCGTTGCTGTACGGCGCGGCGCAGCCCGTCCGCGTCGCCCGCCTCCGGCGTGATCCAGTCGAGCGAGGTGATCACCCGCGGGCCGGGGATCGTGCCGCGCGCGATCGCGTCGCGCAGTTCGCGATCGAGCGTCGAGCCGATGCTCTGCACTGTGGTGATCCCCGCCAGCAGCGCGTGGTAGGCATTCTCCTCGGCGTAGAGCACCGTCTGCTGGAGCGGCTCGGCGCCGCCAGGGTCGTTATGCGCCCGGCCGTTGGCATCGAAGTGCGATGTGAGATGAACGTGCGTGTCGATGCCGCCGGGCATGACGGTCAGCCTGCCGAGGTCGTAGGTCGCCGTGGTGAGCGCGGGGTCGAGGCGTAAGATGTGCGATCCCGCGACGACGATGGTAGTATTCCGCGCGACGCCCCCTCGGCCGTCGAGCACCGTGCCGGCGTGGATCGTGATGGTCGGCGCCTGGCCGAGGGCGAGCGAGGGGACGGTCAGCGCGACAGCGAAGGCGTGACGGCGGAGCGGCATGGGAGCCTCCGATGGCTCAAGCAGAAAAGGTGCGTCGAGGCGGCACCTGACGCTACCGCCCGGCGCGGAACAACGAGGCGGCGTTGACCAAGAGTTGATGGATCAGTTGGATCTTCCGTACTATGTTACGTGGCGTGAGCACTGCTCCGGTCTTGACGGCGGCAGACGTCGAGCGCATGTCCATTCCGGGCAAACAGGTCGAGCTCGTCCGGGGGCAACTCGTGGTACGCGAGCCGCCCGGAACCTGGCACGGGGCCGTCGCAGCTAACCTGGCCTACCTCCTGGGCGAGTTTGTCCGTCGGCACGGGCTGGGCTTGGTGTTCGCTCAGGACACGGGGTTCAAGATCGGGTCCGATCCCGACACCGTGCGCGCGCCGGACGTCGCGTTCGTGGGGCGCGAGCGTGCCGGACTCATTCGGAAACGGGGATACGCAGAGCTGGCTCCGGATCTACTCGCCGAGATCCTGTCGCCCGATGACAGACCAGCGGAGGTGCTCGCCAAGGTAGCGGACTGGCTCGCCGCCGGCACGAAGCTCGTGTGGGTGATCGATCCAGAGCGGTCGGAGGTCCGGGTATACCGCCAGGATGGGAGCCTCTCCGTCCTACGAGAGGGCGACTCGCTCGACGGCGAGGACGTACTGCCGGGATTCACCTGCCCGCTGAGCGACGTACTCGCTTGAGGGGTCGGACGGACGCACCGGCCCGTCCGCCCCCGTCAGATTCCCGCAACGCTCCTACCGCCCGCTCGGCGTGCGGGTGGACGTCCAGATATCGAAGCCTCCCAAGCCGCCGCGACCCGGGCCCGCAATGAACAGCAGCGTGCGACCATCGTGCGACAGATCCGGCTGGAATTCCGCGAACCGCGTGTTCACCGGGGCTCCCAGGTTCACAGGGGCCGACCAGGGGTCGTGGACGTTGCGGCGAGTGGCTACCCAGATGTCGAAGGCGTTGACGCCGTCGACGGGCCGGCCGGAATTGAACAGGATTTCCTTGCCATCGGCGCGCACCGTCACGAAGCCGTCGGGGCGGCCGGGGTAGCTCAGCTCCGACACGAGCACTGCCGGTCCGAGCGTCTCGCCGTCCCGCGTCACGGTCGCGTAATAGATATCCGTCGTCGCGCCGTTATCCGACCTGCGGTAGAAGTACAGGTTCGCGGACCCGTCTTCCGCACTCTGCGAGTAGAACGGCCCCGCCTCATGCAGCGTCGTGTTCACATCCGGACCGAGCGGCGTGGGTTCGCCCCAGCCGAGGTCGTCCTTCGGGTCCGAGCGGCGTGACACGTAGATGTCGTGGAGCGGGCCCGCGGTCGCGCGGTCGCTCGAGAAGAAGAGCAGGTGCCCATCAGGCGACAACGCCGGCCCTCCATCGCTCCGCGCGGTGTTGATCGCCGGACCCAGATTCACGGCCGTTTCCCATGCACCATCGGGAGACGAGCGCCGGGCGACCCAGAGGTCGTTGTTGTCCATGCATCCGGTCGACGACACGAAGTTTCCGAAGCCGCCCGGTCGGTCGGAGAGGAAGTACAGGCTGAGCTCGTCCTTGGACGTGGTCGGGGTCTGATCCTGGCACCGCGAGTTGGCCGGCGCCGGGAGGAGCACCGGCCCGGACCACTCGGAACTCTTGAAGGACATGGCTTGGAGCTTGAGCCCGGCGGGATCCGGCTCCGTCCCGCACGTGGCGAGCAGGGCAAGGGAGGCCAGCGAAACAAGACTCGTGGTGGGCGTGGTCATCGTAGAACCTCCCTGTGTCGGCTTGAGCTACCGAGGCGAGCCGACCCCCGGGCGATACAGCGAGCGGATCCGCTGGGCGCGGAACACGTAGCCGGCGTTGCCCTCGATGCGCCACACGACTTGCCCTGAGGCGTCGTACTCCTCGACGCGCCCCGCCGGCCCGAACGACACCAGCGTGCGACCACCGGGGAGATCTTGTGTACTGCCGCCGAGCGCCGCGGTCACGGCGGGACTCGACCCGTACGAGCCCGTCTGCCGGGCAGTGCGCAGTGGCGCATCGTATTCGTAGCGCTCGGCGCGCGAGCCGGAGGGATCACCGAGGTTGTCGAGCAGCAGCAGGTGATCCGGCGCGGTGAGCCGCACTCCGTGTTGGAAGGAGAAGGCCAGGGCACCGGCATCCTGGAAGGTGAACTGGTTCTTGAGGCCGCCCATGCGCCACAGCACCGCGCCAGTTCGCGTGTCGATCTTGGTGATCTCACTCAGGCTGCGGAACGAGACGATCAGGTTGCCATCTGAGTCCAGGTCCAGTGAATTCCCGTG
>WNEX01000282.1_pt1 | contig 34781 bp, 24 predicted proteins | sample 5399841 | NCBI WGS metagenome assembly WNEX01 (sample SAMN13153337, study PRJNA577476) | soil metagenome | isolation source: 40 cm grassland meadow soil 2 days after 1st rain plot 5 | place: USA:California | collected 2015-09-18 | reverse complement strand
TGGCCACACCCGAGGAGGCGGCGGCTCTGATGCGGAGCATGCTCGCCTATGCCGGAACGTACACCGTGGACGCTGCGGCGAAGACCGTCACCCACCACGTGGACGTTTCCTGGGACGAGACCCGCACCGGTCAATCCCTTGTGCGAACCTACAGGCTCAATGGCGATCGCTTGACGCTGCTCACGGATCCCTCCAACGACCCGGCCACCGGCCGCAAGACCGTGCGTACGGTGACCTGGGAGAGACTGAAGGCGCCGCAGGACTAAAGCGCGCATCAAGCGCCGCCTTGAACTCTTGCGCCTGCGAACGGCGCGTTTGCACCCTCCTCAGCCGCGGCTGAGTCGCATCATCGCCTCCGTGTAGCGTGCGCCGGCCGCGGTGCCCGCCGGGAAGACCGCCTCGATGGCCTCGAGGTCCGCATCCTCGAGCCGCACCTCGAGCGCACCGAGATTCTCCTCGAGGTTGCGGATCCTTCTGGTGCCCGGGATCGGCACGATGTGCGGGCCCTGCGCCAGCACCCAGGCGAGCGCCAGCTGCGCAGGAGTGCAGCGTTTCTCATCCGCCAGCGCCTTCACCTTCCCGACCAGCGCGAGGTTGCGGGCGAAGTTCTCGCCCTGGAAGCGCGGGTTGCTGCGCCGGTAGTCATCGGCGGCAAAGTCGTCGGGACTCTTGATCGCGCCGGTCAGAAAGCCGCGACCCAGGGGACTGTAGGCAACGAACCCGACGCCGAGCCGCTCGCAGGCCTGCAGCACCCCTTCTTCGTCGGGATCGCGCGTCCACAGCGAGAACTCGCTCTGCAGCGCGGTGATGCGATGCACGCGGTGGGCGCGCTCGAGCGTGAGCGGCGCGACCTCCGAGAGCCCGAGGTGACGGACCTTCCCGGCACGGACCAGCTCCGCCATGGCGCCGACGGTGTCCTCGATCGGCACGGTGCGGTCGACCCGATGCAGGTAGTAGAGGTCGATGTGGGTGACCTTGAGGCGCTTCAGGCTCGCCTCGCACGCCTGCCGGACCCACTCGGGGCGGGCGTCGATGACGCGGGCCACGGGGTTCCCCGCGTCGCGCACGAAGCCGAACTTGGTGGCGAGGAACACCGCATTGCGCCTGCCGGCGAGCGCGCGCCCGACGAGCTCCTCGTTGGTGTAGGGACCATACACGTCCGCGGTGTCGAGGAAATTCAGGCCGAGCTCGAGTGCCCGATGGATGGTGGCGATCGATTCGCCGTCGTCGTGCGCGCCGTAGAACTCGCTCATGCCCATGCACCCGAGCCCCAGGCCCGAAACCGTGGGGCCGTTGCGGCCGAGCGCGCGCGTCTGCATGGAGATCTCCTGGCGGATCGAATGCGGATATTCTGCGCCGCGCTGCACTGCTCGACGAATACACAGGAAGAGGGAGGGGCGGGCGGCCCGGGAGACTCAAGCGCGGCTCCCGCCCGCGGCGCCCCCGGCGCCCGCCATCGCGGCCGCGGACCGTGCAGCGCGTTCCTCAGGGCTTCACGGCGCTCATCATGTGCGCGTAGCGCCAGCTGCCGTGCCGGTAGTAGAGCAGCGCGAGCGTCGCGGCGAGCGCCGACGACACCGGGAAGCTCCACCAGATCGCGTCCGCCCGGTAGCGCTCGAGAAGGAGCTCCGCGAGCGGAAAGCGCACCGCGAGCAGCGCGACGCTCAGGATGACGAGCGGCGCGATCACGGCGCCGGCGGCGCGCACCACGCCGAAGAGCGCCACCGAGACGCCGAAGAAGATGAACGAGCCCGTGGCGATGCGGTTCAGGTGCCCGGCGATCGCGAGCGCCCCGGACCCCTCGGGGAGGAAGAGCGCATACACCCGCGTGTCGAGGAGCTCGAGCAGCGCCACGATCGAGCCGGTGAGCAGCACGCTGTAGAGGACGCCGACGTGCGCGGTGCGCGCGACGCGGTCCCACTTGCCCGCGCCCACGTTCTGCGCCGTCATGGCCGAGAGCCCCATGGCGACCGCGAAGGCGGGCATCTGGATGTAGTTCCAGATCTGCAGCGCCGCGCCGAAGGCGGCGGTCGTATCGACGCCGAAGCGGTTGACGAGCGTGATCATGAGCACGCCGCTCAAGGAAAGCACCAGCATCTGGGCGCTCATCGGCAGGCCCTTTCTCACGAGCGTCGCCACCACGCTCCAGTCGGGCTTGAGCAGCGGGAGCTCGTCGCGGTGCAGGCACAGGATGTGCCGCCGGCGATAGAGGTGGCGGATGAGCGCGATGAGGCTGACGGCCTGCGCGACGAAGGTCGCGAGCGCCGATCCCGCGATGCCGAGCCGCGGGATGGGACCTAAGCCGAAGATGAAGACCGGATTGAGCGCGATATCGATCCCGACCGAGAGCAGCATGAAGTAGAACGGCGTCTTCGAGTCGCCGGCGCCGCGCAGCACTCCCATCACGAAGGCGTACATGTACAGGCACGGCAGCGCGAGGAAGATCACCCGCATGTACGCCACCGCGAGGTCGACCGAGTCGGCGGGCGTCGCCATGGCCACGAGCAGCGGCCGGCAAAGCAACAGCCCGGCGACGGCCATCGCCACGGAAATCGCTGCAAAGAAGCTGGCGCTGGTGCCGACGACGCGGCGGGTCTCGGCGAGGTTGTTGGCGCCGATCGACTGGCCGATGAGGATGGTCGCGGCCAGCGCCACGCCGAAGGCCGCCCCGATCAGGAGGAACATGACGGTGTTGGCGTTGGAGGTCGCGGTGAGCGCCGCTTCCCCGAGATAGCGGCCGACCCAGATGGAGTTCACCGAGCCGTTGAGCGACTGCAGGATGTTGGCGAACAGGATCGGCAGCGAGAACCTGAAGAGGACAGCCGGGATCGAGCCCTCGGTGAGGGAGCGTTGCACCGCCTCAGCGCCTCAGGCCCCAGCCCACGGTCAGGAGCCCGGCGGCGAGCAGCGCCCACCCCGGCCAGGCCACACCGCCGCTCCGCGTGAGCCACAGGCCGGCGAAGACGAGGGCGAGCGCGCCGAAGGCGAGCGTGTCGCGGCGGCGCACGGCCTTGAGCTCCGCGAGGAGCTCCGCGAGAGCGGGCCCGGGCGGCGGCGGCTGCGCTGCGGCGCGCTCGCGCTGCAGCCGGCTCTCGATGAGCGCCGGGAGCGAGCGCGCTGCGGCGATGATCCCCGGGACCTCCCCGCGCAGGTCCTCGAGGAGCGAGCGCAGGCTCGTGCGCTCGCGCATCCACTCGCGCAGGATCGGGCTCGCGGTGCTCCAGATATCGAGCTCGGGATACAGCTCCCTTCCCAGGCCCTCGACGTTGAGCAGCGTCTTCTGCAGCAGGATCAGCTGCGGCTGGATCTGCATGTTGAAGCGCCGCGAGATCTCGAACAGCCGCAGCAGGATCCGCCCGAAGGAGATGTCCTTGAGCGGACGATCGAAGATCGGCTCGCACACCGTGCGCACCGCGGACTCCATCTCGTCGACGCGCGTACCGGCGGGCACCCAGCCGGACTCGAGGTGCAGCCGCGCAACCCGCCGGTAATCGCGATCGAAGACCGCGAGGAAGTTCTCCGCGAGGTAATTCTGGTCGCGCGGATCGAGCGTGCCGACGATGCCGAAGTCCACCGCCGCGTAGCGCGGCCGCAGCGGATCGTCAGTGAGCACGAAGATGTTGCCGGGATGCATGTCGGCGTGAAAGAAGTTGTGGCGGAAGACCTGCGTGAAGAAGATGCGCACGCCGTTCTCGGCGAGCCGCGCGATGTTGGTGCCGGTGGCCTCGAGGCGCGCGCGGTCCGAGATCGGCACGCCCTGGATGCGCTCCATGACCATGACGTCGTTGCGGCAGTAATCCCAGTGCACCTCCGGCACGTACAGCAGGTCCGAGCCCGCGAAGTTGCGCTTCAGCTGCGAGGCGTTGGCCGCCTCGCGCATCAGGTCGAGCTCGTCGAGAATGGTCTTCTCGTACTCCGCGACGAGCTCGCGCGGACGCAGCCGGCGCAGCTCGCCCGAGTAGCGGTGCGCGAGGTCCGCGAGCGCGTAGAGCACCTCGAGGTCGCGCTCGATCACCGCGCGCATGTCCGGGCGCAGCACCTTGACGACGACCTCGGCTCCGCCGGGGAGCCGCGCGAGGTGCACCTGCGCGATGGAGGCGGCGGCGAGCGGCGTCTCGTCGAAGCCGGCGAACACCTCGGCGAGCGCTCGGCCGTAGGCGCGCTCGATCAGCTCGCGCGCGATCGCGCCGGGAAAGGGCGGCACCCGGTCCTGCAGCTTCGCGAGCTCGTCGGCGATATCGGGGGGCAGCAGGTCGCGGCGCGTCGAGACCGCCTGCCCGAACTTCACGAAGATGGGGCCGAGCTCCTCCAGCGCGAGCCGCAGCCGCTCGGCGCGGCTCGCCCGCCGGCGGCGCTCGAACCAGACGCCGGGCGAGAGAAAGAACAGGAAGCGCAGCGGTCTGTAGAGGTGGGTCGCGCGCACGTAGTCGTCGAGGCCGTGCTCGAGCAGCACGCGCTGGATCTCGAGAAGCCGCACGAGCACGCGCAGCTTCACGGACGGGCGACCCGCGTCACGGTGAGCCGCGCCGCCTGGCGAGCAGCTCGAGGCGGTGGGTGAGCCGATCGACGCCCTCGCGCACCGCATCCACTCCGCGCAGGAACTGCTCGCCTTCGCTCCGCGACACGAGATCCGCGCGCTCGTGCGCCAGGTACTCGGCCGCGTTGCGCAGCGTGGTGCTCATCGTCCTACGGCCGAAGCCGAGCGCGAGCCGTGCGAGCCGCCCGAGCTGATGGGCCGGCACGTCGCCCACGATGAGCGACAGCTCCTCCTCGAGGTCGGGCTTGAGGAGCCTCGCGAGCTCGCGGAACTTCTGCGCGAGCTCCGCATCCCCCGCGATCGCGACGCCGCCCCGTGCGAGGACCGGCTCGGGTGAGTCCGCGGCGAGCGCCAGGACGCCGAGCGGCCCGCCGCTCACGGTCGCGTCCGCGGGCTCCTGGTCGCGCGTCACGGTGAGCTGCAGCCCGTTCGATGCCACGCGCAGCCGCGCGATGTCGCGGATCTCGACGGCGAGACTCCGGCCGGCAAGCTCCGCGCACAGCTCGCGCGCGCGCACCGAGCGCGGCAGGCCGCGGTTCACCAGGTTCTCGAGAGTGCGGAGCATCGTGGCGTAAGCGGCGGGTGCGGCGCTGCGGCCTTCAGTAGCGGTAGCCGCGATGCACCGCCACGATGCCGCCGGAGAGGTTGTGATAGCGGCAGCCTTCGAGTCCCGCCTCCTGCATCATCCCGAGCAGCGTCGGCTGATCCGGATGCATGCGGATCGACTCGGCGAGATAGCGGTAGCTCGCCTCATCGCCCGCCACCCACCGGCCGAGCAGCGGCAGGATGCGGAACGAGTAGGCGTCGTAGAGCCTCTTCAGGCCCGGCACGCTCGGGTGCGAGAACTCGAGCACCAGGAGCTGCCCGCCGGGCTTCAGCGCGCGCCGCATGGAACCGAGCGCCGCTCGCTTGTCCGTCACGTTGCGCAAACCGAAGCCGATGGTGATGCAGTCGAAGATGCCGTCGGCGAAGGGCAGACGCTCGACGTCGGCCTGCAGGTACTCGACGTTGCCCACCAGGCCCGCATCGATCAGCCGGTCGCGCCCGCGGCGGAGCATGGCGGCGTTGATGTCCGCGAGCACGACGAGGCCCCGCTCGCCCACCTGGCGGGCGAGTCCCACCGCGAGATCGCCGCTGCCGCCGGCGACATCGAGCGCGCGCGCGCCCGGGCGAAGATTCGCGAGCGAAAGCGTGAAGCGCTTCCACAGGCGGTGCGCGCCCGCGGACATCAGGTCGTTCATCAGGTCGTAGCTGTCGGCGACCGAGTCGAACACGCCGCGCACGCGGCGCGCCTTCTCGGCCCGCGGCACACGTTCGAAGCCGAAGTCGGTGGAGCCTTCGTCGCTCATGTCGGGCGCGTTCAAGCGAGATGGACGCATTCTATTCGATCGGGCGTCGCGCGCTTAAGCGACGCGCGATCGTGGTTGCATTTTCTCCCGCGCGATGCGCAGAATCGCCGCCGTTGAGGGGGTCTTGTGCTGGAAGCGGGCTGGGCATCGAGGTGTCCGGCCCGCTTTTCATTTGGAACGCGGTGCGTCGCCGCGCGAGTCGCGAGCGCGCGCCCGGCGCTCGAGGTAGCGCGCCCACTTCGTCTCGCGTTCGCGGCCGAGCTCGTGGAGGTACTTCCACGTGTAGAGCCCGGTGTCGTGTCCGTCGTCGAAGACGAGCTTCACGGCGTACTGCCCCACCGGCTCGACGGCCCTGATCCCGACGTTCTCTTTGCCGAGCACCAGCACCTCCTGCCCGGGCCCGTGCCCTTTCACCTCCGCCGACGGGGAGTGCACCCTCAGGTACTCGAACGGCAGCTCGAAGCGGCTACCGTCGGAGAAGCTCACCTCGAGCACCCGCGAGGCGCGGCGCAGGCGGATCTCGGTAGCCACGGGATCGGACATCGGTAAAGGGCGGACTTAGGACCGGTACCGCAGTATAGGCAATGGGCTCTGGACGCCCGCATTGCTGCAGCGCAATAATCACCGTCCGGCTGCAGCCGCCGTCGCCGGATATGGCGTCGCCCGATACCGTATTCGCAGGCCGAGTACTGTGTTCGACGACGATGAAAATCCACGGCGCATCTCTATACTCACGGTCCCTTTGTCGCCCATGAAGGCTAAGGCACCGTGCCCGAGCAGTGAATGGAACCCACCGATACCTCCCATCCGGATTACTACCATCGAGTCGTGGATTGTCAGTGGGCCTGTCCGGCGCACACCGATGTTCCTGAATACATCCGACTGATCGCGCAGGGCCGGTTCACCGACGCCTACATGGTGAACCGCGAATCGAACGTGTTTCCCGGGATCCTCGGGCGCGTCTGCGACCGGCCGTGCGAGCCGGCCTGCCGCCGCGGGCGCATCGAGCAGAAGCCGGTGGCGATCTGCCGCCTGAAGCGTGTCGCCGCCGATCATCGCGAGGACGTGACGAGTCGGCTGCCGAAGGTTCCCAGGGTGAAGAACGGCAAGCGCATCGCCTGCATCGGCGCCGGCTGCGCATCCCTCACGGTGGCTAACGACCTCATGCCGCTCGGCTACCAGGTGACGATGTTCGAGCAGTACGGCGAGCCCGGCGGGCTCATGCGCACCAACATCCCCTCGTTCCGCCTGCCGCAGCGGGTGCTGAGCGAGGAGATCGGGATGATCACGGGGCTGGGAGTGGACTTGAGGCTCGATTCCCCGGTGACGAGCCTGCGCGCGCTCCTCGCGCAGGGCTTCGACGCGGTCTTCGTCGGGTCCGGCGCCCCGCACGGCAAGAATCTCGACCTTCCCGGCCGCGATGCGGCCGCCGCCAACATCCACATCGGCATCGCCTGGCTCGAGTCGGTGGCCTTCGGCCACGTCGACTCGGTCGGCAAGCGCGTGCTGATCATCGGCGTCGGCAACACGGCCATGGACTGCTGCCGCACGAGCCTCAGACTCGGGGCCGAGAGCGTCAAAGTCATGGCGCGCAAGCCCCGCGGCTTCTTCAAGGCCTCCGACTGGGAGCTCGAGGACGCGGAGGAGGAGAGCGTCGAGATCGTGGTCAACCGCTTACCAAGCGAGTTCGTCGTCGAGAACGGCCGCCTCACCGGGATGCGCTTCAAGCGGATGGAATACGAGCTCGACGCCAGCGGGCGCATCACCGCCGAGCGCGTCGTCGGAGAGGAGTTCCTGCCCGCGGACGACGTGATCCTCGCGATCGGCCAGGAGAACGCCTTCCCGTGGATCGAGCGCGATCTCGGCATCGAGTTCGACAAATGGGACGTGCCGGTCATCGATCCGCGCACCTTCCAGTCGACGCGCCCCGGCGTCTACTTCGGCGGCGATGCCGCCTTCGGCCCGAAGAACATCATCTGGGCGGTCGAGCACGGCCACCAGGCCGCGATCTCGATCCACCGTCACTGCGAGCGCCAGCCGGTGAGCGAGCGGCTGCCTCCCGGCATGAATCTGCAGAGCCGCAAGATGGGCATGCACGAGTGGAGCTACGCCAACGACTATTCCCCGGTCGAGCGGCGGCTGATGCCGCACGTCTCGCTCAAGGAGCGCTTCAAGAAGCTCAACATCGAGGTCGAGCTCGGATTCACGGCCGAGCAGGTGGAGCAGGAGGTGCAGCGCTGCCTCAACTGCGACGTGCAGACCGTGTTCATCGCGAAGCTCTGCATCGAGTGTGACGCGTGTCTCGACATCTGTCCGGTCGACTGTCTCACCATCACCGCCAACGGCCCCGAGGCAGACCTGCGCGCGCGTCTCAAGGCGCCGGCGAGGAACCTGGCGCAGCCGCTGTACGTGTCCGCCGCGCTCCCGCAGACCGCTCGGGTGATGGTGAAGGACGAGGATCTGTGCGTGCACTGCGGACTGTGCGCCGAGCGCTGCCCGACGGCGGCCTGGGACATGCAGAAGTCGCAGCTCCACTGGCCGCACGCCGAGGACGAAGCCCGCGCGCTCGAGGCGCGCAAGACTAAGATCGCCTGACACGCAAGAAGCCTATGCCTCAATCGACCGCCACGCGCGTCAACGACTTCACCATCAAGATCGCCACGGTGAACGGCACCGGCTCGGCGAGCGCCAACACGCTGCTCATGAAGTCGATCTTCAGGAGCGGCATCCCGGTGATGGGCAAGAACTACTTCCCCTCCAACATCCAGGGCCTGCCCACCTGGTACGAGATCCGCATCACCCGCGACGGCTACGTCGCCCGCTCGGGCCAAGTCGACATCATGGTCGCCATGAATGCCGAGACCTACGCGCGCGACGTGCGGGAGGTGGCCCCGGGCGGGTATCTCGTGTACGACTCGACCTGGCCGCGCCCCGCGCTCCTGAAGCGCGAGGACATCACCGCGCTCGGCGTGCCGCTCGCGCAGCTCTGCAACGAGAGCTTCAACGGCGTGCGTACGCGGATCCTGATGAAGAACATCTGCTACGCCGGGGTGCTGGCGGCGCTCCTCGATCTCGATCTCGAGCGCATCCGCGAGCTCCTCGCCGAGACCTACGCCAAGAAGCCGCAGCTGGTCGAGAGCAACATGAAGGCGATCCAGCTCGGCTACGACTACGCGCGCGGGGCTTTCGCCTGTCCGCTGCCGCTGCGCGTCGAGAAGATGGCGAAGACCGCCGGCCACATCATGATCGACGGCAACACCGCGGCGGCGCTCGGTTGTGTGTTCGCCGGCGCGACGGTCGCGGCGTGGTATCCGATCACCCCGTCCACCTCGCTCATGGACGCGTTCAAGATGTTCTCCGACCGCATGCGCGTCGACCCGGCGAGCGGCCGGAAGAATTTCGCCTTCATCCAGGCCGAGGACGAGCTGGCGGCGATCGGCATGGTGATCGGCGCGATGTGGAACGGCGCGCGCGCCTTCACCGCGACCTCGGGACCGGGCATCTCGCTCATGAACGAGTTCCTGGGGCTCGCCTACTACGCCGAAGTGCCCGCGGTGATCTTCGACATCCAGCGCGTGGGCCCCTCGACCGGCATGCCGACCCGCACCCAGCAGGGTGATCTGATGGAGTGCGCCTACGCATCCCACGGCGATACCCGCCACGTGTGCCTGTACCCGGCAAATGCCGAAGAATGCTTCTACATGGCCGTGCAGGCCTTCGATCTCGCCGAGCGGCTGCAGACCCCGGTGATGGTGCTGTCGGATCTCGACATCGGCATGAACGACTGGATGTGCCGCGACTTGAAGTGGGACGACAACTACCGTCCCGACCGCGGCAAGGTACTCGGCAAGGCCGAGGTCCTCGAGCTCAAGAAGTTCTACCGCTTCCTCGACCTGGACGATGACGGCATCCCCTATCGCACGCTCCCCGGCGTGCATCCCAAGGCCGCGTACTTCACGCGTGGCTCGGGGCACACGCAGTACGGCGCCTACACCGAGGACTCGGCCGAGTACCAGGTGGTGCTCGACCGGCTGCTGCGGAAATGGGCGACGGCGAAACGGCTGGTGCCGCGCGCCGTCATCGACGCCACGGCCGGCGCAGCCACCGGCATCGTGTCGGTCGGCAGCTGCGACGGCGCGATCCGCGAGGCCATCGACGTCTTGAAGCGCCGCGGCATCGGGGTCGACTACATGCGGGTGCGCTCGTTCCCCTTCAGCGAGGACGTCGAGCGCTTCCTCGCGGCTCACGAGCGGCTGTTCGTCGTCGAGCAGAACCGCGACGCGCAGCTGCGCTCCCTCCTCACCCTCGAGACCGCCGTGGAGAAATCGAAGCTGCGGTCGCTCCTGCACTACAGCGGGCTGCCGATCTCCTCCTCGTTCATCGTCGCGGGCGTGCTCGCGGAGCTCGAGCCCCGCCAGCTCGCCACCGCGCAGGGCGCCACAGGCGGGCGCAGCGCCTAGCAGCGGAGACCAACATGACTTTCATCGCCAAACCCCAAGGTCGCGCATCCGTCGCTCCCGAAGAACTCCCTCGGGCTCACGCGGCGCGATTACGAGGGCGCGCTCTCGACGCTGTGCGCGGGCTGCGGGCACGACTCGATCACCGCCGCGATCGTGGAAGCGGGCTGGGCGCTCGCCCTCGAGCCGCAGAACGTGGTGAAGCTCTCCGGGATCGGCTGCTCCTCCAAGACCACCGCCTACTTCGTGAGCGGCGGACACGGCTTCAACTCCGTGCACGGTCGTATGCCCTCGATTGCGATGGGCGCGAACGCCGCCAACCGCAGCCTCACCTACATCGGCGTCTCCGGCGACGGCGACACGCTCTCGATCGGCCTCGGGCAGTTCTGCCACGCGATCCGCCGCAACCTCAACATGCTCTACATCATCGAGAACAACGGCGTCTATGGGCTCACCAAGGGACAGTTCTCCGCCTCCGCCGACGTCGGCACCAGGGCGAAGAAGGGCGAGACCAACTTCCAGCCGCCGATCGACCCCGTGCTGCTCGCCATGACGCTCGGCGCCTCTTTCGTGGCGCGCAGCTTCTCGGGCGACCGGCGCCAGCTCGTGCCGCTCATCCAGGCGGGCCTGAAGCATCAGGGCTTCGCGCTCATCGACGTGCTCTCCCCCTGCGTGACCTTCAACGATCACGAGGGCTCGACCAAGAGCTACGCCTACACGCGCGAGCACTACGAGCCGGCGGTGCACGCTGATTTCGTGCCGCTCGAGCGCGAGATCACCGCGGACTACAAGGAAGGCGAGACGCTGCCGGTCGTCATGCACGACGGCAGCCGCATCGTGCTGCGCAAGCTCGACGCCGCCTACGATCCGACCAACCGCGTCACCGCGGCCGCCGTGATCCAGGAGCGCATGAAGGCGGGCGAGTACCTGACCGGGCTCCTGTTCGTCGAAGAGGGCGCGCAGCGCGAGTTCCACGAGATCAACGGCACGCCCGACGTGCCGCTCAACAGCGTGCCGTACGAGGCGCTGTCGCCGGGGGCGAAGGCGCTGGAGAAGGTGCTCGCGCGGTATCGCTGACCGCACTGAAACCCGCGCGTCGGTGGTTCGATTCCGCCCCTGGCCGCCATTTAATCCAGTTGGCGATCTGCGTGGTCGTGGCCGGTGAGTTTGCTATTCGAAGAGTTGGGCGATGGTGGCAACGGGGAGGAATAGGCGGTGTGGGCTGCTGGGGATTGATTAATCGATCATTATTGCCTTAATGATCGAGTTTAGCAGCGAAAACCTGCCTGGGATTTCATCGCGCGGCTCGCTTTTCCGCGATCTCCCTCGACTGGAAGCCATAGCCTGCCGCTGCACGCGCCCCTGCTGGCTCAGTGAGTCATGTATTCGACGGCATCGGAGGCACTGCGCCGAGCGTGGATGCCCTTGGCCCGCAGTCGTTCCAGATGCGTCCGTACCCTGGGCTCGAAGTCGGGGGGCTGCTGAGGACCTGCCGGACGCCATGCGACATCCGCGAAGGCAAACAGCCTCGGGTAGAGCATGAACTGCATATACCGTTCACTGCGAATGAACTCGGTCCACAGCGCTGCTTCGACTCCGCGTATGTGCCGAGCTTCCTCCGGCGTGTAGCGCTGCGGCACCGGCTCCCAGCTCAGAATCTTGGCGACCGACGTCGGTCCATTGTCGTTGCCTTCCCAGGGTGCGCCGGGCTCGCCGAGTGCGTTCGGGTAATCCAGATATACCTGGTCGACCGGCGACAGCACGACGTCGTGTCCACTGCGGATGGCCGCATCCAGTACCTCCGCTCGATCCTTGCGCCACCATTGAATCAGCACTTGCGGTGCGACGCCCGCTTCGGCGGTCTCGTCCCAGGCCATGGCCTGACGCCCGAGCTTCGCGATCACTTGGGCCACCTGGTTATCAAAGTAGCCCTCGACTTCGCGCTTGGTCGTGAGCCCGGCTTTCTGACGCAGCTGCTGCACTTCCGGCAACTGATCCCAGCGATCGCCGGCGAACTCGTCGCCGCCAAAGTGCAGGAACGGCGAAGGGAACTGGCGCGCCGCTTCGGCGAACACTTCCCTTATGAAAGCCCAGGACGCGTCGTGGCCAGGATTGATGCTGCGCTCGCCATCGAAGAGCTCGGGATACGCGCGCGCCGCGGCCCCGCAGTGCGTCGGGAGCTCGATTTCAGGAACGATCTCTACGTAGCGCAGCCGGGCGTGGTCAACGAGCTCGCGCATGTCGCGCTTGCTCAGGTACTTGGGCGTTCCGGCCCCGGGAGCATCCTCATCGCCGCGTGCGCCGACGGTGATGAGTTTCGGGTAGGCCGGAACCTCGAATCGCCAGCCGGCGTCGTCCGTAAGATGCAGGTGCAGGACATTCAGCTTGTGCGCCGCCATTTCGTCGATGACCTTCAGCAGCGCGGGCTTTCCGAAGAAATGTCGGGATATATCAACCAGCAGGCCGCGCCACTCGAACCGCGGCGCATCCTCAATCCTCACTGCCGGAATCAGGCACGGCATGCCGCACGTCGAAGGCACCAGTTGCAACAGCGTTTCAACTCCGTAGAACAGGCCTCTGCCGGTATCCGCGTCGATCGCGATCCCGCCTGGCTCGACGATGAGACGATACCCTTCCGCGCCAGTGCCAGCGGCCGGGTCAATTCGCAACGCAACCGCACCACCCGCCGCGTCTCCTCGTCGCAAATGTAGTCTCTCCATCAACAGTGCTGCACTCGGCGCGGCAGTTTCCGGGTAGCTAACGCTCATGTGCTCCGTCAATCGAAACGCGCCATCGGCTTCGATCACGGTGCGCGGCCAGGGTATCAGCGCCAAGGCGTCGGCACGCGCCATGCCAGGGACCAGCATGGCCAGACCGGCGATGGCACTGATGGCACTGAAGAGGCGAGTCCTGCCTCGCATCGGGCGATGATCCGTGGTCCGTGGAGGATCAGGGTTCCGCGACAGCTTCGAGCGAAGCAGGGGCCGGATTCTCGCTCAAGTGAGCGGCTCGCGCCGGATGCGCATAGCTCGAGCCATACTCGAGCGGAAAGAGGATCGCGCCTTTCGGGGATCCCGGCATCGCGGGGAAGACGGTAGCCGGCCAGGCGAACGAGAGCCGCCCCGTGAAGTCAGTGCGCGCCCTACCCGACGCGTCCCCGACGAGCACATCCGCCACGCCGCCCCCTTCGGTGCCCGGCAGCCACGCCGCCACGAAGGCATTGCTGGCGTTGATCTCGGGATTGCTCCACAGCGGCCTGCCCGACAGGAACACCGCGACCACCGGAATTCCTCGTTTGCGCAGCGCGCGCAGCTGCCCGAGCGGCGCGCGCAGGTTGTCGACGGCCAGCTTGCGGTCGCCTGAAGTCTCGGCGTACGGCTGCTCTCCGAATACCACGACTGCCACGTCGGGCCTGGAGTCCGCCTCGTCCACCACCGTACCGCCACCGGCGTGAACCGCGCTCCGGATCCCGTCGTAAATCGACTCGGCATGAGGAAAGTCCGCGTTGCTGTTGCCGGTGCCTTGCCACGAAATCGTCCAGCCACCGCACTGCATGCCGATGTCGCGAGCGCCCGGTCCCGTCACGAGCACACGCGCGCCGGATCGGATGGGCAGCACACCGTCGTTCTTCAGCAGCACGAGCGACTTGCGCACGGCCTCGCGTGCCAAGGCTCGGTGCGCGCCCGATCCGATGAGCTCCGTGCGTCCCTCGTAAGGCCGCGCAGACTCGAACAGCCCCAGCTTCATCTTGACGCGCAGAATGCGCCGGACCGCATCCTCCAGCCGCTCCCGGGAGATCTCGCCCGAGCGAACCTGAGCGAGCGTGCTCGCATACAGCTCCTTCCACGCGTACGGCGCCATGAACATGTCGACGCCGGCGTTGAAGGCCGCGGCGCAGCGCCCGGGCTGACAGCCCGGCAGCTGCGCGTGCGCGTTCCAGTCTCCGACCACGAAACCCGCAAAGCCCATGCGCCCTTTCAACACCTCCGTGAGCAGCGCGCGGTTGCCGTGCATCTTCCGGCCCTGCCAGCTCGAGTACGAGGCCATCACCGTGAGCACGCCCGCGTCGATCGCCGCCGGGTAGCCTTGCGCGTGGCGGGCAATGAGCTCTTCCTCGCTGATCTGGTCGTCGCCTTCGTCCTCGCCCTGTGCGGTGCCGCCGTCGCCGAGAAAATGTTTCGCGGTCGCGGCGACGTGACCGGCCTGCAGCTTGCCGTTCAGGGACGAGGGACCCTGCAGTCCCACGACCATCGCCGTCGCGTAACGGGCGACCAGCTGCGGATCCTGCGCGTAGCCCTCGTAGGAGCGTCCCCAGCGCACGTCCTGGGGCACGGCGAGCGTCGGGGCGAAGGCCCAGTCGATGCCCGTGACGGCCACTTCTTCCGCGGTCGCCGCGCCGATGCGCTCGAGCAGCTGCGGATCGTGTGCCGCGCCCAGGCCGATATTGTGGGGGTAGATGACCGCGCCCACGATGTTGTTGTGGCCGTGCACGGCGTCGATGCCGAAGAGGACGGGGATCGAGGTGTGACCGGCGCGCCGCTCGACGGAGACCGCGCGAAATTCGCGCGCGAGGGCGAGCCACACGGCAGGCGCCGCCCGCTCGTCGCCGTGCGGGCCCGAATCTCCGCCCGCGAGGATCGAGCCGAGGGGATAGCGCCGCAGGTCCTCGGGCGTCACGGCCCCGATGTCGGTCTGGATGACCTGCCCAACTTGCTCATCGAGGCTCATCTGCCTCAAGAGCTCCGTGATGCGCGCCTCGGTGCCCGGGTCGATCAGGCCAGCGCTTCTGGCGGCCGGCCATCGCTGCGGGTGCGCAACCGGCGGGGCGCAGATGCCGACGGGCGCCACGGCGAACGCGAGCCCGCACAGCACGAGCGCGCGCCGCCACCGTCCGCAGTCTCGAGTCGTGCGCTTGTCACCGTCCGTCCAGGAAGTGGCGCACTCCCAGCGGAACCCGGCTGGGAACTCGTGCCGCATGAGGCTCGGGGTAGGATCTGCGGTCGCGATCGTCATAAGCCGTCGGTCGGGTGCCTGCCTCTACGATTCGCCTACGGACGCAGCCGCCGGGCTTACGTTACATACTCTTTCGGGCGGTACGTTAGCGCAGTCATGGAAAAACCTCGAGCATGTGTCCGTGTTCGACGCGCGCACCGGCGAGCGTCTCTGAGAAGCGTGTCGTGGCGGCAGGGTCCCTGGGCCTGGAGGAGCTGAACGATGGATAAGCGCGTCGAGGATATCGTCATCGTGGGGGGCGGAACGGCGGGCTGGATGACCGCGGCGTTCTTCTCGAAGCTCCTGAAGAGCGGCGTACGCATCCGCCTCATCGAGTCGGACGAGATCGCCACGATCGGTGTCGGCGAGGCGACCATCCCGGCCATCAAGCACTACAACGCCGCGCTCGAGCTCGACGAGAACGAGTTTCTCGCACGAACCCAGGGCACCTTCAAGCTCGGCATCGAGTTCGTCGACTGGGCAAAGCTCGGGGACTTCTATATCCACGGCTTCGGCCGCATCGGGCAGGATCTCGGCATCCTCAAGTGCTACCAGTATTGGCTCAAGATGCGCGCCCGCGGGCTGGTTCCGGGGCTCGAGCACTATTCCATCAACACGGTGGCGCCGCGCCACAGCAGGTTCATGCGCAGCGTCCCGGAGATGAAGCAGTCGCCGCTCGGGGACATCGCCAACGCCTTTCATTTCGACGCGAGACTGTACGCGCTGTTCCTGCGCGCTTATGCCGAAGCGCGCGGTGTCACGCGCACCGAAGGCAAGATCGTCGGCACCGAGCTGCGCGCCGGCGATGGCTACATCGACGCAGTTCGCATGGAGAGCGGCGAGCGCATCCACGCGGACCTGTTCTTCGACTGCTCGGGCATCCGGGGGCTGCTGATCGAGCAGGCCCTGCACACGGGTTTCGAGAGCTGGAACCACTGGCTGCCGTGCGACCGGGCAGTCGCCGTGCCGTGCGAGTCGGTCGATCCGCTCCTGCCCTATACGCGCGCCACGGCGCACAAAGCGGGCTGGCAGTGGCGGATCCCGTTACAGCATCGCATCGGCAATGGCTACGTGTACTCGAGCCAGTACATCTCCGACGACGAGGCGACCGCGGTTCTCCTGGCACGACTCGACGGCAAACCCTCTGGTCCCCCGCGCTACATCAAATTCCTCCCTGGCAAGCGCCGCAAGCTGTGGAACAAGAACTGCGTGGCGGTCGGTCTTTCGAGCGGCTTCCTCGAGCCGCTCGAGTCGACCAGCATCCACCTCATTCAGACGACCATCGTCCGCTTCGCCCGGTTCTTCCCCTCGCGCGGCTTCAATCCCATCGATGTCGACGAGTTCAACCGGCGGGCGGACTTCGAGTACGAGCGCATCCGGGACTTCATCATCCTTCATTACAAGGCCACCGAGCGCAACGATGCGCCGTTCTGGGATTACTGCCGCAGCATGGAGATCCCCGACACTCTGCGGGTGAAGATCGATCTGTTTCGCAGTCACGGCCGGATCTTCCGGGAGAACGACGAGCTCTTCGCGGAGGAGAGTTGGCTGCAGGTGATGCTGGGGCAGGGCATCATCCCCGAGGACTACGATCCGATGGTGGACCAGTACCCGGACGAGGAAGTCATGCGCTATCTCAACGACATCGAAGCGGTCATCAAGAAATGCGTGGCCGTCATGCCCTTGCACAAGGACTACATCGCCCAGCAGTGCGCGGCGGGCCGGGGGTGAGGCGAGGAGCGTCGGTGCGCCTTGCGCCAAAGCAATCGCTGTACGAGGCCGGGTGGCTCGCCCTTGGCGCCTGCCTGATAGGTGGCGTGGCGCAGCCGCAGGCGCAGCATCTGAACGAGGAGCGTGCTGCGGCGACCGACGGCGGACCAGCCGCCGTGCACGTGTGGCTGACGACGGGCGATCGCGCGGAGCTCCTGACGCGCGAGCCCGACCTGTCGTTTGGCGCGCAGTCGGTGGCACCGCTCGCGATCGAGGTGGACGCCTCTCGGAGCTACCAGGAGATCGTCGGCTTCGGTGCGGCGCTGACGGATGCGAGCGTCGCGCTCATGACGAAGAAGCTGAGCCAAGCCGCGCGCGGGAATCTGATCGCGGATCTCTTCGGACAGCCTCCCGGTATCGGCTTGAGTTTCATGCGCGTCCCGATCGGGGCGACTGACTTCTCGGAGCGGCATTACAGCCTCGACGATAGTCCGCGCGGTGAGCCGGATCCGACGCTCGCGCATTTCTCGATTGAGCCGCAGGCTCATGACCTGTTTCCGCTCCTGCACGAGATCCGGGCCATCAATCCGCGGCTCCGCGTAGTGGCCTCCCCGTGGAGTGCGCCGGCGTGGATGAAGGACTCGGGGAAGCTCGTGAGAGGGAGGCTGCGTGCCGACGCGTATGACGCCTTCGCGCAGTATCTGCTGCGCGTTGCAGACGCCTATGCGGCCGCGGGACTTCCGCTCTACGCGATCACCGTGCAGAACGAGCCGGGCTTCGAGCCCGGGAACTATCCCGGAATGCCCTTCAAGGCCGCCGCGCGCGCCGAGTTCATTGGCAGGCACCTGGGCCCGCTGTTTGCCCGGCGCCCGAACGCTCCGCTGATTCTCGAGTGGGACCATAACTGGATCGCACCGGGCTCCCCCCTGAGAGTTCTGGGGGATCCGGCCGCGGCCCGCTACATCGCCGGGGTCGCGTGGCATTGCTACAAGGGAGCCGTGAAGGCCCAGTCGCTCGTTCACGCGGCGTACCCGGACAAGGACACCTACCTCACGGAATGCTCCGGGGGAGAGTGGGAGAAGCACTGGGACGAGAGCCTCGCGTGGTTCGCCGGAACCCTGGTCATTGACGGCACGCGCAACTGGGCCCGTGGCGTGATCCTCTGGAACCTGGCACTCGACGAGAAGGGCGGCCCGCATGCGGGAGGGTGCACCAACTGCCGCGGAGTGGTCACCATCGATTCCCGGACGGGATCCGTGACCCGCAATGTCGAGTATTACGCGCTGGCCCACGCCAGTCGCTTCGTTCGTCCCGGCGCGCATCGGATCGAGTCGACCAGCGATATCGAGGGCCTGAAGTGCGTGGCTTTCAGGAATGCCGACGACGGGTCGATGGTCGTGATCGTCTTCAACTCGGCGGTCGAGCCGCGGCTGTTCTCGGTGAAGAGCGACGGCCGCGCCTTCCGCTACACCCTGCGGGGACGCAGCCTGGTGACGCTCATGTGGGCACGTGCGGCCCGCTGACGACGGCAGACCGCCCCGCTGTGGGCCGGGCGGGCGGTCGCAACGGACGAGACTTCAGTACTTGTAGTTGAAGCCGCCCAGGAACACGCGGCCGTAACGCTCATAGACCTGCGGTGTGGTGAGAGCCGTGCTTCCCAGCGGACCAGTCGTATCGCGGTAGGCCGAGTTCAGAAGGTTCGTGCCCACGAGCGTGAGCGACAGCCCCTTGAGACGTCCGGAGTTGAAGCTGTAGCCGAGCTCGGCATCCAGCTGACGGTCGGCGAGGATCTGCGTGTAGGTACGGAAGTCGAAGGTCGTTTGCACCGCTCCGACGAACTCGTCGCGGTAGCGCTCGGCGACGCGCGCCTCGAACCCATGGCGCTCGTAATAGAAGGTGAACGTGTGGACGCGGGGCGAGAAGCCCGGGAGAGTGGGGCCCGTGTTCGGATCCGGCGGAACATTGACCGTTGTCCAGGCCTCGCCGATCTGGGTCCCGAAGCCCTCCAGGCCGGACCACAGGAGCTTGAGCTCGAGGTTTAGGCTCGCCTCCAGCCCCCGCACGTTACCGCCAGTCGCGTTCTGAGGCTGGCTGAAGCTTCCGTACGGGGAGGCGATGGGACCCAGGCCGTTGGGGTTGAGGCCGCTGAAGTTGTAGTTGTTGTTCCCAACCGAATCATAGATGAACGACTTGAAATGCTTGTAGAACCCCGCGACGCTGAAGTAGCTCGCGTTGCTGAAGTACTTCTCGATGGCGACGTCGACAGCATCGGCGCGCCACGGTCGCAGCAGCGGGTTGCCGCCGCTGCCCGCCCAGCGGAAGCTGCAAATCTGACCTGGAGCCGGATTGCACGACTTATCGGTCACATCGGGCTGCGGGCTCGCGTTGACGTAGTCGCCCAGCTGGCTCATGAGCGGGCGCACCATCGTCCTGGCCGCGTAGGTGCGCAGCATGACGTCGGGGGTGAGATCGAAGATGATGTTGGCGCTCGGCAGAACGTCGTTATAGCTCGTGCCGCCCGAGACGGGCTGTCCCCCGCCGCAGCCGGGACAGAATCCGGTCGTCGACTGCTGGGCGTGGACGAGCTGCGCGCCGAAATTGCCGCGCACCGGTGTGTCACCGATCTTCGAGTTGAGCTCGAACTGCACGAAGCCGCTGGTGAGCTTCTCGTTGACGGTGTAGTCGCCCGCATAGCCGTTGTTGTCGGTGAACTTCTGCAGCGTATACAGCTGACTCATGGCGCGCGGAATGTCGTACGTGATCACATTGCCGAATCCTCCCCAGGCGGCCGACACGGGGCTCTTGAGCAGGCTGGACGGCACGTTGATCGGCGTGCGGTTGTTCTTCAACATGAGATCGAACTCGAGCTCCTGCAGCGTCTTGTCGCGTACCTGATACTGCGTGCCGAAGTGCAGCGAGCTGATCGGGCCGTGGAAGTCGTGCCGCGCAGTCAGCCTGACGGACTTGATCTTGTCGGTACTGATCGGACGGTTGTCGACGCCGTCGTGGCCCCAGCCACCCCAGGGGGCCGGGTCGCCGAGCTGAATAGCCGCGGCGTTGGCGTAATTGAGCGTGCTCGAGAGGGCCGGAAGACTGGTGAGCGCGTTGCGGAAAGCGATGGATGCGTCGCCTGCGGTGCTGTTGAACGGCGTATAGCCGGCATAGGTCTCGGCCCATTGCTGCTGACGGTGTGCGTAGGAGTAGCTCAGGTCCGCCGCCGTCTTCCAGGGGCCCAGGTCCAGCTCGAAGTTCTCTCCGACGGCATAGAGCCGGTCGTGCGTGGTCGCATACTGGTTGAGCAGGATGCTCTGCACGGCGTTGTAGGTGCCGGAGGTCACGAAGGTGGTGGTCGGGGCGGTCGTGCCCACAGGTGAGCCCGGAGGTGGGGGACCGCCGCCGACCGCGGTGTAAGTCGGATTCGCGATCGCCTGCCCGGTCGCGCATGGGCAGAGGAATGCCTCCCAGCCGCGGTCCCAGGTGTGCTGGGCATAGCGGGAGAAGTAGAGGTCGGTGACGCTGTGGACGATGTCGCTCGGCTTGTATTCGAGCGCGCCGACCAGGCCGTCGCGCACGTCGTGGCGCGAGTAGTTGTAGAGCTCGGCGCCATTCAGCATGCTCGCGCCGTTGTTGTAATAGACGACCGGCTTTGCGTTGGGGTCGATGGGGTTCGCGCCCCACCACCAGGCCTTGTAGTGCTGCTCCTGCTCCGGTGAGTCGAGGCGGGCGTAGCCGATGCCGACGCCCAGCGTGTCATCCAGGAAGTGTCCGATGTAGGTGCCATTGGCGCGGTAGGCGGTGGTCGTCCCCTCCGGGTTCAGGTTTCCCAGGGAGTTTCTCTCGGCGCGCACGCCCAGCGTGAACACGTTGTTCTTATACGTGAGCGGCCGCATGGTGCGCAGGTCGACCGTTCCGGCGAGGCCGGAGGAGACGCGCTCGGCGTCGGTGGTCTTGTAGACCATCACCGACTGCACGACTTCCGAGGGGTACTGATCGAACTCGACTGCACGGTTGTCGCCGGTGCTCGCCTGCTCGCGGCCGTTGAGGAGGGTGGTGACGTAGTCGCCCGAAAAGCCGCGGATGGAGATGTCCTGCACGCGTCCGTGGACGCGCTGGCCGGCGAGGCCGGTCAGGCGGGAGATCGACTCGGCCACGCTCGGGTCGGAGAGCTTGCCGATGTCCTCCTGCGTGACGACTTCGACGATGGATTCCTCGGCGCGCTTTTCCTCCGCGGCCTTCTGGAGCGCTTCGCGGATGCCACTGACGACGATGGTTTGCAACTCGGACTCGTTCTCCGCGGTGGTTGCGGCCTGCTGGGCGTAGGCCGAACCGGCGGCCGCGGAGATCACGGCGGCGCAGTAGGTCGCGATCGGGCTCCTGCGGGAGTTGGCGCGAGTGGGCGGGCGGGCCCGGCCGGGCCGCCTTGAATGGGTTTTCATCAAATCCCCTCCCTCTCGAGGATTTGGAAAGGAATCCATCTACTCAGACTTGGCGGGCGTGTCAATCGGCTATGGACATTACATCGCGGGCACGCTCTCGCGGGCGCCAGGCGGAGCATGGTACGCCCGGGTGCCCGGGGCACCGAGCGGCGCTAACAATTCCAGAATCACCGCGCCAGCCCCGTAACCCACCATCGGCATGGCGCCAGTCGGGTCACCGACCTTGCCCGGAAACAGCGGGCAGGGCTCCGAGACATACATCTCGGGAATCAGATCATCGTGCGCGGAGGCATCGGTCAGCACACGTTGCAGCAGGGCCGCAGCCTCGGTTTGGCGGCCAAGGCGCCGCAGCACACCCGATAAGCTCAAGTCCACGAACACAAACTCCTGCCGCTCATACCAGTACTCGAAGACGGCCGGATCGGTGAGGACGCTGCGCACGCGACGGTAACCCCCGGAGGCCACCTTGAGCTGTGGCATGCGCTCGACCACATCGGCAATGGACTTCGGGTCGTCGACGACGCCCATCTCGATGATCGCCAGGAGGGCACCATCGATTTCGTTCTTGATTCCCGGCTCCAGCGTACCGCGGAGTTTCCCGCCGCTCGCAAACGCTGACGCAAACCCTCGCCGCAGACGGTCGAGGGTACTCGACAGGGCCGCTGCCTGCGGCGCATCGTGCTGCCGCCGGGCGATGCTTGCAAACCCGCTGAGGCCGGCAATTGCGGCGGCCGTCGTGTAAGCGAAATGCTTGCGATCTCGCTCGCGCTCTTCCCAAATCGAGGTGTCCGCTCGAACGATCAGGCCTTGCTGATACGGCTCTAAATTCGCAAGCAGCGGTCGCACGACGAAATCGCGCGCGCTCTCGTACACCGTCCCACGAAAGGTGCGCATCGACAGCAGCGATTCATCTGCCGAGCGCTCGAGATATTCCGCCAGGACCCAAAGCACCAGGCCCCAGTTGTCGAGCTCGACGTTGGTGCTGCCTTCCATCGTGAAGAAGGGCTCCTCGGCGCCGTCGCCAAAATACCGCACCACGGAGATCTGATAATCGGCGCGGGCCGTCTCCCGGCGCATCACTCCAGTGGGCCGGGCATCGAAATAAGCCGCCAGTGCAGCCCTCGCCTCTCCAAGGTGGCCCATGCGAATCAGTGCGAGCACGGCGTAGGCCATATCGCGCACCCACGGCGTAAACCACAAGCCGTCCGGAAGACTTGCAACGATGAGTCCGTGGCCATGACGCTGCGCGCTGTTGGGTTCTCGACTCTGCGCCATGCGCAAGACGATTTCGCTTTGCCGCCAGACTTCGCGCGCCACGCGATCCGTGACCGATGCGGGAGTAGGCACGCGCCAGCGCTCGATGTCGGAGAGCTCACGCTGGATGAGCTCGGGGACCGAGTGTCCTGCGCGCCAATGCAGCAATGAGCGGACCAAGGGCGCGGCGCTACCCCCCGGTTCGACCGCCATCAACGCCCAGGCATCGTGCCCGCGCAGCTCGGCATCATCGCCGGGATCGTTGGATTGACCCGGATCGAGCGGGATCAGGCAAAGCGCTTCCGGGGTATCGTGGAACCGCAGGACCCGCACGCGAACACCCGACACCGTCACGGCAGAGCGCGAGGCCACCGGGTGCGTCCACCGCACCGTCCAGCCAACCGTTGCCGCGGCGGCTGAGGGGCCTTGCCAGTCGATGATCAGCGCCGGATGCAGCAGGCCGAACGGCATGAATACCGTGCCGGTTCCGTACTGAGATGAAACGCGTATGACTTGCGATTGATCGATGTAACGGACCGATGCCTCGGCACCTAAAGAGCTGGGTGCGAGATCCGCGATGAAGTTCGTGGTGGCTATGCCCTCGGCGAGCGGACGGGTGCGGTCCGGGCGCACAAAAGCATAGGGATGGACATAGAAGCGGGTGAGATGGCCGGTCGCGTCACTGACGACGGCAAAGGCAAAACCATTTCCGCTCACCAACGGCACTGCGCACCACGATCGGGTCGCGAGTGCCCCCAGCAACGTCGCCGCCGCGATCCATCGAGCTCGCGGCCAGAGCCTAGTCCGACACCACGCCACCGGGCGTGCCCCCTTCCGCCTGGCGGAACGCCATGGCACTCTGCTCAGCTTAGTCGATGATGAATACCCTCGCTCGCTCCCTCGCGCTCGGCGTGCTGACATGGGTTGGCGGCGCGTTCGCGACCCTTCACGCCGAAGATCGTGTCGAGACGCTTCTCCAACAGATGACGCGGGAGGAGAAGCTCGGTTTGGTGCACGGCGCTGCCGAACCCGCGGCGACCAGTCAGGGACAGGCCGGCTACTGGCCCGGTGTGCCGCGCCTCGGCATACCGGCTCTGCGCTTGACCGACGGTCCGCCCGGCATCCTGACGCGGCAAGCGTCCACCGGCATGACCGCGACGATGGGATTGGCCGCGACTTTCAGCCGCGACGATGCTCGCGCCAATGGCCTGGTCATCGGGGAGGACGCGCGCGCCCTCGGCGAGGACGTCGTGCTGGAGCCCTACGTCAATATCCATCGCGACCAGACCTGGGAGCGCGCCTACAACACCTTTGGCGAAGACCCGTTTCTCGCCGGCGAAATCGCTGCCGCCGAGGTCAGGGGCATTCAGCAACAGGGGGTGATGGCACAGGCCAAGCATTTCATCGCCTACGAAGGCGCCGATGATGTTTTCGTCGATGAGCAGGCACTTCACGAGATCTACGCGGCGCCGTTTGCGGCCGTGATCGAAGCGGGTGTCGCCTCGATCATGTGCTCTTACAACCGCATCAATGGCGAATACTCATGCGGTAACGCCGCAACGCTGCAGCGATTGCTCAGGGAAGAGCTGCACTTCGAGGGATTCGTCACTTCGGATTGGGGGGCGGTGCACGACACGCTCTACATCAACCGCGGTCTGGACCTGGAAATGCCTGGCTATCGGCTCAGCGACAACTTCCTCGCTTATCTCGATGCCGCATCCAGTCGATCGCCATTCGACTCCGTCGCGCAGGTGGCGGTGCCGCCGGCGCCCGACGACGCGCTGCCTGAAGAGCCGCCGCATACCGCAGAACCACCGCCCATGAGTTTGCCGGCGCCGGCGATCGGTTTGCACGCCGCGCTCGGGAGCGGCCAGGTTCTCGAGTCGACGATCGATGCAGCGGTACGGCGCATTCTGAGGCAATTGCAGCGCTTTGGATATTTGGATCAGCCACCGAGCCACGCGGTCGTACCGGAGCGGACCCGCGAGCATGCCCCGATCCTGCAGAAGACAGCTGAGGATGCCGCTGTACTTCTTAAAAATGACCACGCCTTGCCGCTCAAGCCGGAGGACTTGGACAACCTGGCCCTGATTGGACCGGGAGCCGGACAGCTGATAGCGATCGGCGTGTCCGGTGAGAAAGCGCTCGGTCATCTGGATCGACAGATCGGTCCTCTCAAGCTCCTGCAAGAGCTGGGTCATATGCACTTTGCTGTGGCCGATGACATGACCGGTGAGGCGATGCCGGTGAGCGCACTGTGGTATCGCGACGACTCGGGTCTGTGGCACGAAGCAACCGCCGGCTCCGACGGCGCGGCGGCGCGCTCGGCGGCGGTGCTCGAGTACACGATGCAACGCGGCACCGCGTTGCCGCCCGCTACGGAGCATCGCTGGCGTGGAGAATTTTCCACTGCGACTGACGGCGATTATGACCTCAACCTGCAACTGCTCGGGGCCATCGGCTCCCTCAGCATCGATGGCCGACGCGTCGCTGCGACCGATGAGCTCGGTTTGCATGGCGGAGTTCTGCAGCCGTCGGAAGACAACCTCTTGCCGACGGTTGACGGACTCGACAATGTCCGTCGGCGCGTGCACTTATCGGCCGGCGCCCATTCCTTCGCGCTCGAGCTTCACGGCGACAGCAGCGGTCAACCGGTCCAGGTGCGTCTCGCCTGGGTGACCCCGGCGCAGCGGCAGATCGCTTACCAGGAAGCGATCGAGGCAGCCCGCCGTGCTCACACGGCGATGGTCTTCGCGTGGAGCCGAGGGCGCCCGGATTTTGCGCTGCCCGGCGACCAGGACGCGTTGATACGCGACGTCGCGGCCGTCAATTCGAACACTATCGTCGTGCTGAACGCGAGCGAGCCGATGGCGATGCCATGGCTGTCCGAGGTCAAAGCCGTCTTGCTGATGTGGTACCCGGGCGACGAGGGCGGGCCGGCAACCGTGAATCTGTTGCTGGGACGAGTCAGCCCGGCCGGACGCTTGCCTTTTTCATGGCCGGTGAAGGTCGAGGACAACATGGCCAACGATCCGACCCACCCTGAACGGCACTCGAACCGTGCAGGCGGGTCAACGCACTACAGCGAAGGGTTGTTCATCGGTTACCGCTGGTTCGACCAGCAGCGGCGCGCACCGCTGTTCCCTTTCGGGTTTGGGCTCAGTTACACGCGGTTCGCCTATTCCGAATTGAGCGCGCGCCGCACCGCCGACGGGGCCTTGGTGCGCTTCAAGCTGAGCAATCGCGGAACCGTCGCTGGCGATGAAGTGCCGCAGGTCTATCTCGGCGCACCAAGCAACCGCCCCACGGGCGTGCAGTTCGCCGAGCGCGCATTGGTCGGCTTTGACCGTGTGCGGCTGGGCGCCGGCGAGAGCCGAGTCATGGAAGTGCACATTCCGCGCCGGCAGCTGCAGTATTGGTCCACGGCTCGGCATCGCTGGATCGGTGCGCCGCGCCGTACAGTCTATGTGGGGGCCTCGTCGCGTGATCTGAGGTTGCGCGCGAGCCTGTAGTCTCGCTGGGTGCCCGGCACGGCGCGAGGGTGACCCGACGGCGACGTGTCGGCGTTAGTGTAATCCGGAACCGAACGCGTAGCGCACCGCGAGCTGCAGCTGCGTCTCGGTCGCGAGCGGTGGACCGCCGAGCTCGGCACGGTTGTATGAGGAGCTCCGCACCCGCAGCCACTCGAGCGCCACTCGCCAGTGCGCATCGGCGTCGAACAGCCAGGCCGCGGTGAAGGCGTGCCCGATCTGCCAGCCATCGCCGTCGGGGACGTTGGTTTCGACCTCGAACCGGTCATAGCGCGCGCTCAGCGTGTGGCGGCCGAAGCGCTTTGACAGCAGGGCGAACTGCGCGCGGAACGGCCACTCGAGTTGCATCCCCGGCGGGGCGATGAGGGTCTCGCCATCGAGCCATTGCAGGATCGCGGTCCAGCCGGTGCCGCTCTCGATGCGCAGCCCGGCGCTGTTGAAGCGCGTGTTCCAGGCGATGGCACCGGAGACGCTGTCGATCTTGGTCGGGTCGGCGCGGTTGTCATAGCGCAGCACGCGCAGCACCACACGATCGAGCCAGCGCCCTTCCACGCCCGCGTACACACCGGCACGTCCGTCGAATTGCTGGAACGGCAATGCGCCAGCCCCCGCTGGTCCCACCCGTCCGAACACCGGCGTCTGGCGGTCGTGCAGCATGAAGCCGTTATCGGCGAGCACCACGCCCGCGCCCTCGTTCCAGGCGAATGCGCCGCCGGTCAGGCCGAGGTCGAAGTCGTGCCCGGTGCGCGTGCCGAGCCAGTCGAGCTGCGCCTCGAGACCGATGGTGCGGACTTCGACTCCGAGCCAGGTGTTGATGGCGGAGTAGGACAGGCTGTAGGGCGACTCCCAGCCGGCGGCGCGGTTCTCGAGCGAGATCGGCGGATAGAACGCGCCAGCCTTGAGGCGAAATCGGTAGCCCGCGCGCGGGTAAGGACGGAACTGCAGGTACGCCTCGGTCACGCCCACGGGACTCCTGTCCTTGTCGTCCCAGGCGGAGGCGTCGAAGTGCGCGCTCCACAGCTCACCGAGCGAGGTCGTGAGTGCGAAGCGCGCCCGCCCGAGCTGAATTCCGGAGTCCCGTTGGCCGAACCGGGTGGTGCCGAGGCCTCCGTCCATGAAGGAGCGTCCGGCATCCGAGCTCACCAGCCGCGTGTCGAGGCTCAACTCCCAGTCGGCGGCCCGGCCGGTCACGCACAGGGCCAGCAACGTGATCAGCGCCGCGCAGCGGCACAGGGTGGGCGGCAGAGCTTGCCGGTGCGGCAGCTTTGGCATCGTGCGCCTCAGTAGTCCCACGAATGCGGACGGTCGGTGATCGGCGCCGGCAGCAGCGACTTGCCGAGGTGCACGGTCAGCTCCGCGCGGTCGGCGTCCCCGACCGTGAGCTCGCGCTCGAGGTCCGCTTCCGTCTCGCGCATGCGCGGGTGCCAGATGCTCACGCGGTAGCGGCCGCGCGGCACGTCGGCAACCCAAGCGCCGCTCTTGTCGGTGCGGCCGAACCAGGGCGCATCCGTGACCACCAGGTACGCGAGCATGTCGTCGTGGATGTTGCAGCCGAGGGTGACCACTCCGGCCTGATCGAACGGCACCGGCGGGTAGGGCTTGCCGCGGTAGAGCGGCAGCTTGAAGCGCTTGGTCGGAGAGAACGAGTAGATCTGGTGGCTCACCGAGTCGCTGTTGGGAAACTCGACCGTCGAGCCGACCGGGATCACGAGCAGATCGGGGGCGAAGGCGCGGTCCACCTGATCCATGACGGCGTGTACCGGCCCCAGCCGCTTCCCCGGGGCATCCAGCGGACGCGCGGTGACCACGGCGCCGGCGAGGGCATGACCGTCGGGGGACTGGACGCTGATGATGAGAGTGGCGGCTGGGACGCAGGCCGCACGGGTGAGCGCCGCCACCGCCAGGGCGGCGGACAGCAGTCGGGCGCCGGGAGCGCCGCGGTGCACTCGTGCCGGAGGTCTCATTCCCGCACTCGAATCCTCGCGGTCAGCACCGCGCAGCTCTTAGGATGCAGGACATATTCGAGCGCTTTTTATGGGCAGTTTCCGCAAACGGCTTCTCGTGCTGATCATCGGCTTAGGTGTGGTCACCCAAACTGTGACGCTGGCCGCAGTGCTCGTCAGCACCCGCCACACGGTCGAGGCGCGCGCCGCCGAGCAGCTGCGCTCCGGCGGCGCGTTCGCCGAGCAGCTGATCCGCTTTCGCGCCGCGCAGCTGGCTAACGGCGTGGCGGTGCTGGCGGCTGACTTCGGCTTTCGCGAGGCGGTCGCGAGCGGCGACGCGCCCACCATCCTTTCGGCCGCCCGGAACAACGCCCAGCGCATCGGCGCGGACGTGGTGCTGCTCCTCGATACCCACGGCCGGGTGCTCGCCTCCACCGCGCCCGCGGCCGCCGATGGCGCCGGAGCGCTCGCGAGTCTGCTCGAGGATGTTCTCGGCGAGCGCGACCGACCCCTCTTCCGGGTGTTGGGTGAGAACTCGTACCAATTCTTCCTCGCGCCGGTGCGCACCCCCGAGATCATCGCCTGGGTCGCGATGGGCTTCGTGGCCGACGACTCGCTCGCGCAGCGAGTGCGCGATCTCGTCGGCGCGCAGGTGGCGATCGTCACGCACGGGGACGGTGGGACGCTGCTCGTCGCCTCGACGCTGCCTCCCACCGAGCGCCGCGCGGCTTTCAACGCGGCGCTCTCGCTCCCTGCAGCGGGCGCCGATCCGGCGCACCCGGGGGGCTTGTCTCGCATCGCGCGCCTCGGCGAGACCGAGTACCTGAGCTACGCCCGGCCGCTCGACAGCCGCGGCGCTGCGGTCGATGTCATCCTGCTGAAGCCGCTGCAGGAGGTGCTGGCGCCCTATCGCGACCTGCGCGATTCGATGCTGCTGATCGACGGCATCGCGCTCATCCTGGCCGCGCTGATCGGCGCGGTGCTCGGGCGCAGCGCCACCCGTCCGATCGGCGAGCTGGTACAGGCGGCGCGCCGCATCGAGAAGGGGCAGTACGAGACCGCGGTGAGCGTCTCGGGTGGCGAGGAATTCGAGAGCCTCGCGGCGACCTTCAACGCCATGCAGAGCAACATCGCGGCGCGCGAGGCCGACATCATCTACCACGCGCACCACGACCCGCTGACGCAGCTACCCAACCGCTCGCTCCTCAAGCGCTCCCTCGAGAGGCTCCTCGGCGGCAGGGCGCGGGAGGCGGGAGCGGCGCTGCTGCTGATCGAGCTGCGCAACCTCCGCGACATCAACGCCTCCCTCGGACACCAGGTCGGCGATGAGGTGCTGCGCGAGGCCGCCCGCCGGCTCAAGCACAACACCGCCGCCCACGACACCGTGGCGCGACTCGGCGAGACTCAGTTCCTGGTGCTCGCGCCCGGCTGCTCCGCGGAGCGCGCGCTGCTCTACGCCGAGCAGCTCCTCGCGGTCGTCCGCAGCGGCTTTCATCTCGCCGAGGTGAGCCTCGATCTGCGCCTGGCGTGCGGGGTGTGCCTGTTTCCCGCTCACGGCGCGAGCGCCGACGAGCTGTTGCAGCGCGTCCAGGTTGCCCTCGAGGATGCGGACGAAGCGCGCGCGCGGGTGGTGATGTACCGCCCCGGGCGGGACGCGGAACACCGCCGCCGGCTGACGCTGATCACCGATCTCGGCGGCGCGATCGAGCAGGACCGCCTGACGCTCGTCTATCAGCCCAAGGTCACCATGGCGACCCGCTGGGTGAAGAGCCTGGAGGCTCTGGTGCGCTGGACGCATCCCGAGCTCGGGCCGGTGTCGCCGGGGGAATTCGTGCCGCTCGCGGAGAGTACCGGCGGCTCGCGGCGCCTCACCAACTGGGTGCTGGCCGCGGCGATCCGGCAGATGGGCGAGTGGCGCCGCATGGGTCTCGAGCTCGACCTGGCGGTGAACCTGTCGGCGCCCGACATTCTCGACTCGGACCTGGGCGATGCGATCCTCGCGCTGCTGCGCCAGCATCGGGTCGAGTCGTCGTCGCTCCTGCTCGAGATCACCGAGAGCGCGGTGATGCGGGATGCGCAGGTCGCGGTGCGCAACATGCAGCTGCTGCGCATCGCCGGAGTGCGCTTCTCGATCGACGACTTCGGCACCGGGCACTCCTCGCTGTCGCAGCTCTCCACGCTGCCGGTGGACGAGCTCAAGATCGATCGCTCCTTCATCTCGGAAGCGGCGAGCGGCTCGGTCACCATCGTCACATCCACCATCGAGCTCGGTCACCGCATGGGACTCAAGGTGGTCGCCGAGGGAGTGGAGGACCCGGCCGCCTGGAATCTGCTGCGCCGGCTCGGCTGCGACTTCGCGCAAGGGTACCTCATCAGTCCGCCGATGCCCGCGGCCGAGGTGCCGGCTTTCATCCAGCAGGCCAACCAGCTGCTGCCGGCCTCGGACTCGACGCTGCTGCAGCTGCGGGCGCTCGAGGAGCTGGCGGGGCGATCCGGCCGCTGATCCTTCCAGGGAGCTCCCGGAGCCGGCCGGGACGGCTCCCGGGAGCGCTATTGTGTCAAATGCGCGCCCCGCGCTTGTGCCGGAGCCGCCCCCTGCGGTATCGTCCGCGCCGGATCGTGACCTTTCCCTTTCCTGCCGCTTGCCACCCGCCTCGCTTGCGAGTTGGCTTCCGAGTCTGAAAAGCCGAATCGTTCTCGACCAGGTGGCAGTGCGTGCCCCGACGACTCAACCGATCTTCGGTCAGCACTCCTGCTAGTAATGTTTGTTTCAGGAGTTCGATTGCATGACGAAGATCTATGTGGGCAACCTGCCGTTTTCCGCCACTGACGCCGAGGTGCGCGAGCTGTTCGCGCAGCACGGCACCGTCGAGTCGGTGAGCATCATCACCGATCGCGACACCGGCCGGCCGCGCGGTTTCGGGTTCGTCGAGATGTCGCGCGCCGACGCCTCGCGCGCGATCCAGAATATCAACGGCAAGGAGCTGGGCGGGCGGGCGCTGCGGGTGAATGAGGCCCAGGAGCGCACCGCGGGCAACCGCGGCGGCGGCGGACCGAAGCGCTGGTAAGCTGCACTTCCGCCAAGGGCCGGTCGTGCGTGCCTCGAGGGCACCGCGACCGGCCCTTTTCATTGGTTCGAGGGAGAGTCACTTCATGGGCAAAGGCGATCGCAGAACCCGCCGCGGCAAGATCTACCGGGGCGCCTTCGGCAAGTTACGCCCGAAGGATCCGGCCAAGCGCAGGAAGAAGGCGGCCCGGGCCGCCAAGCGCTGAGCTGCCGGCCGGATCCGGCCCCGACCCGGGGGCGCGACAGGTCCGCAGGGCTCAGCCTTGGTGATCTAGACGAAGGGCGTGGCCGCCGGGGCCGCCGACGGCCGGCGCTTGCGCTCGAGGCACTCGCGCAGGATCTCGAGCGCCGGGCGGGTGTTCGGCGGCAGCTCGACCGCGCTCGGGTTGAGCGGCGTCGTGCGGCTGCCCCAGCGCACCAGGTGCGCGCAGAAACTCAAGCCGCCGCCGAACCCGGGCATCAGGAGCAGCGCCCCCGGGCGCACACGGCGCTCCTCGAGCGCCTCGCAGAGCGCCACCGCCACGGTGGCCGCCGACATGTTGCCGTAGCGCTGGATGTTGACGTACACCCGCTCCATCGGCACCCGTGTGCGCTTCGCGAGCGCTTCGATGATGCGCAGGTTCGCCTGGTGCGGCACCACCAGATCGACGTCCTCGGGACCGAAGTTCTTCCGCGCCAGCGTCTCCTCGCACGCGCCGCTCATGCCCTGGACGGCGCGCTTGAAGATTTCCTGGCCCTCGAACTGCCAGCGGGTGATGCCGTAGAGCACGCCGCGATTGGCATAACGACCGCCCATGCCCTCGACGCGCAGCGTCTCGCGCGCTTCGCCGTAGCAGCCGAGCTTCTCCGCCACCAGGCCTTCCTCGCGCTCGCTGGCCTCGAGCACCACCGCCGCCGCTCCATCGCCGAACAGCACCGCGACATCGCGATCGCTCCAGTCCATGAACGGCGAGATCAGCTCGGCGCCGATGACGAGTGCGTTGCGCACCACCCTCGTGCGGATCAGCGCGGTGGCGGCGGACAGCCCGTAGAGGAAGCTGGTGCACGCGGTGTTGATGTCGAACGCCGCCGCGGGCTGCGCGCCGATGCGCACCTGCAGACCTGAAGCCATGTTGGGCACCTGGTCGTCGTGGCTGCAGGTGCCGAACACGATGAGCTCGACGCGGCTGCCGGGCAGGCCGGCCGCGGCCAGCGCACGCGCGGCCGCCACATAGCCGAGCTCCTCGAGCCCGACGTGCGAGATGCGCCGCTCGCGGATTCCGGTGCGGCTGACGATCCACTCGTCGCTGGTGTCGAGAATGCCGGCGAGATCGTGGTTCGTGAGCACCGCCGGCGGCAGGCATTTGCCCCAGCCGGTGATGGCCGCGTGGATCACGGCTCCTGCCCCCTCATGTCGGCCAAGGATAGCAGGCTGCCGCCAGGATCAGCAGCCTGCCGCTTTCCCGCAGGGAGCCCGCGGCTTCAAGCCGCCGCGCCGCGGTTCGCGCGCTTACCGTCCGGCGGAGGCGCGTTGCGCGGCATCCGGCGCGTAGTCGAATGAGTCGAAATACAGCCGCTCCGGCGCCAGTCCGTGGCGCGGAAAGCTCGCGCGCATCGCCTCGATCATCGCCGGCGGCCCGGCGGCGTACACCTCGAAGCGCTCGAGGTCCGGGTAGTCCGCGAGCACCGCCTCGTGCACCCAGCCGACGCGATGATGCGCGGCCTCGAGCGCCGTCGCTTCCGACAACACCGCGGTGAAGGTGAGCTGCGTATGGCGGCGCACCCACTCGAGCACCAGAGGCTCCTCGTACAGGTCGCGCACGTGGCGCGCGCCCCAGTAGAAGTGGATGTCGCGCCGGATGCCCGTCTCCAGCACGTGCCGGAGCATCGACTTCAGCGGCGCGAAGCCCGTGCCGCCGGCCACCATGAGCGCGCGTCCCGCACCGTCGCGATACGTGAATTGTCCGACCGGTCCCTCGATCCGGAGCAGCGCGCCCGCGCCGAGGGGACCCGAGGCTGCCGCAGCGCCGCGGCTGGGCGCGTGCGCGGAACCGCCCGCGGCGTCGTGCCCGAACAGCCGCTCGGTGAATCCTCCGCCGCTGACGCGCCGCACGTGCAGCTCGAGGAGGTCGCTGTCGTGCGGGGGGCTTGCGATCGAGAAGCTGCGCCGGCGGCCCCCATCGAGCAGCACGTCGAGGTACTGGCCCGGGTGGAAGCGCAGCCGCTCGACCGCCGGCAGCCGCAGCAGCACCTGCATCACGTCGGGCGCGAGCGGGGTCAGGCGCGCGATCCGGCAGGGGAGCGTCTTGATCTCGACGTCCTCGATGCCGGCGATGAGCCGCGCCTCGACCCTGAGGTCCGAGTGCGCACGCGCCTGGCAAAGCAGAATCTCCCCGCCGTGCGCCTGCTCCGCGGTGATGCCGAGCGGCAGCCCGTTGGGGTAGCCGATCTCGCCGGCCAGCAGCCGGGCGCGACACGAGCCGCAGTGGCCGGACTTGCAGCTGTGCGGGAGATTGAGGCCGGCGCCGAGAGCCGCAGTGGCCGGACTTGCAGCTGTGCGGGAGATTGAGGCCGGCGCCGAGAGCGGCTTCGAGCACCGCCTGTCCCGGAGCGACGCGCAGCGTCCGCCCGTGCGGCTCGATGCGTACCTCGTGCTCGTCCGGGCTCAACCGCGGAGCCTCTCGTCCGTGCCCGCGTCCGCGCCCGCGGCCCTGGCCTCGCTCGCGGGCGTGCGCTCATGATGTGCTGTCACAGAGCTAGACTAGACTCACGGGCAGGGGAAGGCCAAGGAGCTGGCGTGTTCGTCAATCCGCCGCCCGAAGGGATCGAGCAGCTGCTGCGCTCGGCGCACATCATCGCGGTCGTCGGGCTGTCGGCCAATCGCACCCGCCCGAGCCACGGTGTGGCGCGGGCCATGCAGCGCTTCGGCTACCGGATCATCCCGGTGACGCCGGCGGCGGAGAGCATCCTGGGCGAGCCCGCGGTGCCCTCGCTCGATCAACTGCCCGAAGTATTGGGCGGCGACGAGCGCGTGGACATCGTCGATGTCTTCCGCCGTCCCGAGCACGTGGCGGGGATCGTCTCCGACTGCATACGTCTCGAGCTCCCGGCGCTGTGGCTGCAGGAGGGCGTCATCGACCAGGCCGCCGCCGAGCGCGCGGTCGAGGCCGGGATCTTCACAGTGATGGACCGCTGCATCTTCAAGGCGCGCGCGGCGCTGCGCGAGTGACGGCGCCGCCGGGTAAACAGCGGCAACCCTGCAACCAACGTCTGCAGCGGATTCGCGACGAGCGTGATGTGCCGCGGTGGCCACCCCGGGCACGAAAAGCGCTGTGGCACGGCTCGGCTCAGCACGTTCCGAGTCTGGCGTTTTGGGCTATGCTTGGCTCCGCAATGCGCATCGATTTCACGAAGATGCACGGGGTCGGCAACGATTTCGTCGTCTTCGATGCGCCCGCCGATGAGTCCCTGCTCGCTCCGGGGCTGCTGCGCCGGCTCGCGGAGCGCCGCACCGGCATCGGCTTCGA
>WNEX01000090.1_pt1 | contig 36845 bp, 41 predicted proteins | sample 5399841 | NCBI WGS metagenome assembly WNEX01 (sample SAMN13153337, study PRJNA577476) | soil metagenome | isolation source: 40 cm grassland meadow soil 2 days after 1st rain plot 5 | place: USA:California | collected 2015-09-18 | reverse complement strand
GGTGACCGCGATCGTCACCGAGCGCGGCGTCGCCCGCCAGCCCCTCGGCCGGACCCTCCCGCGGCTCGTGCGGGGAGCCGCCGAGGCCAAGCCGGAACGGAAGGCCGAGGCGCGGCGCGTGCGGGCGCGCCGGCGCTAGTGCGCCGGGGCGCGCATGCGCGTCAGCCTCGCGCTCCTCGCCGACTACTCGAACGTCTCGCGCGAGGGCAAGCTCAACATCCTCGGCATCTTCGACACGATCTACGCGCCGGGATTCCCGACCACCCACGCCCACATGCAGCTCGTCGTCCGCTTCGAGGCCGACGCGCGCGAGGCCGGAGCCACCCGGCAGGTCGAAGTGCAGTTCCGGACGCAGGACGGCACCGTCCTGTTCCGTCTCCCCGGCGCGATGACGGTTCAGCCCGGCGAGCTCGGGGAGACCATCCGCACCGACCACATCCTGAACGTGACGAACCTGAACCTGGAGCATCCGGGGCGCTACGCCTTCGACGTGCTGGTCGACGGGCAGGTGGCGGCGACGGTGCCGCTGCGGGTCGAGCAGATTCCGGCTCGGCACTGAGCCTGGAGGCAGCGGGTTCTCCCGGGCACCGGTGCGTGGTTCTCACGATTGACCGCCGAACGCCTCCGCGGCGATGATGCCGCACGGCATGGCCCACGAATGGCAGCGCAATGGGTCGGCATCCACAGGTATGCAGGTCGCGCCCGCGGACGGAGCCGGCGCGCAGCCGCGAGTCGTCGTCGTGAATCACAACGAGACCGCGCGCGAGTCGCTGCGCCGGCTCTGCGCGTCGGTGGGGCTCGCCGTCGAGACGTACCCCACGGCGGAGGCGTTCCTCGAGGCGTCGGACGGACCCCGTCCGGGATGTCTCTTGCTGGAGCTGTGCCTCCCGGGCATGGAAGGGCTCGCTCTCCAGCGAGAGCTCATCGCCCGGAGGGTCGGACTCCCGATCATCGTCGTCACGGGCTATGGCGACGTGCAGGCCGCGGTGGAAGCGCTGAAGGCCGGCGCGTTCGACTACTTCGAGGAGCCCTTCAGCCGCCAGCTGCTGCTCGACCGCATCCATCAGGCGATCGAGATGGACCGGGCGTTGGGGCAGAGGGAAGCTCAGCGCGCCGACCGCGCCTGGCGCCTCGGACGTCTGACACCGCGCGAACGGCAGGTGCTGGACCTGGTCGTCGACGGGAAGACCAACCGGGAGATCGCGGGGACGCTGGCGATGCGTGAAAAGACCGTCGAATATCATCGCGCGAGTCTCATGCGGAAGCTCTCCGTCGACTCCCTGGCCGAGATGATCCGTCTCGTCATCACGCACGAACACGACACACGGTGGCGACGCTCGTGCTTCCGAGCGTCGTGGGTCATCCTGTGGGTCCTCGCGATCATTCCCTCCTTCACGGCGGGGTGGCTCGACGATCTGGTGCCCGACCTGCCCGAGCTGGTGACGGGGCTCCTGTCTTCCATCGGCTTGGTCTGACGGCTCGAGCGCGGCGCGGCCGTGCATCGGGCGCGCCCGCACCTTGGGGTTGGGGGAGCCCCGAATCGATTCGGGGGATCTCTGAATTTACAGACACATTCGGGACCGATTACAGGTGACGGCCGGCGAGGTGCGTGATGGTTTCGAGCGGACGAAGGCGCGTAGCGTTGACTCTCTCGACGATGGTACTCGGCGTTTGCGTATCGCTCTCGCCGGCCTTGGCCACGCCGGCGCTGGACGACCGTGCGCCCGCGGTACCCGCGAATCTGGAGGTGCCGGAAGGCAACACGGTGGCCTTCCATGCGCACGCCGGCGGCGTGCAGATCTACGTCTGCAAACCCTCGGCGACCGACGCGACGCAGTTCGCCTGGAGCTTCAAGGCGCCGAAAGCCAAGCTGTTCGACGCCGAGGGCAACGTCGTTGGGATCCACTACGTGGGGCCGACGTGGCAGAGTCAGAGCGGCAGCAAGGTGGTCGGGGCGGTCGTGCAGAGCGCGGCGGCGCCGGACCTCGACGCCATTCCCTGGCTGCTCCTGCAGGCGAAGTCCACGAAGGGCCCGGGCGTCTTCGATCGCGTGACCTTCGTTCAGCGGGTGAACACCGGCGGCGGCAAGGCGCCTGCGACGGGCTGTGATGCTGCGGACGTCGGCCGCGAGATGCGCGTGCCCTACACCGCGGAGTACTTCTTCTATCGCGGCACGTCCTGAGGCGGGCGCGCCAGGCCCGCGGCGCGCGTCAGCGACGCGGCCCGGCCGAGGGCCCGCGGCTCACTGCCCCCGCACCGTCGTCGTCACGACGCCGTCCTTCTGGACGCACGTCGTGAACTCGTCCGGCGTGTCGGTCGGGTAGTAGAAGGCGAACAGGTTGCAGTGCTCGTTCCGGTCGGTGAACGGACCGAACTTGTACGTCTGGTCGGTCTGGTTGTCGTACGTGCAGGTCCACTGGAGGCCCTTCACCGTGGGGGCGTGGTCGCCCGAGTAGCGGACGAAGGGAGGATCGAGGTACCCGTTCTGCTCGTAGAGCTTTTCGCCGCCCGTGCCGTCCCAGGAGCCGGCGGTGAAGCGGACGCCGCGGTAGTGGTAGTGGCCCGTGATCGCGAGCAGCGTGACCGGCTTCGGGAAGAGGCAGCGGGTGGTGGCGGTGGAGGTCGCGTGCGCCGGGACGACCACGTCGCGGTCCTGCCCGAAGATCGCCCCGGCGTAGGAGTGGACCTTCCGCGGCGGCATCGAGTAGAGGTTGAAGAGGGCCCAGCCCTGCCCCGTGGGCGTCCGCAGCAGGCCGTTGTCGACGAAGTGGGTCTGCGCGGCGAGCTGCTCGCCGGCGCGGAAGTGGAACGCGACACCCGGGGGGAGCCGCCAGTCGAGGAAGATGTCCTGGGCCGCCAGGACGAGCTGCCAGACGCTGAAGTCGAGCGCCATGTTGCAGGTCTCGTGGCCGTCGGCGAGATTCAACGTGGGATCAGCAGGCCGGTAGAGATGGACATGGTGGCTGCCACCGCTCACCTTGATCTTCACGCGGTGGACCGCCATGTCGCGCTTGCTCGGCATCTTCAGGTAGGTGCACTCGGTCAGCTCCTCGCCGCGCGGGACGGTGACCGGGCCGACCTGGATCTGGCATCCGTGGCCGGGCTGGTGCATGTGCGGGCGGTTGAACGCCTTGGCGAGTGCGTGGTCGGCCGGCACCAAGGCCAGCGCGGCGAGGAAGATGAGGTAGGGGAAACCGCGCATCATGTTGGGACTTTACCCAAGAACTGTGCCGGTCCAAAAGGGGGTTCTCCAAATATGCGAACCTCGCCCGGGCTCGCGCTTGCGCACGAGCCTCGCGCAGGTGCATGGCGCGCGAGGTGACGCGAGGCGGGAGAGGCTTCGCGCCACGCGCGACGCCCGCGGGCGGAGCGGGACTCCGCACGACGCGTCACGCAACGGGCTGCGAGCCGGAGGCCGTCGGGATCGATTTGGAACCTCACCGTACGTGGCCCGAGTCGGGCCCGACCATCAACCCGGATTCGTCCACCGCCTCGAAATCCGCGCCGATGATCTGCCCAAGCCGGTGCAGGTCGTCGTCGTCCCAGCGCGGGTCGGGTGCGCCGGTGACGAACCACGGGCCGCCGTTGTCGGCGACGAACATGCCGTATCGCTTGAGCGCAGCGAGGATCACCTGGTTCGCCGGCGAGAAGCCCGAGATGTCGAGGCTCGCCTTGAGCCGCAGGCGAAGTCCCATCGGCGGCAGGTTCGGGTCGGTCGACGAGCCCGCCTGGTGACGCGCCGGCCAGACGAACGCCCAGAGCGTCGCGTTGAACGCCTGGTCGAGCGTGCCGGTGAACTGGATCTGCCAGCTGGTGAAGAGGGGCGGCACCCAGCAGCTCGGGCAGGACAGCGGGGGAGGGAGCGCCCACGCCGGCGGCGCGATCGTCAGACCGAAGGCGAGCGCCGTTTGCACCACGATTGGCCGCATCCGAAGTTCGAGACGATTCGCACGCACGTGCCCTTCACCTTGCGGGTGATGGAGCTCGGGAGATCGCGAGGCTCCCGAGCCTCAGGGACGGGCGACCCTTGGGCTAGAACTCCACCGGATCGATGAAGGCGCCGCTCGGCGAGCACTGCAGGCGGTGCGCCTCGTCCACCGGAGCCGGCGGCAGCGCCGGCGGCGTCGCGAAGGGCGTACGGTGGAAGTTGAAGAGGCGGAGCATCGGGTCGGCGTTCGCGTCGCGCCGGGTCAGTGCCGGGAGGTCGAAGCGCGTCTCGATGAAGCGGATGATCGACGTGTGGTCGTACGTCCGGTGCGACACGTAGTGCTTGCGGGAGTACGGCGACACCACCACCACCGGCACGCGGATCCCGTAACGGTCGAACGCCCCCGGCTCGTCGCCGGACTGGAGCATCGGTGGAATGTTGTCCGGGAGGCAGGCGGGCGGCGGCGGCATGTGATCCCAGAAGCCGCCGTGCTCGTCGTAGGTGTGGAAGAGCGCCGCGTGAGGCCACTGCGGGCTCGCCATGAGCGCGTTGGCCACGCTGGCAACGAACTGCTCCCCCACCTGGATGTTGGCGGGCGGGTGCTCGTCGTTCTCCATGTTCCTCGATTCCGTCCCGCTGAGGTTGAAGAGGGGATCCACGAAGACGACCTGCGGCAGCGTACCGGCCTGGGCGTCGTTGAAGTACTGCTGGATGGGCGCCGTGTTGGCTGCGTGATCGCGAACGTAGGCGAACAGGAAACCGGCCGGGATCTCCGAGAAATATATCTTCCAGGTGATGCCCGCGTTGTCGAGGGCCTCGAAGATCGTCCCGCCTGGCGGAGCGAACTCCGTGGGGCTGGTGGGGAAATCGTTGCGGATGTGGCCGAAGGATGTGCCGGCGTAGAGGTAGAAGCGGTTCGGGAAGGTCTGCGTGAGCGCCGACGCGAAGTAGCGGTCGGCGATCGCGAACTGGCTGTAGAGCGAGTAGTAGTAGGGCAGGTCCGTCGAGTCGTAGAATCCCATCGTCCGGCTGCCGGTCGGATTGCAGGCGTTGGTGTTGGCGGCCGTGAAGCCGTCCATCGCGCCGTTGTCCCACTCGCGGTGCGTACCGTTCCAGGAATGATCGAGGTCAGCGCACTCGCAGTAGCTCGTCTCGTGGAAGCGGGGGATCGGCGGGCCGCTGGGGTTCGTGGGGTCCGGGTTGGAGGCGTTCTTCGGTACCCGGCGCACGTGCGGCTGTCCCTGGAGGCGGAGCTGCGCGAAGTAGTGGTCGAAGGAGCGGTTCTCCTGCATCGCCACCACGATGGTGTCGATGGGGATCTGCGAGCCGTGCGGCTTGTTGGGTGCCGTGACGGCGGGCGTGGCGCCCGGCCCGAAGCGGCACCTGATGCTATCGGCCGACGCGGGGGTGAGGGCGCCCAGAACGAAGGCCAGCAGTACGATTGTCCGCATGCTCCCGCATAACACGGAGCGGGTTCTCCTCGTCAAGGGGGAAAGAAGGATTCTCACCGGTACGCGGCCGAAGGGCCCCGGGGGCGCCATCGGCACCGGAACGGCTCGTGGTGGGCGCTTCTCGGTCGCGCGCCGCTGCCGGAGCGCGTATCCTCCGCTGCCATGATCCGGGCCGACCCCCGGCCACTCGCCGGCGTGACGGTGATCGACCTGACGCGCGTGCTCGCGGGCCCCTACTGCACGCTCATCCTCGCCAACCTCGGCGCGCGCGTCATCAAGGTGGAGCGGCCGCCGGTGGGCGACGATGCCCGGCTCATCGGCCCGTTCGTCGGCGGCAAGAGCCTGTACTTCTCCGCGCTCAACTACGGCAAGGAGTCCATCGCCCTCGAGCTGCGCCGGGACGAGGACCGGGCGATCTTCGAGGCGCTGCTCGGCGCCGCCGACGTGCTGGTCGAGAACTTCCGGCCCGGAGTGCTCGAGCGGCTGGGCTACGGCTGGGCGACGCTCCGCGCGCGCTGGCCGCGGCTCATCTACGCCGCGGCGTCCGGCTTCGGGCACACCGGTCCACTGCGCGGGCGCCCGGCCTTCGACATGGTCGCCCAGGCGATGGGCGGCATCCTCAGCCTCACGGGTTATCCCGATCAGCCGCCGGCGCGCGTCGGCGTTTCGATCGGCGACATCGCGGCCGGCCTCTTCCTCGCCGTGGGCATCACGAGCGCACTCCTCAAGCGCCGCGACACCGGCGCAGGCACGATGATCGACGTCGCGATGCTCGACTGTCAGCTCGCGATCCTCGAGAACGCGCTCACCAACCACCTCGTCACCGGCATGGTGCCGGGCCGCCTGGGGACCCGCCATCCGAACATCGCCCCCTTCCAGGCCTTCGCCACGGGCGACGGGCGGATGATCGTGGTGTGCGCCGGACATCCCGAGCACTTCGAGAAGCTGTGCCGGACGATCGGGCGCCCCGAGCTGCTGGAGGATCCGCGCTTCGTGTCGCCGGACCTGCGCCGGCAGCATGCCGACGCGCTCGAGGGCGAGCTCGAGCGCGTCCTCCGCACGCGCGCTGCGGCGGAGTGGCTCGAGCGCTTCGAGGCGGTCGGAGTCCCGTGCGGTCCGGTGAACACGGTGGCCGAGGCGGCGCGCAGCCCCCAGGTCGAGGCGCGGCGGATGGTCGTCGGCATCCCGGACCCCGCCATCGGCACGCTGTTCGTCGCCGGCAACCCGATCAAGCTCGCCGACGTGCCGGAGCCGGCGGCCCATCGCCCACCGCCGGAGCTGGGTGCGGACCGCGAGGCGCTTCTCGCCTGGCTGCGAGGACGCTCGAGCAGGGAACCGGACCGCTGAGGCCCCCTGGCGGTCAGGCGGTCTTCAAGTCCCGGCGATGGCGCCAGAAGTACACGAGCAGGAAGGGTCCGAGGGAGACGCACCAGAGATTGATCACGACCTCCCCGGCCATCGCAGCGTTCATCCTCGTGTACATGCCGTTCTCCAGATTGTAGAGGACATCCATGCACCCGAGGTAGATGATCGCACTGCCGGCGGCGACGCCCCAGAGCAGGGCCCATTCGCGCCGCCGGCGCAGTCCCTGCGCAGCGACCACGCAGACAATCACCAGCCACCCGTCGGCCGCGGGGAAGGCGCGCTCGAAGGCGAGATAGCAGTCCTCCCCGGTGGTGGAGCGGACCTCTCGGCTCGAGAAGAAGACCACCCAGTACAGGATGGTCACCACGGCGCTCAGCCAGAGGAGCGCGATTGCCGCCCGGCGCGCCCGGAGGTTGCCCGGAGAGCTCAACGGCCGCGCCGCTACCCGGCCGCGCGCGCGCTCGCCTGCGGCGCGATTGCCGCGACACGGCGCGCCAGCTGCCTGTGCGCCGGCCACGCCAGCGACGCGCGCGCCGGCGGCGCGGTGAGCCGGCGGCGGAGGCCCTGGATCCGCATCAGCGACGTGGCGATCGCGCCGGCCTCGAGCCTGCCGCGGCCGAGCGCGTCCTCGACGGCGGCCATCGCCTCGCGTGCGGCGGCGAGGGACTGGCAGACGAGCAGCATGTCGCAGCCCGCCCGAAGTGCCTCGACCGCGGCCCGGCCGACGCGCCGGCGGCCAGCCATCGCCTGCATCTCGAGGTCGTCGCTGAAGAGGACGCCGCGGAAGCGAAGGCGGCGGCGGAGGAGGTCGCGACAGATCTTGGGCGACACGGTTGCAGGCCGGCGCGCGTCGAGCGCCGGGACGACGACGTGCGCCGTCATGAGCGCGGGGATGTCGGCGGCGGCCGCGCGGGCGAAGGGGACGAGCTCCGTCGCCGCGAGCGCGCGGCGGCTGCGGCGGACGCGCGGGAGGACGAAGTGCGAATCGCCGACCGTGGCCCCGTGGCCGGGGAAGTGCTTGCCGCACGCCAGCACGCCCGCGCGCGCGAGCCCGCGCGCGAAGGCGAGCGCGAGCCGCGCGACAGCGCGCGGCGTCGTCCCGAAGGCGCGGTCGCCGATGACGCGGTTGCGGGGGTTCGACCACACGTCGAGGACCGGGGCGAAGTCGAGATCGATGCCCACCGCGCGGAGCTCGCGTCCCATCGCGCGCCCCACTGCCTCGGCGAGACGCGTGTCCCCGCTCTCGCCCACGAGGGCCATGGGGGGGAAGTGGGTGAAGGGAGGGTGGGGCAACCGGTCGACGCGCCCGCCCTCGTGGTCGAGCGCCACCAGCGGTGGGACGCCGGCGCCCGTCGCGTGGATGTCGGCCACCAGCCGGCGAAGCTGCTCGGCGGACCGGATGTTGCGCTTGAAGAGGATGACGCCGCCCGGGCAGCGCTCGGCGAGGAACTCCCGCGTCTCGCGGTCCAGGGCCGGGCGCGGCAGGCCAACCATGAAGAGCTGGCCCGCCGTCCGACGAAGTAGGCTGGTCGCCATGGGATCCGCTGTATAGCACGGAGTGACCCGGTCAGGCAGAATCTTGACCCAAAGGCGCGCGTGTAATTACGCCGTAATCACGGAGGCGACAACGATGAGGGCCAGGCTGGTTCAGATCGGAAACTCGCGTGGAGTTCGCTTGCCCAAGCCCCTTCTCGAGGAGGCCGGGCTGACGGACGAGGTCGAGATTCGGGCTCGGAAAGGCGTGATCGTCATCGAGCGAGTTGGTCGACCCCGGACGGGATGGGCCGAGGCGGCTCGTCAGCTTCGCAAGCGGAACGGCGACCGCCTCGTCGGCGCACCCGTTCGTACGCGATTCGATGACAAGGAGTGGCGGTGGTAGCGGGGGAGGGGGTCCATCGGGGCGACATCTTCCTGATCAATCTCAACCCAAGCCGGGGAGGCGAGATCCGCAAGACTCGCCCCTGTGTGGTGGTTTCGCCCGACGAGCTCAACGCGCACCTCCGGACCTTCATCGTCGCACCCCTGACGACGGGGGCCCATGGGTACCCGTTTCGCATCCCGAGCAGGTTGGCCGGGCGTGGCGGGCACGTGGTTCTCGACCAGATTCGCACCGTGGATCACGAGCGGCTCGTGAGGCGGCTTGGGAGACTGGCCCCGCAGACGCTGCAGCGAACGCTGTGCGTCCTCCAGGAGATGTTCGCGCCGTGAGCGGACCGCCGGGCGAGCGGCTCGTTCCGTGCCGGCGGGCCGCTCGACGCGTTTGTATGGACACGGCGAACGCGGAATGTTAAGCCTCCCGCCGGAAGGGGAGGGGATGGCGGCCGAGCGGGCGACGGGGCGGTACATCGCCGTGGAGGGGCCGATCGGCGTCGGCAAGACGGCCCTTGCAAGGCGACTCGCCACGGAGTTCGGGTCGCAGCTCCTCCTCGAGCAAGGAGAGGAGAATCCGTTTCTCCGGAGATTCTACGAAGACCCGGGAAAGTATGCGTTCCAGACCCAGCTCTTCTTCCTGCTCGAGCGCTACCGCCAGCAACGCACGCTCGGGCAGCTCGATCTCTTCTCGCAGGGGACCGTCGCCGACTACCTGTTCGCCCGGGACGTCATCTTCGCGCAGCTCAACCTCAACCCCGATGAGTTCGGTCTGTACCAGCAGATCTACCAGCTTCTCGACCGGCAGCTCCCGCGGCCGGACCTCGTCGTCTACCTCGAGGCCCGACCGGAGGTGCTGCTGCGTCACCTCAGGAAGCGCGACCGGGACTACGAGCGTGGCATCACGCCGGAGTACCTGGGCAGGCTCACGGAGGCGTTTCGCAACTTCTTCCACCACTACACGGAGGCCCCGCTTCTCGTGGTCAACTGCTCCGACATCGACTTCGTCGAGCACGGCGGCGATCTGGCCGACCTGATCAAGGAGATCCGGGGCATGAGACAGGGGGTACAGCACTACATTCCGCTTGGATCGCGGTAACGACTCCGACCCCTGACGGGCGGGGATTGATACGGACCGAGACGGGACGTTGAGACGGCGCAACCAATCGTGAGCGGCACCTGAGACCGCCCCGGGGCGCGGTCCCGAGCGCGCGAGCGCGGGGAACCGGCGACCTGCACGGCGGCCCCTCCGAGCGGAAGCACCCGACGGCCTCCCGGACCACCGGTCCGAGGAGGCTTTTTTCATGGAGCTCGGGAAGAAAGTGACGGTGCCCGACGTGGCGCGCCTGAAGGCCGCGGGCGAGCGGATCACGATGGTGACCGCCTACGACTGCGCCTTCGCCCGCCTGCTCGACAAAGCCGGCGTGGATCTCCTGCTGGTCGGCGACTCGCTCGGCATGGTCGTCCAGGGGCTCGAGACGACGCTCCCCGTGACGCTCGACGAGATGGTCTACCACACGCGCATGGTGGCGCGCGGCGCCCAGCGCGCCCTCGTCGTCGGCGACCTGCCGTTCGGGGCCTACCAGACGAGCCCCGCGCACGCGCTCGATAGCGCCGTGCGGCTCGTGAAGGAGGGCGGCGCCCGGGCCGTCAAGCTCGAGGGCGGGCTCCCGATGGCGCGGACGATCGAGGCGATCGCGGCGATCGACGTCCCGGTGATGGGCCACGTCGGCCTCACGCCGCAGTCCGTGCATCGCATGGGTGGCCATCGCGTGCAGGGCCGTCGGCACGGCCGGGCGGCCGGCGAGCGCGAGCGGGTGATCGACGACGCCCGGGCCGTCCAGGAGGCGGGCGCCTTCGCCGTCGTCCTCGAGTGCATTCCGCTCGATCTCGCGGCGGAGATCACCGCGGAGCTCAAGATCCCGACCATCGGCATCGGCGCCGGCGCGCATTGCGACGGCCAGGTGCTGGTGCTCCACGACCTCCTCGGCCTCTCGACCGACTGGACCCCGCGCTTCGCCAAGCGCTACGCGGAGCTCGGCCAGGAGGTGGTACGCGCGGCCGAGACCTACGTGCGCGAGGTGAAGGCCGGGACCTTCCCCACCGAGGCGCAGGCCTTCGCCCCGCCGAAGACGTCGACGGGAGCGGCATGACGACGGTGACCGAGCCGCGCGCCATGCAGGCGTGGGCCGACGCCGAGCGCGGCGCCGGCCGGCGCATCGCCCTCGTGCCGACGATGGGCGCCCTCCACGCGGGGCACCTGGCGCTCGTCGCCGCGGCCCGCCGCCGGGCGCAAAGGGTGGTCGTGTCCATCTTCGTGAACCCGATCCAGTTCGATCGGCGCGACGATTTCGAGCGGTATCCGCGGACGCTCGACGACGACCTCCGGATCTGCGCCACGGCGGGCGTCGACGCCGTCTACGCGCCGAGCGCCGCGGCGATGTACGCGGAGGGATTCCAGACGGCGGTGGAGGTGACGAGGCTCACCGAGCCGCTGTGCGGCGCGGCGCGCCCGGGCCACTTCCGGGGCGTGACGACGGTGGTGACGAAGCTGTTCCATGCCGTGCGACCGGACGTCGCCGTATTCGGCGAGAAGGACTATCAGCAGCTCGCCGTCGTGCGGCGGTTGGCGGCGGACCTGGACTTCGGGATCGAGATCGTGGGCGTGCCGACGGTGCGGGAGCCGGACGGCCTCGCGCTCTCGAGCCGCAACCGCCGCCTGGCGCCGGACGACCGTGAGGCGGCGCGCTGCGTGCCGCGGGCGCTCAACGCGGCGGCGGAGCTTGTGTTGGCGGGGGAGCGAAGGGCCGGGCCGGTCGTCGCCCGCGCGACTGCCGTGATCGCCGGCGAGCGGAGGGCACGGCTCGAGTATGCCGAGCTGAGAGATCCCGAGACGCTCGGGGAGGTGGCGGAGGTGGGGGGGCCGGCGCTGCTGGCCGTGGCGGTGTGGGTGGGCGGTGTCAGGCTGATCGACAACCGGCTGCTCGTGCCGGAAGGAGACATCACATGAATTCCCCCATGAATTCCCGCCGGACGCGCAAGATGCTCCGGGCGAAGATCCATCGCGCCACCGTGACCGAGGCCAACGTCGACTACGAGGGCTCGATCACGATCGACCGCCGGCTGTTGGACGCTGCGGACCTCCTGTCGAACGAGGCCGTCTGCGTGTGGGACGTCACCAACGGCAATCGCTTCGAGACCTACGCCGTTGAGGGCCCGCCCGACAGCGGCGTCGTCTGCGTGAACGGCGCGGCTGCGCATCTCGTCCGGCCCGGCGACCTCGTGATCATCGCGGCGTTCACCTGGATGGAGGAGGCGGCGGCGCGTGCGCACGAGCCGAAGGTCGTGTTCGTCGACGAGCGGAACCGGATGCGAGAGAAGCGCGCGGAGGTTGCGATGGTGAGGGCCACGGGGTGACCAAGGAGGCCCGCGAGCGCGACATCACCGTCAACCGGCGGGCCTTCCACGACTACACGATCACCGAGCGCTTCGAGGCGGGCCTCGCGCTCGTCGGCAGCGAGGTCAAGTCGCTGCGCGACCATCGCGCGAACCTGAAGGACTCGTATGCGCGCTTCTTCGGCGACGAGCTCTTCCTCGTCGGCGCCCACATCAGCCCGTACGCCCCGGCGAGCCAGTTCGGGCATGACCCCGAGCGGAACCGGAAGCTGCTGCTGCACCGCAAGGAGATCGAGCGTCTGCGGGGCAGGATCCAGGAGCGTGGCCTGACCCTCGTGCCGTTGCGCCTCTACTGGTCGCGCGGGCGGGCGAAGGCGGAGCTCGGACTCGGCGTCGGGAAGAAGCTCCACGACAAGCGCGCGGCGATCCGCGAGCGGATGGAGCGCCGGGAGATCGACCGCGCGATGGCGGCGGGGAGGCGCGGCCGGCGCTGAGCAGCTCCCCGGTGCGCCGCCTGCCCGGAGGTGCGAACCGGCGCGGGTTGCCCGTGCGCTGCGGGGCTCCTATTATTGAGGGGTCAAGGTGAGGGGGCGATCTGGGTTCGACGGGGGTGAGGAAACGAGAGATGCGTGCCGGGGGTCCTGTTCACCCCGCAAGCCGAGCAGGACTGCTTAACTGCAGACAACAACTTCGCACTCGCAGCCTAATTAGGCCGCGACGCTTCACCTGCCTGCGCCCGTAGGGCGGGCTGAGGCGCCATTTCTCGGGCTGGGCCCCCGTCAGCGCCGGCGGGGCGGGGGCCGAGATCAAACGCCGGCTGGCCGCGCGAGATCCCGCCCGTGGGAGCGAGCGCGGCGAGATAAGTTCGCGGGCTACGCACGTAGATTCGCTCGTGGATGCACCTTCGGACGGGGGTTCGATTCCCCCCGCCTCCACTTCTCAAACGGTGTTCTTCAACGAGCTTCTTCTTGGCGGGCGTCTGCGGCCCGCTCAAAACGTTCCAGTTGCGTTCCAGTCCGCGGACGTTTGCTCTCGGGCCACTGCGGGAAGCCGCGTGGGAAGCCGGTTTTGAGGCCCTAGCAGCCTCGTCGAACGTTCCAGGGCTGCGGCGAGCTTCTCGACGGCGGCGGCGTTGTGCGCGGGCGCGAGGTGGCTGTAGCGCATCGTCATCTCGACGCAGACCGTGCGCGTGAGGTTGACGCGGCGACCTCCCGACTGCAGAAGGAGCCCGAGAATGACGCTGCTCAACAGCGCAGTGTCCGCCGCGATGCTCGCGTTCGTCGTATCGAGCATGCTAGCGGTAGGGGTCAGTCTGACGGTGGGGCAGGTCGTCGCGCCGCTACGCAACGGACGGGTGGTCTCACTCGCGCTGCTCGCAAACTTCGTCCTGATGCCGCTTGGAGCCATCCTCGTCGCGCGGCTGCTCTGGCTGGACGAGCCGCTGCGCGTCGCCTTCCTGTTGCTGGGCACGGCCGCAGGTGCGCCGTTTCTCCCGAAGCTGGCGGGAATCGCCAAGGGCGACCTCGCCTTTGCGGTCGGCCTCATGGTCCTCTTGATGGTCGCGACCGTGGGCTACATGCCGCTCGTTCTGCCGCGGTTGCTGAACGGCGTGTCGGTCGATGCGACACAGATCGCCCGCTCGCTCGTGCTCCTCATGCTGCTGCCTCTCGCACTGGGGCTTGGAGTGAAGGCTCGCCACGAGGTCACAGCCGAGCGCATGCGGCCCTTGCTAGACCGAACTTCCAGCGTGAGCCTCGCCTTGTTGACGCTCCTGATACTCACGGTGAACGTCAACAACCTGATTGGACTGTTCGGCACCCGCGGCGTCTTGGCGAGCGTCCTCTTTCTCTGTTGGGGGGCCGGTATCGGGTGGCTTCTCGGCGGACCGGTCTCGGACATCCGGGGAGTCATGGCGCTCGGAACCGCGCAGCGGAACATTGCCGCCGCACTGGTGGTCGGCGGCCAGAACTTCACAGACCCGAAGGTCGTCGTCATGGTGGTCGTGGTGGCGATCGTCGGCCTGCTGCTCCTGTTCCCACTGGCGCGTGCGTTGGCCGTGCGTGGCGAGGAGAGGGGACGCTGACCCATGAGACATCCGCCGCCGCGGCTCACGAAGGCAGCGGAGGAGATGCCAGGACTGACCGCCGATCGGTGAGACGAGACATTGCGGCTTCGTGGTCGACATGGGTTGGCCTGGTCGTGGCCGTCGTCGCGTTCGTTTCGCCGGGCCGAGCGCAGGTCAGGGGGGTATACCCGCTCGGCATGAACGCGACCAACTCCGGAGTCACGCCAGGCGCCGGCTTCAGTTATGCTAACGCGCTCTTGTTCTACTCTCGCGACCAACTACGGGGCCCCAATGGTGAGGTCCTCGCCACAGGGCGGCAGTCCGTGCTGATGGACTTGAACACTTTAGTCTGGGTCGGAGACTCGGAAATTTGGCTGTTGGGTGGTGCGGTCCCTTCCGCCTCCGCCACGGTGCCGGTCGCCAACAATTCGCTCACCGCGACCGGCCGGGGAGAACTCAGCGGGGGAGAAGGATTGGCCGACTCGTACTATCAGCCGCTGATCCTCGCCTGGAGGAAGCCACGCGCCGACGTTCGCGCCGTCTACGGATTCTTGGCGCCCACAGGCAGATTCAGCGCGGGCGCCAACGACAACGTCGGGTCCGGTTACTGGACGTCCACCGTCTCGGGCGGCGAGACGTTCTACCTGACGGAGAACAAGGCGACGGCACTCTCCGCCTTCCAGATGTACGAATTCCACACCGAGCAGGAGGGCACCGGAATTCATCCCGGTGACACCTTCAATCTCGACTATTCGCTCACGCAGACGTTCGCGTTGCACGAGGCGTTGCGCTTACAGCTCGGACTCGTCGGCTACAATCAGTGGCAGACGACGGACAAGACCGGACCGAACGTCACGCCGACGGAGGCGAGCGCGCACTACGTCGTCAACGCTCTTGGATTCGCCTGTAACGTGGTGTTGCCCGTTTGGAAGGTGAACACGGGTTTCAAGTACTTCAAGGAGTTTGCGAATCGGTCGACGTTCCAGGGTTACTCATTGCAGTTTACGGTCGCGGTCAAGTTCTAGGGCACACAAAAGAAGAGGAGGACCGGCATGGAGATCAAACCACAGGCTGTCGTCATACCGAAGGAGACGGACCAACTCGAGCAGGGCAAATACGGCCCCATCTATCCCCGGACGCCCGCGTGTTACGGCTTCACGATCATCTCGCGCGTGAAGCCTGGCCGAGCTGAAGCCATCCGTGGCTACGGCCTCAACCTCGCGAGCGCTCTGGAGAAGGACCCATACCTCTTGGCCCCGTTGAAGCTGCACTACCTGCGGTGGGTGCTTTTCGACGACGACACGCGATTCATGTACCAGGGCATCTTCGACACCAACTTCGACAAGTACACCGAGGACGCAATAGCCCTCTTCGGTAAGGCAGGGGTCAATACGGTGTTCGAGAACCTCGAAGGTTTCCCGATGGACTGGAAGACGAACCCGGACGCCTTCATCAAGTTCGTCCGGGCACACCAGTGCCCGAGTTTCATCGAATACGGCGAGTATCCGTATGTCACCGCCGACGAGATCAAGAAGGCGTTGAGGGTCAAGAACGCATTCTCGGAAATTTTCGATCAGTTCCAGTGAAAGTGCGGCATCCGGAGACGTGATTATGAGCGCATCAAACAGCGCACGTACCTACAACCAGAGCCACGTGCGACGGAAATACACGCCGGGCCGACGACGCGTGAGCATCTACATCTCGTGGAGCTACCCCGCCGAGGCAGGCCGGGATCCTTCGGAGCTCGACAACCGCTTCTCGACGATGACGGAGGTCCGGCGCGTGGCATGGCCCGCCTACGAGGGGCCCGAGTGGTCGAACCCCCTGCAGTATCAGCAGGGCATCGCGGGAGCACTCGAGCTGTTCTTCCGGGCCTGGGTGCCCTTCCAGGAGTTCGCCCAGGAGACGACCGGGCATGCAGTGCCCGTGTTTCAGCGGATCGATCACGCTGGCGTCAAGCTTCCGCTCGACGAGCGAGTCCTGGCGGATGCAGACACGCTGCTCGTGTTCGGACTGGATCACATGATCACGGAGCAAGACGCAGCGCCGGAGGAGATCGAGGCCCTCCGGGAGTTCCTCGAGCGTGAGGGAACGTGCTTGATCTTGGGTCCCCATCACGAGGTCGGCATCTCCGACGATCCGAAGGTGCGCGACGTCGAGTATCACCACCACGGCGATGCATTGGTGCCCCGCCAGCAACGCTTTGGGAGGTACACGCGATCGCTGATGCGGGGACTCGGCGTACCCGTCGAGAACCGCCACGGCCTGCGCCCAGCGCTTGTTCCCGGGACGAAGAAGATCGCGCCCTTGTCGATCGCGAGGGACCTGGATCGCCGAGGCTGGCTCACGGGTGTCACGTCGTTCAACTTCCACATGCATCTTCCGCACTACGCGCTGACGACCGACGACACTCGGTCCATTCACGTCCTCGCGAGGCAGCCGATCGACACGTCGCGGCCGCATCCGTTCACCGACGCGGGCAACACCGAGTTCAACGCGTTCCTATGGATGCCCCCGAAGGACCAGCGCGCGGGCGACGTCCTGTTGGCCGACTCCACGGTCTTCAACCGGTTGTTCGGCGCCGATGAGAGCTTGGAGCGGTTCTGGAGAAACATCGCGACGGCGAGCTGACCGTCGCTCTTCACGAAAGGGGCCGGGATGGTAGGAGAAGTGACCCTCGAGCTCGACGACATCCAGAGCGGGGTTCTGCGCCCACGTCCATCGCCATATGCCGCTGCCTACATCCTGCTGCGGATCGACGATCGAAAGGCGGGCCGGGAGTTGATGCGGCGCGCGAGCGGCGCGGTAACCCCGGCGGCCAACCGCGATCATCTCGCGGCCCATACGGGGGTAAGCGTCGCGCTCACCTATCACGGGCTACGGGCGCTCGGCGTGCCGAAGGACTCGCTCGAGAGCTTCGCGTGGGAATTCCGGCAGGGGATGGCGGCGCGAGCGAAGGAGCTGGGCGATACGGGCGAGAGTAGCCCGGAGCACTGGGAAGCTCCACTCGGGACCGCCGACGTTCACGTCGTCGTGGCCGCCGTAGCGAAGGATTCGGCACGGCTCGCGGTCGCGCTCGAGCGCGCGCTGAAGGCCGTCCAGGAGCTACCCGGGGTGGCCGCGATCTGGCGCCAGGACTGCCACGCGCTGCCCACGGAGAAGGAGCCCTTCGGCTTCCGCGACGGGATCAGCCACCCGGCCGTCGAGGGGAGTGGAATCCCGGGAACCAATCCCAACGAAGAGCCGCTCAAAGCGGGTGAATTCGTCCTCGGCTATCGCGACGAGATCGGCGGCGTCCAGACGCTTCGACCCGAGATTCTCGGCCGGAACGGAACCTACGTCGCCTTCCGGAAGCTGCACCAGCGCGTTGCTGCATTCCGTAGCTACCTGAAGGCCAACTCCACCAGCCCGGAAGACGAAGAGCTCTTGGCCGCGAAGGTCATGGGCCGCTGGCGCAGCGGCGCGCCGTTGGCGCTCTGCCCGCTCCACGACGATCCCGAGCTAGGGGCGGATCCGCAACGCAATAACAACTTCCAATACGAAGCCGACGATGTCGCAGGATTCAAAACACCCCCGGGTTCGCACATTCGACGTACGAACCCGCGCGATGCGTCGATTGCAGGCGTCGCGCGGATCCATCGAATGATCCGACGTGGAGCCGCCTACGGTCCTCACCTGCCGGAAGGAGTCCTCCAGGACGACGGCGCCGATCGCGGGTTGATGTTCGCGTTCGTCGGAGCGCACCTCGGGCGGCAGTTCGAGTTCGTTCAGTCGCAGTGGGTCGGGGACGGCGTCTTCTTCGGTGGCGGCGACGCCAAGGATCCGATCGTCGGATCGCATCTGGACCCCGGCCGCTTCGTCATTCCACGCCGCCCGATTCCCAGACGACTTCAGGGGCTCACGCGGTTCGTGGTCACCCGGGGCGGTGAATACGCCTTCATGCCCGGATTGCGCGCCCTTCGCTGGCTCGCCGATCTGGAGACGTAGGACGGAACGCATGTTCGACGTCGTGGTCGTCGGCGCCGGGCCGGCGGGGGTGGTTGCCGCGCTCCGCGCAGCAGATTTGGGTGCGAAGACCGCCCTCGTGACCCGCGGGGAGTTCGGAGGGATGGCGGCCAACGATGGACCCGTGCCCGTGCGTACGCTGGCCCACGCCGCCCGTCTGATCCGAGAATCCCGACAGCTCGGGCAGTACGGCATCGCCGTGAGCGAGCCGGCGCTGGAGTATCGCCGGCTGCTCACTCGTGTGCGCGAGGTCACGAATGACGTGCGAGCCCATTCTGCCTTCCGCGGGCAGATCGATTCCGCCGGAGTGGCCGTCCATGAACGCGCCGGCATGGCGCGGTTCGTGGACCCGCACACCATCGAGACAGAGAGTGGACTGCGGCTGCACGCCGAAAAGGTGATTGTTTGCACAGGCGGCGTACCCCGCCGGCTCTCGGTTCCTGGGGTCGAATACACGGCCACACACAGCGACGCGTGGAGCCTCACGGCGGTGCCACCCTCGATGCTGGTCATCGGCGCTGGAGCAACTGGTGCGCAGGTCGCTTCGGTCTTCAACGCATTCGGGTCGCGGGTCCAGCTCTTCCAGGCGGGCCCGCGTATTCTGCCGACCGAGGACGAAGATGTCTCGGCCGCGGTCGCGGCGGCCTTTCGGGCAGCTGGGATGATGGTGCGGGAAGACTTCGGGACCATCGAATCGTTCGAGAAGACCGCTGACGGCGTGCGCATGAACTTCTCGAAGGACGGTCTCCGTGACGGCACGGAGGCCAGTGTCGTGGTGGTCGCGGTCGGGTGGGTGGCCAATACCGCAGCGCTGAATCTCGAGGCGGCAGGCGTCGAGACCGACCATCGCGGGTACGTTCGGGTCGACGCTCACCTGTCGACGTTCGCGGCGCACATCTTTGCAGCCGGCGACGTGACCGGTCACCTCTTGCTCGTCCCCCAGGCCATACAAGAGGGCTTCGTCGCGGCCACGAACGCGGTGCTCGGTGCGACGACTGTGCTCCCCCCTAGGCCGATCCCGATCGGGAGCTTCACGGATCCGGAGTACGCCCAGGTGGGCCTGACCGAAGCGGGCGCCCGCGAAGCGCACGACGTCGTGACAGGGATCATCCGCTTCGATTCCGCCACCCGCACGATCATCGACGGACGGACGAACGGGTTCTGCAAGCTGATCGTCGACCGCGCAACCTACAACATTCTGGGATGCCACGTCGTCGGTGAGCGCGCGGTCGACATCGTCCAAGTCGCGACGATAGCGATGGCGGCCGGGATGCGTGTGGACGATCTCGCTCGAGTTCCGCTCTCGTTCCCCACTTATGCGGGGATCCTCGGCCGCCTGGCAGCCAGCGTGGCTCGTCGGCTCAACCTGACGGCGAGGGGACAGGCGAGCGAGGCCGATTCTTAGCAAGAGAACCGCCACGGCGCACCCGTGAACGCTTGTCGTCTTCCGCACAAGTCGGATGTGCTGCAAGTCACCGGCTCCGCGTCGCCGTGGTAGATGTGAGAAGCCGGGCGCAATAACTCGCTATCGAGTGCCTTTTGCCCACGCCCAGGCCGCCACGCGCCATCCTTCGTCGGTCCTGCTGGAGCTGAGCGCAACCTTGATGGTGCAGTGTCCGACGTCTAAGGGGGCAGACTGCCCGGATGGATACTGCGGCGCGGCTTGGAACGGTTCCAAGAACGGCGTCCATCGGTGAGGAAAAATGAGCAAGTTTGGCCGACCCGCGTGGTAGCCGCCCAAGACCATATCTGCACGTAAGGTGCCGTAAGAGCGGAGCTTCTCCGATTTTCGCCACGGGGGTTCGATTCCCCCCGCCTCCACTGTCGCGACCAATTCGAACCGCCCTCCGGGGGCTCGAGCAGCTCGAGGGCCTGGAGGGCGGTTTCGGCGCGATAGAAGGGCCGGCCGACGTCCGGTCTCGTCGGGACGAGGCGGACGGGGCCCAGGACGCGTCGCAGGAGTAGGGCTGATCGCTCGGTCTGTCGCTCCAGGAGGTCCTGGAGTCGTCCGAGGCGCTCCGCGATCCACTCCATGGGCGGGGGTTCGAACATCGCGGGCAAGGGGCTCTACATGGTCGCGGGGCTGGCCGGCATGACCGACGTCGACGCGATCACTTTGTCCATGGCCGAGTACGCCAGGAGCGGCGACGCCCACGTCGCGGCCAACGCGGTCGTGCTCGCGACCCTCACCAACACGACCGTGAAGTGCGGTATCGTGGCAGTGCTGGGTGGCGCGGCCCTGCGCCGCCCCGTGCTCATCGCCACCGGTGCGATCCTGGCGGCCGCCGTCGGTACGATCCCCCGTCTATGACCCTCCCCAGGACCCTCCTCGATCGGACGGCGGCGCGTCGAAGCGCACTGGCACGAAAGGGCAAGACGCAGACCGGTTCGAGGGGTATAGGTCCCCCATGCCGTCTGATGGAGGGTCGCGCCGAGGCGTGGTGCTCGATAGGCCTCCCCACAGGGAAGGCGCATCCGGAAGGCGTCGCGCGCTCCCGTTGATCCTCGTCGCGCTTGCGGCGCTGATCGCACGCCTTGCCCGCGCCGCCGAGGAGGCGCCCGACGGGACGCCAGCGGCGGCACAGACCGCGAAGTTCTCGCCGGCGCAGATCGAGCAGCTCGTCGCGCCCATCGCGCTCTATCCGGACGCGCTCGCCGTACAGGTCCTGATCGCGGCGACCTATCCCCTCGAGGTGGTCGAGGCTGCTCGCTGGCGCACGAAGAACGCGAGTCTGAAGGGCGAGGCCCTCGACCAGGCGCTCGAGAGCCAGGACTGGGACCCGAGCGTGGAGTCGCTCACGCGCTTTCCCGACCTGCTCCAGCGCATGTCGGACAATCTCGACTGGACGAAGGATCTGGGGGATGCGTTCCTCGGCCAGAAGGACGACGTCCTCGACGTGGTGCAGCGGATGCGGGCGAAGGCATACGAGTCCGGTGCCCTCAAGACGACGAAGGAGCAGGTCGTCACCCGCGAGATCGTCAAGGAGAAGGAGATCATCCGGGTCGAGCCCGCGGACCCGCAGGTCGTATACGTCCCCACGTACAGCCCTGACGCGGTGTACGGCCCGCCCCCGACGCCGTACTACCCCGCAATGACGGGGTATCCTCCCGGCTACGTCGCCACGGCGAGCCTGCTCTCGTTCGGCGCCGGGATGGCGGTCGGCGCCGCCGTATGGGGTGACTGCGACTGGGGTCACAACGAGGTCAACAATTACTACAACAACGGCGGAGGTGGTGGCGGTAATCAGAACGTCAACGTCAACAAGAACAAGGAAAAGAACGTCAACAAGAGCGGCAACCGAACGCGAGGCGAGGGCGGCCGGCAGAAGTGGCAGCACAACCCCGAGCACCGCGGCGGCGTGCCTTACCGGGACCAGGCCTCCGCGAAGAAGTATGGCGGCAGGGATCAGGTGGCGTCTCGCGACCGCGCGAATCGGGACGTGGCGCGCGGCTTCGACCGCGGGCAGCCCGGCGGGGCACGTGCCTCCCAGCAGCCCGCCCGGGGAGGCTCCAAGGAGGCGGCCTCGCGGCCTGGGGCGGGTCCGGGGCAAGGTGGCGGGCGGCCGTCGGCACCAGGCGGTCAGCCTGGCCGGCAAGGCGGGCAGCGACCGGGTGCCTCGCAGCAGCCGGCGACGCGTCCTGGTGGGTCAGGTTCGCGACCGGACAGGCGCCAAGGCGGCGCGTTCGGCGGCTACGAGAGCGGTCGCTCCTCGCGTGAGGCGAGCGCGCGCGGCGCCTCGAGCCGCGGGGGCACCAGCTATGCCGGCCGTGGCGGTGGACAGCGCGGCGGCGGGGGAGGTGGAGGAGGAAGAGGTGGGGGTGGCTTCGGAGGCGGGGGCGGAGGAGGAGGCCGCGGTGGCCGTGGCGGTGGAGGCCGCGGAGGGCGCCGATGAGGACCAGCACGAGACTCGCGACCCTGCTCTGCCTGGCGCTGCTGCCCGCAACGGCCCGCGCGCAGGAGCACTTCCCGTCCCCCGAGGCGGCGGCACGCGCACTCGAGGCCGCCACGCGCGGCAACGGTCCCGAGCGCCTGGCGCGTGTCCTGGGCCCGGGGAGCGAGGAGATCGTCTCGTCGGGCGACCCCGTGGACGACGCTGCGGCTCGCAAGCGCTTCGCCACCGCCGCCGCCGAGCGGACACGGATCGAGCGCACCTCCGACGCGATCGCCATCCTGCACGTCGGCCGGGATGACTGGCCCTTCCCGATCCCGATCGTGCGCGACGCCGACGGATGGCGGTTCGACACCGCAGCGGGCAAGGAAGAGCTGCTCAATCGCCGCATCGGGCGCAACGAGCTCACCGCGATCGAGGTGTGTCGCGCGTACGTGGGCGCGCAGATAGAGTTCGCGAGGCGCTTCCACACCTATGCCCAGTCGTTTCGCAGCACGCCAGGCAAACGAGATGGCCTCTACTGGGAGGCGACCGATCACGACGTGAGCCCGCTCGGGCCGCTGGTCGCAGCCGCCACGGCCGAGGATTACCGCCACGGCGAGGCTGGCCAGGCGCCGGCACCCTACCACGGCTACTTCTTCCGCATCCTGACGGCCCAGGGAGCGCACGCGCCGGATGGTGCCAGGGACTACGTGAAGGACGGGCGGATGACCGGCGGATTCGCGCTCGTCGCGTGGCCGGCCGATCACGGATCGAGCGGCATCATGACCCTAATCGTGGGCGAGCAGGGAGTCGTCTTCCAGAAGGACCTGGGCGAAGGGACGGGCGAGGCGGCGAAGGCCATCACCGCTTACGACCCCGACGAATCCTGGCAACCCACCCGGTAGACGGACGAAGGCCGCCTCGAGGAGTCCTACGGTGTCGCGACGGCTCACGCTTGGCGCGCTGGTGATCGGCGTGGTGCTCCTCCCGGGCATCGCCCGGAGTGCGACCCCGTGCGCGGCCGACATCGAGAAGTTCTGCGCCAAGGTCCCGATAGGCGGCGGGCGGATCCAAGCGTGTCTGAAGGAGCACGAGAAGGAGCTCTCCCCCGAGTGCGCGGCCCGCCACGAGAACCTGGAGAAGGAGATGGGCCGCCTGGTGGCGATCTGCCGCTACGACATCTCGCGCTTCTGCTGGGATGTCTCGCCGGGGCACGGGCGCGTCGCCCGCTGTCTCGAGCGGCATCGGAGCGACCTCTCCCCCGTGTGCAACGACCAGCTGCCGAAGGCCCCGCATCCCGTTCGCGAGTAACTTCGGACGCGCGCGGATCACCGCGCGCCGCGACCGTCGAGAAGTCGATGAATGCAGTGAGCGGCGTTGGAGCGACCGCCATCGAATGCCACGGACGCGATCATGCGAGCTCCGGCCGCAGGCGGAAGTGGGTCATGTCGGTCGTCGGTGCGCTCGTGGTCGCACTCGTGGGAATCTCGACGCTGTCGAGCGCGCTGCGCGCGTCGATCGTTGTCGAGACGCCCACCGGGATCGAACTCCGCGTCGAGGTGCCGGCCGGCCTCGATCCGGACTCGATCTCGCTCGAGCTCGCAGGGTCCCGCATCACCGTCATGGCGCACGACCGGGCAGGGAAGCTCGTCGGCTCGCGCGTCGTGCGGGTTCGAGATGGGGTCGACGAAGAGGGAGCCACGGTCGTGTACGAACGCGACGGGTCGCTGACCATCAGGTTGCGGAAGACTCCGACCTTCCGTGGAAGCTTCGAGGACGGGAACGCCGCCAGGACGTTCGTGTCAGCCGCGACAAACCGACTTGGACCCGACCACACGAGTCTGGGCGGCGCACGCACTCTCCCGACCGCTTCCGCCGCCTGACGCCATCCTCGTGCGGCTCGCGGCCGATCTCGACTTTCCGTCGAACGACGGGGCTTTGGCGCCAGATGGCAAGACACTCCCCTCAGTGCCGGGGTATCCGGGATGCAGAAGACGAGGCGGTACGGATGAAGCTCCTGGCCATCGGTCTCGCCGTGTGGGCCGGCGCGCTCGCGGGGTGCGCCGCGAAGAAGCCGATTTCGCCACCCGAGCCCGCGCCGGTGGTGCTGGCCGCCACGGCCCCGCGCCCGGCCCTGTCCGGCAGGCTCGACGAGCAGACCGTCGTCGCGACCGCGACCGTGCAGCAGGTCGATCAGAAGACGCGGCAACTCATCCTCAGGCGTCCCGACGGCGCGATGTTCACCGTCGTCGCCGGTCCCGCGGTGCACAACCTCCGGCAGGTCGAGAGGGGCGACGTGGTGCGCGTCGAGTACCGGCGGTCGATCGCCTACGCGGCAGCCGGTGACGTGGTCGACGTCACGTACACGGAGGCGGTCGCGCTCGCGGTCGAGAAGGCAGGTGGGTGCTAGTGCGAGCGGCTCTCCTCGTCCGTCGCGGAGATCGCGCGACCCCATCCCCGCCGTCCGCGCGCGCCGCGCGAAGGACGACGATCAGGCCGGCAACACCGCAGCACGGTGGGTGAGATGGAACACGGCCTGTCACAGAAGGCGGTCGAGATCGCCACGCCGTTCGGCTTTCCGATCACCAACTCCATGGTCGTGACGTGGATCGTCGCCGTCGGCCTCATCGTCTTCGCCCAGACGGCGACGCGGAGCATGAAGCAGGTCCCGGACGGACCGCAGAACCTCCTCGAGTGGCTCATCGAAGGGCTCTATCACTTCCTCGAGGGAATCATTGGCCATCACCTGGTCGAACGGACGTTCTGGTTCTTCGGCACCATCTTCATCTTCATTCTCGCCGCGAACTGGGCCGGCCTGGTTCCCGGCGTCGGCTCGATCGGATGGGGGCACCGGACCGATGCCGGCTTCAGGATCGAACAGCCGTTGTTCCGCGGCGTCAATGCCGACGTGAACATGACGCTCGCCATGGCGCTCGTCTTCTTCGCGTGCTGGATCGTGTGGGCAGTGCAGGAAAACGGCCCGAAGGGATTCTTCAAGGAGCTCTTCGCGCCGAAGGGTGAAACCGCCGGCCCATTGAAGATCCTCATGCTCGTCGTGTTCTTCGCCGCGGGCTGCCTGGAGATCGTTTCGATTCTGTTCCGACCGATCTCGCTGAGTTTTCGTCTCTACGGAAACATCTTTGCCGGGGAGACGATGTTGGAAACGATGGCCCGGGTTCCGTACATCGCCTGGCTCGTGCAGGTCCCGTTTTATTTTCTGGAACTACTGGTCGGTCTGGTGCAGGCGCTCGTCTTCACGTTGTTGACCGCCGTCTTCACGCTGCTGATCTGTCAGCATCACGAGGAAAGGCCGGCGACGGGGCACGATTGAATCGAAACAAGCCCTGACCGCTTCGAATGCGGTATGCGCGAGTCACAAGAAAGGGGCGAGAAAGAAAATGATCGGCAATCTTCACGTCGGTATCGCGGCCCTGGGAGCGGCCCTGGCCGTGGGTTTGATTGGCGCGAAAGCTGCGGAAGCGGTGGGCCGGAATCCCGGATCCGCGACGCAGGTGATGGTCCAGTCGATCCTCGCCATCGCGTTCGCGGAAGCCATCGTGTTCTACACGTTGTTCCTCGTGAAGTAGGACCGTCGGGCGCGGAGTGCCGGTGACGCCCTACCTGCACGAGATGCGTGTGCGGTCATGAATGTTCTTTCCGTGATGGTGGAATCGAGCGCTGGCGGTCGAGTGGGAGAGATCGCCGCGACCTTCGGTGTGGACTGGCCTCACCTGGTGGCGCAGGTGATCAGCTTCTCGATCGTCTGCGCCCTGCTCTACTGGCTCGCGTACAAGCCGGTGCTGCAGATGCTCGAAGAGCGCCGGAAGCAGATCGCGCAGGGTCTGGCCAACACGGAAAGGATCAACGCGACGCTGGCCGCCATCGAGACCCAGCGTCAGGAAGTCATGGCCGCCGCCCACGCCGACGCGGCCCGGCTCATCGAGGAAGCCCGCGGCGTCGCGCGACGCGTGAAGGAACAGGGAACGCAGCGGGCGCTCGCGGCCGCGGAGCAGATCGTGCGCCAGGCGCACGATGCTGCGGCTCGCGAACACACTCGCATGATGGGCGAGCTCAGGCGCGAAGTGGGCCGACTCGTCGTCAAGACGACCGCCGCGGTGACCGGCAAGATCCTGTCGGCGGACGATCAACGACGGCTGGCCGAGGAAACCGCCCGGCAATTGACATGAAAACCGCTCGACAGGTGCGACGGGACGCGAAACGACTCTGGCGTCTCTGCCTGGTGAACGGATCGCTGGACGAAAGTCGCATCCGCCAGGTCGTCGACCGCGTGATCGAGTCGAGGCGGAGCGGAGGCGTGGCGGTGTTGTCGCACTTTCTGCGACTGGTGAAGCTCGATCGTGCTCGGCAGGTGGCTCAGGTCGAAAGCGCAGCCCCGCTCGACGCCGATGTGCGGGCCGCCGTCGAGGAACGGCTCGCGCGCAGGTACGGCCCGGCGGTCGAGACCACGTTCGTCGTCGACCCGGCGTTGATCGGGGGGATGCGTGTCAAGGTGGGCAGCGATGTCTACGACGGCAGCGTCAGGGCCGGCCTGGACGCCCTCGAGGCGCGCTTCTAGCGGAGCGGTGAATCGATGAGCACGCTGGTAGAGGAAATCGAAGCACGGATCGCTGGCGCCAAGGCCACCGTCGCCAGGCAGAACGTGGGCGTAATCCGCGAGATCGGCGACGGCGTCGCGCGCGTCGAGGGTTTGAGCGACGTCATGCTCAACGAGATGCTCGATCTCGGCCACGGCATCACCGGCTTGGCGCTGAGCCTCGAAGACACCGACGTCGGCGTCATCATTCTCGGCGACTACACGCGGCTGGAGGAGGGCGGGGAGGTCCGCACGACCGGCAAGCTGCTCCAGGTGACGGTCGGCAAGGGGCTGCTCGGCCGGGTCGTGAATATGCTCGGGGAGCCCCTGGACGGAAAGGGACCGGTCGCGAGCGACGTCGCGTATCCGGTCGAGAAGATCGCGCCGGGGATCATGCGGCGACGGCCAATCAGCCAGCCGGTGCAGACAGGAATCATGGCGATCGACGCGATGATCCCGATCGGCCGCGGTCAGCGCGAGCTCATCATCGGCGACCGTTCGACCGGCAAGACGACCATTTGCATCGACACGATCATCAGCCAGGCGCGCCTCAACGCGGCCGCGGGAGCCGCCGGCGACCAGACCTATCGTCCGCTCTACTGCATCTACGTGGCGATCGGCCAGAAGCAATCGACGATCGCGCGCATCATCTCGACCCTCGAAGAGGCCGGGGCGATGCCCTACACGATCGTCGTCGCCGCACCGGCGGCCGACTCGGCCACGAGCCAGTACCTCGCGCCATTCGCGGGTGCCGCCATGGGCGAATGGTTCATGGACAACGGCATGGACGCGCTGATCGTGTACGACGACCTGTCGAAGCACGCCGTGGCCTACCGACAGGTTTCGCTCGTGTTGAAGCGGCCGTCCGGTCGCGAGGCGTATCCGGGCGACGTGTTCTACCTTCACAGCCGATTGCTGGAGCGCGCCGCCCGAGTCGGCGAGAAGTGGGGCAACGGGTCGCTGACCGCCCTGCCGATCATCGAGACGCAGGCGGGCGACGTCTCGGCGTACATCCCGACCAACGTCATCTCGATCACGGACGGTCAGATCTATCTGGAAACCGACCTGTTCTACCAGGGTACCCGTCCCGCGATTTCCGTCGGCCTGTCGGTGTCCCGCGTCGGCTCGGCCGCCCAGCTGAAGGTGATGAAGCAGGTCGCGGGGCGTCTCAAGGGCGACCTGGCGCAGTTCCGCGAGCTCGCGGCGTTCGCGCAGTTCGGCTCGGAGCTCGACGCGGCGACGCAGGCGAAGATCGACCGCGGGAAACGCATCATCGAGCTGTTCAACCAGCCGCAGCACGACCCGATTCCGGTCGAGGTGCAGGTGGCCCTGCTGTGGATCGTGCAAAACGGATACGTGGACGAGATCCGCGTCGACCGCATCAAGGACTATCAGACCAGGCTGACCGAGTACTTGACGTCGTCGAAAGCCGATCTACTCGCGAAGATCGGACGAGAAGGAGCGCTCAGCGACCCGCTATCGGCAGAGCTGAGAGCGGCTGCGGATCAGTTCAAGCAGATCTGGAAATGATCGATGGCGAGCGCTCGAGACATCCGTCGTCGGATCAGGTCGATCGGCAACACGGCGCAGATCACCAGGGCGATGCAGATGGTCGCGGCCTCGAAGATGCGGAAGGCCCAGGAGGCCGCCATTCAAGTGCGGCCGTTCGTGCAGCTGCTCTACCGCATCCAGCGGAAGGCGACGACGCGCCCGATCGATTTCAAACATCCCCTGCTCGAAGTGCGCGCGGTTCGCAAGCGGGCGGTCATCCTGGTCGCGTCCGACAAGGGCTTGTGCGGCGCGCTCAACAGCAATCTGTTCCGCCTCGTTGCGGAGTACGATCCGCAGTCGACGGTCTTCATCACGGCCGGACGGAAGGCGGCCCAGTTCGTCGCGCGCACCCGCCGGCAGCTCGTCGCCGACTTTCCGTACGGCGACACGCCTCGGTTCGCTGAATCCCGTGCGATCGCTGCGCTCGCCCGCGATCTCTTCCTGAAGCGCGAGGTCGACGAGGTCCGGGTGGTCGCGACGCGGTTCGTCAACACGCTCGTCCAGCAGCCGCTGATGCTCGAGTTCCTCCCCGTCGGCGACATCAGAGGAGTGGAGGTGCCCGGAGCGCCGCCGCCGGAAGCGCTGGCGGCCGACAGGACGGAGTTTCTTTTCGAGCCGAATGCCGAGGACATCATCGGCTACCTGCTCGGGCATTACCTGAACATCTTCATCCACCTGGTACTGCTGAACGCAAAAGCGAGTGAACAGAGCGCCCGGATGGTCTCGATGAAGGGCGCTACCGACAACGCAGTCGAGATGATCGGACACCTGACGCTCGAATACAACAAGCTGCGCCAGGGACGCATCACGCAGGAGTTGCTCGAGATCGCCGGAGGCCAGGCCGAGTGAGGCCGGGAAGGGTCGGAGCATGAACACGGGCAGGATCGTTCAGGTCGTGGGTCCGGTGGTGGACGTGGAGTTTCCGGGCGCGCTCCCCGCGATCTACAACGCGCTGGCGGTCGAGTGCACCGTGCAAAACCAGCCGATGAGGCTGACGCTCGAGGTGCAGCAGCACCTCGGCGACAGACGCGTGCGCGCCATCTCCATGGCCGGTACCGAGGGCCTCAAGCGCGGGTACGAAGTCACGGACAGTGGCGGGCCGATCTCGATGCCGGTCGGCGATTGCGTCATGGGTCGCGTGTTCGACGTGACCGGGAACCCGGTCGACGAGCGCGGGCCCGTCGACGCCGAGAAGCGCTACCCGATCCACCGCCCGCCACCGCCGCTGGCTGAGCAATCGACGTCACCGCAGGTCCTGTCGACCGGAATCAAGGTCATCGATCTCATCTGTCCGTTCCTGAAGGGAGGCAAGATCGGTGCGTTCGGCGGCGCCGGCGTCGGCAAGACCGTGGTCATCATGGAGCTCATCAACAACGTCGCGAAGCTGCACGGTGGCGTGTCCGTGTTCGCGGGCGTCGGCGAGCGGACGCGCGAGGGCAACGACCTGTACCACGAGATGGCGCAGGCCGGCGTCATCAACGAGAAGGACCTGAGCGCGTCGAAGATCGCCCTGGTCTATGGTCAGATGAACGAGCCCCCGGGCGCCCGCCTGCGCGTCGCGCTTTCCGGCCTCGCGATCACCGAGTACTTCCGCGACGAGAAGAACCAGGACGTGCTGCTCTTCATCGACAACATCTTCCGGTTCTCGCAAGCGGGCTCCGAGGTCTCGGCGCTACTCGGGCGGACAGCCAGCGCCGTGGGCTACCAGCCGACGCTGGCGGCGGAGATGGGCACGTTGCAGGAGCGGATCACGTCGACGAAGAAAGGATCGATCACGTCCTTCCAGGCAGTGTACGTGCCGGCCGACGACCTGACGGACCCGGCGCCCGCCACGACCTTCGCCCATCTCGACGCGACGATCGTCCTCGAACGCGCGATCGCGGAGCTCGGCATCTATCCGGCGGTTGACCCGCTCGCGTCGACTTCGCGCGCCCTCACGCCGGAAATCGTCGGCGAGGACCACTACGCTGTCGCCCGCGGTGTCCAGAAGGTGCTGCAACGGTACAAGGACCTGCAGGACCTCATCGCCATCCTCGGAATGGACGAGCTGTCTCCCGAGGACAGGCTCACCGTCTTCCGCGCACGGAAGATACAGCGGTTCCTCAGCCAGCCGTTCAGCTCCGCCCAGGTGTTCACCGGCCGCGAAGGCCGACAGGTCCCGGTGGCGGATACCGTTCGTGGCTTCAAGGAGATCCTCGACGGCAGACACGACCAGGTTCCCGAGGACAATTTCTACATGAAGGGCGGAATCGAGGAAGTCATCGAACGGCGTGGGTGAAGCATGGCGGCTACCTTGAAGCTCGAGATCGTCACGCCGGACGCGATCGTGTATTCGAAAGACGTGCAAATGGTCACCTTGCCGGCGATCGAGGGGCAGATCGGGATCCTCCCGCGTCACGTCCCCGTCCTGACGCGACTCGTCCCCGGCGAGATCATCGTGCGCACGAACGAAGAAAAGGAATTCCTGGCGATCGGGGAGGGGCTCGTCGAGATCACGGGCGAGCGCGTCGCGATCGTCACGGATATGGCGGTGGCGGCGAAGGACATCGACGAAGCGCGAGCGGAGGAGGCGCGCCAGCGTGCAGCGGCTCGCTTGCGCGACAAGATCTCCGATGAGGAAGTGGCGACCGTCAACGCCTCGCTCGCGCGCTCGCTGGCTCAATTGCGTGTCAAGCGAAGGCATCGCGGAGCCTGATCCTGATTCCGGCGTGTGCGCGGCCGAGGTCCCGGGACACCAGGCCTCGCATCTTGCGCCGAGCAGGTTCAAGGAGACGCAATGATGGCTGACACCGGCAGGGCATCGAAGGACAGCAACGCCAAGCAGAGCGGCAAACTGAAGCGGAAGGCGTACGAAAAACAATTGGCGAAACTGCACGTCGAGCTGGTCAAGCTGCAGGAGTGGGTCAAGCACAAGGGGCTCAAGGTCTGCGTCGTCTTCGAGGGCCGCGACGGTGCGGGCAAGGGCGGGACGATCAAGGCGATCACCGAGCGCGTGAGCCCGCGCGTATTTCGGGTCGTCGCGCTGCCCGCGCCCACGGACCGCGAGAAGAGCCAGATGTACGTTCAGCGTCATCTGCCGCACCTGCCAGCGGCCGGCGAAGTCGTGATCTGGGACCGCAGCTGGTACAACCGCGCGGGCGTCGAGCGCGTGATGAACTTCTGCTCCGAGGAAGCGGTGAAGCGCTTCCTCCAGCTGGCGCCGGCCTTCGAAAAGATGGTGGTGGAGTCCGGCATCGTCCTCCTCAAGTACTGGCTGGAGGTGGGCATGGAAGAGCAGACGCGCCGGCTCCAGGCGCGCATCAACGACGGGCGCAAGACATGGAAGCTTTCGCCGATGGACGTCGAGTCGTACAGCCGCTGGTACGACTATTCGCGCGCGCGCGATGAGATGTTCCAGGCGACCGATACGGCGTGGGCGCCGTGGTACGTGGTGAGGTCGGACGACAAGAGGCGTGCGCGGCTCAACACCATCAGCCATCTGCTGAGCAGGATTCCGTACAAGAAGGTGCGCCGCGACGCAGTGAAGTTGCCGAAGCGGCAGAAGGCGCATGGCTATCGGGAGGCGGACTACCCGTTCAAGTTCGTTCCCGAGAAGTTTTGAGGACGGAACACCGGGTGGGACCGGCGAGTCGCGGAACTCCCGTTCTGCGTCCTCAGCGGACGCGAGATGAGCCAATGGCGACGAACGCGAGAACGTTCCGCAGCCTCGTGCCGGAGTGGATACGCGACTACCGCAACGACTGGATCAAGCTCGATGTCGTCGCCGGGCTGACGGCGGCGGCAGTGGTGATTCCGAAGGCGATGGCTTACGCCACGATCGCCGGACTTCCGGTGCAGGTCGGGCTCTACACCGCGTTCCTGCCCATGGTGATCTACGCCGTGGTCGGGACCTCCCGGCCACTCAGCGTGAGCACGACGACGACGCTCGCCATTCTGACGGCGGCGGCCCTCGGCCGGGCGGCTCCCGGAGGCGATGCGGGGTTCCTCGTGGGTGCGTCCGCGACGCTCGCGTTGCTCGTGGGCGTCATCCTTCTCGTGGCAGCCTTGCTGCAATTGGGCTTCGTGGCGAACTTCATCTCGGAACCCGTGCTGATCGGATTCAAGGCGGGGATCGGGCTCGTCATCGTGCTGGATCAGGTTCCGAAGCTGCTGGGCATCCACTTTCAGAAGGGCTCCTTCTTCCACAACGTCCTCGCCATCGCTCGAGGAGTCTCGGACACCTCGATGGCAACGCTCGCCGTCGGGGCCGTCATGGTGGGGATACTGGTCGCGTTCGAGCGCTTCGCTCCGCGCGCGCCAGCACCCTTGATCGCCGTCGCAAGCGGGGTCGCCGGGACGAGCCTGCTCGGCTTACGGGCTTACGGAGTCGGAACCGTCGGCCTCGTCCCGAGTGGATTGCCTGTCCTCACCGTGCCCGCGGCTTCGCTGATCGTCCCGCTGTGGCCGGCAGCGTTGGGCATCGCGCTGATGAGCTTTGCCGAGACGATCGCGGCCGGGCGCGCATTTGCCGAGAGCGGCGAGCCGGCACCGAAGGCGAACCGGGAACTCCTTGCGACAGGGCTTGCCAATGCGGGAGGCGCTTTTCTGGGCGCCATGCCGGGCGGTGGCGGGACCACACAGACTGCCGTGAACCGGCTGGCGGGTGCACGCACACAGCTGGCGGGACTGGTGACCGCCGGGGTCACGCTGGCGACGATGCTGCTGCTGGCTCCCTTCATCGGGCTGATGCCCGAAGCGACCCTTGCCGCCGTCGTCGTCGTGTATTCGATCGGCCTGATCAACCCGGACGAATTCCGCACGATTCGCAAGGTTCGGCGAACGGAGTTCGTGTGGGGTCTGACCGCCCTGGCAGGCGTCGTGCTGCTCGGGACGCTGCAGGGGATTCTCGTTGCGATCGTCGTGTCGCTCGTTGCTCTCGCCTACCAGGTTGCCGACCCGCCACTCCATGTCCTCGGCCGGAAGCCGGGCACCAACGTCTTCCGACCTCGTTCGAAGGAGCATCTCGAGGACGAGACCTTTCCCGGTTTGCTCTTGCTCCGCCCCGAGGGCCGGATTTTCTTCGCGAACGCGGAGCGCCTCGGCGAGAAGATTCGGCCGCTGGTCGCCGAGGTGAAGCCGAAGGTCGTGGCGCTCGACCTGAGCGGCGTGTTCGACCTCGAGTACACCGCGCTCAAGATGTTGACCGAAGCCGAGGAGAGACAGCGCGCGACCGGCGTCCTCCTCTGGCTCGTCGGCCTGAGCCCCGGAGTGCTGGCGATGGTCCAGCGTTCACCGCTGGGCGAGACCCTCGGCAGCGAGAGGATGTTCTTCAATCTGGAGCGGGCGGTTGCGCGGTACCTGGCGTCGTCGTCCGAGGTCACTACTCGCTGAACTCGATCGGCGGCGTCCGGGTCAGCCGCGCGGCCCCTCGCACGGCGTGGCACCGTATGGCAAGACACCGCGCGCGACGCCGGGTATCCGGCGGACGAACGACGAGGAGGCACTCATGAAGATCCTGACCCTCGGTCTCGCCCTGTGGGCGGGCGCCCTCGCGGGCTGCTCTGCGAAGAAGCCGGCTTCGGTGCCGGAGCCGCCGCCGGCCGCGCGGGCCGCCACGGCCGCTCCCCCGGTCCCGTCCGGGACGCTCGACGAGCAGACCGTGACCAGAACCGCGACCGTGCAGAGGATCGATCAGAAGACGCGGCACGTCACCCTGAGACGTCCCGACGGCACGAAGTTCACGATCGTCGTCGATCCCGAGGTGCATAACCTCCCGCAGGTCAAGAAGGGCGACGTGGTGCGCGTCACCTACCGCGAGTCGATCGCCTACGAGGTGAAGAAATCCGACCAGGCGCGACCCGGGGTGGCGAGGACCACGGATGTGACCCGCGCGCCGCTCGGGGAGAAACCCGGGGGCACCGTGACCAACACGGTCAGCGTCAGGATGACGATCACCGCCATCGACCAGGCGGCGTCCGAGGCGACCCTCCGGGGCCCGCATGGAGACGTCACCGTGGTGAAGGCGAAGGATCCGAGCAAGCTCGGCGCTGTCGGGGTCGGTGACGTGGTCGACATCACGTACACGGAGGCGCTCGCGATCGCGGTCGAGAAGGCGGGGCGCGAGAAGGTGGGACGCTAAATAGTCGGTCTACCGTCGCGGACCCAGATCGGCGTCGATCCGACGGCGTCGGGCAGACGCCGCACGTCGGCCTGCCGCTCGCCGAATCCCGCATGTTTTGCAGCGGTGAGAATCGCCCGGCGAATGACGGCTCACCGCCAACTCGAACACTAACCGGCGGGCATGAAGTCTGGCGTCGAATGGCAAGATTCGCGGCCCGGACCCCGGTACGAAGACGCCATTCCGCCATCGCGCGGTGGACGGCGCACAGCATGCAACCCAACCGGCCGCAGGACCTCGTCCGCACGACCCTCCAGCTCATCGCACTCGGCGCGCTCATGCTCAGCAGCTTCTGGATCGTGCGCCCGTTCCTGGTGGCGTTGACGTGGGCGGTCATGATCGCGGTCTCGACGTGGCCGCTCTTGTTGCACGCGCAGGCGTGGCTCGGCGGCAGGCGTTCGCTTGCCGTCGCGGTCATGACGATCGCGCTGCTCCTGGTCCTGCTGGTGCCGTTCTACTTCGGCCTCACGGCGATCGTGGAGAACGCCAGGCAGATCGCGGACTGGTCGAAGTCGCTCGGAACCGTCGTCCTCCCGCAGCCCCCCGCGTGGCTGGCCGGCGTCCCAGCGATCGGTTCCAGGCTCGCGGAACGTTGGCAACATCTTGCGGCGACCAGTCCGGAAGAGGTGTCCGCTCGCCTCTCGCCCTTCGCCCGCGGGATCGTACTCTGGTTCGTCAGCCAGGTGGGCAGTCTCGGCTTGCTGCTCGTCCAGTTCCTGCTCACCGTGATCGTCGTCGCGATCCTGTACTCGAACGGCGAGACCGTGGCCCAGGCGGCGGACCGCTTCGCCCGACGCCTTGCCGGGACACAGGGCGAGAACGCGGTGCATCTCGCCGCGCGGGCGATCCGAGCCGTAGCTCTCGGTGTCATCGTGACAGCGGTGCTTCAGACGGTGCTCGCCGGAATCGCGCTCGCGCTCGCCGGCGTGCCGTTTGCGACCATCCTGACGGCACTGATCTTCATGCTCGCGGTCGCGCAGGTCGGGCCCGGGCCGGTGCTCCTCCCTGCGACGATCTGGGTCTACGCGAGGAATGGCGCCGTCTGGGGGACCGCGCTTCTCGTGTGGTCGATCGTCTGCGGCACGTTCGACAACTTCTTGCGGCCCTTCTTGATCAAGCGGGGTGCCGACCTGCCGTTGCTGCTGATATTCGCCGGCGTGATCGGTGGGTTGATCGCCTTCGGGGTCATCGGGCTCTTTATCGGGCCGGTGGTGCTCGCGGTCGCGTATACGCTCCTGGTCGACTGGGTGTCCGAAGGTGGTCCACACGAGCGGCAAGCGCCGCCGCTGTCGGTGCGGTGACGGGCATGCGACTGCCCATGAGCCCGGGGGTGCGCGTTGCGGGGAACGTCAGCGTGTCCGCTCCAAAAAGACCGAGCCGGCTGCCGTCAGGGCGGTCGTCCCGTGCGCGCCTCGAGCCGGGCGCACACCCGCGCGGCCCAGAAATCGAGCGCGCGGTGCACGTCGGCCCACGTGTCGATCGGCAGTGCCCCCTCGGGCCGCCGCCGGTCGACACCCGCTGCCAGGAGCTGGTTGGTACGGGCGTCGCGGATCTCACCCTCGATCTCCGCGCTCTCGATGAACCGGCGCGTCTCGGGATGCAGCGGGCCGCTGCCGGCCGTCACGTCACCGTCGCCGCGGGCACGCAGCACGTCGAGGACGGGATCCGAGGCGCGCGCCTCGGTGATCGCGAGCCGGATCCGCATGGCGCCGGGTTGCGGGTCCTCGACCAGCTCGAAGCCGTCGCCGAGGTGCCGGCGGACGGCGCCTTCGAGGTCGGCGATGAGGCGAAGGAGGTCGCCCTCCGGCACGGGGTCGAGCGACTTCCGGCCGCTTCGCCAGAGCGTCACCGGCTCGAAGAGGACTTTGTCGTAGGACGTCCAGTGGGCGTCGGGGTCGCGGTAGACGAGCGCCACGTCGCCGGGCCCCCCCTTGCGGAGGAGCGAGTAGTCGTCGAGGAATCCGGAAAGAGCGGCCGGCTGGCGCGTCCTCCGCGCACACGCCGCGACGAGGAGCAGCGTGACCGCGAGCACGCGTGACCGTCTCATGGCTGTCGGGGCCGGAACCCTATCGTCTGCGCGGATCATGGTCAAGGCGCACGCGCGCCTGCTAGAAGAGCGCGCATGCGGCTGAGTGGACGGACGGTGGCGCTCGTCGCCGCGGTGGGCCTCCTTCTCGCCGGGGCGGCCGCCCGAGCGGCGCAGTATCCCGGATGGGGCGACACGGGCTGGGTCTACGCGAGCAAGCGCGACTGCTGCAACGCGGCGATCGACCTCGCCGCCCAGTACAGCGCGCAGGCCTGTGTCGCCGCCGGCGGCGTTCCAAGACCATTCGCCGGTGCTTCCCAACGCGGAACGTGCAGCGCCGAGTGGATGCAGGACCAGGGCGGAGGAGGCCTCCTCTACCGCTGCTATGGGGAGGCCTCGGTCTGGTGTCGGTAGCTCGGTGGGCGCAGCCGAAGCGCTGAGCGAGATCGTAGTCGAACGCGGCTGACCCGACTGGCGGGCGGTGCCCGCTGCCCGGCGATCGGGGTGGTGCGCGGGCCGCGGGCGACGTGCCGGTCTTCGTGGCGTGAAAAGGCAAGACGCCGGGC